>FUFK010040847.1_pt1 | contig 88796 bp, 116 predicted proteins | sample 1021851 | NCBI WGS metagenome assembly FUFK01 (sample SAMEA51879418, study PRJEB19060) | metagenome
GTAGTATCTCCAACTGCTTTAACTATTCTTCAATCAGCAACAACTTCAGCTTTCGCAAGATCAACTGAAGGTACATTTGAGTCTCCAACAAATACAAAATTTGTAGGAACTTTAAATGCGGCAATGAGAGTATACGTTGACGCATTCGCGGCTGATAACACTTCAGTATTAGTTGGTTACAAAGGAGCATCAGAGGCAGACGCACCTGCATTCTATTGTCCTTACATTCCATTAATGTCAAGTGGTGTTGTATTAGATCCATCTACTTTCGAACCAGTAGTAGGCTTCTTAACAAGATACGGATATGTAGAGTTAACAAACACTGCATCTTCACTTGGTAACGCGGCTGACTATGTAGGTCTAGTAGGTGTGAACAGCACAAACTTAAAATTCAAGTAAGCGATTTACTTTTATTTCGAAAAGGGCGGCATTTTGTCGCCCTTTTTTTTGACTTTTTTTTCGGTATCTTGTAAAATGTAGTATGGAATATTGTTTTCATCACATACCTAAAACTGCTGGATCCTCTTTGCAGTTAAGATTGGCTCACAGAGAACACATAGGACAGTTGCCAAAAGGATCAACACTTGTTGTATATCCCCTGCATGATGGCATGCGATTTTATAGAGTGTCAGAAGACCCCGACTTTGATTATACCAAACCCATTAAAGAAGCATTCTTACGCACATACAAAACTGGTAGTGCTGTTGGTAAGTCAACAATAGTTTGTGGTCACTACACAAATATTAGTCAGCCAGGACAACACATCACATGGTTACGTGATCCACTTGCCAGAGACGTAAGCCATTTTAATTACGACTGCAAGTATGGTCACGAATTGACAAAAGATTTTGCACAACATCTATCCATGATGTCAGGAAACTTCATAGTGCTATGGTTGTATGGAAAATATATAGGCAGACATGATAGTGTCAGCATGAAGTCCAGGTATGACACTGTAAGAAAAGTTCTTAAAGACAAATTCTTAAAAGTTTATGACTCGGACCGATTCGAAGAAAGTTGGGATGAAGTATCTAGTATGTTAAACATCGACAAGGAGCCGAGACTAAGTTCAAATAGATCAAACAAAGATTATCAGAAAATACAAAAATTATCTGACCTATCAGAAGAATTTAAAGTTTGGCATCGTTCCTATAACAACTATGATTATCTTCTGTACGAAGAATTTTGTAAGTAGTTAATAAATTTTTTTACCCTCCATACGACTAACAGACCAAAACTGGTAGTAAAACTTTTGCACAACACTTCTAAATAATTCTGTGATTCAATAAGAATCACATAACAAGAAGGAGATCCAAATATGGAAATCTTTAACAAAATCAAATCTTTGTCAAAGTCAATCACTGAAGTTGGCGTTGGTTTGATCGCCCTCGCGATAGTTCTTGAAGTTCTGTTCAAAGGTCAGGCTATACCTTTCCTTGGAAGCATGAATGTGATCGGGAACATATCCGGGATTGTAAAATCTTTTTCTGCTGATGGATTAGTAGGACTTGTAGCAATGTATGTCCTATATGCTATCTACAAAAAAGGTTAGTAATCTACAGGGCGATGTAACGTGCATCGCCCTTTTAAACACAACTATAATTTTACCAAAAAAATAATAAATACTATCAGTTCAAACGTGCCCGTCGTCATATAGATGGGACTTATGCGGAATAACCACCGCGTACCCAGGAGAACTGGGATTGGACTCCTAAAAGAGGAGAAAACAAATGGGACGACCGATAAAAAAATCTAGAATGTTAGCGTCTTTTACCCCAGGTGCAACAAGCATCATTGCTGTAAGTAATTACAGAACTGGTGGCTCAAACGTGGTTGGTACAGGATCTTACATTGTCTCACAAAGAGGATCAAAACAGTTTAAGGTACACTTAAACGATTCATCTGAAGAAGTGATGACACTAGTAACGAAGGGAACCTTAACTGACAACGGAACTTTCAACGTTCAAGTTATCTTAGATGACTCAACTGTAGCATATGTAGAGAAGTTTTACAACAACACTATCCACTACGTGACTGCCGCAGGAACGACTGGAAACGTGCCTTATTCATTAGTAACTAGTGAATCAGCGGACGAAGATCAAGTTTCAGGAAAAGGTAACATCGACATCAGAAACTTTAGTGCCACTGGCGCGGCTGATTAATAGACTAATCATTCTAGCACACGTGCTTAATGGGGGGAGTTTTTACTTCCCCCATTTTTATTATAAATACTGCAAATGACGAAAATCTTACGTACATCGAACGACTACACGATAAAAGCAGGCGATGGGTTCAACTCAGGCGCTGGCACAAACACCATAACATTGGACAGTTCATTAGTAAGTGTTGCTGGAAACCTCACAGTAGCAGGAACAACTACCACAGTAAACACCACAAACACGGTGGTTGCAGACAACATTATAGAATTAAATTCAGGAATTTCTTCAAGTAACAACGATGCAGGAATCATAATTGAGCGAGGCTCAACAGGTGACAACGCGGCAATAGTATGGGATGAGTCTGCAGATTCATTTGTACTAGGAACCACCACGGCGACAGGTGCAGACAAGTCGGGAGGAATAAGTGTAACCGCTGGATCACTCACAATCGGAAATCTAATCACCGCAGATATAACAGCAAACAGTTTGACAACTAACGTGATAAGTTCCAATGGATCAAACGCTGGCATCAGTATTCAACCAAGCGGTTCAGGCGAGGTACTATTGGGTTCCTTAAGATTGAACGGAACTACTTTAGACACAGATGATTCCTCAGCAATCACCATAGGCGAAGAGATAAACTTCCAAGGCGCAGTAAATTTATTAGGCGGCGATCTAATCACCGGTGGTAATAGAATATCTTTTAACGATCAGAGTTCAGGAACGGTAAGTTTCTTGGACTTTACTGTGACACAATTCGGACAAAGCAACAATACAGTTTTAAGCAGTGTTAAAAGTATCAATATGTTTTTAGACTCCAATGGTGGGGACACAGGAGAAGCATTCAGGATCTACAACAACACCAATCCAGACAGTTCACCAACTGAAAACACATACATTTTTAAAGTAGACGAAAGCGGTGATCTATTTGTAACAGGAGATACTACCATGACAGGTGATCTAACTGCAACAGATATAACTGCAAACAGTTTAACAACAAACGTGATATCGGCGAATGGATCAAATGCTGGCATGAGCATCCAACCAAGCGGAACAGGTAACCTTACGCTAGGTGCTGTAAAAATAAATGGCACAACTTTAAGTTCAGATGATTCAACCAAGATAACAATAGCAGAAGCCACTGATGTAACAGGCACGTTATTCTCTCGAGGAAATGTTTTTGGAGTGCAAAGACTGACTGGATCGGGTAGCACAGAAGTTGTTAGTTTAACAGACACAGTCACACTTTTAATAACAACAGGATCTAACCAAGCGTTTTCATTGGCAGATGGTGTGGAAGGACAACTTAAAATAATTTCGATGGTGACAGACGGAGGCGATGGAATAGTAACTCCGGCAAACTTTATTAACGGAACACAAATAACATTCAATGATGTAGAAGACACCGTAGTACTGCTCTATCAATCAACTGGTTGGGTCTGTCTAGCACGTCAGAACGCCATATTTTCATAAGGATAACGGATGAGATTTAAAGATATCGAAATAAACATCAAGGCTACACCCGACAAAGAGGACGAAGCACTTCTACAAAATTTAATTGGAGCAAAAGGAGCCAGTGTTACAACTGACACAGATGTTCAAAACCAACAAAGCACCGGACCAGAAGAAAATCCAGGCAAGGTAGCGTCTGATGATCCCAACGATGCTCCAGCAGTGTATCCATTACAACAAGAAATTGAGATGAGAAAAGCAGAACTGGGCAAAGATTCAGAAACAATTGCAAACGTTACAAAAGATCAAGAAGACAAAGGACCAGAAGTTAAGGAAGAAGAGCCACTTGTACAGGCGCCAGAAGTGACAAGTGGAGACAAACCAGGCATTCCGGCCGCAATGAAAAACAAAGAACCACAAAACGAAAGTGAATTTATTCAAAGATTAAAGAAGTTATCTGGCCAAATTTAAGGAGCGTACATGGCATTTAGAAAACTAGTAGGTTCATACAAAGATTACAACTTAGCAACAACTGTTATTGAAGACGGATATCTAGTGGTAGACGTTGACACAGGAAGCCTTGCCCTAGGNGATGGTGTTACTCCTGGTGGTAATGCCATAAGCACCGGTGGAAGTAGCAGTTCTCTTGGTGACTTGTCAGCGGTTGGATCGACACTGTCAGCGCCAACTAGTGCTGACTTGACCTTACAAACTTCGGGCGCAGGCGTTGTGGTAGTAAATGACTCATTTAAAATAGGTTCAGGCTCAACAGTGACCTCTATAGTAGATGAGGACGACATGAGTTCTGATTCAGCAACTGCATTGGCAACTCAACAGTCAATCAAGGCCTACGTTGATAACGAAATTTCTAATGTTAGTGTTGGTGATCTTAGTTTCATCGGATCCACCATAGCGGCTCCGTCTAATGCAGATTTGACATTGACGTCAAGCAACGGAAATGTTGTAGTCGAGGGCATAAGGATATCAGGCACAACTATTCAAACTGAAGATTCCACGATTGGTGTGCAGATTGCCGGAAACTTGATACCATCTCAGGATGGTGTTTTTACACTAGGTTCAAGCACACGTAGATGGCAAACTTTATTTGTTGCCGCAAACACTATTGATCTTGGTGGAGCAACTATAAGTTCGGATGGAACAGGTTCAGTGACCATAGCGGCGGAGGGTGCAGTGTTGCCAACAGGCAGTAAAGTGTCTGCAAATCCCATAGCGTTGCTAGGCGCAACTGCTGGTACAAGGGCAAGACCAATACAAAACGTGCCAGTATACCTGACAGATGGAAGCACTTCATTTACAGACGCACAATTATTGGCCCAAACTGCCGGATTGAATCTAGAGTTCAATGCAACTGTTGAAACTGTGCCTGTTTATACAGATGCGGGACAGACCTTTACTTTAAGTGATGGTTCAGCACTTTCAGCCAATGCGGCAGGTATAACACTTTTTCAATTTTAGTTAAATACGTAAAGTTAAAAGGAAATGCATCCAGCGAATTTACGAAGGCTGGGCACAGAACTAAACTATGGCAGATAAAACACCCGTACGAGTCGTCTTTAACAGCGACAATGTGGCCACAGGGATGGCCGAATTTCAATCCGGAGAAACCGTTGCAGTAAGTCACGGTGGAACAGGTTTATCATCAATAGGAAGTTCACTACAAGTTCTAAGAGTAAATGCGGCAGGAAACGCTTTAGAGTTTGGAACATTAGAAGACTTAGGCGACATAGGTTCAATAGGATCGACACTTACAGCGCCAAGTAACGCAGATTTCACAATAACCACTGCCGGCACAGGTAACATTGTTTTAAATGACCTAACGATTTCAGATAACAGCATATCTACAAATAGATCAAACGATGACCTAAACATAAATGCAAGTGGATCAGGCACGGTTGTATTAGAAAATTTAAAAGTTGGCACTAGTGGTGCCACAGTAACGACTATTCTAGATGAAGATGCGATGGGTAGCGATAGTGCTACATCATTAGCAACTCAACAATCTATTAAAGCATATGTTGACACACAAGATGCCAACATAGCGTCTGACACATTAACATTTACAAATAAAACTTTTGATGTTGAAGGTACAGGAAACAGTATTAGTAATATTGATGTAGCGGATCTTAAATCAGGAGTGTTAGATACAGATTTAAGTAGTGTTTCAGGGTCCGATGATACTTTAGCATCAGCCAAAGCAATTAAGTCATATGTGGATTCACAACTTACTGCAAGTGATCTAGACTTTTCAACAGATGATTCAACAGCACTTTCAATTGCATTAAGCACTGAATCATTACAATTTAGTGGTGGCTCTGGTATATCTACCAGAGGTAGTGCGAACACAGTGACAATTGATATAGATACAGGCACAGTTGTGACGTTGACTGACTCACAAACTTTAACTAATAAAGTTTTAACCAGTGCAACTTTAAATTCAGGTGTAAGCGGGACAGCNGTTTTAGATGAAGACAACTTTGCTTCAAATAGTGCAACACAAATTGCAACACAGCAATCTATCAAAGCGTATGTTGATGCTGAAGATGCCAATATTGCATCAGATACTTTAACATTCACTAACAAAACTTTTGATGTTGAAGGAACAGGCAACTCTATTTCAAACATTGATGTATCAGATTTCAAAGCGGCCGCCATTACAACAGAGTCAGAAGGCATAGGTTCAAACGACAATGACACGTCGTTGCCTACATCAGCCGCGGTCAAAGATTATGTTGATACACAAATAACAGCAGAAGACCTAGACTTTAGTGCAGATGATTCAACTGTGTTATCAATTGATTTGGATTCAGAAGTTTTACATTTTGCAGGTGGCAACGGAATTAGCACATCAGTAAGCAACAACACAGTAACACACGCTATAGACACAGGCACAGTTGTAACTTTAGCAGATTCACAGACATTAACAAACAAAGTTTTAACAAATCCAACAATTAACGCATTCAGTGGCACAGGAAACGGCAGTATAACAGGAACCTTAAGCATTGACAACACAACAACTGGTGATTCACTTTTAATTACAAGCACAGAAGATTCAAATTCGGCCGCACCTGTAATTACTTTGAAGAGAAATAGCGGAAGTCCAGCAGACGCAGACTATCTTGGCAGAATAAATTTCAAAGGTGAAAATGATGCCGACCAGGCAGTCACTTATGCAAGAATATCTGGAAAAATTTTAGATTCATCTGATGGCACAGAAGATGGTGCTATTGAATTCAACACCATAAAAAATGGTTCTTCGACTATAAGTGCAAGACTAAACAGCGACGAACTTAAACTATTGAATGGAACAACATTAGACGTTGACGGAGCAGGAACCTTTGCTGGATCTGTGACTGCAACCAGTGTGGTTACAAATGATATTGTTTCTAATGGATCAAACGCAGAATTTACAATTGCTTCGTCAGGCACAGGTGACACAATTGTTGACTCTGGCGGTGATATTATTCTTGACGCTGACAACGCCGATGTAATTTTGAAAGACGATGGCACAGAATTTGGGAGATTCAGTAGGGTATCATCAAACCTTGTAATTAAATCCGCAACAAATAACAAAGATTTAGTTTTCAAAGGCGTAGATGGATCAGCCACAATCACTGCCTTAACACTAGACATGAGTGAGGCCGGTGCCGCAACATTCAATGACGTTATCATTTTAGGAACAAACAAAGAAATTCAGTTTGTAGACACAAACGAGTCTATCAAGTCAGATGGTTCTAAACTAATAGTNACNTCTGGTGGCACCACGTTCAACCTGCCAACAGCAGATGGCACTTCTGGCCAGGCACTTGTNACAGATGGTGCAGGCACATTGAGTTTTGACACAGTNTCAAGCGGTGCAGTTTCAGATGATACTTTGGCTGTTGTGAGAAACAACAAGAACTTAAACGCATCAGCAAGAACTATTGATAGTTTCAATACAACTTTCAATGACAGTGCNTGGTACATGATGGTGCAAAACGATTTAATAAATGAAACTGTGAGTACACAATGTTTTGCAGTATCCACCAATGGATCAAATGGATTCCTGGGAGCCAACAGAGGGATGGAATCAGCAGGTGGAACTAACGTGCCAACAATGACCGCGGATGTTTCAAACACAATGGTTAGAGTGAGAGCGGCAGGCAGTTCAGCAGAATGTAAAACAAGTTTTTACAAGATACCTTTGTCAAGTGCCAACACAGCAGATGCCACAAGAGGCAACACTGTGACCACAAGTAACACAGATGTTGATTCTGCATCAGAAAGCATAGACACGTTTGCACATGCTACATTTAGAGGAGCGAAATATTTCATATCCATAGACAACGATAGCAAAACAGAAGTTGACACGATCGAAGCCTTGGTTGTACACGATGGTTCCAATGCATTTATCACTTCATATGGTGGCTCAAGAACAGGCAGTAACAGTTTGGTTACCCTGACAGCCGCAATAAGTGGTGACAATGTTGTGGTAAGCGCGGCAGGTTTAGAAACAAATTTAAATCTAACCATACATAAAATTTTATTAAAAGACAACATGACTGCGGAAAGTAACACAAATCAAAAAGCGTTTGCAAGTGTCACAGTAAGTTCTAGTGCCACAGCCATAGACACATTCGATCTAGACGACGCCAACGGTGCTGTCTATTACATTGTGAGTAAAAATGCCACAGAAGGATCTTTTTCAATCAGTGAAGTTTTTGCGGCGGCGGCTCCAGGTGTTGCATCAGTGGCGGAAGGTCCACAAGTATCAACCAAAAGCACCCCACTTATAGAATTTTCAGCGGCATTTGACACTGCCACAGAAAACAGTTTCGAACTGTTTGCAAGTTCAACTGCTGGCGGAAGTACCACAGTGAGCGGATATCGTATTTCTGCATTGGCTGGATAAATACTTCATAATATCAACAATCATGCGGGAGATATGGAACCATGACAACAAGAAACTTTAGAGTCAATAACGGATTAGAAGTAGGTGATATCACAGCCGTAGCATCATCAAATGCTATAACAGGCGTGAGTTCAATAACATTGGACAACGAAACGGCACCTGATGCTAATGCAAAATTGGCCAACAAAAAATATGTAGATGACCAGATTAGTGGTGTTACTGTGACTAACATAGCGCAGAATAACACTAACGTAACAGTATCTGATTCTGGTGCAGGTACAATCACTGCCACGGTTGACGGAAACACTGAGATGACTATCAACGACAACGGTGTAAGAATTCACGGTAAGTTAACGGTAGACGGTGAACAAACAATTTTGAACACCACAACTTTATCAGTTGAGGACAACATTATTGAATTGAACAGAAACGTTTCCACAAACGCGGCAACGCCAACTGTTACTGGAATACAAGTAAACAGAGGTGAAGGATCAACAGCAACAGACCAAGCACTATTATGGGCATGGGATGAATCATTTGCAGACGACGGAACCACAATTCACGGTAATGCAGGTGGTGCCTTCACTGCTTTTAAAAGGGAAAGAAGCGGAACACAGGCTCCGGTAGCAGGCGACTTAGTCGATATAAGAGCCAATGTGATACACGCCCTAGCAACTTCGGCGCAATACGCGGACGTTGGAGAGCGATTTGCCGCAGATGCTCCCATGGCAGAAGGTGCAGTTGTAATGCTCGGTGGCGCTCATGAAATCACAGAAGTAGATTCTGAAATGTCAAATGATGTATTTGGCGTTATTTCTACAAACCCTGCTTATGCAATGAACGCCGGCGCAGGAAATTCTGATTCACATCCATTTGTAGCGATGACTGGTAGAACTCCAGTGAGAGTTGTAGGTCAAGTTGCAAAAGGACAAAGATTAGTATCTTCATCTGTAAAAGGAACAGCAAGAGCAGTTTCAAACACTGACACAATAAATCCATTCCATGTAATTGGTAGAGCCTTAGAGGCCAAAACCGATGACGGAATAGGTATGGTAAATTGTGTGGTGAGAACTAACAACTAATAAGTATTAACACTTCCTAAGTAGTATAAAGGGCGGCACTTGTTGTCGCCCTTTTTTTATAAATTAATAAATAATTTTATAATCGTTCATCCTTTAGGACGGAAGTAGGCTAGCCGAAGGAACGCACTTTTTTTAAGTAGGAGAAGTGCAGTGAAGCAGTTAGTAAAAGATCAAAGATTCCGTCACCTTCAGATAAGAATATATCAAGGTTCAGAAGATAATTTTGACCTAATATTCACCTCAATTGATTATCCTTATTTTAGAGTGCAATATAAGGATATTGCTAAAATTGACTTAGAACATTTATATCCGCTATACAGAAATAGAGCATGGATATTGCAATGGTTTCCGAGCAAATTTATACATTGGTTATTCGTATAAATATGTGCGTATGTTTAAAGTAGGAAAAAATATCACAATCAACGCAGACCAAGTTTTAGAATTCAGGGGCCTAAATGATGCAGGTGAAGAACTAAAAATTGGACAGATAAAAGGCAGTATAAAAGACAATAAAAAAGGTAAGGATCAATCCGTAATAACAATCATTGGACGTAAGGACGGACAGCATAAACCTTTATTAACTGTTGCCAACAACGCCATTTATGCTCACCACGAAGTGCCACTATGCCTACAGAACACCGGCGGTAGGAAGACATTCGTGTACGGTAAATCAACCACAAAGCGACACATAAACCTACCCGACGACAACGGTGAACTTATGATCAACAACAAAGGTAAAGTGATGGCGTCAGACTTACCAACAAGCGATCCTAACAATAAAGGTCAACTTTGGAACGATAACGGTACTTTGAAAATAAGTGCTGGTTAATTAAGTTATTAGATCTAGAATTGTCTGCAATTTACCTTTAATAGACTTATTGTTTAGAGTATTTCTTAGGCCGGCATGTAAATTTTTTGGCCAAGATTCAAAAGCAGTCCAACAATATCCACTATGTTCACCATTAAGTTTTGGAATGAATTCTGATTCTATTGCAATTACGTAAGTATGGAAATAAAATTTTTGATCGTTGGACGTAAACAATTCTAAAGGAATTATTTTTTTAAATTTTGCAGTTTCTCCAACTTCTTCTTTTATTTCTCTTTTTAAGCCTTCAAATGCACTCTCAGTATATCTTGCCCTTCCTCCGACTAGTCCCCAACTACCTTTTGTTTTTGGATCATTACGTTGAAGGAATAAAAATCTTTTGGTATTGGTCGCATAGAATAATGCTCCCGAGCAAATAATATCTTTATCCATTTGTATTAATTATTTGGAAATGTACCCTCAGCACCTGAACCTGACTGATTGACGTCTTCGTCTACGTTGTACTGTGTAGAACCTCCTGGTAAAACCATTGTCCATTTACCAGCAATGTAGATTCCTTCATAACTTTTTACCCAACTTGTGCCGTTAAATTTATATTGAATTCCAGTGTTACTATTAGTTACGTAATGTTGGGTAGAATCTGGGTTACTAGCATCAAATACAACACCCCATTTGCCTGTGCTATTATTATACTGAATAATATCATTCACACTGGCTCTCAAATTACCCCAAGCACTTGCATCAAATGTATTAGTGGAATCACCGATGTCATCTGTAATCAAATATCTATCTCCGTCGCCTGGAGACACTGGATTAAATGTTAAAGGATTAATAACTTTTAGAACATTTGTTAGTGTATTGGCAGGAATAGTATCAGAATCGATGTTGAAGAGCAAAATAGTTTCATCTAATGGAGTAGTTGAAATAGTTCCTACAATTTCGTTTCCGTTTTCCTGTTGTAACTTAATTTGGCTTGTACCGTTAATTATTTTGCCATACTGATTTAGAAGAACATTCCAATTTAGAGGTGATCCAAATGGTTCAAGCGGATCAAAATTACTTGGCTCTTTGGCCCCTGTATAAAATCCGTCTCCACCTGACTTCACTGACGTGCCCGAAGAACCAACTAATCTTAACTGGTTCCCTGTTAATAGTAAATTATAATTGTTAGGCGTTATGTAACTTCTAGATATCAAGTCGCCATCTATTAAACCTTTAGCAATACCGCCGTCATCATCATAGATACTCATAATAATTTTTTGTATCACACCTAGTTTTGAAATTTTCACAGGAGGAGATAACCATATTGGCATACTAAATTTAATACTAGCCACGTCTATTTCGGAATCAGCGCCTACAGGTATTGTCCTTGAACTAAAAGTAATATCTGTAAGTTCAACATAACTTAATGATGTCCAATCAATGTAATTGTCTGATTTTTGTATCTCAAAATCTGGATTGAACAAATATAATATTTGTTCTAAAATTTGTAATTTTTGATCTGTATTTGTCGTATAAATGTCACATGCCACGTTTAATCTGAAAGGAGACGGCATAACTTTTTCAACAGTGTATCCAGCACCTAGTTTATCTGTGTATTCACCTGTTGCTTCATCAAATTCTCTTTCTTTCAAATGTTGTTTTTCTATATGATAAGGATTTTGCATTCTTTCTCTATCATAATCTAACGATGTCACATAGGCAGACATCCTTGGTGCATATTGTAAAGCGTTTTCAGAATTATTTCTTATAATGTTTGCAACCTGCCTGGTCATATCACCATACATGACAGGTATTGCTCTTAATTTTACAGATCCATCCGTGCCTTTGCCAGTTTCAACACTAAAGTTACTTAAAATTCTTATAAATTGTGTAAGAAATTTCCTAATTTGTCCTTCGTAAAAATGTAACATTAATTGTCAGCCTTTGGTTTCAATGCATCTGTTAATGCTTGTCTTTGTTCTACAGTTAAACCGTTAATAGTTGTAGTGCCTGATTGATTAACAAATTTTGTTTTGTAATTAGCACGGCTATCAGTGTTAGTCTTAGTAATTCTTACGTTATCTTCTATTTTTACCCAACGTAAACCATCATATCTAAATAGTCTATTAGGCAAAAAGTCTGTTCTTAAAAAATAATCTCCTTTGTCAGTTCCGCTACTAGGGAAACTAGTTCCAAAACCGGCAGGATGACCGTTCGGCGCCACGCCATCTCCATCTAAATAAAATCCATAATGTGAACTTGCTGGTGTATCTATTACAGCGTTAACTCTTTTATCTGAACTTGCTCTCTGTTCTTCTGTATTAACATTATCAGTTCTAATGTTACCTCTTTCATCAATTGGCGCAACATAATATTGTTTATAATTAAAGCCTGATTTAGGCGCATCTGCTTCTGCTTGATTAACAATAGCGTCATTAATTTCTTTCTCTTTATTAAATGTACTCATGTAACTTGCTAAAGAGCCATCAGTTGTAGCATCACCTATGATATCTCTAAATTCTTGTGAATCAATTAATGATTTAAGTTTTACTCTAAGTAAATGTGGCCACCAAGTTTGTGAAAATCCTTCTGCGGCTCGATTTACGTCTTCTACGACGTAATATCTTTTTAATGCTATTGGTATTGATGCATCTAAACTGAAATCATCTTTCATATGAGGAAATTCAATAACATCTCCTGACATAATCTTTCTACCTATCCTTTCTACGCAATCATTTAAATGCACTGTCATAAAAAGTGTATCGTTCTGTAAAAACATACCAAACTGACTAAGATTAAAATCAATATCCTGTACATTATAGATACCCCTGATTGTGTAGATATCGTCCTCGTATTTTCTATCTCTGTTTTCTAAAAATAATAAATCTTGTATTGTTCTCTCGTTGATTTCACTAGGTGAATAGTTTGGTGATGTGGGCGAAGCCGCGCCATCCTTTTGTGTGTCACCTTGTCTGTGTGGGCCAATGTATTTGTGTAGATTAAGATCAGTGCCACCTACCGTAAACATCTCTTTGATGTTACGGTCAAAAAACTTGTAATCATTGCCTTTTTCAGGCTTAAAAATTGATAGTCGTGGCATAGCACACATATTTATTGTATAGGCAAAGGCAATAAATATCAGTATGTCAGAACTACAAACCATGCAACAAGAAGTGTTTGATTATGTAAAAAACAACCTGGGTGAAGGCATGATCGAGGTTGAATTAGATCCAAAACACTATGAAACCGCTCTAGAACGGGCGATCAACAGATACAGGCAACGTTCATCTAATGCCGTTGAAGAATCATACGCTTTTCTTGAACTGAAAGAAAATCAAAACAAATACATTTTGCCCGATGAAGTTATTAATGTAAGGAAGTTGTTTAGGAGAACAGTGGGTTCTAGGACAGAAGGCGGCCAAGGTGGTACTTTGTTCGAACCATTTAATTTAGCATACACCAACACGTATCTACTTAGAGCAGGAGCCACAGGCGGACTTGCAACTTACTATGCCTTTGCATCATATCAAGAATTAGTGGGCAAATTATTTGGATCATTTATACAGTTCCATTACGACAATGCAACAAAACAACTCACAATCACGCAAAGGCCAAGAGCAGACGATGAAACAATCCTCATGCATACAGATAACTTTAGGCCTGACATAACTTTGCTGAAAGACATCTACTCCAAACCATGGATTAGGGACTACACTTTGGCAGTTTGCAAAACTATGCTTGGTGAGGCAAGAGGAAAATTCAATACCATAGCAGGGCCACAGGGTGGCACCACTCTAAATGGCGGTGAACTTAAACAACAAGGCTTGGCCGAGATTGAAAGATTAGATGCCGAGATAGGAAACTTTGCTGAGGGTGGCACTCCTCACAGTTTTGTTATAGGTTAATTCAAACTGCTAATATATTAAATAATGTTGTAAATTAAAGGCACAAGAAAGGCAAATATCATGGCAAAAAACAAATACTTCTCAAAACTTTCCAAACTATCATATGGACAACTCAAGCATTTAACAATCGGACTTGAAACATTGTTAAAGGCCGGACCAAACTGGCTTGTTACAAATCATATGCTTAAGGCCATAAAGGAAATCAAGAAAGAACTTGAAAAAAGAATGAAGAACTGTTAAAATACTAAACTTATGTTGATAGGTTTGGTTGGATTAATTGGTTCTGGTAAAGACACCGTTGCAGAACGATTGGTGTCGCACCACGGCTTCAAGAGAGATTCATTTGCGCAAAGTTTAAAAGATGCAACAGCAAGTATTTTTGGCTGGGACCGAGAAATGCTGGAAGGTAATACTGCATCAAGTCGACATTGGCGAGAACAACCTGACAAATTTTGGAGTGAACGTTTTGGAAAACCTGTCACGCCACGTTGGGTATTGCAATATTTTGGCACAGAAGTTTGTAGGGGTCACATGTTAGACAGCATTTGGGTTGATTCATGCATGGCTAGGTATAAAGGCATAAACACAGTAATTTCTGACACTAGATTTGTAAATGAAATAAAGCAAATTAGAGCAAAAGGCGGTAAGATAGTCCTTGTAAAAAGGACTGAAATACCTAATAAACAAAGTATGATCGAGTCCGGTGCTCATCAAAGTGAATGGGATTGGATTGGCACGGACTATGATTATGTTTTAGAAAATACACACACTATTGAATTCTTGCACAAACAAATATATGATATGACTACCCATCTACTTCCAAGTCACCAATCTGCCATCCCAAATCCTGAGTGCTTTTAAGTCTCTGACAATTAGCACAAATAGTTTTTAAATTATACACAGATGTGTTATTACGATTTCCATCTACATGGTACACATCCATCTGTGCCTGACTGATCTGCTTGAATCCACAAAGTTCACATCTCTTTTTTTTACGATATCCTGCTTTGAACCATTTTGCCGCATATCCAGTCTTCAATTTGTTTTTCTGTCTTATACAACTGTCGCAACGACTTCTCCAATATATCGTTTTACCCTTCCTATACGCATAGGCCCTAGGCTTATTTCTACATGTTTTACATAGTGGTCTTTTCATTACACTTATTTACGTGCCCTATATAGGTACCAAAATTCATGCTAGTTTTAATGCGTTTTACCGTATTAACTATAAATAGCATTAACGAACCTTGCAAGGAGAATTAAACATATGGCAACATTAACAAGTCCAGGAGTAAACGTTTCAGTAATTGATGAAAGTTTTTACGTACCGTCAGATGCGGGTACAACTCCACTTATTATAGTAGCATCAGGTCAAGATAAAAGAAACGGAGCAAATGATGGCACTGCGTCTGGCACACAGACAGCAAACGCCAATACTGCTTTCTTGATCTCATCACAAAGAGAATTAACAGAAACATTTGGTGATCCAAAATTTTACACTGATTCGTCAGGTGGAGCATTAAATGGTTATGAACTAAACGAGTATGGTTTACAAGCGGCTTATTCATTCCTTGGGGTTGCCAACAAAGCGTTCATTCTTAGAGCAAATGTAAACTTAACAGATTTAGTAGGATCAACATCAGCACCAACTGAAAGACCAGATGATGGCACATACTGGTTTGACTTGGCTAGTTCAACTATTGGACTTTTCCAATGGTCGAAAACAAATCAATCATTTACTACAATAACACCAAAATTCATTACATCAAAAAGTAATCTAGTTGGAAATGTGACTACAGGAATACCAAAAACAAGTTATGGCCAAATAGGTCAGTATGCAGTTAACACTACTGCTGTAACTAATCCAATTTACTACAAAAATGATGAGGGTAATTGGGTGCAAGTAGGTTCAACTTCTTGGCACACCAGTTGGCCAACAATCGAAGGTACAGCAACTTCAGGAACACTTGTAGATGGAAACACAATTGTAATAAATGACGCAACTGTAACATTATCAGGCACAACTTTCTCAGCATTGGCAACATCAATTAACAATGCAAGTATTGAAGGAGTTACTGCCGCAGTTGATGCCACAACAGGCAAAGTTGAAATTTATCACAACGGTACAAACTACGGTGATTCGGTAGGTGGTGCTAACACAATTAGAATCGAAAACGGCACAGGTACAATCTTATCTGTGACAGGAATTACTGCAGGTACTTACAACGGTGTAAGTTTTGAGCAGAAAAAACACTCTAACAGACCAACATGGAAAACTGCAGAAGATGACAGGCCAACTGGTTCTGTCTGGTTTAAAACTACCAACCCTAACGGTGGTACTGATATCATATCAAAACTGTACAGTTCAAGTGCGGCTAGTTTCTCAACTGTAGCGGCTCCGCTTCATGCAAACAATCACACAGCCATCTTTAATTTAGATCCAACAAATGGTGGTACAAGCATATCAGCAGGAACACTTTACACACAGTTTAATGTTGCAGAGCAAAATGCTGTCGATGACACAGACACTACATTACCGGTAGCAGACTTCCAAATATTTAGATATGAAGGTGGCGAAACTATAATACAAAGTAAAACCACTAATCCAGTATTTGTAAAAACTGAAACATTTAAAATGGCTGAATCATTAAAAGGACAAGCGGCATTAGACACTGCTAAAACAGTTACAATACCAGGTCCAGGAGATTCAACAACTGCAGATGCAGAAGACTTTGTAACAGGAATCAGTAACGCTGGCTTTACAAACATCGAAGCAAGAGTTATAGATTCAGGTGAATTAAAAGGTGCAATTGAAATCAAGCACACACTTGGTGGTGAAATAAGAATGCATGATTTATCAGGAACACCTCTAGCAGATGCAGGCTTTAGTGCCGCAACTGCTCACTCATACGGAACATACACAGCAAACAGCACAACATTGATCGATAACTTGTATGATGCTCCAGCAGGTGCAACAGAAGACTCAACGGCTTTACCAGCAACAATAATTGCTAGTAACTTTAAACGTTTATCTTACACTGCATCAACTACAGCACCAACAAACGAGCCGAGTGACGGAAAAGTTTGGTACAACACAAATTTAGATGCTGACATATTGGAGCACGATGGAACAAGTTTCAGAGGTTACTTGAATGTAAACTCAGGTACTGATCCAAATGGTCCACAGTTTAGTGCTAGTGAACCAACTACACAATCAGATGGTACGCCTTTAGTAAACAATGACTTATGGATTGATACTTCTGATTTGGAGAACTATCCAAAACTTTACAGATACAATACATCTGCAACAATCAGTTCAACAAACACGTCAAATGGTACGACAGTAACCACAACTGGAGCGGCATTTGAACTAGTTGACAAAACTGATCAAACCACAGAAGATGGTATTGTTTTTGCAGATGCTAGATATCAAACAACTTTAGATAAAAACGCAGACGGAAACACAGGCGCAGGTGCGGCGAGCACAATTAAAGATCTTTTAAGTGACAACTTCTTAGATCCAGATGCACCAGATCCTGACTTATATCCAAAAGGAATCTTATTGTTTAACACAAGAAGATCTGGATACAACGTAAAAGAATACAAAAACAACTATATCACAACATCCAAATATCCTGGTTCAGGTTCAACTGGATTAGGAAACGTTAGACAAAGTAACGAGTCAGTTGCAGGATACTACCCAGACAGATGGGTGACCAAGTCAAGCAACAACAGTGATGGTTCTGGCACATTTGGCAGAAAAGCACAAAGAAAAGTGATTGTAAATCAGTTAAAATCAGAAATAGATACAAATCAAGCAATAAGAGAAGATCAAAGAGGATTTAATGTAATTGCTTGTCCAGGATATCCTGAAGTAATATCTAACATGATTGGTCTTAACACAGACAGAAACAACACAGCGTTTGTGGTAGGAGACACACCATTTAGACTGGCAGGTACATCTACAAGCGGTGAGCAACTGGGCCAATAATTCCGCAGGAGCAAGTTCCGACGGAGAAGACGGCTTAGTATCAGCAAGTGAATTTTTAGGAGTATTTTACCCATCAGGTAAAACTACTGACAACGGTGGCAATGATGTAATTGTTCCACCATCTCACATGATATTGAGAACACTTGCAAATAACGATAACATTGGATTCCCATGGTTTGCACCGGCAGGAACCAGAAGAGGTATCGTAGATAATGCCACAGCAGTTGGATACATTGAGGCATCCACAGGAGAATTTGATCAAGTATCATTGACTGAGTCCTCTAGAGATGCTCTACACACAGCAAAAGTCAACCCAATAACGTTCTTCTCAGGCGCAGGCATAGTGAACTTTGGAAACTTAACCAAAATTTCATCATCAAGTGCTTTAGATAGAATAAACGTTGCAAGACTTGTTGTGTTCTTAAGAAATCAATTAGATGCAATTGCGAAACCATTTATCTTTGAACCAAATGATGAACTAACAAGAAATGAAATAAAACAAGCAGTAGAATCATTCTTGCTAGAACTTGTTGGACAGAGAGCATTGTTTGACTTCTTAGTAGTATGTGATGACACAAACAACACACCTACTAGAATAGACAGAAATGAATTGTATGTTGATATAGCAATTGAACCAGTTAAATCAGTTGAGTTTATATACATACCTTTAAGAATCAAAAACACAGGAGAGATTGCAAATTTAGGGAACTAATTTTGGAATAAATAGGAGAACATATGGCAATATCAACTTTATCAAAATTTACAGTACCTTTAGCAAACGACCAGAGTTCAGCATCACAAGGATTGTTGATGCCAAAATTACAATATCGTTTTAGAGCGATATTGGAAAATTTCGGTGTGTCTACTCCTAGATCGGAACTTACAAAACAAGTAATAGATGTTTCAAGACCAAATTTAACTTTTGACAACGTNACATTAGATGTATACAACTCAAAAGTTTACATGGCAGGAAAACATACTTGGGATCCAATCACAATCAACCTTAGAGATGATGTTAACAACTCAGTAACAAAATTAGTTGGCGAGCAAGTTCAGAAACAATTTGATTTCTTTGAACAGGCATCAGCGGCATCTGGTATTGACTACAAATTCACTACAAGAATTGAAGTGCTTGATGGTGGAAATGGAGCATCTACTCCGGGTGTGTTAGAAACATTTGAATTGTATGGTGCTTACATTGAGTCAGTAAACTACAACACATTGGCTTATGGAACATCAGATCCAGTAACAATAACATTAAACATCAGATACGACAACGCTATCCAAACTCCACAAGGTACAGGAATTGGAACAGCAGTGACCAGAACAGTAAGCACTCTAGCAACTGGTGGCGGTATCTAATAAAAATTAGCATTTATAAAGTAAAAAGAGCGCCTTTAACGGCGCTTTTTTTATGGCCATAAATATTATCATATGCCATCTATTAATAATTTTTTAAATTCTTTCACAAACGGCCTACCAGGCATGAAAGATTATCGACACGCTTCCAGATTATATTTTGACGATAATTTTAAACTTATGCCGAAACAGAAGTTTCTGTTTCATACTGTTTTTGATATTGACAACGAAATACCTATTCGTCCTTTCTCCAATAACGAAAAAATTGAATTGAACATGCTCGTTAGAGCAGTTGACCTTCCAAAGTACAACATGAACCTGGAAGAAAAACAACAGTACAATAAAAAAACATATGTGCCAACAAAGATAAGTTATGAACCTGTCAATATAACATTCCACGATGATCACGCAGACACAGTGAACGCATTTTGGAAATCCTATTACGAATATAACATTGCTGACTCAATTACAGTCAACCCGAGTATAAGTGGTTTTGGCACTAAAGATAATATGTATGATGCCGATCCGGCAGTGACACAATACGGAAGAGATGGGTCGCAGGAACGGAAAAAACCTCTACTAAGAAATATACAAATCTTTGCTTTACATAAACAAGAATTTACATCTTTCACTTTAGTAAATCCAGTGATTGGTTCTTGGAGTCATGATAATTTGGATCAAGCAGACGGCCAAGGTGTAATGCAAAACACTATGCAAGTGTTTTATGAAACTGTTTTGTATGGTGCAGGTAAGGTCAATAAATCAGACGTGCCAGGTTTTGCCACTATACATTATGATCTGGAACCAAGTCCTTTGTCAGTGCTAGGCGGTGGTACCACATCAATTTTTGGACCTGGTGGAATAGTTGATGGCATAGGATCAATAATAAAAGATGTAAGAACAAATAATTTTAGCATTGCAACAATACTAAGAGGTATTAACACCTATAACAATGCAAAAAAAATTAAGGCAAAAGACGCAGTCAAAGAAGAACTTAAAGGGATAGTAAAAGAAGGAGTTTTGGATATCGGGAAACAGGCCGGCACTATAACAAATCCTGTTGGGAACTTTTCACTTGGCAACGCCGCTGTGACTGCCGTGGCCGCGGGTGCTGTTGTTGCCACAGCAAAAGGATTCAAAGATTCACAAAGCACACAAAATTCAACAGCAATAAATTCAACAGTTGCACAATTCTCAACAATACTTTCACCAACTGAATCACTAAATTTAGTTTCTACAAACGAAGTTGCCCAAGACAAGGTGGCGGCATCTTTATACTATCAGACAATAGGTTCAAGAAATGGTTTGACCATTGCGGAAAGTGATGTGGCATATGCGGCACTGACAACAAATGAAAAAAGCGTTTACAGAGATAGAGTATTGAAAGAAATCACACAATTAGTATCAGATGGATATATAAAAATTGATAGGACAACACAAAACGTAAGTATTGTTGCCGAGAAAGCGAGTTTATAATGACAGAATTTTATTCGAATCTACCACAAAAAACAAAAGATAGTTTACAAAAAACTGCTGATCGTTTGGTAGACACTGACTACAAAACAAAATTTGAATTTGCGGCCAACGACTACGATGCCACTGTAGGCTTTTTTGTAAAAAGAGGTTTTGAGAGGCAAACCGCTGAAGACACTGCTTACATAATTTTAAAACAGGCCAAGATAGACTCTGTTCCAGTTGGAGAAATACTAGACAAACTCACATATCAAAATCCGGCACAATTATCAGAATTAATCTCAACAATTTTAAATGCAAACAGATACAAGTCCAGCAGACTAGGGGTGAGAAATACAAGATCTGTCAAGGACACAGTGTCAAGAAACATTTCTGACTAATGACTTTACCAAGATTTGCACGAGGTAAGTTCTCTCCAAAGAACAAATTAAAATATGTTGGAACCAAAACTCCAACGTACAGAAGTAGTTGGGAACATGCGTTTATGAGACTTTGTGATGAACATCCAAACGTTTATCAATGGGCAAGTGAAAGCATCAAAATTCCATACAGGCATCCATTCTCAGGCAAGTACACTGTTTATGTTCCTGATTTTTTCATAGTCTATATGGACAAAGACGGAAAAAAACATGCTGAGATGATAGAAGTGAAACCAGCATCACAGATGACAATGGAAGGCGCAGGGAGAAGCATGGGCAAAAGGAAACAAGTGGTCATTAATCAGGCAAAATGGGAGGCCGCCAACGCTTATGCCAGGCAAAGAAAAATACGTTTTAGGGTAGTTTCAGAAGAACAACTGTTCCACAATGGTTCACGTAAGTAAATATAACCATGACAAAGAAATTAGAAGAAATTTTAAATTTACCAAATGTCAAAGAAGCATTTGCAAAGGTCGATAAAAAGGAAAAAGCAAAAGAAGATTCACAAAGAGTAATAGGTAAAAATTTAGATCCAAAAACACAAGAAGCACTCAAAAAAACCTATGAGGAATTTGACAAAATATCATCTGCTTTACCGCAAGTCAAAGGACTTGGTGAACTGTCTGATCTTGAATTAGACAAACTGGCATTGGAGGCAGAAGACTCATATAAAAATCTTATGGATCTAGGAATGAACGTTGATTCCAGGTATTCTGGCAGAATTTTTGAGGTGGCCAGCACGATGTTACGAAACGCCATAGATGCAAAAGGTAGCAAAATAGATAAAAAACTAAAAATGGTTGAATTACAACTTAAAAAGTTAAAAATAGACAAAACTGGCAAAGATGACATTAGTGACCCTATTGAAAGCGAGGGCACTATAATAACAGATCGAAACGAATTAATGAAAAAACTGATGAAGAAAGACTAAATACTGCATTATGGGTGATTTCGTAAAATATCTATCAGAATCTGTAAAACAATATGACTACCGTATCAAAATAGCGGGAGAAATAGACAAGGATTTTGGCACAAAGTTAGAAACTGGACTTCAAAAGTTCGAAGTTGCAAAACTTTCAGCAGGTAAAACTACTCCAATCCAGGAAACTCCACTTGATTTTCCAATGTTTAAAAACACAAACGTTACAATTTTTGAACTGACTACGAATTATCCAGCAAGTGTTTTTGAAATGCAACAATACATTGCTGAGTACATGGGACTTGCTAAAAATCAAGTTGTTGTAAGAAAGCCTAATGAGCCATCAGAAGAATATCAGGCTGACATGGGCAAGGAAGAAGAAACAACAGAATTTAGATCAGTTTTACAAGATGTAGAATACAAAGACACTCCAGAATTGCCTAAAGAAAAAGAATTTGGCGACAAGGCAAACCAAAGTTTATTCAAAGAATTACTAAAAGACAGAAAAGAAAAAGTTGAAGCAGAGAAAAAAGAAACTGCACAAAAACAAATGGACAAAGACGAAAAAGGAACTCCAAGTCCATTCTCAAAACCAAAAAATCCACATCCAGATCCAAAGAGGGCATAAAATGGCAGACATGATTGACATACTTAACAAACTTAGAGAATACGAAAAGCAAGGTCATGAAGTTTCAGATGCAATCAAGAGCACACAGATGACACAGACCAATGAACCTGTGAAAGAACATTGCCATTCATTCCAAGATTTCTTAAAAAGAGAAAATCTTCCGCCTGTAGAAAAAATGAATTTCAATGATTACGCAAAAGCGGCAGAAATGTATGCAAAACATAAAGCAGAAATGGCAAAGGACGAAAGTGTCAATGAAGTTGGTGGCATGAGCGATGTACACATCGGAGCACAAGAGATAGTTGGAGACTATGTTGATGATGATGGTAACCTTAAAATGCCAAAAATGCAAGTAATCGCAGACATGGATAAGAAAAAAAGACAAATGGACTTTCCAAAGTCTTACGAATACGATGTAGCAATGGGTATGGTTAGAGATGACTTCGATGATGGCGGAGCGAGAAAACCTGAAATAGACGCAGAAGCAGAAGTGCAAGAAAAACAAGGTGTAGACCACGACAAAGATGGCGACATAGATTCAAAAGACTACCTAAAGTCAAGAGATATAGCAATTAAAAAAGCAATGGGTAAGGACATAAATAAAAAAGACGATATGAAAAAAGAAAATGTAAAAGAAGACATGCACATTATGACAGACTCTCCAGAAGAGATGGGAATGATGATGCAAATCTTAAAACTAGCAGGTGTAAAGCCGGTAGACGCTAAAATGATCGGTGCTGAAGAACCAGCAGACGAAACTGAATTAGCAAATTCACCAGCAGGATATCACAATGATCAAAAAGTTCAATCAATTGATGATCTTGTTAACACACACTCAGGCGGTTTAAACAGACAAAAGATTCAAATTAAGAAAGGTCACCCAGGTGACAACGAACTAACTGCTGAAGATCTTGCAACTGATCTCACTGCGCAGTATGAAAGTTTCAAAAAAACTTATCAAGCAGAAGCCAAAAAAGCAGAAGAGTCTACTGAAGAAAAAAAGTAATAGTTTAGACCTCCAATAAAAACTTAAATACACTACTATGGCGTATGTATCATTAGACAGCGACCAAATAAAAAGGGCGCACAAAAAACATCGATACACAAAAGATCAAGTGTTGCAACTTGAAAAGTGTATGGATGAAAAAAATGGGCCATTGTTTTTCATGGAGTCATTCATGAAGATTCAACATCCAACAAAAGGATCAATGGACTTCAAGCCATATCCATATCAAAAAAGATTAATTCAAAGTTATAATGACCATAGGTTTTCCATCGCCATGCTTCCTAGACAGACAGGAAAAACAACTTGTGCGTCCGGATATCTCATTTGGTACGCCATGTTCAAACCAGATTCACAGATCCTAATAGCCGCACACAAATATGCTGGAGCATCTGACATAATGTCAAGGGTGCGTTATGCGTATGAGATGTTGCCAAGTTGGATCAAGGCAGGTGTCACACAGTACAACAGGAACAGTATAGAATTTGACAACGGTTCAAAGATAATGGCAACCACAACAACTGAAAATACAGGACGGGGTATGTCCCTAACACTAATATATTGCGATGAGTTTGCGTTCGTGCAACCACCAGAAAAAGCCGTAGAGTTCTGGACCTCACTGTCTCCAACATTGTCAACTGGAGGTAAATGCTTGATAACGTCAACGCCAAACTCTGATGAAGATCAGTTTGCGTTGATTTGGAAAGAAGCACAAAAAAGATATGATGATTTTGGTAACGATAACATAGTTGGTACCAACGGCTTCTATGCCATGAAGGCACATTGGAGTGAACACCCAGATAGGGACGAGGCATGGGCAGAACAAGAAAAGTCAAGGATAGGTGAAGAGAGATTTAGAAGAGAGCACGAATGTGAATTTTTAATCTATGATGAAACTTTAATATCAAGTGTAAGACTTGTTGAACTAGAAGGTACAGATCCAATATGGAATCAAGGACAAGTAAGATGGTACTCCAAACCTAAGCCTAAACACACATACATGGTGGCATTAGATCCAAGTCTCGGTACAGGTGGTGATTACGCGGCAATTCAAGTTTTTGAACTACCAACATTCAAGCAAGTTGCAGAATGGCATCATAACACAACTCCTGCAAATCAGCAAATAAGAATACTACAAAGTATAACAAAATATATCAACGATACAATTATTGAACAGGACAGTACTGCAAATCCAAGCATATTCTACAGCATGGAAAATAACACACTTGGAGAAGCCGCACTGATGCGAGTAATGGACATTGGTGAAGAAAATATAATGGGCATGTTCTTAAGTGAACCAATAAGAAAAGGACACAGAAGGAAGTTCAGAAGAGGCTTCAACACAACAGCAAAACATAAAATTGATGCATGTGCAAAATTTAAAGAACTTATTGAAAATAATAAAATGGAACTGAATTCAAAACCGTTGATATCGGAACTTAAAAATTTTGTGGCAACAGGTGTAAGTTATAAGGGCAAACCTGGAGAACATGATGACCTAGTAAGTGCAAGTTTGTTAGCAACAAGAATGATGAAGGTTTTGGCGGATTTTGACCCTAAAATTTTCGAGCAATGGACTAATAGGACTTCAGAATACACCGCTCCGATGCCTATATTTGCCAACCTAGGCACGTAATAAATACAGCATGATTTCACCAAAAACATCACTAGATTTGTTTAACAAGATAAGAAGCAAATTTGGCAATATCACCATAGGGGACGATAAAGGATCAGCGACTGCTGACCCAAGCAAAGCAGTATTTTTTGACTTTGAATTCACGGAAGACGAAGATAAATTTGGAAGAATAAGCATATCACTAGCAGACGGAGATTCCATGAAAGTATTCTACAATAGAGATATGGTTGCCAAAATAGACGAAGATGACAAAAATGAGTGGTATGACTTCGTAAAGGAACTAAAAGACTTCGCTGTTGAACACCAACTGGAGTTTGACATCAGAGATATTACTAAAACAAACCTTGATAAGCAGGATTACAAGAATCTTGCAGACACGGGTCAAACGGTAAATACTGACGAGATGTCGGAAGAACTACAAAGAATTACTAAACTAGCAGGTGTCGAGGTCAAAGAAGGACTTACAGGCACACGTAAAAGTTCATACGAAAATCTAGACAAGACAAGATTAATAATTAGACATGCTGGACCTGTAGATGAAACAGTGCCAGGTGCTAGATCAAGACACATTAACTCCTTATACATNGAAAACGAAGACGGTGAAAGATTCAAATACCCTGTGATACATTTAGCAGGTGCAAGAGCAATGACCAGACACGTGGCAAATGGTGGCAGACCACATGATGACTTTGGTCAACACATTATACAAACTTCAGAAGACATTGCAAAATTAAGTTCATTTTCAAGATACGCCAGCAATAAAGATCAACTAAATGACAATGCAGGTGACATTATCGAACAAACAAAATTATCATTAGAAAATTTAAGAATGTATATTAAAAATATAGGCAAACAGTCACACTACGAAACAGCAGTTAAAGATTACAAAAAAACTGATGCATTGGAAATGGACGATGACACAGCACAATCTTACAGAGACAAACTAACACAAACACACTTCGACGAAAGAATAGAACAAGCATTGCCAATTATACACAGGGTAATGCAAGAATTTGACACACCTGAAAAAAGAGCAGAAAGAGAAAAAATGATGAAAGCATTTTTAGCCAAAGGCGGAGAAGTAGAAAAAATTAAGCCAGGAATGACTGCTTTCAAAGGAAAAGAACTTAAACCTCAATTTAGAAAAGACAAAGAGGGAGACATGAAAGAATTCAAAGACAAGGAACCTACTCAAACACCGGTTGATCTAGGTGCAGTGGTTCAAGGCTACCTCGCTGATCCTAAGAACAAATTAGTTTTACGAAAAGACGATGCCGCGGACAACATGTTGAAAGTTACAAAATTCACAAACAAGAATACTATGTTAAGTTCAATATTATCTGATATAGCATCAAGAATGTTAACAAAGAGTGGAGACGAAGACCAGGTTGCCAATTTTGCATCGAGAGTAGCAGATGAGTTAGACGGAGAAGGACAACCTTTCTTCAAACCTACCAAAGATTACATGAAAAATAAAAAAATTGCAATACAACTTGCCAAAAGATATATTGACGATTATAAGAAAATGCAGGCAGATCCAAAATATGCAGATGAAATAAGAATGGAACCAGGTCCAAAGAAAGATAGACAAGGTAAGGCTAAAGAAGAAGGAGAACAGTTCGAAACTTGGGCCGAGAATGTTGAAGCAATGGGCGAAGGAGCAAAAATTAAACCTTACGTATCAATGTATTCAGATCCAGACGACGGCAAAACAATATATGATGTTTTAAACGCTGACGGCGAGTCTGCAATGAAAACAGGTGACTACGACGCCGCAACTAGATTTTTAAAACAAAACTATGACAAACTTAAAATGGGCACACCAGAAAAACAAGAAATATTAAGTAAAAATTACACAGGTTCAGCCATGCTAGGACAACATCCTAAAGAAGGCAACGAGTTTGCCATGGCAGTGCAAAAAGCCAAAGCGGCGGGCATGAAAGCAGGTGACAAGTTCAAAGTCGGCGACAAAGAATACACGCTAAAAGATGCAATTGAACTTGCGGGTTTAAATTTAGAAGAATTTTTCCAAGAAGAAGAAACAGTTAAAGAACAAGTAAACGAAGACAAAAAAGAAGACAGCGGTTTTAACATCGCAGGCGTTGACGAAGAAGTGGACAGAATCGTTAACCTAGCAAATTATTCATAGTACATAATACAAATTAAATAATATCAATGATATCAAAAACGATCATTGGTAACCTAAACAATTTTTTCTTGATCAAAGACAAATACTTTGATACTAAAAACAATACGAAGAGAAAAACAATTAAGTTTCCTGCAAAAAATTTACCAAAAGTAATAATACAACTTGTCAAAAAATTAAAAATAGATCCAAATACAATCAAAACTTTTAAAATGGAAGAAAGTGATGACAGAACCACCCAAAGTCCTCATGCGGATACGCCTTATGGGCAGACNACGATTATTGTTCCTTTGAAATTTTCTGGAAAAGTTTATACAATATCATACAAATCACACTACTATGGAAACAACAAAAAAGGTTACAAGTATCGTCCAAACAAGAAACAGTATTATAAAAATGAATGGCTTAGCAAAGATCACAGCAAAGTTTCAGGTATTACAAAAACAAAATTTCCAAGAAAGTTTTATAAAAAATATTTGTCTGATTATGAAATCGTAAATTTACATGGACTGACTGTAAGCAAAGTTTTCAAATGGAAGGTAGGAAAACCTATTCAACTGTTTAGTAACCAACTCCATTCAGGATCGGCATTTGAAAATTCAAAAAGATGGATAGTGATTCATTATGATCATTTACCAAGAAATGATCGTTGACTTTAGATAAATATATGTGTATATTAAGCACTAATGCTTAAAATACATTTAGGCACAAACATAGGCACAAACATAGGAGGCTTACATTATGGCTACATTGGCTGAAATAAGAGCGAAGTTAAAATCTCAAGAAGTGAATCGCTCCACTTCTACTACTGGCGGAGACAACGCCATATTTCCACATTGGAATATTCAGGAAGGACAAGAAGCAGTTTTAAGATTCTTACCCGACAAGGACACTAACAACACTTTTTTCTGGACTGAAAGAAACATGATCAAACTGCCTTTTGCAGGGATCAAAGGACAAACAGATTCAAGACCTGTACAGGTACAAGTACCTTGTATGGAGATGTATGGAAAAACTTGTCCGGTACTGACAGAGGTAAGACCATGGTTCAAAGACAAATCAATGGAAGACATGGGTAGAAAATATTGGAAGAAAAAATCATATATCTTCCAAGGTTTTGTTACGCAAAATCCATTGTCAGAAGACGCAACACCAGAGAATCCAGTAAGAAGATTTATTATTGGTCCTCAAATTTTCAACATCATCAGGGCGGCATTGCTTGATCCAGAAATGGAAGAACTGCCAACTGATTACGTGAAAGGTGTTGACTTCAGAATAACCAAAACATCTAAGGGTGGATACGCAGACTACTCAACATCAAAATGGTCAAGAAGAGAAAGACCACTTGATGAGGCAGAAAGAGCGGCCATAGATAAGAATGGTTTATTCAATTTGTCAGACTTCAGACCAAAGGAACCTACCGAAGCAGAGATAAAAATAATCAAAGAATTATTTGAAAAATCTGTGGACGGCGAAGCGTATGACTTGGAAAAATACGGACAGTATTTTAGACCAGCAGGCGTAAGTGTTCCGCAATCATCAACTCCAAAAGCAAGTGAACCAGCAAAAACTGAAACAGTTACAGAAGCGGTTAAACCTGCAGAAAGTCAACCGGCTCCGGTACAACCAAATACGGATAGTGCCAAAAGAGCGGAAGACATCTTGAAGTTGATTAGATCAAGACAAGCGAAGTAACCAAAATTACCATTGGCTCTAGTTATCATATTGACACTGGAGCCAAACGGTAGTAATATAACATTATGGATATAAAAAGAAAAATTAAAAAAGCAGTTGATTGGATGCTATATCAACAAATTCCAGCATGGATAGTGATAGTTGCAATCATTGTTTGGATAATATTATAGGAAAAAATGACAAAAGTATTTGACGTAACAAAATTTAGAAAAAGTATTACAAAGTCTATTCAAGGTTTAGGTATAGGTTTCAATGATCCAACTGATTGGATCTCTACAGGAAACTATGCACTTAACTATTTGATATCAGGTGACTTTAACAAAGGAATTCCCCTAGGAAAAGTATCTGTGTTGGCTGGTGAATCAGGAGCAGGCAAATCTTATATTGCTTCGGGCAACATTATTAAAAATGCACAGGATCAAGGTATATTTGTAATTTTGATTGATTCTGAAAACGCATTAGACGAAACATGGTTGCAGGCTCTTGGAGTCGACACAGATGAAAAAAAATTATTGAAATTAAGTTTATCTATGATAGATGACGTTGCAAAAACTGTATCAGAGTTTATGAAGTCATACAAAGATGAACATGCAGAAAACAGAGAAGGTGCTCCTAAAGTGCTATTTGTAATAGACAGTTTAGGTATGTTATTGACTCCAACAGATGTTGATCAGTTTGAAAAAGGTGAAATGAAAGGTGACTTGGGTAGAAAGCCTAAGGCATTAACAGCACTTGTAAGAAACTGTGTAAACATGTTTGGAAGTTGGAACGTTGGCCTTGTAGCAACTAACCACACATATGCATCACAAGATATGTTTGATCCAGATGACAAGATATCAGGCGGACAAGGATTCATTTATGCGAGTTCGATTGTAATTGCAATGAAAAAATTAAAACTAAAAGAAGACGAAAAAGGCAACAAAGTTACAGACGTAAGAGGTATAAGAGCGGCATGTAAGGTGATGAAAACAAGATATGCCAAGCCTTTTGAAAGTGTGCAAGTAAAGATTCCTTATGACACTGGAATGGATCCATACTCAGGATTATTGGATCTATTTGAGAAAAAAGGAGTCATAAAGCAACAAGGAAACAGATTGAAGTACGTTGACTCAAAAGGAGTCGAAACCATTGAGTTCCGAAAAAACTGGAGCGGAGATAAATTAACAAAAGTCATGAACGACTTTGCTAACTTAACCGACCAGGAGACAACGGCAGATGGAACAAACGATGGATAGTACTCAAATCGAAGAACTTTGGACGACTGTTAGTCATTATGTTACTGAGAGACAAAAATTAGACTGTGCAGTTGATTTTGTAAAAACTTTAGTTGACCAAGGCGTATCAATCAAAACATTAAAGGCCGCACAAGAGTACGATGACAAACTCACTGAAGCAATCACTATAGTGTTAGAGGACGCTGAGGACGATGAATACGTAGACACTGACAACTATTATGAGGATGAATGAGTTGGTATACAACAATAAGTAGAGACATCAGTAAAATTCCAGATGCGGTATCGCATTACAATCAAGAATATGAACAAGCACGAAAAGAATGTCGAATATTTGGAAATTTAGAAAAAGCAAGTGCAAGTATGCCTGGTATAGTTGAGCATAGATTTCAACAACTTCAAGAAATAGAAGCGATCCTTGAATACCTTAACATAGAAAAAAGAAAATTAAGATCAACACATTTTAAGAAATATTTAGAAAATTACAACAGGGCCTTATCAAGCAGAGATGCTGACAAATATGTAGACGGTGAAGCAGATGTAGTTGACTTTGATAAAATTGTAAACGAATTTGCCCTGCTAAGGAACAGATGGCTAGGTATCACCAAAGGACTTGATCAAAAACAATGGCAACTAACCAATATTGTTAAACTAAGAGTAGCAGGTATGGAAGATGCCAATATCAAATAGAATAATACTGACAGATGTAGATGGAGTGCTTTTACAATGGGAAAAGCATTTTTCTGAATGGATGTCGGCCAGGGGTTTTACATTAAAGCCAGGCGCACACAAAAAATATTCAATGATTGAAAGATATGGCATTTCAAAATTAGTTAAAGAATCCTTAATTCAAGAATTCAACAGGTCAGCATGGATGGGCACACAAGAGCCTATGCCAGATTCACAAACTTGGGTAAAACTGTTACACGCAGAAGGGTGGACGTTTATTCCTATAACATCGCAGACAATGGACATACCTGCTCAGCAACTAAGGAAAAAACGTTTACAAGAATTATTTGGAGGCACAGTCTTCTCAAACTTTTTTATACTAGATACAGGTGATCACAAAGACTCAGCGTTAGCAGAATTTCATGGCACAGGCCTGTATTGGATCGAAGACAAATGGACGAATGCCAAAAAAGGTTTGGACTATGGACTTAAACCATTATTGTATAATCATTCATATAACCAAGGTTTATATGATAAAAAAATTACCCGTGTAAATAATTGGAAGCACATATATGAAATTATCAATAAAAAGCAACGAAAAACTTGAAAAATTTTATCTTAGGAATCTAGATAAAGAAACTGTTGCAATTACACTTGATAAAGAAGCACTAATTCCCTATGGATGGTATGAATTAATTGTGCCATACATCGGTAAAAAAATTGAAATATCAGACATACTGATCAACAACGAAAGCATTAAAGAATTAATTTACACCGGTTACTATACCGATGGCAACGGAGCAATTCATCAACCTGCAACAGCGGTGTGGGATAAGGGAGGATATTTCACTATCTGGATACACACACAAACAGGAATACTTTGGCAAAGATTTTGTGATCAAATACGAAGCGGTGACTTCGGTACTAATCTATTTGACAAATACATGTTGACTGTGGATAGAAACGTCAAAATAAAAAATAATTTTACTTCTACACTACAAAGTTATTTTGCAAATGGATACGGACCTAATTGGTGGCTGAAGAATGATAAACTTACCCCTTACACGATAGTGGACAGTAATGATGTCAAAGCAACAGATACTGAAAAATTATTATCCGAACTTGATAAGTGTCTACCTTACAAACACAAAGACCTTAACGGTGTGACTGGTTGGCATAGAGCAGGATTGAAAGAAGGTTGTGCGGACCTACCTTTTGTTGAGATAGATCATTTAGGAAGTGAATTTGTGCAAAACTTTGTGAACACACTTGGCTACAAGAGGATCATAGATATTGCAATACAAAAACTTGCACCAAACACTGCCGTTCCAATCCATAGAGATGACCATTATAGGAGAAAAGGATATCCTTACACATCGGGTGCTAAAAAATTTTACTGGAACCTATCAAGTGCAAATAACGTCTTTTTCAAATTAGGCACCGCAGGACTTTTACCATTAGATCAACCATTATTCATAAACACAGTAGAGCACGTACACGCAGTCATAAATCAAAGTGAAGAAGAAAGAACAGTCATTCACATGTATGGAGAACTATAATGGAAGTTCATGGCAGTAAAAAGTTAAAAATTTTAATATGTGGATTGCCAGGATCCGGAAAAACAACACTGGCCAATGTTTTAGTGCCAATGCTAAATGCAGTATGGCTCAATGCTGACGAAGTCAGAAAGAACGCAAATGATTGGGATTTTTCTCCTGAAGGAAGAATCAGACAGGCCAATAGAATGAAATCAATGGCCCAAGAAGCAATAAAGGACAACAGACATGTCATCGCTGACTTTGTGTGTCCAACAGAAACAACCAGAAGAGACTTTGATGCTGACTTTACTATTTGGATGGACACAATAAAAGAAGGAAGGTTTGAGGACACTAATAAAATGTTCGAGCCACCAAAAAATTATGACTATCGTGTCAGCCATATGGACGCACAGATGTGGGCGTTTTTGATAAAGGAAAAAATTTATGAACAATTCAAAACCGATCTGGGACAATAAAAAACCAACTGCACAAATGCTAGGTAGGTGGCAACCATGGCATGGGGGCCATCAAAAATTATTTGAAGAAACACTCAAAAGAGCAGAACAAGTTTTAATAATGGTCCGAGATGTTCAGGGCGTTGGTGACAATCCTTTTGATTTTGAAACTGTTAAGACTAACATAGAAAAAGCATTGAATCCAAAGTATAAAGGTAAGTTTAAAGTAATACTAGTACCGAACATAACTAATATATGTTATGGTAGGGGAGTAGGTTACAAAATAGAAGAAATTATTTTAGATGAAGAAACACAAAAAATATCTGCAACAAAAATTAGACAGCAGATGCGTGATCATGGAGATNTAANATGAAAATTTATGTAGGACATGACAGTAGAGAAGATATTGCTTATCAAGTATGTGAACACTCAATAAAAAGACGTGATCCATCAGCAGAAGTTATTCCATTAAAGCAAAGACAAATGAGAGAACAAGGTCTCTATACCAGACCTGTTGATAAGTTAGCGTCTACAGAATTTACTTTTACAAGATTTTTTATTCCGTACATGAATGACTTCAAAGGTTGGGCAGTGTTTTGTGACTGCGACTTTGTATGGCAGATACCTAGTCATGAATTAGTTAAATTTTGTGATCCTAGCAAGGCAGTTGTTTGCGTCCAGCATGACTACAAACCTAAAGAAGGCACAAAGATGGATGGACAGGTACAAACAGTTTATCCAAGAAAAAATTGGTCAAGCATGGTTTTATGGAACTGTGAACATCCAAAAAACAAAATACTAACGCCTGAACTTTTGAACAAGGAAACTCCGAAATTTCTACATAGATTCTCATGGTTAGATGATAATGAAATTGGTTCTTTACCACATGAATACAATTGGTTGGTCGGTTGGTACAAAGAACCAACAGATGGAAAACCTAAAATACTACATTACACAGAAGGCGGTCCTTGGTTTGATGGTTATAGAGATTGTGAATATGCGGATGTATGGAAGAAAGAACTTATTAATTTATTTTCATCATAATGATCACCGTACTAGATAATTTCAATCCAGAAACTGACTACTTCAAAGATCCATATCCACATGTGGTAATTAAAAATGCACTGCCAAAAGATCTGTATGAGACCTTGGCAAATACTTTTCCAACACAGCAAATGAAAGAAAAATTACCTTTAATCGAAGGACACACNCATAGATATCTNGCAAAAGATGTTTTNTANGTAAAAAAGATTCCAGTGTCGAAAGAGTGGGAGACTTTCTTTAGAACACACACCAGTCAAGAATATTATGAAAAGGTATTAGAACTTTTTAAGAATGACATGCCTTATGGAAAAGATGTAATAGAAAAACAAGTAAATGTCAGAGGAGTTGATGAAGTCAACGGAGACATGGTTACAGATACCCAATTTGTTGTGCATAATCCAATAAAAACAGGCACAACCAGAACAACTCATATCGACAACCCACAAGAACTTTACGCAGGATTATTATACTTTAGACAACCTAATGACAAAAGCACAGGAGGTGATTTTGAAATTTTTGACACCCCAGATGTCAAACGTGTCCTTAAACGCAAGGGAAGAGAAGTTACAGAGGACACAAAAAAAACTTTAGTCAGAACAGTAAAGTATGAACCAAATACTTTCGTGATGTTTTTAAACACAGGACAATCTGTCCACGGTGTCACCCCGAGACAGGATGCCGAAGTTGAAAGACTGAGTATCAATATAATAGCAGAAACAAGAAGCAAACAAAATTTGTTATTCAAACTTTTACATGTTGGATAAAATAAAAAGGACTAACGTTTATAGAAGCGCAAATCCTTACATCTACGTAAATCAACCAATAGACACAAAATTATACGATGGCTTGTATGAACAATGGGACAGGCCTACACACAAAAGATGGCAAGATTTTTTTGACGTTCATAAAGTAAAAGTTACATTCAACGAAGTTTTAAAACAGCACAAAAACGACACTGATGAAAAGTATGTTGGGTACTGGTTTTTCAAGCAGAGAACAGACAGGAGATCTATAAGTTTGAATTTGGGTCATGCTTCTGTTGAATACAAATCAAATGCGTTGTTGATTGTAAATGCAAAAAAAACATTTGATGTGGTCAACAAAGGCCAGAGAATGCCTGCCATGCTTAACTGTTTTGTAAGATTTAATGAACAACAGCAGGAGAGACTTATAGGACTCCTAGGTCGCTAAGTATTGATACTGCTGTACCATTTCCAAATTCTTCCGGTGTAAATTGCTGATAAGACAAAGAGTTAAGCCAGTCACTTGGTTGCACATAGGTTGGATCTTCGATCCTACTGACGTCTGTGTCACATACAGAACTGGCAAAACTGACGTCATGACATATCACAGGGACACCTTCAGATAAGGATTCTACTGCACTAATTGAACAACTTGTGACACATGCCCAGGCATTTGATAATTGATCTTTGATTGGCACGATTGCCTCGGACGGCCCACTTGTGCCTCGTCCTCTTGGCTTTTCTCTAACTACTATTGGCCTGTCAGTGAATTTTTTAATCCTGTTTATAGTGTTATTCAACCAATCAAGTTCGTTTATGAATCCGTGTATTCCAGCACTGCTTGGACAAACTAAAATGTAATCGCCTTTGGTGCGTTTATCTTTTACATTTATATTAAAATTTTTTAAACGTTTATTATCTAAATTTTTTATGTAAGGCACATGGATGTTATTTTTACATATCCTCCAGTAATGATTATCTGGCTGTAAATTATTATTATCGAATCTGCCAAAATAAGGAGTGTCTGTGAACCACCAAGTTTGTCCGGACTCTTCAATCTGGTGTATCAAATTTGTATTATTATTGACCAATCCCCAAAACATTGATTGTGAATCATCATTTAGGAAATATGTTATGCTGTTGTCTGCTAACTTAACAGGCTCCTTCCATGTTTTTTGCACACCTTTGAAAACTTCCCAGCACTTACTATCAGGTTTATTAGATGGTGCGTAAATTGTTAGCATCAATAAACTCCTTTAGCATGTTGGCCCATTGCACGTGTCCTTCTGTGCTTGGATGGGGATCGTTTGGACTTACAATCAATTTTTTATCTAAAACATATTCATAATGACTAGACTCTGGTTGAAAAAATCTTTTTAAATTGAGAGAGTTGTATATAACTTGAGAATCTTTACTGCCATTAATTAAAGTATTTGGCAGAGCATTGTACATAACATATGGTATATCTCTTCTCATAAAATAATTCTGTAGATCAAAAACATGATCCAAGAAAGAAATGGTGGCATTGTTTTCTATGTCCCACCCTCGCTGACTATCGATAAAAGTTACATTATCAAGTGTCTTCCAGGTTCGCCATGTCAGATCGGTGCCTTCTATTCTACCTGCCTTCCAACCATCATTTGTTACGTAATCGTTTCTATGCTGACTACTCCAACCAATGACCGCAAAAACTTTTTCATTTTTATTTTGTTCGAACCAAACTTTTGTACTAAAACTTATTCTTGAATTTCCTCTACCGCCCATTGCAAGATTTGTCAATTCGGCATCGTAGTTTTTGGCAAGTTCATTAGAGACAAAGGTTTCAACTCCGTCTTTGGGCCTTGGAGTTAAGAAACTACAACCATTGGAAAAAAGTTTGTACATACGATTATTTTATAGTATAATTATAACAAACACAATGATAGTACGGCCAGTTTCTGACATAAGTTATTTTACAAGCGAGTTTGGATTTATTGATCCACCTATATCCTTCAGTTACACCTGGCATCCAAAACAAAAGCAGACTCAATTTAGCACAGCAATCACTTTTGTAGGACAATTTTACGACTGCACAGTGCATAGCACACCACCGTTGTTAATTACCAAAGACAAATTAATGGTCACTGATCATGTTTGGCCTTTACTTTACCAAACAAAATACAAACCTAAGAAAACACACAAACTATGGAGCACCTGGGGTGACAAGATTGACCTAAACCTTCCGGCAGTCCACAAAAATTACAATGCACAAAACACCTACGTATGGATGCCTATAGATCCACAGTCATGTAATAATCCTTGGCATGTTTGGATTGATGTTATATCAAAACTGAGATTGGTGGCAGAAATCAAACAAAAGCACATGTTTGACTACGTGTATATTTTTCCGTGCATGTCCATATATCTAAAGAAAGTTCTTAAAGAAATTTTCCCCCATCTAAAATATCTGGTGATGGAAAAAAATACAGCGTGGCAGTTCAAACATATCATAGTGCCCAGTATGAGCAATAGGGATGATGGGGTGACCCACCCAAGAATTATTGACTGGCTAAGACATTTTGGACCAGCAAAGGCAACACCGAACAGGAAAATTTTTATCACNAGAACAGATGCCTTGACCCGACAACTTGTCAATCAAGATGAACTTCTTTTGGCCCTAGCAGGTTTCGAACCAGTCGAACTTTCAAGATACACAGTGAAAGAGCAAATGGAAATATTTGATTCAGCGTCTCACGTTGTGGCCACACACGGAGCGGGCCTTACTAATTTACTTTGGTGCCAGCACGGTACTAAAATTATTGAAATAAATCATATAGAACAGATTGAAAAGAAAGTTTATCCAATTTTAAGTTCCAACTGTGGACTCATCCATAAAGTTTTGTATGGTGAAAAAATTAAATTGGCACATAAAAATAAACCAAAAGGCATCAAAAGACTGAATGATATGGCCAACATAAAAATTGATGTGCAGGAAGTTTTAAGGCACGTATGAACATAGCAGGAATACATACCACCAAGCCTAGAACACAACGTTATGTGGATGCTTTTGTATCTGGAACTCCGGGACCAAAAAAAATTTATCATTTCAGAGATCTTAAAACTCTTCCTGAAGAAGATTTGACCATGTATGGAATATTGGCCGGGTCAGGCGAAATTTATAAATGGTGCCAACGGGAAAATAGAAATTTTTACTTTATGGATCATGGCTACTTTACAAATGCACATGATAATCCACATTGGTTAAGAATAACTAAAAATATGCACTGTCAAAATAAAATTACAAAGAGACCTGCAGACAGATATGAGAAATATTTTAAAAAAGAGATTTTGCCATGGCAGAAAACAGGAAAAAAAATTTTAGTTTTACCACCAACCAATGCAATCCAGAACTTTTTTGGTGTGCAAAATTGGTTGGACGACACACTGAAGATACTAAAAAATAACACTGATAGAGAAATTGAAATCAGAGAGAAGCCATATAATCCAACGATCACAACTGACCATGTTGGTGCTACAGTAAAAGTCGATAGACCAACATTGAAGCAAGGATCTATAGATTGGAAACAATATTTTGCCTGTGTTGTGTACAACAGTAACACTACAATGGCTAGTCTACACAACGGTGTGCCAGTGTTCTGTGATGCCATCAATTGTGCCGCCGCACCTATTTCAGAAACAGATTTTTCCAAGATCGAAACGCCTAAATATCAAGACAGAATGGATTTATTTTCTAGTTTATCTTACAATAATTTTAACCTAGACGAAATGCAAAACGGAACTGCGTGGAGAATACTAAATGGCTGATAGACTTAAACCTGAACACGCTGAAATAGTAGATCGAATTCGAGAACTCGAAAGAGAAATTGCTATAAAACAAAATTTTAAAAAATATCACAACTACTATGCACCTGAAGACATTGTAAAAAGTTCAAAAACCGTTTTATCTTTTGGTGTTGGAGGAGATGTATCTTTTGAAAAATTAATGTGTTTGGATAACCCAGATTTAATTGTGAGAATTTTTGATCCAACTCCATGGACAAGGGTACACATAAGAGGTATACTAAACGGCAGTGGTAAAAAATATTTCAAACATTTATATGATGGCCCAAACTTGTGTAAGAAGATCGGTAAAGAGCGCATAATTTATAGTCCTGTAGGTTATAGTCCAAACAACGGAATGCAAAATTTTTACTACGTGGCTGAGAAGGATGTTAATGGAAACGTGCTTAGTGTGAAGAATCAATGGAAAAGTTTTAGTGCTTTTAATCCAGATGGTACAAGACTGTCAACGGAGGTAGAATTCAAGAATATAAAGACAATACTACAGGAGTCGCAGTGGCAGTCTGTTGATATAATAAAAACAGATATAGAAGGATATTGGTATGAATTTGCAAAAGAACTACTAAAAGAAGACATCGACTTTAAATATTGGGTAACTGAAATTGAATTAGGATTAAATGGATCATATGAAAAAAACTTTGAACAAATAAGAGAGATCAGTGATAAATTTAAAGACAAATATCAGATAGTGATAAACAGAAGAAGATTAAAGCCGATGTTAGAATTAGGATTTTTAAAAAAATGATGAATTTAGAAGACAAGAAAAAACAGATTCCCGAGGAGTTCAAAAAAATTGCAGAAGATTTTGCGGAAAATGGTTTTATCACAACATCAACAAACAACTTAATTAATTGGGCCAGGACTGGCTCATTACACTGGATGACTTTTGGACTTGCCTGCTGTGCAGTAGAGATGATGCAGACGTCAATGCCTCGTTATGACCTTGAAAGATTTGGAGCGGCTCCGAGGGCATCACCAAGACAATCAGATGTTATGATTGTGGCCGGAACACTGACAAACAAGATGGCTCCTGCATTAAGAAAAGTTTATGACCAGATGCCTGAACCAAGATATGTTGTATCAATGGGCAGTTGTGCAAACGGTGGAGGCTACTATCACTACTCATATTCTGTCGTAAGAGGTTGTGATAAAATTGTACCAGTGGATATTTACGTGCCTGGTTGTCCACCATCAGCGGAGGCATTATTATATGGGATTCTACAGTTACAGAAAAAAATTAGAAGAGAAGGAGGACCACAGCGTTAATATGAAAGTCCAAATTTTTAGAAGAACAGTCAAAGATAGAAGACGTGGAAACAGTTATGAACTGCTATATCATTTGGCAGAAGGTATCAAAGCGTCTGGCGACGAACCTGTGATTGTCAATGAACATAGATCTGGGCCTACAGTGCCTGGAGAGATGGAACCTACAGAGCCAATGGCGGCTATGTTTGGTTATGGTGGCGACAAACAAATGCATCACACCAAAGGCAGAAGAAGAGAACTTGCGGACAAGTGCCGAGCCAAAAAAATACCGCTTATTACTTTTGACGGTGGCGTATTAAGTAGTTTTGGCAATGTATCAACGTCTCCGGAGCACCATTTCCGTGTTGCACTTTATACACCAATGAATAATGGAAACTTTCTTTCGGACAATTCACCAAGTGATAGATGGGAAATGATGAAAGAAAAGTTTAAGGTGAAACATGAGCCATGGCGTAAAAGCAATCCAGAAGATCCCATACTGTTTGTTCTACAACCAAAAGACAATTGGAGTATGAACGAATTAGATCCATTGGAGTGGTTCAACGATGTTTACAAAAAGTTAAGACCTTTGACCAAGAGAAAATTCATAGTGAGGCCACACCCAAATCATGCTGATGTAATGTTCCAGAGACGAGCAGAATTTCCAGAAGATATTGAACTTGAGATTCCACAAAGACACTTTGTTGGTGATCAGAAAAAGCATTATAGATTTCATTTTCAAGAAGCAATAACTAATTGCCATGCTGTTGTTACTCACAATTCTACTGCCTCAACTGACTCCTGCGTTAGGGGGATTCCAACTTTTTGTACTAGCGATCTTGCAATTTGTTGGCCTGTAGCGAATAAAGATCTCACAAAAATAGAAACACCAGAGATGCCGGATCGCACACAATGGCTCAATGATCTTGGATATAAAATGTGGAGCATTAAGGAAATACGTGATGGCACAGTTTATAAAAGATTCAAACAAAAATTAGGATTATAATGACAACTCTTGCAGTGATAACAACTTTCCCGCCCAATCGATGGCAGGCATACGCTAAAAGAATGTTGGAAAGTCATATCAAATATTGGCCCGACGATGTAAAACTGTATGCCTATCATGAAGGTGAAAAACCTAACCTGACACACGACAAAATAGAATACGTAAACATTGAAGAGGAAAATCCTGAACTCGTAAAATTTAAGCAGAGACATAAAAATGACCCTGTAGCGAATGGAGAAGTTACTGAGATTCCAGGTGGTGTAAGACGAGATCCTAAAGCAGGAAAAAATGACAGAGGCAAAGGCAGTTATCTTTGGGACGCTGTAAGATTTAGTCATAAGACTTTTGCGGTGGACCATGCTTTAAAAACTATCAACGTAGACTATGTGTTATGGTTAGATGCTGACACTTATACTTTTAGGCCAATTACAAAAGAATTTGTTACAGGACTTTTACCGCAAAATAAACTTGTAAATTTTTTAGGCAGAGGCGAAAAGTATCCTGAATGCGGGTGGGTGTGCTACAACAGGCGACATCCTAAAATAAAAGAATTTATGAAATCCTGGACCGATCTTTATGTCAAAAATACAATCTTCGAAGAATTAGAATGGCACGACAGTTATCTATTTTGGCAAATGATTAAAAGGATAGCACCTAATGACGGCGAAGACATTGGTAAAGGTGCGGGTGCAAAAGGACATCATATTTTTATCAACAGTGTATTAGGAGAATATATCGACCACATGAAAGGCAAGAGAAAAATTAAAGGCAAAAGTTCAGCAAGTGATCTAAGGATCAAACACAATCAAGACTATTGGAAAAACGTTGAGAACTACGATCCTTTTAGCGGTGTCAAGTTTGATCCTAAACAAGCAGAAGATATTATAAGCAAGGTAGCAAAAGGAAAACAAGGCAACTAATGAAAATAAGTGTATTTCCTGCCTACGGCAGTTTAAACAGCAAACCAATTTTTGACGCATTCATCAAAAATTTGCAAGACAAAAAAGAAAATTTTCAACTCAATAAATGGGACCTCGATACCGACGTGGCAGTAATTTGGTCAGTGTTATGGCAAGGCAGGATGAGGAATAATTTAAGGATATGGAAAGAATTTACTAGCATGAACAAGCCGGTTGTTGTCCTTGAAGTGGGCGGNATTAAACGAAACACTACTTGGAAAATGGGCATCAACGGTATCAATAGAGATGCCGACTTCGCCAATCAAATATTTACAAATGACCGATGGAAAAAATTTAACATTGAACTGAAACCATGGAAGAAATCAGGAAAAAATATCATAGTCTGTGGACAACATGATAGTAGTGAACAGTGGAAGAACTTACCTCAGATGAACACGTGGTTGCTGGATCAAGTGTCGCAAATTAAAAAAATTACAGATAAAAAAATAATTATTCGTCCACACCCAAGAAATCCAATCAGTATCAAAATGGCCGGGGTGGAAACACAGATACCTAAAAGAGACATCAACACTTATGATGATACGGACTTCACAAAACAACTAAATGATGCCTACGCTGTTGTGAATCACAGTAGCAATCCGGCAATGCAGGCAGTATTCAATGGAGTGCCTGTCTTTACAAGTGAGTCCAGTTTGTCCTATGAGGTCGCCAATAAAGATTATAAAAAATTAGATAACCCTGAAACACCTGACAGAGAGGAATGGGCACATCAACTGTGTCATACCGAATGGTGGATTGATGAAATAAAAGAAGGAACTCCGTGGAAAAGAATAAGAAATAGATTACAGGAAAATTATATAAAATGAGGGCACAAGAAATACCATTTGAAAAATACGTGGGTGAAGAAGTAGTCACCAACACCATTATCACAAAAGGAAAAAAAACTTTTGAGAAAAAATTTTATGAAGACAATGTTAAAAATGTTGCCCGAGGTAATGCATACATAATTGGAAACGGGCCATCACGTAAAGGTTTTGATCTAAACAAACTTAAGGCAAGTGGACAAACTTATGGATGCAATGCATTGTACAGAGACTTTATTCCTGATTTTATCTTCAGTGTAGACAGCAAAATTACAAGCACAATGGTCAAAGATAAAGTTTATGAAAAGTGTTGGCACTATGCTCCTTCTCTTGAAGTAAACAGGTACCCTCCACACTTACAACTTATTCCAAATAATCCGGGATGGATATCAGGAAGCGCCGCATTTTGGACAGCAACCGTGCATGGACATAAAAATATATTTCTAATAGGATTTGACTTCAGAGAATATGGCAAAGGTCAGTTGAATAACATCTATCAAGATTCCAAGCATTATGGACCCCGAGATGGAGAAGATATATTTCAAGGATGGCTAGATCAATGGAGAGATTTACAAAGAATGCGTCCTTACTGCACTTTTAATTTGGTGCATGATAATCCGCCCGACTTCTTATTAGTTAGTAATCCAAGTAAAAACATAGGCAAATGGAATCATCTTACCTATGAACAATTTAACGATACAATTTTAAACCAAGTCTCTTAAATTTAGTTTTGAATCCGTAAAAATTATCGTTGTGGTTAGAGTATGGGTCTTCCATTACTTGCATCTGATATAGGTGCACCATCTCATGTGCTAAGGTTTCAATGAAATCTTTCCATTTAGGATATTTGCTATGTAATTCTATTGTGTATTCAATATCTGCTTTCTTGTACGGTATGACTCTTTGATCATATGTACCTGCCCTGCATTTTCTATTGTCCCAATTTGCAATGCATCTTCCCCAGTCGTGTGCTAACCTTTTGACACACATAACAGGTTCAACTAATCTACCATTAAAAAGACCCCTGTTAAGGGTTCTAAACCAACTCTGTGCTACTGGTAAAGTTGGTCTGTAAGCCTTTATATGTTCTCTTTTTTTCAGAGCATTTTTTACCCTGAATCTGAATACTTTTTTTGTGTTTTTACATTTTTTCTTCATAATGGTTGACAGTTTTACCAAGTGTGTTATACTAGTAATTATCAAAATAACGGAGTTTAATATATTACACTAATATTAAAAACATGCATAAAAAAGAGCCACAAACAATAAATGATCTAATCAAAATATTAGCATATAACGACTGGGCATGGGAAGAAGGAATACAAATGACACATAAAAGAGACAGGCCCACAGTAGTGTCATTGGCAGAAGCACAATATCCGTGGACAGAAAAACAGGCAAAACTTGCCTTGATAATTTGCAAAAGATACGCTACTAAATTAGAAAGTGTGGGGCACACTGTAAGGGACTTACTCGGTCAGCCTAAGTATGAATATCCTTTTAGAATAATTAACTCTCAAAAAATAATTGAAACTACACAAGACGCGGAAGGCGTAGAAAAAATTGAACTAAAATTTCCTTATGATAAAAAATTAGTAAATTTGATTAGATGTGTCAAAGAAAAAAGATGCCTGCCTGCCGGTTATTTCTTGTTTGATGGTGAAACAAAAACTTGGACAATAATAAAAACCGATGTGACAACTTTTTATACAACACTGATTGCTATGAGATATAATTTTACGTTTGTGGATGACAAACTCCTAAATGAGTTCGAACAAATACAAAAAGAAAAATGCCTTTTTAAAAAACCTGAAGCAAAAATATACAACGATAGTCTTAAACTTTTTAACGTCAGCCAGTCATTAGGAGATTATTGGAATAAAAATATACAACAAAAAAAACTGTTACTACAAATTGACAGTTTAAAAGAATTTAATATTCCGCAAAAACATTTGAAAGCAAAAGCATATTCAATTCTTGGAAAAAAAATTGCACACAATAGTAACAGACATTTATGGATCAACAAAAATGATTATAGTAAAGATCATGTAATACTTGGTCTCAAGGAACTAGAATGCTTTCCAATTATCATGCCTGTATCGGGCGAAGTAATCGATACCAAGAAAGATATAGAAGAGTTGGCAGACTGGATTAAATGTTTTGCTAGACACGGTATTGATGATTTGAAAAACATTAGTTGGGGTTTTGAACTACGTGAACCTAAAATGCTCAAGGACAAAACTGATGAAGAAAAATCAGGTTGGGGAGCAATAAGTGAAAATTTGGATCAACAAACCTTTGATGTAGCATATGACATATACCAATCAAGTAGGTCCCTTAAAAACTTGAATGGGGACACTAAAGTTTTTTTTATAAGAAATAAAATACCAAGATCACTTATGCGGAGTAATGTAGAATTTAAATGTTCACTTACCGCTTTAGGAGGAGGTTATTACGCTCCAGGAGGCGAAAACATCAAAAGACTTCTTGATAATCTACCAAAAAGGTTGTATTATAGTGACTATAAGCCGACAAGTTATGAGTGGCGTAGTCGGACTATAGAACAACTATGAGTTCATGCAAATTAGTAATTAAAGACGAAGTAAACGTAAAATTTGAAAATTTATCTCTGGAGTGGAGAAAAAGACTATCAAACAAGTTCAAGTATGAAGTTCCATATGCACGTCATCTGCCAGCAGTAAAACTAGGTAGGTGGGATGGCAGAATCGCCTTTTTTGGTTTGGGAGGTACAACATATCTAAACTTAGTTGATCAGATATTACCGATACTAGAAGACGGAGGAGTATATGTTGATTTTGAAGATCAAAGAAAACAACATAACTTTCAGTTCAAGGCCATTGATAAAAATTTCCTTAGCCACATCAATTGGCCAAACACACATCCTTGTGCAGGACAACCGATAACATTAAGAGATTATCAAGTGGAAACAATAAACAAATTTATTGAAAATCCACAATGCATACAAGAGATCGCCACTGGCGCAGGTAAGACCATTATCACTGCGGCACTGTGCCAGTTGGTCGAACCATATGGTCGAACACTAACGATCGTGCCAAACAAAAGTCTTGTCACACAGACTGAAGAAGATTTCTTGGCTTGTAATTTAGATACAGGAGTATACTATGGTGACAGGAAAGAAATAGGTAGATACAATACAATTGCCACATGGCAAAGTCGCTAAATGTTTTAGAAAAGAAAAGTAAAGACGAACATTCGACCGAATTCAAAGAGGCGATGCAAGGCATCAACACAGTGATTATAGATGAAGTACACATGGCGAAAGCAGATGTATTGAAAAGATTGCTGACAGGTCCCTTTGCCCACTGTGGTATAAGATGGGGATTGACCGGCACGGTACCAAAAGCAGACTATGAATTTATGGGAATCAAATGTTCTATCGGCGATGTTATAAACAAAATACCAGCAAAAGAATTACAGGAAAAAGGTGTGTTGGCGCAGTGTAATGTTAACATCATACAAACAGTAGAAACAAAAATGTTTTCTAATTATCAAGAAGAACTAAAATGGCTAACAACCGATGACAGAAGAATATCTTTCTTGGCGCAGACGATAAAGTCTATAAGTTCAACAGGAAACACGTTGATACTTGTTGACAGAATAACCGCAGGAGAAATGCTTGAAAAGAAACTGCCTGGATCAGTTTTTATTTCAGGATCAACCAAAAATCCAGACAGAAAGGAACACTACGATGAAGTATCTACAGCAAAAAATAAAATTATTATTGCCACATATGGAGTGGCCAGTGTTGGCATTAATATTCCTCGTATTTTTAATCTTGTTCTCATAGAACCTGGAAAGTCATTTGTTAGGGTGATACAGTCTATAGGAAGAGGCATAAGAAAAGCAGAGGACAAGGATCATGTAGAAATATGGGATCTCACAAGTTCTTGTAAATTTGCAAAAAGGCATCTCACTCAAAGAAAAAAATTTTACAAAGAGGCAAATTATCCGTATAATATAGAGAAAATAAATTATGAAAATTCTTACACTTGATAACCAAACATACAAACTAGAAAAAATACCGGAGTATGTAGATGAAAAATTACGTTTCGCTGTGTTAGACAACTCGGATCCTAGCAATCCAGACTACTTTTACATTCCGCTTATATTTTTGGAATCTTTCAATTCACCAGCGGCAGTGTTGCAGATAGGTAAACATAAAATTGCGATGCCTTTAGACTGGAAAATGGTTATAGGAGAGGCCGAGCAAGGTGAACTTCACGTGATGCCTATCACTAGTTTGAATGACAGAGGATTTGACGCTTTTCTTTTCAACCCACTGACAGGCGGCATGCCTGAGTTTGCTCCAATAGATATTGTTGACATATACACCGAGGTAAAATGGTACTTTCCTAAAGTCAAGTCTGGACAACTTATTGCGGTACCCCTTGAAGATGGAAAAAATCCTCCGTGTGCTTATTTTGTAAAAGATATATCACGTCAATGCGAGTTGTTAGATTATGGTCAATGTTTCTAGGAAAATAAACAGCCGAAGCGTAACAATTGATGCTCCTGTCATGATGGTGCAACAAGGGGACGGCATAGATGAACCTGTTTGGATGGAGAGAAACTTTTTTCCAAACTTGCTCGATCTAATAAAAGAGTATAATATTAGTTTAAAAGGAATAGAGATTAAACAAGGCAAAATAAAAATAAGTTTTAAGGACTACAAACACGCAACAAAATTTAGATTAGTATATGAAAGCAAAAACAACGAATAGAAAATTTTTTGAATTACGCAGTGGACTAAAGGCAGTAGACTTTAGAAACAAGGACTACTGGGACAGAATAGATGACCATGAGAAGTCATTGTATTCTCCATATATGATCATGAGATATGCATCAAGTGTGTCAGGAGAAAAATTTTATCAGGAACACTACGTTGAAATGATAAACGAGTGTGTCAATAAACATCTGTTCACGCTTTCTAGCAAACACAAAAAACTTTGTTGGATACTAACTGCAATGTGTGGTGGACTGAAGCAACAGTTTCATCCATGGATCAAGCCAATGAAGAGAGTGCCAAACAAGTCTTTGAAACAGTTACAAAAAATTTATCCAAGTGCTAAAGAAACTGACTTGGAGACATTGGACAAAGTAATCACAGACAGAGAACTAGAAGAATTATTGGAAGCACATGGAATCACAGAATAATTTTACTTGTCCATATTGCAATAAAACATTCACAAGAGAAAGAACTTTACAAGTTCATATGTGTGAACCTAAACGGAGGCACCTGCAAAAATCTGAAAAATGGGTGCAAAATGGTTTCATAGTTTTTCAACGTTTTTATGAAATACATCAAAAAAATGCAAAGAAAAAAACATATGAAGATTTTTGTAAGTCTGCATACTACAATGCGTTTGTGAAATTTGGTCGTTACATGATGCATACCAACCCATTGTATCCAGAAAAATATATAGACTACATAATATTATCAAGAGTAAAATTGGATCATTGGAGTAGAGATGATCTGTATGAACAGTATCTAAAAGATACACTAAAAACTGAACCTGTGGAGGCCGCTCTACGAAGATCGATCGCATCAATGATGGATTGGGCACAGGAGCAAAATGTACAATGGTCAGATTACTTTCGATTGGTCAACACTAGCCGTGCTGTTCAACACATACAAACTGGACATTTGAGTCCATGGCTTATACTAGGTTGTGAAGCAGGCAAAAAAATGTTACAATCTTTTACGGACGAACAATTGCAAATGATACAAACTTATATAGATCCAGAATTTTGGCGTAACAAATTTAAGAATTATCCTGCCGACTATTTGTTTGTTCAAGAGACCGCAAAGGAGGCTCACATTGAGTAAAATAGATCTAGTTATCGACGATCACCTAGATATGGAAATTGGAGACAGTGTTGTGGTTATAAAAGAAGACGGCACCATAGGTAAAGTAATATTGCCGGAGATGAGTCCAGATCAACAACAAACTAAAGGATATAAAAAAATGTTGGAGGTACTTGATTTATTGAAGCCAGGAACTAAAGCAGATTTTATTAAACACAATAGGAAAAAATTACACTAATGCCTGACGTAGATATAGATTTTTATGATAGAGAAAAAGCACTGAAGTTGTTTAGAAATACTCCTGCTTCAATAATAAAAGAAGACATGATAGAAAAACATAAAACTGGTGTATACTTCCACAAGATTCCAACTGATCCTATAACAGGCTACTCAAGTCTTGATTATAAAAAAGCAGAAGATAGAGGATATTTCAAAATAGATTGTTTGAACGTCAATATCTATAAAGCAGTTGAATCGGAAGAAGAACTAGTAAAATTGATGATCGAAGAGCCAGATTGGTCAATGTTAACAAATAAAAAAATTGTAGATGAACTGTTTCACCTTAATGGACATTTTGACATAGTGGCAAAACTACAACCAAAAACTATTGAACAACTTGCGGCTGTGTTAGCGATTATAAGACCCGCCAAGAGGCATCTAGTGAACAAGTATTGGACTGACATAGTTAAAGAAGTTTGGGTAAAACCAAAGGACGGAAGTTATTTTTTCAAGAAGTCACACGCAGTGGCATACGCACAGGCCATAGTTGTACAGATGAATTTAATACGAAAAGGTAAATATGCTTTTAGTGTACAACCGGAAAAAAAGACTCACTAAAAAACAAAAACTCCAAACAGTAGAACTACCATCAGATTATAATCTCGGCGTCGAACTTGTACGGCAACTTGAAGTGGTTAAAAAAACTAAAAAGCCTATAAGATGCAAAGTTGATAATGGATGGAACTCAGAAGATTGGTTGGTCCATTGTTTTCCCGAATGGCAACAAATATGGACCAAAAAAAATGTCGAAATTAAATGGCACGGTGGTTACCGTGCTTTTTTTTTGCGTTATATTAAATAGGTCTTCTNACCAATTGAATAGTTCTTCGTTTGATTCTCTTCTTCGCTATATCTGATAATCTTACACAAGGCCCATGCACAATCTTAAGATCTTTGGTCGCTAAAGATACTAAAGTTGACCGGAAGTAAGTCCAGTCGCCTTTTAAAAATACATTAATTGGTATTTTTCTATTTGACTCCCACCACCAAGTTTCACCAAGTTTAAGGTATTTCATCTTGTCCTCAGGTAACATTATTCTTCCATAATCATAGAAACTGGTAACCTGATTATCTTGGTTCGAAATAATACCAATATACTCAAGTTCTCCCTTGCGTATCAATGATAAGAAGGGAAATTTCTTCCCTAATGTTTCAAAAACTTCATTCATGCTATTCAATAAATACTGTTAAATATGCTATATGCAAACAGTATCAAGGTATTTACTTACAAATTTGGTAATAGCCTACATAAATGGTTATCACGGAAGGAATTCTAAGGTGTACGACAGACGTTTACAGTTATTCAAAGGCGCATCTAACCCTATAACCTTCACTTTTAAAAATGAAGATCAAAAGGCACAGGACATTACGAGCAAATCCTTTGAATTTTCACTTATCGACACTGATAGCAAAAAAGCAGTTCTTACACGTAATTTGACTATAAATGATGATGGTTCAACTTTTTCAACAAAAGGAACTGCCTCAGTCACGATAACAGATGGAGATCTACTTTCACTGGATTCTAAGTTTTACAACTATGCTGTGAGAGAAATTATTTCGGACGGTTCTACAACTTATTTTCAAGTGACTTACGCGGATACTGGTTACAACTGTGCGGGATCTGTTGAACTTATCGATGGCGCTTTTCCGGCCTTCGCACCAAGTCAAACTGTTGAATCATTTACCGGTAGAACAAGTAATAATCCGTTCCCATTACGATTTACATCTTCTGCAACAATATCTGCTCATCCAGGCCAGAATAATAATGACGCATTACACACTATTGCAGTTTACACACAAGGATTTTCAGGCACCTTAAAAGTTTTAGGCACAATGGCCACAAGTCCGGCGGAAGAGGACTATTTTGTGATCACAACAATTACCGACTTACCATCATCTGGAGTAAAATACTACAATTTCAACGGCGTTTTCCAATTTGTTAAGTTNAGTTGGGACAATGCATCTGGTAATTCTGGCACCATTGACAAAATACTTTATAGACAGTAAAATATAAGGATGAACCTGATCCAGTCGACTATCCTGACTTCGTTGCCTGCTGGGCGTAAGAAAACTCCTAGTGGATGGATAGCATTCAACGCCCCGTGTTGTATTCACAACGGGGAGACACAAGATAAGAAAAAACGTGGCGGAATAATGACAAGTGCTGACGGCACAGTGTCATATCATTGTTTCAACTGTGGCTTCAAAGCAAGTTATGTAATTGGTCGAAGACTAACACAAAAAATGCGTATGTTTATGACTTACATTGGCGTGCCCGATGACACTATACGTAAACTAGCAATCGAGGCGATGAGACATCAGGAAGGTGATGCCAAGTATGAAAGGAAAAAATTTGTTACGTTCAAGAAAAAGGACTTGCCCAAAGATACAAAAAAACTAGAACACTGGCTTGAAGATTACAGGAATCTTTCGGGATCAGAACAAAAAAATATTAATGATCTTTTAAACTATCTGCAAAGCAGAGGCATAGGCCCAGACTGGTATGACTTTATGTATTCGCCAAACAACTATTTTGATGTCAACAAAAGACTCTTGATCCCTTTTTACTGGAGAGGAGATGTGGTTGGATACACTGGCAGATTATTTCAACCAATAGAAAAAGTAAAATATTTCACTGATGTGCAACCGGGATATGTTTTCAACATGGACGCACAGGATTGGTCAAGAAAATTTGTTATTGTGACTGAAGGACCCTTTGATGCCATTACCATTTCCGGTGTCAGCATATTGGGATCAGAGGTAAATGATATACAACGTGACCTTATTAATGGCCTAAGTAGACAAGTCATTGTTGTGCCGGACAGAGACGCCCCGGGACAAAAATTAATAAATCAAGCGATTGAATTTGGCTGGAGTGTTGCGTTTCCAGAGTGGGAGGACAGTGTGAAAGACACAGCAGATGCAGTTTCAAAATATGGTCGACTGTTTGTTATACAATCAATATTGAAATCAACAGAGTCAAACAAATTAAAGATTGATCTGAAAAGGAAGATGTATGGTTAGTTTTCATATAGAACCAACTAGTAAATGCACATTAGAATGTCCACTTTGCGACAGGACATGGTTCTATGAAACTTTTAAGAAAAGGAATTTACATGAAATTAACGTGGACCATGTAGTAGACTTTATCGGAGTTGACAAACAAGTTCTTCTTAGTGGCAACAATGGGGACCCAATATATCATTCTAAATTTTTAGAACTTTGTAAAAAATTAAAAGACAACAACTGTAAAATAAACATTGTCACAAACGGATCCGCCAAAACAAAAAATTGGTGGCAAAAACTAAACAATATTTTAGATCAAAATGATCAAATAACTTTTTCAATAGATGGATTAGAAGACACAAATCACCTATATAGAAAAAATGCCAAATGGGAATCCATCATGATGGCTGTGAATACTTTACAAAAAAGAAGATGTAGGATGGTGTGGAAATACATCATATTCAAACACAACCAACATCAAATCTTAGAAGCAAACGAACTTTGTAAAAAGTTAGGTTTTGACTTTTTTAGACTTGAAAAAAGTAACAGATGGTTAGGAAAAAAAGATCTTATGCCAGACAGAGAATATATTGACAANTACTATCAACATCANGAAAAGGTAATGATAGATCCAAAATATAAAGCCACCATGCAACCTATGTGTTTGAAAAACGATAAACCTGAAAATGAATTATATATAGATTCAGAAGGTAATTTTTATCCTTGCTGTTACATGGGCACTCATAGATACAAATTTAAACATATTTTTTCACCAAAAAATTCTTCTTACAACATAAAGTCAGATACGTTAGATAAAATTTTAGATAACCAAAATGTCAAAAAGTTTTTCGAATCAACAAAAGACTTTGATTCTGCACATGAATGTTGTAAAATATACTGCGGAGGAAAAAAATGACCGATAAAGATGTACAGGAAATAAAGAAAAAACTAAACACAATAACCAAACAGATAGATGACCTCGACTCAAGATTATCTGAGCACATCACTTTTGTTGAAAAGGTTTATATGCCTCTACAAAAGTCAATTGATAAGTTTAAAAGGATCTTCAAATAATGGCCGAATACACATTTGACGTACAGAAACTTTATTTAGAAATGCTACTGGCAGATGCTGAATCTTATGCAAGAGCACAGAATATATTTGATCCAAAATCTTTTGATAGGAAGTTGCAACCTATCGCAAGTTTTATAAAAGATTATTCAGAAGAATACAAAGTGTTGCCTGAAGTAGAACAGGTAAACGCAAAGTTTGATACAAAATTAAAAACAGCAAAAGATCTAGATCCAAGTCACTTTGCTTGGTTGCTAGATGAGTTTGAAACATTTTCCCGACACAAGGCACTTGAACGTGCAATACTTGAATCAGCAGACTTGCTTGAAAAGGGCGACTATGCTCCTGTTGAAGACAAGGTAAAAGATGCAGTCAACATAGGATTGACTCGTGATATGGGTACAGACTACTTTGAAGATCCAAAAGGTAGATTGGAGAACTTAAAAAACTCCAATGGTCAGATCAGCACAGGTTGGGCCAATTTAGACAAGAAACTGTTCGGTGGATTCAACCGAGGTGAACTAAACATTTTTGCAGGCGGATCAGGTGCAGGTAAAAGTTTGTTCTTACAGAATCTTGCTATAAATTGGGCCACCGCTGGTTTGAATACTTGTTATGTTAGTTTTGAATTGAGTGAACAACTTGTAGCGATGAGGATGGATGCCATGATAACAGGTATTCCAACTAGGAAAGTATTTCCGGAGATCGAAAATGTAGAAATGAAAGTTAAGATGCTGGCAAAAAAATCAGGAAACTTACAGATAAAATATTTGCCGAGTGGTAGCACAGTGCTTGACATCAAGTCTTATGTTAAAGAGTTAGAATTAAAAACTAAGAAGAAAATTGACTGCATATTGGTTGACTACTTAGATTTGATGATGCCAAAAAGCAAAAGAATATCCCCTGCGGATTTGTTTATAAAAGACAAGTATGTGTCAGAAGAACTTAGAAACTTGGCCACTGAAAAGAACTTGTTGATGTGTACAGCATCGCAGTTGAATCGAGCCAGTGTTGAGGAGATTGAGTTTGATCATTCGCATATAGCAGGTGGTTTATCCAAAGTACAAACAGCAGATAACGTGTTTGGTATATTCACAAGCAGAGCAATGAAAGAACGTGGAAGATATCAAATACAGTTTATGAAAACAAGATCGTCCAGCGGTGTAGGACAAAAGATAGACTTGGAATTTGACATTGACACACTAAGAATAAGGGATTTGGCAGAGGACCAAGAATATCAACAATTTAAGAAACAGTCATCTACAATTTATGATTCTTTAAAACAAAAAAGCAAAGTATCAACAAACAAACCTAAAGATATAGATCCTACCAAGGGTGATACAGTTGGCAAAGTGAAAGCGACAGTGGAAGGTGGAAAACTGAGACAACTATTAAATGAACTACACTCAGATGAAGAGCAATAATGATATTGAATATATCTACGAAAAATTAAGTAAAACTTATCCACAGTATTCTAATCGTAAACCCAAAGCAAAAATTTATTCAAAAGCATACACTAGTTTAATTGGTGTGATGCTATCGGCCCAGAGCCAAGACAAAAGAACTGCAATGGCTTGTAGACAGTTATTCGCTTTAGCAGATAATCCTGAGGATATGCTAAAATTATCAAGAGAAGAAATAATTGAAGCAATAAGACCGGCAGGACTCCACAACGCAAAATCTAAAAATATCCTTGGCACAAGCAAAATGCTATTGGATAAGTTTAATGGCCGTGTGCCACAAACACAAAAAGAACTGATGACCTTGCCTGGCGTTGGACGAAAGAGTTCTGATATTATTATGAGATTTGTTTGGGGACAACCTCACATAGCAGTGGACACACATGTTTTTAGATTGCTATGGAGACTAGGTTGGGCAGATAATTTAAATGAAGCAAAGGCCAGTATAACTGTGAACGGCTCTACACCAGACAAATACAAGTACGGTGCTCACATGTGGTTGATTACCCATGCAAAGTTAGTGTGCAGATCAAGTTCTCCAGGCTGTGATGATTGTGTGATCAAACCAGCGTGTGATCAACGTGACCTAAAAGTACCGAAAAGTAAATTGAGGCAACACCAAAAAACCCCACTATAATTTTTAAGTTTGATAATTAATATTGCTCAAGGCAATAACAGGCAAACATAGGCATGAAAAAAGACAAAGAACTAAACGATATAACTAGGCTGTACGATAGATTTATTAGGCAATGCCCAGGCACAGAAGAATACACGCAAAGGCTCGCTGATGAAACTCGAATCATCCTTAAACTACGTTTCGTAGACTACTTCATCCAAATATGTGACATACTAGCAATAACCAGAGACATCACCCATATGACTCGTGGTAGTGCTGGTTCGTCTTTAGTCTGTTACCTACTTGGCATAACAGATGTGGATCCTGTGAAGTGGGGCATACCTATTGCACGATTCTTAAATCCTACCAGAGATGACCTACCTGATGTTGATATTGATTTTCCCCATCATCGTCAGGAAGAAGTCATGAATAGAATATTCAAACAGTGGCCCGGACGCTCGGCTCGTATATCAAACTACGTGCTATTCAAAGATAAGTCGGCCAAGCGTGAAGCGGCCAAACGTTTGGGTGCAAAAGGTAGACTCCCTCGCAGGTTCACATACGAATCAGTTGGTGTTGATCCAGAAGAAGCAAAAAGGATTGAACGAAAACTGATGGGCAAGAAGAGATGTATATCAAAACATTGCGGAGGAATATTAATGTTTACAAGACAATTACCAAAAAGTTTATTCACAGCAGAAAATCAAATACTGTTAGACAAAAATGAAGTTGAAGACCTAGAACACCTAAAAGTTGACATACTGGCCAACAGAGGACTAAGCCAATTGCTAGAAGTGGATCCTGTGACGAGACTTACAGACTACCCTACAGAAGACAAAGCGACATCTGATTTATTATGCAGAGGTGACGTGTTGGGTGTTACACAAGCAGAGTCACCTGCCATGCGAAGATTGTTTAGAGCCATACAACCTAAGTCAATGAAAGATTGTGTTTTTGCAACTGCACTGATAAGACCAGTGGCAGTATCAGGTAGAAAAAAAGCAACCATGTTTCATGATTGGAGTCAGGAAAAAATGGAAGACACAATTGTGTATGAAGATGATGCTATCGATAGGATATCAGAAGTTTTAAAAATAGACAAGTACGAAGCAGACATGTATCGTAGAGCGTTTGCTAAAAAGAACGAAGAGAAAATATTTGAATTCACCACTCGACTGGGTAACCATCCTAAGAAAAATGCCATAATAGAAATGTTACAAAGTTTATCAGGATTTGGATTATGCAGAGCACACGCGGTTAATTTAGGTAGACTAATTTGGGCATTGGCCTATCAAAAAGCACATAATCCAGAAAAATTTTGGCAAGCCTGTTTGAAACACTGTCATGGATCATACAGACGTTGGGTATACAGAACAGAAGCAAAACGTGTGGGCATAAACGTAGTGACTCCTTCAAAATCAGACAGTTGGGACACTCCACAGTTTCAATATAGAAAGTATGGTTGGTGGTCCACAAAAGATTTTATGCCGGGCATGTATGTGAAAGAATTATACATGGACAAAGTTGAGTTTGCAGGAATGATTGCTAATGGTCGAGTGTTCAGAGGTGACAAAGGCAAATATGTGACATTTTTAACACTAGGAGTTGGCAACGGACAATACATAGATGTTACCATACCAAAACCGTTTTCATATCATGATCATGATGTAGTGTGGGGCCAAGGCACCGTAAGATATTCAAACAATTCAGAATTTATACAGTCCTTTGATTCGAAAGGATTCGCACTTGAAAAATTCCGTCAGATGTAATAAAATACATTATGGGTTCAGAAACAACAAAAACAGAATGCTTGGTAATATATCAAACGTCTAAACCATACATAAAAAATTTTCATACAGCAATCGATGTTGGATGCAAAGACGGCGATTTTACAATACCTTTGTCAAAAAATTTTAAAACTGTAAAAGCATTTGATTATAGGAAAAGAAAAAACTTAATAAAAAGACTGCCTGCCAACACAGAATTTTTTGAATTTGCACTAGGTGATAAAGTTGGCAAAGTGAAAAGTTATGGCGGCGTAATATTAGATAAACGGGGCAATCGGAAAAAGCCTAAAGTGCCAGTTCAACAAAAAACACTAGATAGTTTTAATTTTTCTAACGTAGACTATATCAAAATAGATGTAGAAGGACATGAATTAAAAGTTTTAAAAGGGGCCACAAACACTATAAAAAAATACAATCCGTTGATTATTATGGAAGAAAATGGTTCAGCAGTTCTGTGGAAAAAAGGTAAATCTAATGAAGCAATAGATTATCTATTAAGCCTGAATTATAAAATAGTTGACAAATGGAAAAATGATTACATAATGGAGAGCAATGCCTTACGTGGTTAATCAAAAATGTGTGCTTTGTAAACACACCAGTTGTGTTGAAGTTTGTCCTGTAGACTGTTTCTATGAAGGCGAAAACATGCTGGTCATCAATCCTGATGAATGTATTGACTGTGGGGTGTGTGAACCTGAATGTCCTATAGATGCTATAGAACCAATGGACAGTGGAGAACTTGTGGACTTCAACAAAAAATATGCAGAGCAATGGCCTCAGATCACAAAGAAAAAAGATCCATTACCTGAGCATGAGAAATATAAAGATGAAGACGATAAAATTACCAAGTATTTCAAAGGAAAATAATAGAGCGAAGCGAAGCGTAAATTTTAAAAAAAAGCGGTAGCGTAAATTTGCGTAAGAAAGATCTTTGAAATTAAATACTGGTAATGACAATAAAATATCACCTCAGCAACGGTTGTAGTTTCAGCACAAAGAAGAAATACCTCAGTTGCCACCAGAAACTGGGAGAACTTTTAAGTCTAGAGCCAACCATGAACCTTGCCAAAGGAGGCAGAGGCAATGACAGGTGTGTGCAAACGACCATGCACTGGTTCCTGAAAAATCCCGAACGCATGAAGGACACCTTTGTCAGCATAGGCTGGAGCAGTGGACACAGGTGGGACTACATACACAAACTCAAAACACAGGAGTTGATAGACAGGGGCGTAAAAGGTTACAAGTTCGAAGTGGCCAAGTTCTCAAGACAGTGGGCATCATGGCGAACGTGGGAACAGGACTGGATAATGGACGACAAGGACTGCGACATAGACGCCAGCAGTGCAGTCAAACTGTACAACAACATCATAACGTTACAGAACTTTTTCAAACTACACAACATACCTTACGTGATGTACTGGGCACTGACCAATGACCTACCCAGGGAAGGTGACCTAGACGTGCTGTACAACGCGGTGGATCAGACCAGGTTCATGAACTTCAAACCCAGCGAACACGTACAGGAGAACATAGGGATATACAACAGGATGAAGAACATGTTGAAGGTGCAGGTGCCAAACAAGGACTACGTGCAGAGCCACTTTGAGTTCTGTGCCAAGCACGGCTGGACCAAGAGCATGAACGACGGACACCCCGATAAGCGTGGACATCATGCATGGGCAGAACTGTTGCACAAGTTTGTGCTAGACAACAATATTATATCTGATTAATTGTGCTTGTTTGAAAGTTTTCTGATCCTACGCAGGATCTTGTCTTCGAACACGTTTCTAACTTTGACCCAGAATCTTTTGGACTGTCTCTTGAACTCCTGTCCTTCTTCTGCTGTCATTTCCTTGATGATTCTTCCATGCTCGAAACTGTTGAACTCATAGTCTTCTGCATCATCCAAACTCCATTTTCTCTCTACTCTGGCTGTGTTGAATGCGGCCTTTTCTATAGCGTTCTGTTCTTCAGTGGTCAGTGTTGACCAGAACTTTTTGCTGATCACTATGTTAGTCAAGAATATGCTGTGGTTGGTCTTGTAGATGTGTTTCACTGATTCTGGGAACCTTAGGTATGTGGACTCTACTACCGGCATCTCGTCATTTGGGTAGTTCTTCTGGTTGTTGACGTAACTACCATGCATGTTGGTCTCGGCGCCTAGTGTGTTCTTGATAACGTCAGCCAAGAAGCCATTTGACGTGGCAACTTTCCTCACGTCCTTCATTGAATCGATTGGCTTGTGGCTTCCAAAAACTCTGTACCCGCCGCTGTATGTGAACGCCAAACTCTTCATGCCTGAACCTTTGGTTATGCCTGCTCTTAACTCATCTCCGATCTCGCCTTCGATGGTTCTGCTGACATGGTCATGGTCGTCAAATATGTATGGCATCACAAGCGCATACATCTTAGGTTCTACCTGTGATAATTCTTCTGCCTGGAACTGGCTCATCATGATGTCACCGTTCTCCAATGCCTGCCAAAAGTGTTTGTACAACGGCGATGGATTGTGTGTGACGTCTTGGAAGTTTCTTAGTTCAGGATACTTGTTGTACTTGTCCACGTACTCGTGTGTTCTCAAAACTTCAAGTTCAAAGTGTCCTGGTAAGGCTTTCTCTATTTCTTCAGCAAATGCTTTTGCTGTTCTGAAAAATAAATGCTCGGGTTTGTGTTTGATTACCCATATGATTTTTTTTGGTTCCATGTAGATATTTATACTGCTAACAATTATGTTTGGTAATTTTTGACCTGGTAAAAGTGCTTTTAAATAAGGTAAAACATGATTAATTCTCGGCTATTTGAATGGTACGGCATTGATACCACTAAAAACCTACAGTTCCCCAAGATCTGTCCACGCCCATTTGATACTGTGCTAATAGACAAAATGGGCAGTTGTTATCTGTGCCAGTGCACCGCTTGGTTGCCGCAGAGTGCGGGAAACCTTTTCAGCGAATCACTGCCGGAGATACTAAACAGTCCCACTGCACAACTGTTGCAGGAGTCCATTCTTGACAGATCCTATAGGTACTGCAACGACAAGCAATGCACGTTCCTTAAAAACACGATCAAGAAAAGACACCACCCTGTGCCACCAAAACAGATAAAACACATAAGACTGGCCATAGACAACAGTTGTAATCTCAGTTGTCCAAGTTGCAGGACAGAACAGATATTTTTCAAGAGCGGAAAGCAGTTGAAGATGCGTTTGGAGTTGGCCAATAAAATTTTAGACTTTGTCAAGAACCAGGACCAAACAGTGAGAATACATATCGGATCAGATGGAGATCCTTTCGCAAGTTTGGTTTACAGATATTTCATACAGCAGAGCAAAGATCTGGATAACGTTAGGTTCACAGTGCAGACAAACGGACTGCTTGTGAAAAAAATGTACAGACGGTTCCAATCACTGTTTGATAAACTAGATATCCTGAACATCAGCATCGATGGAGCGACCAAAACAACATACGAAAAATTAAGACGTGGTGGACAATTTGAGAACATCATTTCTAATCTAGACTTTTTATCTAATATAGATAGAAAGTTCCAGGTACAACTACATATGGTAGTCCAGCAAGACAATTGGCAAGAAATGCCTAAAATGTTAGAGTTGGGTAAAAAATACAATGTCGATCGAATATATTTCAACAAGATAGAAAACTGGAACACAGGACTAGATTTTTCTAAACAGACATTTACAGAAGAGAAAGGTTTTAAAGACATAGTAAAACAAATTACACCAGATCCAATCGCTTACGTGTTATCTTTACTTTAAATAAATTTATGGACAAANAAAACAAAACATATTGTAGAAATCCTTTCGATGGTGTCGTGTTTGCCCCAAACGGTAGAATGCAAATGTGTTGCGTTGCTCAGTGGGTTGGAGATCCCAAAAGTTTCACAGACATAAAAGATATCAACTCTGTGAACGATTATTTCAATGGACCTTACATGAAGAATATACGAGAACGCATGTTGCAGGGCAAATTTGTTCCTGAATGCACCAGATGTTATAGAGATGAAAAACTACATGGGTACTCGGAAAGAACAGAAACAAATAAAAAATATTTTGCAAACAATATTGACGTGCATGAGGCCAGCATTAAAAAAATTAACATCAAATTTGGAAACAACTGCAATCTAAAATGTAAAATGTGTTTCCCATACAACTCCAGCGAATTATACAAGGAGTGGAAGGCTCTCGGTTGGGATGCCAGCGATAAGGACCCAAACAAGGACACCAGTTGGAGGTTCTATGAAGGATACTTGGAAGAAGACTATAAATGGCCCAAGGACAAGTCTAATCTTAAGAAATTGATGGAGGCCGCGGCCGCCTCACAGGTTTTACACATCACAGGAGGTGAACCAACTATACAGCCGGAGTTCTATGCTTTTTTAAAATACCTGATTGCAAAAGACAAAGCAAAAAATATCACACTTGAACTGGTCACGAACGCAACAAAAATACATCCTTCTCTTTTTGATCTGTTAGGAAAATTTAAAACTGTAATGCTAATGATCAGCATGGACGCTGTTGGCAGGACATATGAATACATTAGATATCCAGCAAACTACAGCAAGGTGTATGAAAATATTTTAAAATACAGAAAATTTATTTTATCACTTGGTGGTGAATCTAAGATGGTGTTTAACTACACCCTACAGGTTTTAAATTTACACAACACGATAGAATCAATTAAAACACTGGCTCCGTTGTCAACAGTGGACGATGGCTTCTGGATCTACGAACTGAGTGACCCAAATTTTATGCAATGGGGCATGTTACCAAAGGAGTCTGTCAAAGCAGAAGTTAAAAAAATTGCGTCACACATGGACGCTACAAAAAATATCAAGTGGCCTGTAGTCGCTCTNTCCAAAATATTAGAAGTGCATAAACACTACAAAAAGCAAGACTATGCCAAATTGAAACAGCAACTAATACAATTTACAAAACAACAAGACAATCTCAGAAAGATTAATATCAAGGATTACATTCCGGACCTAGTGGATTTTACAAATGAAATATAGAATAAAAAGACTAGACTTCAATGTTGCTTATGCCTGTAACTTGGCCTGCAAAGGCTGTATAAGTTTGAGTGATCATGATCGTAGAGGAGTTGAATCATTGAAAGATATACAGGAACAGTGTAANACTTGGAGCAAGATACTTGACCCATCAGTGATATCTATATTTGGTGGTGAGCCGTTACTACATCCACACATACAAAAAGTGTTAGAAGCAATTAGAACAGCATGGCCAGAGGCAGTTATAAGATTTATAACCAATGGGTACTTGTTACGTAGATACAATCCTGAGATGTGGTTTGGTTTTGGTGCGTTAGAGATGCAAGTTAGTATCCACAGGCAGGACCATGAGCCTATGATTACAAAAGAAATAAAACGTATTGTGAAACAGCGGAGTGGATGGACAGCAACAAGAAGCAGAGTTGACGGGCACAAACAACTGGAGTTGCACAACGATGAGGTAACAATCTACAAGAGCAAATTTAAAAGATTTGTAATGCCCTACAAACTAGTCAATGGAGAAATTACTCCATTCAAAAGTAATCCTAAAAAAGCGCATAGTATTTGCGGAAGTCCGGACACACCAATTCTTTACAAAAATAAATTGTTTAAGTGTGCGCCCATTGCCAACATACTAGATATGGGTAAAGGGGATCTATATGACTACAAGGGTGTTTCCGCTAATGGAGATGTGCGGTCATTAGTCAAACAAATCAACAAGCCGGAGAGCATCTGTTCTATGTGTCCGGAGCAGTCAAATCATTCGGTTGATCATTTTAAAAAGGAAAACGTTCATGTCAAAAATATTGATTAGTGGTTGTGGTATAACTTGGTCAAAACAGGAGAGGCCATCTTGGGCGAAGGTCTTACGAGTATGTGGTGTAGACATTGATGACCGGGCCGGCCCTGCAATCAGTAACCAATTAATTTTGGACAACATGATTGATGCTGTAATGAAAAATGAATATAGCCAGGCAGTGTGTCAATTGACTGATATTGGTAAATTAGATGTGGAACTTAACAGTGATGACCGTAGGGAGATAATGAAGGAAGACCCTATAAGAAATTTTTCTTTCCAAAACATTTGGCCAAGCAGTAGCAGTCAAGATCACGAAAGTAAACGTTTATATTACAAATATCTTTACAGTCCTGGAATCGAGCAAAAAAATATTTTACATAAATGGTTACTGTTGAAAATACTTTGCCTAGAAAAAGACATCACACTGCATACAATTCTAGGATACAAGATAAACTGGATAGGAGAAGACTATAAGTTAATTGAAACAAACCACGACTGGCAAATATATGAAGACTATAAAACAAGTAGCCACTGGCAGTCGCATGATCACACTGTTGGTGAAAAAAACACAGTACCAAACAAGCACTATCAAATTGCGTTGGCAAAAAAGATAAACAAAGAATTTTTAAAACTGCCTATAGAAGATAAGTTGGAGAAGTTTTATGTCTAACATACTTTTTGTTTGTTACCAACACGGATGTAAGGGTGAAGGACTTTCTGTCAAAATATCGAAGCATGATACTTTTAAAACTTTGAACGCCAACGTTGTCAATAACAGAACGGTGATACTAGACGAGTACTTTAATAAAAAATTTCTGTGTAGTTGGCCGCAAAATTTTTCTGATTTAAAAAATAACTCAAAGGAAAATATTGTAGTGCCTAGTCATTTATTTTTTGAATCTTTAAAAACTGATTATGGAGATCAAAAGTTTGTGAGTATTGATGCTCCAAAAGACATTGATAAATTTAGACAGGAACTTTATGATCGATACTATTGCTATAGCACTAACAACATAGCAGAGTTGGCCGGTGAGTGTGAAAATAGGTACAGAGAATATCACCCCGATGCCAGTAAAACCGAGGTTGCATCTTTTACCGTGAAGTGCCTTAAAAAGAAGAAGATTACCTTTGGAGAAATACACTGCATGGCCAAGGGTGTTGACATATCTGAAACTAATATAAAAAGGCTAATAGCAAACCATGTGCCTCAGACATTAAGCAAGGAAACAATACAAAATTCTTTTGTGGTTCCTTATGAGGATGTTAAAAAAATTAATATTGAAGACATTGTTGAGTACTTTAAATACAAAAAATGAAAATAGCGATCACTGGACACTCCAACGGAATTGGTAAAGCATTTGCTGAACAACTAACAGCACGTGGTCATAGTATCGTGGGCATAAGCAGAAGAGATGGAGAAAACATTAGACGTGTCCCTCACACGGCTTCATTAGTTGAAGACTGCGACCTATTCATAAACAATGCACAGACTCAGTATGCCCAGACGGAACTTTTATATGAGGTCTGGAACAGGTGGCAAGGCGAGGAGAAATACATCTGGAACATATCAACCATGATGGTGGAAGAGCCAGTAAACGGCATGCCCGATGGACAGGACGACTTGTTGATGAGCCAGTATCGTAATCAAAAGATAGCGTTGGAGGAAGCAACAAGGCAACTCAGGCACAAAAATAATTGGCCACAGTTGAGCATAATACGTCCGGGCGGAGTGGCAACTCAAAAACAATTTGACAACACTGGAAAGGCAGATGTAAACAAATGGGTCAAAAGTGTTATAGATACTTTCGCCCATAACGATAACATTTTAATTTCCGAAATATCAATTGGGCACACTAAAAAAAGGATACCAATCTAAAATGTTCACAGACTGGCAAAATATTTTTACAACTGACTGCACTGTTATAAAATTTAGTGACAATGAGTACGTATATCCTATATTCAAAAATGGTTTTAGCAGTTTGGAAAAATACGCTACTGAACATAAACTAGAACTCCTTAGAAACGAACAGTTATCAGAACTACAGGAAATATCAGTTTTCCTTAGGGATCCTGTAGAAAGATTTGTTTCGGGAGTCCATACCATGATTGAACTTGAACAAATTAAAAACATAGATAAATTTTTACAAGATGTAGAAACTCTAAGGACATATGATAGACACTTTATACCACAGGTCTATTGGTTATTCCATCTTCTAAAATACTATAAAGGAAAAATAAAAATACAATCTGTTAGTGAACTTTATGATCTAATCCCCAACAGGAACGGACCAAAAATTGCAAAGATGTCAGCAGATAGAAAACAAAGGATCTTACAATTAAACTTTGACAAATACATAGTCGCTGACGAGCGTTTATTGTATAGATATCTAAACAAGTCTGTAGACATTAAAAGCATCATCGAGGAATTCAAGTATGCACTGTCCACGGCTTAAACACTTTATAAGACTACAGCCTTCTGGAAAAATTGGCAAGTGTGGCCATATGACGAAGTCAAAAGAATTTGACACTCTGGAGGCTTTGGAGTCCAGCACTTGGCTTAAGAATATCGAAGATCAGATGTCCAAAAACATATGGCCTACAGAATGTAAACGATGTGAACAGACCGAAAAGGTTATGCAGGACAGCATACGTATAAAGAGTATCAAGAGGCACAAGTTGCTGTACCCTAAACACAAACAGTATCTTGTGGTTGGAGGTGTGCTTGACAATATATGTAATAGTGCTTGTCAAACTTGTAATTCTAAATTAAGCACAAAGATAGGAAGCCTACATGGAAAGAAATATCTTAGATTCAATAACTTGGACCAATTTTGGAAGTTACCGCATGACCGGATTGTAGAGGTTGACATCAACGGTGGTGAACCAACAGCAAGTAAAAACTATCGAGAGATGCTGGACAGTTTAAGAGACACAGTGAGAATAGTACGTATCAACACGAACGGTTCCAGAATTATTCCGGAGATAGAACAACTGCTTCAACAAAAGACAATGGTGATTGTTACAATGAGTTTTGATGGTGTAGACAATGTGCATGACTATGTGAGATGGCCAATCAAGTTTAAAAACTTTAAAAAAACATTAGAATACTACAAGACTCTACAAAAAAAATACAAACTGTTGAAACTAAATTTTTGGACCACAGTCAGCGTTTACAATGTAGGTGATTTTGAAAATATACATAACTTTGCTAAAAAAAATAAAATAGATCATCACTGGGCGTTTTTGAATAATCCAGATGTGTTAAATGTAAAATATAAAAATAATTTTACCCTAGGAGCAAAAAAAATATTAAAAAACAAAGCAATGGCTGATCAAATAGCAATAGGAAAAAACAACCAGACCAATCTAGAACTTTATATAATGAAACAAGATTTCCTTAGGAAAATACACATTGAGGATTACTTTAATCTAGAACCTAAAAATCCATAAACTAACTCAGCAAACTTTTTATGATGTTCGACTCCATAATGCACACCATCTTTTGCTAGACTTGGTTCTGTTATCCTTTTACGATTTTCAGTTTCTGATTTCTGTTTGCTCCACACTGGCCAGCAATTTTTTATTGTGTTTTCGTTGTAAGAATTTTTATTAGGGAGATTGTAACTGTCTTGGGCGAAACAATGAAAAACTTTAGCATCGTTTTTTTCAGCAAACTTTTCAACAAAGAAAACATTTTTTAAAAAATTATTTTTATCTGTGCTATCAGTTTCATGTTTAAGTCTGTCATCGTAGGACATAAGACTTTCTGCGTACTTGTCTAAACGTTCTCTCCTGCTCCAGAAAGGCCAGCAAACAATTATAATTTTTGGAAATAAAACATTTTCAGTGCCATACAAGATCCTAACAATTTTATCCGCACTGGCTCCAGGTTGTCCTAGATTCCAAAACCGCAAAAGAGATTGATTGACTTTTTGGTACAATTGGTCTACCCAAACCTCACCATCATCTAGTCCTTCACCAAATGTGTGAGAACATCCTAACACCACAACATTCTTTTTGCCTGCAGGCAAAGGTCTAAACTCAGGACATCGGTAACCGTATGAATTTACTTTATAATCCTTAATTGGTTTTCTGTCTAGTGCAATGCTCTTGGGTATGTCTTTGTCTGAATAATATCCAAATTCCATAATGTTATTTAGGCTTGTAGTTGGTGAGCCGGGCAGGGATCGAACCTGCGACACACGCCTTAAAAGGGCGTTGTTCTACCGCTGAACTACCGGCCCACTATAATTTATCTTGGCGGTCCCTAGGGGAGTCGAACCCCTCTTTGTTGGATGAAAACCAACTGTCCTAACCGATAGACGAAGGGACCAATTGGTGGAGGATACGAGAGTCGAACTCGTGACTTATCCATGCCATGGACACGTGATCCCACTTCACCAATCCCCCATTAGTTTGTTTTACCAAAAACACCAAAATCACCAAAAGCACCAAGTTTTTTGCATGTGCCATACCTGCGTAATTTTGGATGGTGCTCCCACCAAGAATCGAACTTAGAACGCCTCCTTACCATGGAGGTGTTATACCATTTAACTATGGGAGCATCATACCTAAATAGTACACTAGAAAGACGGTTTAGTCTACCGTTTAAACGCACACAGAACGGCGCACAGCACTGGTAAAATTAAAACACACATAGTTGATCCATATGAACAAATTATAAATAATCGTACAACCATCCACATGGTCTACAAGTGGCTGATCCACATCAGTTAAAAGTGGCCAACTAGAGCAAAAGGAGGCGACTTATGAACACTACAGATAGACACACACGTATGTTAAGCAACTACGCAAGTGAAAAAGCAAAAGAAAAAAAACTAAATGTCCTATTAAGAAGAAAGGACGGTGTTGAGGCATATGGTCACGGAACGACCGGTTACACAGTAAAAGAAGGATCTAATGCTGGTAAAGTGCTAAAACATATCAAGACAGAAAAAAATACATTATAAAATATTGGGGGTGATATACCTATATTACCCCTTTTATTGTGTTTGTAAATATTTTCATGGATAGCAAATTAGAAAAATACATCATAGCATTATTATTGATTATACTGATCAGTTTGGCCGCATGTGCCAAGCCAGCAAAGGAATATAAACCAGGACCCTTTGGAGTTGTAGTTGATCATGCAGAAAGCGTAGGAACAATGATAGGGTGTATGTTCAATCCAAAGGTTTGCCAAGAGGCTCTTGAGGACAAAGACTGGGAAAAAGTAGATCAAGAGTTACAAAAGTCTAAATAGTTTTAATGGACGAGATTATAAAAGTCAATGGCATTTGGGTGCCTGCAGATGACACACACATTGACCATTGGGTCAGTGGTGCACCATTCACACAAAACAAGTGTCTAAGCGGCTTCATGGATTACTGTAAGCAAGGTGGAATCACTTTTGACACCGCGGTGGACATAGGGGCATGGTGCGGCACTTGGAGCATGGCAATACAAAATATTTGTAAAAAAGTAATTGCCTTTGAGCCTGATCCCACTCACTATAAATGCCTAACAAAAAATGTTAACAAGAAAATTGAAACTCATCAACTAGCAGTTGGATCTGAAAATAAATTGATAGCATTATCAACTGACAGACATACTCAAGCAAAACGTGTCATAGGTGAAGGTAACATACCAATGGTCACTTTAGATGGATTAAAAATTACTGGAGTTGACCTTATTAAAATTGACGTTGAAGGATTTGAAATGCACGTTCTAGAAGGAGCAGTAGACACAATAGATAATGCAAAATATATAATGATCGAACTGAATAACAACACGAAAAAATATGGCTCAAGCAATGGGAAGATTGAAGAGTACCTTGACAAAAAAGGTTGGAAAACATTAATCAACCTTTGGCCAGATAAAGTCTTTACCAAAAAATAATTTTTAAATATCATATATGAAGATCTTTATAACCGGCGTTGCTGGATTCCTAGGATCACATCTTGCAGACTTAATGCTCTCTCAAGGACATGAAGTTGCAGGAAATGATAACATGATAGGTGGCTACACGGATAATGTACCACAGGATGTAGAGTTTCATCAAATAGACTGTTGTGACCTAGAAAACTTGACCAAGGCCATGAAAGACTGCGACATAGTCTATCATACGGCCGCCACCGCCTACGAAGGACTAAGTGTATTCAGTCCTGTGTTGGTTACACGTAATATATTTGAGGCTAGTGTTACAACCATAACAGCCGCTATAAGAAATAAAGTAAAAAGAATTGTGTACTGTTCTTCGATGGCAAGATACGGACATCATGATGAAGTACCTTACAAAGAAACATATGAATGTAAACCTCAAGACCCCTACGGCATAGCCAAGAAAGCAGGCGAAGACGTTTTAAAAAATTTATGTGATACCCATGGTGTTGAATATGTAATTGCTGTGCCTCACAACATAGTTGGTCCAAGACAGAAATATGACGACCCATTCAGGAATGTAATGAGCATAATGTTGAACAGAATGTTACAAGGTAAACAGCCAATCATCTATGGCGACGGTGAACAAAAAAGATGTTTTAGTTATATCGACGATTGTTTATATTGTTTGAACGCATTAGCATTCCAAGATAATGTTGTTGGCGAAACAATTAACATTGGTCCGGACGAAGAACCTGTAACTATAAATCAATTAGCAGAAGCCTGCGCTAATGAAACTGGAGTAAATCTAGATCCTGAATATCATAGAGATAGACCAAAAGAAGTAAAGTTCGCAACCTGTTCATCAGATAAGGCCAGACAACTTTTAAATTATAAGACGTCTACTAATATGCGCCAGGCAGTCAAGAAAACTGCAGACTATATCAGACTTCGGGGCATTAAAAAATTTCAATATCATTTACCTATTGAAATTATTAACGACATAACTCCCAATACATGGAAGGACAAGTTAATATGATTACATTGTGCGTTCCAAGTAGAGGTAGACCAACATTAGCAAAAAGATTTTATGACTCTGTGATAGCAACATGTAGTGATATCAAAAGTGTTGAAGTTAGATTTTATTTGAATGAAGATGATCCTTCCTTGAATGATTATCTAAAAAATATAAGCAAAGCAAATATTTGGGTAGGCCCACATCAGAGCACAAGTTTCAGTTGGAACAGGTTGGCACTTCGAGCCAAACATGACATTGTTTGTTTAATGGGTGACGATGTACAGATTAAGACAAAAAATTGGGATCAAAAAATCTATGCGGAGTTCGAAAATGTCAATGACAAACTTCTAATGGTGGTGCCATGGACAGGCAGACCGAGGGGGTATAGTGATTCACAATTGGAATTACACGGAAGATACGTGTGTAAGAAAAATGAAGATCTTCCATCACCACACTTCGCAGTGCATAAGAAGTGGATAGAAGTTTTAGGTTACATGTGCCCTCCACAATTTTGGCATTTTTATGTAGACACATACACACAAAGAGTCGCAAGGAAGATAGGCAGATGTGTTTTTAGGAAAGACATCGAATGGAGAGTAAAGAAATTAGAAGACATTACTGCCAAACAAGTGAGACAACATTTAAACTTGCGTAATCGAGATGACTTTGTTTGGGAAACTTGCAAGAGGCACATAGACAGTGATGCTTCTGCTCTGAAAAATTATATAAAGAAAAATAGTTAGACTTCTAATCTATCTTCAGTGAAATCTAGGCCTTCAAGTTCTGATGGTTTGCCTTTAGGGTATGTTGGCTCTATTCTAAACTCTTCACCTGTTTTATCATTTTTACAACCGGCTACCAACCAATCCCATTCAAATTGGCCCTTGTTGACAAAGTCCCACAGCACATCATAGGTGCCATTGTTCCTGGTTTGTAAAAGTAATTCTTTCTTACATGCCTCCATGGAGTCAAAAGTTTTACCCATTTGAAATGTTTGTTGGGTGATGATAGGATCGTGTCCTATCATGTAAGCAAGTATTAGTATTTTAAACATTATTTCTCAGCGATCTGCTCACACTGTTCTGGGTCTGCTTGAAGTCCTTGTTGCTTGTTGTAGAACCAAACATAAGAGTAATAAACCTTATCGCCCTTTACCACACACTTTTTACCAACTGTGACTGCGTCGTTGGTAACCGAACATGCTGTAAGAAATAATCCAAGTAAAGTGATTGTTAATAGTTTCATTTTGTTGTACTTACCATTATAATAGCATATAATAAAAATATGTCAACAGAAAAAGACAATGTTGGAATACTGAAAGATCTCAATGACGTAACAGATCATGAAGAGACTCGTCTAGAATATATTGAAGCGATCAAAGAAAAACTTAAAACAGTTTATGATCCTGAGTTGCCAATCGACATCTATCAACTTGGTCTGATATATGACATCAAGGTCACTGAAGCAGGTCATTGTTTTATACTTCATACCTTGACCAGTGCATTTTGTCCGGCCGCTGATCAGATTCCAAAAGATATACAAATGGCAATTGAAAGCATACCGGGTATAAAAAAATGTCACACAAGGATCACAATGACCCCACCATGGACACAGGAATCTATAGATCCCATGGCAAGACAACTTCTTTTTGGCTACTAAAATCCGCTAAATAGCATCAAGTTAGACAAATGGAGGAATACCTATGTTTACAACAATTGGATTTATCATCGGCCTTGTAGCAGGATGGTATGCAAATGAAAAATACGACGACTTAAAAGCATTGGCCAAGAAAGCCATGTTTTGGAAGAAGTAATGATTAAGGCATTGAAAAAAGTTTGGGCGTCAGTGTGTAAAGGTTATTACCCAGATGACGTTTTAGTATTAACCAAACAAGTAAAGTCTAGAACAAAATATAAAAAGGTCAAGAGACTTAGATCTAGATAATGCTAAAAAATTTATTAATTGTATTTCTATTGGTTGGTGGTTGCACAACAACTGCCAGCCAAAAGTCTACATGGATCCTGCCCACTGTCGAAACACATCCTGAAGAAAGAACAGTTGCAACAAAACATCCTGTCATACCTGTCACTATAGAAAAATTATCTAGGCCTTAATCCAAAGCCACACATTGCCATCCATGCCCGAGTCTTCTGGTGAGTCTATCCAGACGAATCTATAAACTCCGTCAACTTTTAATAGGTTGTCTTTCAAGATGCTGTCTTGATAATCCGGTGACCTGTCTTTTATACGAGCACGGTTCAGGGCAACCACGGCTGTGCCTCCCGGTTTGAGTATTCCACGAACTTTGGAAACATAGTCCGCGACTTCGTGCTGTGGCCAAAAGTGCATTGAACAAAAAGCATACGCCCTAGACCATTTGCCCCAGTTGGGTATCCACCAATCAGGACTAAGTTCTTCGTCCTTGAACTCACCTTTTGGATCAACTCCCCATATGTTTTTGTAAAAAGATTTAAAAAAGTTTGGCCCACATCCTATATCCACACAGTCAAGGTCTTTGACTTCGATAGAGTCAATCAGGTAGAACGGTAGCCTGGTGGATGATCTTGATGCTTCACGTTGACGGGCCGTGTAATAGTCGAACTTTCCCACGTGGTCAAACCATCTATCTACTTTTGTGTTGTCTCGGGGACTCCATTGGCTCAGCCAATTTTTGTATGACTCAGTCTGACAGAATGTCTCCAGATCAGGATATTGTTCTGTCTGCATGACCTATTCTGCTTTTTTAAAATATTTGTTAAGCATCTCGAGTCTATCGTGAGCAGTGGCCATTTTATCCAATTCTTTTTGAATTGTTTCAATAATATCGCTGTGCTCGCCGATGCCAACAACCTGTTGCATATAGACTTCGATGTTTGCTTTGTGCAAGTCTACTTCTGCTTCAGCATGTTTAACAAGTGCTTGTATCATTTGTTCTTTCATAATATTAGTACTTATTTCGAGTGTGGTGGCAACTTCTTCTCCACCCACCATATGTGTTTCTGCGTAACAGGATCATATTTCCTCTTACGTAGTTTTTGTGTTTTCTTTTCTCCCTTAGTTGGCTTTTTTGCGTAGTAGAAGTAGCCATGGTCCTTCATCTTTGAGTCTTCGGGCACCATCATTACCTTGAGATATGGTTTTTTACTTTTCTTTTTGTCCTTCGCCATTGTCTTCTCTTGTTGTGATTACCTGGTCGGCCAATCCGTACTTGACTGATTCTTCTGCTGTCATGAACTTGTCACGTTCCATGTCTGATGACAACTGTTCAAAAGTCTTTCCTGTTGTCTTAACATATATCTCCGTTAACTCTTTCTTCCAACGTAAAAGTTCGTTGGCCTGTATTTCAACATCTGTGGCCTGACCAGATGCACCACCCAGCGGTTGGTGTATCATGTGCCTTGCATGAGGCAACATCATTCTCTTGCCTTTGGTACCGGCGGATGCCAGAAGTGATGCCATGCTACATGCCTGTCCCATCACAATGGTCCTGATGTCACATTTAACATACTGCATGGTGTCGTATATGGCCATGCCGGCGGTTACAAGGCCTCCTCTGCTGTTGATGTATATTGTTATCTCCTTTTTAGGATCCTGTGACTCTGCGAACAACAGTTGGGCACACAGGACTGATGCCATGTGGTCCTCGACTGTGCCATCCATGACAATGATCCTGTCTTTCAAAAGCCTTGAAAATATGTCGTAGGACCTTTCGCCTTTGGACGTGTGTTCTATTACTACTGGTGTTAACGGCATATCAGTTATTATAACTTGTGAAGCAGTCTAAGTCAACTGTCTTTTTACCCGGACACTCTGTAGAAATGTCCGGGTGGGTCTACAGCCACTTCAGGTGCTGAGGACAGGACTAGTGTCCGAAGACACACACCTGTATGCCACTCTCGCGACATGCGGTCGAAACCGCATCGTGTATTGTTCCACCACCTCAGTGCTTGTAATTATATGCTGTTATCTAAGTTTAGTCAACTGACTGTCAGTTGTGTGATTACCAAACGTTCAGTCCGGCATAGCAGGCAAACGCAATCACAGCCGCCCAGAACATCCAGTTCTTGGAGAAAAACTGGCTGAAATATACCAAAGCAACTGCCATCAATATNAAGTTTATCATTTACCCTCCCGAAAGAACACATGATAGATGAAACCAACTCCACCTGCCAGGCACAGCACACACATAGCGATCAATTCTATCATCCCATCACCGCCGGTGCTATTGGAAAGAATCGCAACATGAATCCATCCAGGGCCAACAGCACGACAATCGCCAACAGTATCCAAAGTTCCAGGTGTTGCACTAGATTACTCCAACGCCCCACAGGTAACCGACTGTCAACACGGTCATGATGATGTATGTTAATCCCCAATACCTGAAATGTTCTTTCATGCAAATACTTACCAATAAATAGTTTTATGTTCAAGATACTTGCCGTCATTTGTAGTTTGGGCGGTGAATGTCATCCTTTCATAACAGAAGAAGGCCATGAGTACCGCACCTTGCAGGAGTGCGACCGCAACGCAGAAGAAGTGATCACAAAACTGCATGGCGAACTGAAAAATCTAGACGAGTTTGCGTCAATCAAGGTTGGTTGCGTCAGCGCGGATTGGACACCACCCACCAACTAGGCACTTAAATAATTCAATGCAGAACTACTGTTCTACCAAATTCACAGACCTCACGGTCCACGTGCAGAGCCGACTGTTGTACAACTGTTGCAAGGCCTGGCCCGAACGGGTCAATCTGGACTGGCTGGAGGCGAATCCCGGCAAACTGTTCCACACGCCCACCATGGCAGAGGACAGACAAATCATGCTGGACGGTGGCCGATGTGACAGTTGCACACACGGCTGTTACAAATATGAAGATCAAGGATTGGTCAGTGCCCGTCTNAGAAGTGACCCTGTGCAGATCACTGTGCCTGATGCGCCACTGCGCAGACTACAGATCAGCCTCAGCAACGACTGTAATCTCAGTTGTGCCTACTGTGGGCCTGAATGGAGCACAGGTTGGCAGAGGGACATCATCCGGAACGGACCCTATGAGGTGGGCGAGTCTCAACTGAACAACACCAATTGGTCACGACTGTGGGACCGCATGAAACAGCGACAGAGAAGCACTGACACACGTTTCTTCCAACTGCTACTGCGTGAGATAGAACTGGCCACTGACCTGGAAGAGGTGGCTGTGCTGGGTGGCGAACCACTACTGCACAACCAGTTGCCTGAGGTGCTGACACGTGTGCANGGCAAAAGGGTCACCATAGCGTCAGGACTGGGAGTCAGTGACTCGAGACTGCGACAGTTCCTNAAACGACACCGGGGACAGAACATAGAATTCATGTGCAGTGCAGAGAGCACCGGGGAAGCGTTCGAGTTTCTGAGAAACGGCATCACGTGGCCAGACTACCAGCGCAGGGTCGCGATGATATCTGACAGCGGGCATCGTATAAAGTTTGGTGCCACCATCAGTAATCTCAGCCTGTTTGGACTGCACCTGTTCCTGGAGCAGTACGCACCAAGATTCAGTGTTGGACTGAACCCTGTGACCGACAGGAGTTGGTTGAACGCCAATGTGATGGATGAAGCCTCAAAACAGCAGGTGACGGAACAGTTGCGACCATGGCTAACGATGCCGGGCATGACCCAGTACATACAGAGCCTTCAGAATCCTGCCACTGAGCCACAGCGGGCCATGTTGGCCAGGTATGTGAGTGAGTTCTCAAAGAGAAAGCAACAGCCTACNGCATGGATGCCGGCTGAGTTCCGCAGTTGGTTGGGTATCTAGTTGTAGATCTGCATTCCCAGTCTGAACAGACGCCACACAGTCAGGAACTTCTTGTTTTCTGGTTCATCAGCGGCCACCTCATAGTGTTCCTCGTATGGTTCGTTTGGTTTGGCACGTGGCAGTAGGAATGCTTCTGTCTCCCATGGCCTGACCCACACATACTTGAACACAGGTTCGCCGTCTATGATCCCGATCCTTTCACGCTCGAACTCCAGTCTGATGTTGACCAGCAGGGTCACTACCAGTGCGAGGCACAGTGCTACGATGGCGCTTCTCATGTGAGTATTTACGGGCACTTCTTGTGTGAGTAATAGCGGTACTTCTTCGGTCAGCACAAGCACAGGCGGTCTGCGTGTTTTTCTGGGCATATGTGTTGATTATACTTGATTGTGCCCAAAAGTCAATGGTGTTGTCGGAGTTGCAAATAATTACTATTCGCAAACAAGGAGACACAATGTACGGACTACTACATGAATTGATGGAACTGGTGCTCTTGGTATCAGCGATTGCTGTGACCTGGGCAGTGCCAAGACCACAATGGGTTTCTAGACTATACACAAGAATCGCAAGGTTCTTTGGTTCTCAGAAAACTTTCAATTAACGCGACTGTGTTGGCTGGTTAATACATCCAGCCATACACCCACACATTATGGATCAGTATCATGGCCATGATCACCATGATTGCCACCAATACTGTCAGTATGACGTTTTCGATCCACCTTCTCATGCTAGTATGTATGTTAAATATGAGTATGCCTACTGTCACAAGATCACCATACTCGGTCACACAGACCACCACAGGAGACCAGATCTCGTGGCAACTGACCAGTACGCCTTGGACCTTGAACGACCACAACAAGTGTGGCCTGACAGCACCACTCAAGGCAGTACACAACCTCACAGAGTTNTCTGGCACNGGCAACTCCGGCACATTACACTGGAGTTCATACCGAGACATAAGTGCTGTAACCTCAGATGGAAGCACTGTATCCCCTGTGACTGCAATACAAATTAAAGTTTACAGTGACAAGCGTGGCAGATTACTAGACAAAACTATTAAATTGACAGTGGATGGTGTTGCTGTGGGCAACAATTTGGCAAGCAGTAGCGCAGGTAACGTACACACCTATACCGCGGCAGTGCCCACTGATCTAACAGTTAGTGGCATATCCACCCTGGGAGTACACACACAGTACAAGAGCGGTACACAGCCACACGAAGACACCATGACCGTGGACACTGTGCAGTTGCTGATCACGTATAGCACAGACTAATTTTTCCGCTGTGCAAATTTTTTAAAATCCAGAAACACGTATAGGGACCAGTTTTGGCCGCTGTGCATTTTTTTTAATATGGGGGTATTTTATCATCCACCTGGTCCTTTTGTCACCATGGGGTCGTTGCCAAACCAAAAAAATTTTACCAGAAATAAATTGCTATGCGACCACCCCTCGAAAATTTTTTCTTCGTGAGTCACGGCCGGCCACCTGAGCGATGGTTCTGACTACCCGTGATAGTGTACCACCACCCGCACAAGGATCACCACTGCCAGTATGATCAGCCAGGTCNNNATCACTGCGTCTGGGTCATGCCATATGTTCATTATGTGTGTATTTAATTCAGTATTACCAAAGGCGGGGGTGCTTGGTAATATGATATTCCGGTNNGATTACCACANNATGTNGTCCANNNNCGGCGGCACAATACCGGCCAGNCCCCCGCCGGCCATGTGGTTATTGCATACGGTTTACCAGACCCNNNCGGGCCGGCCNATGCACTTACCACAGGGGNCGCCAGACTAGATATAGTANGANACNATGGCCATGTAGATCAAGATTACCANCAGGATCACCGCCGAACACCCACAGACTAATCATTGATCCAGTCCAGGAATATGAGTCCCACAATAGATATGATCACTGCCACCACGAGCCAGAACACTGCATACAGTAAGAACTCAATCATTGCTAAAGAAATCCTGTTTGATCATATAAGCAAAGCCTACACCCACTAAGGCAAAGTATATGATTAATGCTATGGTGCCGAATGACATACAATTACTTATGGNNNGAACTGTCANGAACAGTCAGAACCACTGACCTGGCCACTAGGCTGATANGGCCCAGAAACAGTTTGCGAAGCAAACATTCCGCATGGTAATTTCCTAAGGATGGGGCACTATGCTAAAATACTCCCCGCCCGTTTACACCGTTAAATACACACATGCCAACTCTCAAGAACAGGGCACTATCACGGGTGTTGTACAGGCTCAGGAACAGGATCATCTGCTGGCCCTGTGTCATGTCACGTTTCNNNATCATTTCTCTCATGGTCGTTNTCGTATATCACATCATAACNTAACCTCCTNCNTAATCACATATTGTCATNAGCATGGCTGTCACGGTGTCAANGGTGCGACACAAATCACACGCGAAGGCGAACTAGCCAAGCGGATCCATTGTACATTCATGCTAGATCAATGTGAGTTATAGGATAGGTTAGAGTGGGTAAGGTGTCAAAAATTGCTGTCACGCGAGCCTTACGGCTCCTCGACTAATCTGCTGGTAATACCAAAATTTTTGCTTACGCACTTGCTTCGCAAGTGGTCGGGCCGTTGACGCCTTTACCAACCCACGCCTTGGGTGGCGAACTTGACTATCCTTGTGATGTTATGCTGTATGGTCTCGCCCTGTTGGTCCTGCCACTCTTGTGACCTTTGGGGATCTTGGAATATGGTCTGTAGATATAGCATCTGTTCCGTGACTGATCTTGCTGTGGTTCTCATACTGTCATTGGGTCTGATGCCCAGTTCTGCCAACTGTGATCGCTGTGTGGCTCCGCCGATGTAGATGAATGGTATGCCATAGAACACCGGGTACAGCACCTTTTCTGTGACAGGTGCCACCAGGTCATCGTCCAGGCACCATGAGTCCAGCACCACCCAACAATGGCACNTTAGGGCGATGGGCCACAGGTTCTTTATGTTATGTCTGTGGTCATATCTCTGCTGTTCTGTCAGTTCTTTCAATCCCTCCATGGTGTGTCCGGGCCTGCTGTATCTACTATTCTTGAGCACTCCCGACTGATCTACTGCTTCGAACACCTGTTGCCTCTGCCACTGCCATGTGCCATATGGCATGACGAATTCGTGTTCAAGATCCCGCACCTGCCTGTGGTACCGTAGTTTCATGTCGTCTCTCCTCTGCCACATCATCCTGCTACGGCTGTCTATGACGTCGTGTTCCACCCTGATCTGCATATTGGGGTTCCTGGGCCATGAGGCTGGCAACCTGTTGGCTATCTGGCATCTGCCCGCTGTCGCTCTTGTCTGCTCCACGAAATACTGCCACTGATGCCTGTGGAAACTCTCCAGGATCTTGACCACTTCGCCTTTCTTATAAGCACTTACTGACTGATCCAGATGTTCACGTTCTTCCCGATCCAGTGTGCCGATCTCTCTGTTGGGCCTCATCCATTGTGTTTCAAAATACTTCATTCCTTGTATGCCACTTCCGTGTTCTGTATGCCTATGGGGTTGACGCAACTGCCACACATCACGCCACATCTCTGCAGGCGATCGTTGCTGTTCTTTGTGTGTCCACTAGCGATTTTTCCGAACCAATCACCCTCCACTATGCTCTCGACTGACCTGTGCCTGCAATTGATCTCATCTCTGCCACCCATCTGCTGTATCCATTCCTTCATCTGTTCTGTGTCTCTGTCTGGCTCTGTGGGGCCATAGAATCTGTCGTGCAACCAACCACAGGGCAGGCACGTGCCATCACTGGCCACGTACAGTTCTTTGATACGACCCGCGTTGCAGGTTATCTTTGTGTCTGTGATCTCTGCCAGNTCCACAGGTTGCTGTATGGCGCTGTTCCTGAGGCTGTCTTCGTTGGGTGGATACAGATATCCTTCTATCTCGCCAAGCCTGTTCTTTATGGGCCATCTCTTTTCTATGCTGTATCTCCTGTCCATGAATCTGTGTGTACGTTTGATGTTGAAACTGCTCATGCCCCATTCCTCGCTCAACTGCCGGGCCTCGTCTATCTGGTGTTGGTTGTGCCGGAAAACAATGAAGTCCCATATGGCCTTTCCGCCCTTGCCGACGAAGGCCTGCACCCGTTGTTCCACGGCTGGCCATCTCACCTGTCTCCTGTAGATGTGGTTTGTGTCTGCCAGTCCATCGATACCAAATCCTATGAAGTCCACTCTTGACGCCAACTGCCGGTATGATTCCACACGTCCAACTCCGCCGTTGGTGTGTATGCCCACTTCCATGTCTCTGTTTCTGTCTTTGAACCAGTCCACTATCTCTACCACTTCTGGATTCATCATTGGATCACCATAGGTGCCGCACAGGTACAGCATTTTCAACTGCCCCACGAACTGATCTGTGAACATCGTGGGCAACTGATCAAGCCGCCATCTTGTCACGGGCAGGTTGGCTATGGTGGCTCCGCCATGGTCATTCCTTGGGCATTGTGGGCAGGCCGCGTTGCAATCAGAACTGATTTCAGCCTGTAGAACTTTGATGTCGCTGTACTGATATATCATTTCAAATATTTAAGTTATCCAGACTCCTATCAAAAGAAACCCCACTAGTCGCTACATCGGTGGCCTAGTGGGGCCTTTCCGATCCAAGGGAGAAGGATACGGAAACTGTTAAAATCTAAATGGTGGATAAGGACCCAATAACAAAATCAAAACCATTACCACCATGAATACTGTCTCAATCATGATACCTGTACTGCCACATAGATCAACAGGGCAATTATTAGTAGTTTGCCCCAGTCCAGATCAAATGCTGTGCCTTCACCGAATCTGCTTTTAAATTTTTCCAACATAGTTTCCTCCTTATATGCTTCTGACCACTTGGCGTCAAAACTGTCAAATTGATTGTACTGTTCATCTGGCATTATCTTCTTGCTCCTATGTAATATGCTATCGCGACCATCACCACGATCAATATAAAAAAGTCTACACTCCACATTATAAAACTCCTGTCACAAATGATGCCACTGCCACCAGTGCCATAACAACTGCAAAGATGCCGGCTGAATAATACACTTTGTTCTTCATTGATCCTCCTTGTAAGATAGATATGCTAGGCCTCCAAAAAAGGCAAAGCCATATAGAGATAAAGTGTGAGCGAAATCATCTTCTGTGCCTGATCCAAACGGCATAGGTACTGTCATGCTGTAAAGCACTAGACTGAAACCTGCCAATAGTAAAAAAAATAAAGTTAGTCCGCTCATCTATGATCCTGGCCTCATACAAGTATTGGTTGCCAGCGCCTGATACTTGTCTGGAGCCATCTTCCAGAGATCAGCAATCTTCAATACCATCCTAAGACTGATCTCTCTCAATTTGTGTTTGTTATCGAAGATAAATTGTATCAGTTCTGCTTCTTTTTCTTTGCCCATTCCATATTTGTCCAACATACCCAGTCTGCATATCTGCTTGATTCTCAGCATTCTATCTCTCATGCTGTCAATGGTTAGATCCAAGTAATGACATCTTGACTGCAAGGCACTAAGGTGGTCTTGTAGTTTCTTACTCTTCACGTTGTCGAACTTGACGTTTGTGATAAAGATGATACCACCATTGAATTCAAAGTGATTAGGTATGCCTTCATTCCTCAATGCACTGGACTCTGTGTTCCAATGTAGTTTACGAGTCTTACCTGTATCCAAGGCCGCCTTCAGCAAGTTCAAGGCCAAGTCATCATACAGTATCGCGTCACAGTCATCGAANCACACAACATGACCTTTATCCGCGTGTTCATACAGTTTCTTGAAAAGTCCAACGGCGCTCATGGCACCTTTCACGACTTCAAACTTTCTCTTACTGCCAGCGATGTCATCGAACATGGATCGCTTCTCCAATGCACGTTCAACACCATAACTCTTACCAATGCCGGGCGGGCCACTAACAATCATTGCCCTTACCTTCTGCTCCGATACTGCTTCTGCCATCTCGTCCAATATGGCAAACCTAGATGCTATTCTTTCGATAGCCTGTTCATCTGTTTCAACTTCTTTTGTCTGTGGAGTTTCACTCAATTTCAATTTGTCTTTGTGTTCTATCCATTCACCTTGTGTCACGATTGATATAGATGATAGTGTTGGCACGTTTATTCTCACTTTGTCCAGTCCTTCGAAACCGGCCAACTGTGTCGTATTAACTGTGACAAAACCACCTGGCTTGTTCGCATGGCTTTGAAAGTCTTTCACGATAGGAAAGATCCTACCGGACATATCATTGCCCCTGTATCCGCCTTCTTCTATTCTAATGTATTTTTTCAATTGATTTTTCTCCCTTTAATTGTTTAGATATTATAACACACATTTGGATCCTGTCAATTTCAATTACCATCTTTTCTCATCATTTCCAACCAATCCTGTTCCGATATTTTGGTAAATCTAACCCAGTCCCAATCTTTTAAAAACTGCTCGGCTTCTGTAATAATCTGCTCTGCTGTCATCCAACCCAGATACACATAATCATCTATCAAATCTTTGTTTTTCTCTTTCTGCATTTCAACTCTAAAATAGTTTCTATTATCATGCCTTAGTTTGATAGTATGTCTTAAGGTATAACTGTTTGGTCTTTGCCTAGGGCGGGCGAGTTGATATGATATGATACCCGCCCTAGCCATTATTCTTACTGGTCTGCCTCTTTCTTCAGTCCAGTAAAGAATTTCTTAATACCGTTCACAAGTGGTGCTGTCTGTTTTTTGACATCTGCCCAACCTTGCTTTTGGAACTCTTTTGTTTTCTCAACTTCATTATTCCAAAAGTCTTTTCCTTTGCCAGGTAATGCTTTGACATCACTCACCATTGCCGGAACAGTCTCTTCTTTGAATGCTTTATAATCATACTTTACTTCTGCGATGCCATCTTTGATCACATCTGCCTTGGCGTTGGATAAACCAATACCAATTATAAAGAGTATCATTATTGCAATTACTTTTTTCATTATAGTTCCCCTCTATAGGCCACGTTCTTACAGTTCGAATATTGTGCCTCCACCAAAGCCTGTGCCTCACTTGGAGTTCTACCCGATTCAACTGCCTTGAAAGTAGTCCCATTTTCTAAAGTGACAATGAACTCGTATCTCTTCATTTCCATTATCTTTTTCCCTTCAGTTTGTCTACGATCTTTTTCTGTTCCCAATCCCACTCCATGGAGTACCAACTGTAGATCCCATATATAAACAGAATCGTCATTGTGATTGGAAGATAGAACTCCATCCGATCGTAGTAGGACAGCATTCTACCAAATCCGAAGAACAGCAAGATCACGCCAATGACTTTGAGTATCTTCGGAAAATATGTCTTTATGTCTTTCACTATTCTTTCTAACATCCATGCAACTTTATTCATAGATATCCTCCTTGTTAGTCCAATAGAACAAAATATTCTTTTGGATAATTCGCTCGAAACCAGGCAATGCCTTTTTCCATAAGGTCGTATTTGCCCATCATCTCTGCACCCTTGATAGTGTCATAGACCGCTATCGCCTCTGGTGTCAACAAAGCCTTTTCACCTGTGTATGGATTAGCAATCTCCTTAGACTCCTTGTCCATTATCACACAATCAAAAGGCATCTTGATTCTTTTAGTTTTTTCTGTCATTATGCTGTCTCCTTCTGCATCATTGGATCGTCCAACAGTTTGTATGGCATACAACCTGCTTCAACCATGTTCCAAAAGCCATCCTGTGAGTCTCCCCATTCAGCAACCAATTCATCATTGTTCATTTTGTTATAGCCTTTGTAACCATCTTGGAATAGGTTGGCCAACCAACTGTAATCATATTCTTTGAATGCCTGTTCGGCATAGTGGACTTCCAAACAAGTAAGTCTTTCTATCAACTTGTCCCTTGTCAGTTTGTAGCCTTTTTCGTCTGTGACCAGGATTGGTTCACCTCTACACTTGCCGTCATCACATACAGTTTCTAGATACTTTTCACAATCATAACAATATTTCATTACCATTCTCCTCTATCCATTGACTTGGCNATATGATTTGCCCTTTCCTGCTGGTACTCATCATCTTGTTCTGTGTTCTCAGGTGCCATGTCATCTATGATCACATCACCATTTTCCTCTGCGTCATCATCCATTGGATCATAATTCACTTTGCCAATGTATTCAGTCTTGCCTGAATCTGTGTAATTGGCATCGACATAGTAAGTTTCAACACCATTGTTTTCTTCTGTCAATTCAGTATTGATCTTTTCATGATTGATTCCGCTATCTTGAAACAGTCTGTCCGCTTCATCCTCATTATTGGCAAGAACATCCTGTTCTATCACCAATGTGTAGTAAGTTTTTTTTCTGTAGAGGTTCTTACCTAAGTCCTCTTCACTATAACATATACTTGTTTCTTTATCTGACATATCAACTCCTTCTTTCTTTATTTTAATACCATTCTTATTTTTGTCAACCGATCAACCTCTTTGGATTTTTCTTAACAAAATGATGATCCCTGGCATCTGTAGGAAAACCAAATTGATTCCTCTCGTCTACTGCCGTTGTCTTCTCACTTTTTACAGTTCCATCTGTGTTCCTCGTTATGCCAGCATTTCTGTCTTCTTCTTCTGCTGTCATTGGCTGTGGCTTTTCTACAGCAACCGTCAAATCGTCTTCCAATTTGTTAAGATCGTCTAATGCGCCTGCCGTGTTATCTTCTCTCAATTGGTCCTGTATTGCATTTATTTTTTCTAATATTTCCTGTAGTGTCATTTCATCTCCTTCGCTTTTTTATCCATCACCTGTTGCCAACTTTTCTTGATACCATATCCCTCGTGTGGGTGACAACCATCAACTGGATAAAACTTGTAAAAGTAATCGGCAGGATCTAATCCTAACTTGTAGGCGTCCTTCACCAATTGTTTAATCTTCTTTCTGTGTTCTGTACCTTTTAGGTAAACATTATGATCATCACTCATTTCATATGTCCAGTCATGCTGTTTCAATTCATAGTTTAGTATCTCGCCTAGGAACTTGCCTTTCAAATTATCTCTGCTCATATACCAAACACCCAATCTTTTTTAAGAACAGTAATCTTACCATCTGCAAGATAATAACCATCTATGCCCTTGGAAGATTTTCTTTTCTTTGTCTTTTTTCTTAATGGCTTATTGCCAAACTGAGTTTTCAATTTTATTTTGCCTGTTCTTTTAATTTTGCTCATACAGTTAAAATCTCCTTGTCATCTCCAAATAGGTCTGGCGGTAAGTCCTGCTTATCACAGCCAGGATTGACTTCTAATGAATCCATCACCATGCCCATTTCACTTGCATCACAAGGCATAGGATAATGATGGTTATCCGCATATACCAAAGCGGATAACCAAAAGTAAAACAAAAAGAAAACAATAACAACTCTAACCATTACTTGCCTATCTCCATNTCNTTCTCCAATTGTAAAAGTGTATCAACCTGAGATGCAATTGGTTCATCTTGGTTCTTAAGCAAGTCCTCCTCAGCAAATTCGCTCCATGTGCCTTTCTGCTTGGCATCTTCAGGCACAAAATCAAAAGCGAACTCATCTCCTACGAAAAACATATTAACCGCTCCTGCTGGATTAATGTTCTTTCTGTAGAACCTTTCTAATTTTTTGTGTAAAGAATTACAATCGCTGTCATTCTTTAGTTTGGCATATAGAGTACCATGGATCATTTCCAATCTATGAAAATCCACTTCGTTTTCAACGAACTCTAAAATCTGCTTATCATACCATTTCATCATATCAACTCCTTTGTTATTAGATTAATAAAAAAGTACATAATTCATTATAGCACGGTTGGTAATAGCGTCAACCTGTAAAATCCTTCCATTTTTAGGCACTAAAACCTTCCCTCATCACTTGTTTTTCTGCCCAAGTCCACGGCCTAATCTGGCATACTCGAATAATATCTCTAGGCTCTGCTGGTTTGAGTCTTGCGGTTGTCAATGCTCTATCTATTGCTGTCCATTTGCCCAACATGGTGTTGCCATATGTGGTATATCTATATGTCCAGTCTGGATATCCTTCACCGTCTACATTGCCTCTTGGATACTTCTTGCCGTTGATTTTTATTAACCAACCCTCCACTTTGACTTCATCCAGTTCGTCATTAAAATTGCTTCTACGATTCCAATAACTGTCGCTGGTCCATTCTGCTGTTATCTTGAGAGGTAGACCGTTTTCTGCAATCAATCTAATCGACATTGACCTTTTCTCCTTTGCTGTATCTGTGGACATCTTCCATATGGTCCGCTTCGTACTGGGCCATTGACTCCACGATACCAAAGTATCCGTCTAGACTTCTGCCCAATGTAGTGTTCCAAAACTTGTCTGTGGATCCTTTGGATGCTTCTTTAGAAATCTCAATACACACATCTTCATCACCATCCCATACACCTGCGAAATCGCAACCTGGCTCGTAGTACCATAATTTCGTAGAGCACTCTTTATTATTCGCCAACCAATTGGCAAAACAAGTTATTGGTGGTGCCCATGCTGTATCAAATCCAAATGTGATAGTTTCTTTGTCGTTTCTATGAAAACCATAGAATTCATTTACGTCCCACTTGGTACCCCAATTTTCATTTGACCAACTGTACCAATCTGAATGCCCATATTTCTTAACTAGGTCCTTTCTTTCAGTACCGTCTGCCATCGTGCCACGTAGGTCTTTTGGCATAGGCCACATCCATTCAAGAAGTCCTTGACATTCTTTGTTCTTTTTCTCATCTACTATCTTCTCGATCTGGTCTATGATCTTACTAGGTCCAGATATTTCAACTTGATTATTGCACCAGTTTGGCATCTATACTCTCCCTCTTTTGTTCTTACAATGATTGGTCTCTAATACTCCTTCGACTCCGTTCTCTTTCATGTAGTCGGAGATTGAATAAGTCTTGTTCATTTGATCTGCGATCAAAACATATTTGTCACAGAACCTAACCTGGTCCTGTGTTTCGCTTGTGGTATTGATGGCGAATATCACCGCCACCAATATTATTGCTATTAATAATTTAGGCACTTACCTTCTCCTTGATCTTTGTAAGGTGACTGCCTGGCACGTTCCATCTTGTTCCTGAAGTAGTTCTAACCAAGATATACTTGACCTTCACTTTTTCAACAACACCTTTCAACGTGGCACCTCTTCTACCTTCAAAACTTACGGCATCACCAATCGCAAATGATTGGGCGTCTTTGAAGTGTAATTGGTTTCTTCTCATCTTAACAACATTGATCACCTTTTGTAGGTCATCAGCATTAAGATCGTCTATAAAGTTTAATACATCATTTATTTTCATATCAACTCCTNTCGTTCATAATTCAGTATAGCATGGATGGTAATACCGTCAACCTACAAAATGGCACTAGATCTAGTATCGACCTAGGGTTGAAGACACAATATCTAGTGCCATTCAAAAAAACCTCCAATTTATGACCCATACCATTCCATTTCTGGCTCCATATTTGCCGTCAATTTCTTAATGGTGTCATTGATCTCGTACAGTTCTTCTTCGATCTCTTTGAATCTTACTGTACTATTGGTCATAGACAACTGTTCATTTAGATCAATTTTTCTGTGTTCTAGTTCTCTTATCTTNTTCTTTGTGTCTTGATCCATGGTCTGCATNAGTATATCTCCTCCAGTTCAGATTCAATGTCCTCGTCTTCCCAACCATCTTCATTGACCTTTGTGCCTTTTTTCATTGTTGGATGTGGCTCATCACATCTCTCACACTTGTCATGCTCGTCATTCATTGGCCCATAGTCACATTCCATACAGTACCAATCGTCGGCATACTCCAAGTTCTGGTTGTCCTCTTCTTCCATATCCAAACTGTCTATCAGTTTGTTCAGATCTTTGTCTATCATTCTACTCCTTTGTTAGACTTTTATAAGTTTTATGAAGCAGGTAGAACCAAATACCATTGATGCTTGGCTCTATCAATGCAACTGCCCCCGCCTCCCATAACGACGCACCTGTCATCACAGACACAACCGTCATCGCAATCGCAATATGACCTGCCGTGTAGATGATGGCCAAACTGATTGAACTAGATGTTATCAATCGTTTGACCGCACCCGGTAGGCCTTCATTGAATTCACTCATACTATTTTCCTTTCCTTTTTAANGAAGCCAATCGATAAAACTTCCAAAAAGTTTTTTCTTAGGCTTTCCAATTGTTGACTAAAATTATCCTTTGCCGGCATTGAGGCACCAAGATGTTGTAAGGTGCTTTCAATTTCTTTACTAAAAGCATCAGTCGATTGAACAGACTTCATATCGAAAAAGATGCCTTGTCCAATGTTATTTGTGTCTGACGCATTGATATTTCTNTTTTGTAGTATCCATCCGCAATTTTTTAGTGATACGACTTTTTTGTTCTTATACTTTTTATATTGATCATCTGCTGTTTGATCCATCATGAAAAAATAAAATTCTGTTTGGTTGGTCAATNTTTTCCATAGATCATTTGATAGTTTTTGATCTGCATCAGGGTCTTNTANGAGGTCTCCCGCATTGAAATTTGCCAATTGATTNCATCCATATTCAATGTGCCTGTTAGTTTGTTTCTTTCTATTGAATGTGTTCATAGCAAGATCAAAACTCATCCTAGGATGAAACTTGTGTTTAGTTTGAAGTCTTGCCATTTTTTCATCCTGCACCAAAATATCAGGAGAAAGGTTCAAGGCGAGACTTATAAATTTTCCACCACCCCCGGGCGGATATCTTAAAACAATCAGCCTATCAGTATCGTAATTTATATCCATTAAAGTTTTTCTCCTACTTCGAATCCTCGGAATCTCAGGAACCTTGGAAATCTTAGGCTCCATTCATCTTTGGAGTCTTGATTCTGTGTTATGGCATCTGCCCTGACTTCTACTATCTGGCCAATAAGTTTTTCTTTGTGTTTCCAAAACTCTTCACGATTGTCATCACTCAATCCAGATCCAACATTGGTCTTGATAAATTTGTCCATGTCTTTGCCTTCAACTATCAAGGCGCCTAGTTTACCTACGTTTCTACCTGTGCCTTCTTCTGTGTCTACTACCTTCAATGAAA
>FUFK010037561.1_pt1 | contig 88722 bp, 76 predicted proteins | sample 1021851 | NCBI WGS metagenome assembly FUFK01 (sample SAMEA51879418, study PRJEB19060) | metagenome
GTTTGCAACCAGAAGGCCGGGGGTTCAAATCCCCCAGTGTCCACTTCTCTGCTTATTGATTCGTGCCGTGGCCACTTTGCCACGGGCTTCCTTCGCTGCGCTCGGTCCAGCTCGTTATCCCCAGTGTCCACAATTATTCTCAGCTCTAAATCTGCGTATGCATTATCTGGAGTCATCTCCACACAAGAATTCTTTGGAACAATACATTCATTATTAATTTGCGATGAGATTCCACCTTAGTTCAATTGTATCTCGGCCAGTATCATCACAATGACCATTATCTGCGACAATGTAAGTATTACCGTTAGCGTCACTAGTCATGTCATGAGATTTGTCCCCATTTGTTGCATCTATCCAAGTCAATTCTGAAATTGTAAGATATGGGTCACACAATACAAAGTTATCATAATTATTTTCAGTCATTGTTAAGATGTCAATCCAATGGCTATTATTGTCCTCTTGGTTAAGAACTTCAAAACTGATTGTGAAATTTGTCTCACCCCATTCCATTAAGGTTTCATATGTACCAGATGCCATCGCAACATCCTCTCCCCAATTTTTATCAGGGAGATCTTCAATACAACCGGGTATCATAAACAATGTAATCAGCAAGACAGACGCAAATTTTCTCATAACTTTAGAACAATACAGTAAGGCATTAAACTTTTGCTAAATTATACACAATGATTAGACTCACAAGGATTGAATTTAGTTCCAAGGAATCCAAATTTCACCTTAGTGATTCTTCCACCACAATGTCCCAGAACCCATCCGTAGACATTATGTGCTAGTTTGCACTGTGCGAGTCATGCGAAAATACTTGTTTTTTGTAATATTTATGTTGATTTCGGCCTCTTTGGCCGGATGTACTTCGAACGAAGAAGATGAAACCGAAGACCCTGCTGACAGTACTGGAGACAGCACTGGGGATGGTACAGGTGACACTTCAGGAGATAGTGGAGGTAACTCTACCGAGATGCCTGATGGTGCTCTTTTCGTTTACATTCAGTCTGGTACATATGCGCCAGAAATAATAGATGAAAATGGCCCATTGAATCTTCATTTTTCTGCACCACCGATGGCGAATGGTTCCCCATATTTACTCGAGCAGATTTGTTCAGTTGATGATGGACATGTTTCAGATGTGTACCACACATGGGTTAATTCTTCAGGGGGAAATGCTGGCGATTTCAATGAAATCACTAGCTGGTCGGTAAAAAATAGCGCATCCCCAAATATCCAATTAGAGATGTTTGCCTATCATACTATGTCAGATATTATTGACTTTGTCCATCCAATGGTAGTCTTTGAGGACAATGAATCTCTCACCGGTTCAGGCCATTTGCCTGCGGCGGTTTTTGACCAAGAAACCTTTACTTGTACGGATGCAGTTTCAGACGAAACTGGCGATGGAACTGGAGATGGTGATGGCGCAGAGGAATGTCCATTCCCTAATGAACCAGGAGATACTGATAGCCCATGTTTTGCACCTGAGTGCGAAGACCAAGAATCAGAGGCTTGTCAAGAATTCGTAATGGAATACTGTGAAGCCAATCCAGATGAAGGTGGCTGTGAAATGTTTGAGTTTGTTCCAATTATGGACTTTTTCGAAACCCTTGAGATGGACGTTTCCGGTATGTGTGGGACAATGAGTCAGATGGGGACATCCATGAGCGTATCTGGGTTAATGCCTACAGATGATGGAACATTTGTGATGGTAACTTTCGATAGAGTTGTTGAATATGATGGTAGTGATACAAGATCGATGATGATGTACCACGTTACCGATGAAGAGGCAGGATTAACTGTGAGCATGGGCATCGATACAATTACATTTACTCCTTCTGAAGACGGAGCACATTCATGGTTTGACAATATGATTAATCTCCATCTAATAACCGCAGAGGAAGAGGATTCCGGAGATATAATTTCAACCGAACATAAATTAATCCTAAGAGATAATTATTCAGAAGCCTCCGATATTTGTGATGAATTTGCCAGTGACGATGACGACTCTTCAAGCCAAATTTTCTCTTGCAGTTCAACAGTCGGAGGAACACCAGATACTGTAATTGATTTTGCATTGGTAAATGACGGAACTGAAGATTGTGGCGATGGTTCAGATGAACCACAAGATTTTGATGGTGATGGAACAGTAGATAATTGGTTTGATTGTAATGACGATGATTCTACCACAGTTTCAATGAATGTTGTCAATGATGGTTCCTATGATTGTCCTAATGCTGCTGATGAACCCGGCTTAGATGTTGAAATTGAGGGCGATATGCCGTTCCCATCTCTTGACGGAACTGCATGTGGCGAATCTGATGAAGAAGATGACGGGCCGATGCCAACTGATGCTTCAATTGAAGGCCTAGACGGATCTTTGGGAGGCACCGTATATGTCAACATGACTTTTGGTGATGTAACCGATCCAGATTACTGTAGCATGGAAATAACAGCATTCCAATTCAGCCCAGATGGCGATTGGATTATGAGTTCATTAACCGCAACAAATGGTTCAACTACAATTTCCATGGAAAATTGGTTCGATGTAGAGTTGAACACAGTTGAAGACGCAGATGCAGAATGGTCTTGGGGAGCAGCAGATTTGAATTTAATGACGACTAGTAGTTCAATTCACATGTTTGATTGCGGCGAAGATGGCGTAATGGGCGATGATGGTGAAGTCGAATATGGCTCACAATGGATTCTTTTCAATCGTGTTAACGATGATATTGCTGATTGTGTAGATCAATCTGATGAATCGGTTGATTTTGATGGCGATGGTACTTCTGATGTAATGTTCCATTGTGAAACTCCTGATGATATGTCTGATGATATTAACATGGCCTTAGTCAATGATGGTAATTCTGGAGATTGTCCTAATAATTCCGACGAATATATGCAAACTGGCAGTTCTTACGGAACTTTTGATTGGGACAATACCAATGATATTCCAAATGGTTTTACCTCTTCGATGATTATTATTGGATACTCGGAACATGACATTAGTGAATCTGAATTAGAATTGAGAATAACCAGTGTCGACACTGAATATGATAATATTACCGAGGAGGGTCACTGTGGTGATATGACAAATGACGACAAAGCTGAATTGAGCGTATTGCTGACAATTCCTCTTAATGAAATGGACTCTTTCGCTACAAGTTTCACTGACGTTAATGGAAAGAATTGGAATGGATCTTGGCTAGATAATGACGAAAATGGCTATGTTAACAACGGGGATTCAATCACAATTTATTCACCAGACACGACTGATCTATACTTTACATGTATCGAACTTCACGATAATTATGTTTACATGTATACCGGCGATACACCTAGTATGATGACTCTGCCAGGATTCACTGCGGTGTTTTCACTAGTCGCAATGGTCGGTGCTTTTGTTGCATTAAGCCAGCGACGAGATTATCCTCAGTAATTAGCGAAGTCAAGCATTACTGCGGACTCTCTAGTGTTTTGCATTACTTTTTAATTTGGGATTTGATAATCGATTGGTAGGTCTTTCCACTTTTTCTAAGCGTTCGTTTTTGAGTTTCGTAATCGACATGATACAAACCGAAACGCATAGAATAACCTTCAGCCCATTCGAAATTATCCATTAATGACCAGTGGTAGTAAGAACGAATATCGGCGCCTTGTTCAATTAACTTTGAAATCATCCATAAGTGGCGCTTGAGGTGATTTGGTCGAAGTTTATCTTCGCCATCAGCAACTCCATTTTCGGTTATTTCAATTGGAATGTTGAGTTTGCCAACCCACTTACTGGCACGTGTTAGGCCTTCAGCATACATTGGATAGCCAAATTCGGTAACAATCTCATGCTTTCTTGCGGGCAAGTCGATCTCAGTTGTTTGTGGTAAGAACGGGCTAGTAAGCACATGGGTGTAATAATTAAGGCCAATAAAATCAGCCGAACCCTTGACTTGCTTGACAGATTGGCCATACATTCTACCGTTTTTGAGCGCAGCAATAATCGCACCGTTCCAGATGTAATTAAGTGCGAAGGTAGTTAGCCAGTGCAATAAATTCCATCTTCGGTATGGGTCAAATATGGTTACATTCTTGGCTAGTCCAATATATGAATTAGGGCTTAGTTTCTTGAGCTCATGATATACTTTACTATGAGCAATCATGACATTTTTCATAACTCGAATTGCCTTTAGCGGTGAGCGTTTACCTGGAGGAAACATTCCCATGTGGTAGCCCATTATTGAGAAGACATCAGGTTCATTGACAGTACACCATTTACTTACTCGGTCGGAAAAATACGGGAAGATTTTGGTGCAATAGTTTGTGAAATGGACAAGATTTTCTTGATTGTAGAAGCCACCTTTTTCTTCAAACCATATTGGATGNGAAAAATGATGTAATGTGACCATTGGCTCTATTCCCTTGGTGATTAGTGAATCAATCATATCCGAATAAACTTGAATTGCTGCTTCATTCCATTCGCCTTCATTTGGCTCAATTCTACTCCATTCTATCGAAAACCGGTAACTCCTAACGCCTAGCTCGGTAAGCAAATCATGGTCCTTGTTCCATAGGTTCCAATGATCACAAGCATCACCACTACGCTCTTTTTTTTCTCGCTCTTCAAACTGGGTCCAATTATTCGAATTACCACCTTCAATTTGGTGGGAAGCAGTTGCTACCCCCCAAGTGAAATCTTGTGGAAATGTCATATCATCAAGATTTATGTTTTGCCAATCCAGATGCTTTTCGGGAAATAATAGATGGAAAATAACTATCACTGTAAGGTATGCAAGGATTGTATATCCGACAACTACCTGCCAGTCCATAGATATGTTAGATTAAATCCAGTTATCAATATTGGTATCAACTAAACTTACTGGGTTTTACGATTGCCAACTGTTGCAAAGGCGATTGAAATCGCAGCTATGGTGAAAATTGTTGAGAAGCCTGGAGTATCTTCACCAGTTTTGATACATCCACCTGTAGCAATAGAATCTTCACCACCCCAAATTCCGTCATTGTAGTAACATGATGACCATGTTTTGAACCAATCACCTTGCGGATAATTGGTGCTATTGCCCTCAGAATCAATTGCTTTAACTCGCCAGTTGATATATGTGTGATCTGTTGGTGGGGTTACAGAAATTGAGTGAATTCGCTGGTCAATGTTTGCATCCATAGTTTCAGGCGGGTCACAGACACCATCATTGGTACAAATTTGAGTTATAATCTCGAAGGTGGTTTCGTTTTCATAAGCTTCTTGACTCATTTCTATGGTCAATGACCACTTTTGATTATCAATCGAGGGGCTATCTCGGTCTATCACGGTAAATGGCTCATCATTACCCGGATTATTGTCAACCCCTGCTTCACTTGCGGCATTGGTACTTGGCGCCATAAAAATTAGTAAGGCAACTGTCAGCAAGACGATTTTACTTCGCATGTACTCTGCATGATTTTGCGTTATTTAGTGTTAAGTATATTGTGTTTATTGCTTGGGACGCATAATTGCCAATTTTGGTATTGTTTTTGCTAAACATTCTTGTATAGCACCTATTGTAGAACTTAACTGGATTGGGTGGTTATTGCAGTGAAATCAACTTACAGACTTATGGGTATTGCTGATTTTATCACGTTGGCTAATGGCTTACTTGGGGTAGCCGCGCTATTGTTCATTATTTTAGCAGTTGAAAAGTTGCAAAACCCGTACTTTGCTGACGGCGTCAACACGAATTACATCTGGGGCGCAATGACATGTATTTTGCTTTCAGTCTTAGGTGATATCATCGATGGTCCGGTGGCTAGGAAATATTCCAAGCGCAAATTACTCGGTGGATCGTTAGATGTAATGTCTGATTGTATTTCTTTTTGTGTAGCACCTGCTTTGTTGATTTTTGTGATGTTTGGTCGTTGGGGTGAAGCATCTCCTGCGTGGACAATTTCTCTTGGTATCGCAGCATGCTGGGTCATTGTAACCGGAATGTTAAGACTTGCTCGATTTCAATATGAAGATGCTTCAGACAAGGTTTACTTCCACGGCTTAGCATCTCCAGGAAATGCCATGGTTCTGATTACGGTCGCCGCAATGATATGGTTGCAACCGGCAACGGGCATAGGTCCGGGTGTATCAACGGAATGTATATTCTGCTTTGAACCAGCCAATTCTTCGGTAGAAAAACCATATTTTGATTTTATTATTCTACCAATAATGTTCATATCAGGGGGATTAATGATTGCTGACCGAAAATTGCCCAAAAATAAGACGGGTTTGCCAATGAAGGTTTCAGGGATCCAGATGCTATCGTTATTTTTGGCCACAGTTTTGTCCTGGATTCACGCAACTGAGTATGGAATTGACCTTGGAGATACTAGGCCGCAATTTATGCTGTACAGTATTTCAGCAATGTTGCTGACCTATTATATCGTAACAGGCCCTAAACAATCTGTACTTCAAGAACGACAGCTCACTGAGGCAGAATAGCATCTATTGGCTTTTGCCGGCGATTATCTAACTTGTGTTGAATTATTACGTGAATCATAAATCCTAATAACCCAATATAGAAAATTATATCCCAAGATAATTTGAATATTAATCTCGGTAAGTTCGGCGATATGGAGAGATGTATTGATGACATCGCAATACGAGCAGCACAAAAGTAGGCAACATATTTCAGATTAAATCCGGCTTTGTAGAACATGCTAAACCACAATAGTGACATTGCAGCAGCAGGCCCACCACCCATGAAGCCAACCCATCCATTGCTTGGTGAGAATCTGTCGCCGATATATCCACCATTGAGATATAGGTTGCCTGGGTCAACGTCTCTTGGATGAGTTAATCCATTGATTTGACCCAATGCAGCCCACCATGTAAACCAAACAACAAGCGGTAAGATTGTCAAAATCATTACCCGTGGAATTTCTTTTTCTAAATCTAGAGATTGAGTGAATAAAAATTTCAATTCATTTTCAAAGAAGGACTTGAATGAGATATACAGTGCTATACTGATCGCTCCAACATAGCCACCCCAACTCATGGTTAACCAACAGAATACTACCAAAGTGACATATTCGATTTCTTGTTCTTTGCGACCAATTTTTTGATAAAAAGCATAACCCAAAATCACCACCATTGATGAAAGTAAGATCCAATCAATTAGATTACTCTCTAAAATCATCAGTGNGGGTATTGAAGTAAAGATACCAAGAACAGAATATTTCTTTACTGTGGTGTTAAGGGTTTTTGTACTGAATAGGTAAAACATAATTCCCAGGAGAATAAAACCAGTATTCATCAGCCATGGTATGAAATCTTGTTGAATTGACAGATTGATAATGCCTCTTGGCATTGACCAATATAGTGGCGGTGCTCGATAGTGGGATACAACGGTGATTGGTATGATGACAAAGGTGAAACTCCAACGTATCAATTTCGAGGATTTTCCGTCGTTTCCGGTATTCCTAAAGATTGGTGTAAACAACATTACTAACATCAGAATATTCATCGCAGAGATTCTAGTCTCAGTGAAGATAATTACTGTTACAAACATAATTATCAAAGCAAAATTTAGCCTCATTCGTCTTTCCGGAGAAATATGCTTGCTGAGGAGGGTATATGTACAAATTGCTAAAAAGGCAATGGGCAGAAAATATCCTATTGCGTAGTAAACTGAGGCTAAAGTATCTCTATTGTATGAAACGAAAGCAGAGAATACAAATCCTCCGCCGAAAATAGCGGCTAATTTTATCGCACTAGATTGTGACATATTTTCGCGCCTTGCCAGCATAAATATCCCAACACTAATTGCTAAAAATGCCAAAGTAGAAACTACTAGATCTGAACCTCGCAGACCTATTTCATCATAGGTTATCTTTTCCCATTCGATATTTTCTCGAGTTAAACCGTCAAAATATGGGTGGTCATTTGCTTCCATCCATTCGTTTCTCGAAATGGTGGCATTCCAGTTCCACTGATTATATTCATGGTATTTTTCGGCCTCCTCAGGAGTTTCGGGATTGAAAAAAGCATACAACGGGAATTGACCGTGTACGGCGTGGGGAAATGGTAGTGACAACAATAGCGACGGTAGGGTAGCTAAATCTCGCTGGTCGATTTGTTCAGGATAGTAATAATTCTCTTTGACATTGTCTCCCCAAATCCATGCCCCAACCTGTCTTATTTCCATATCTGGCGAGCCGTGTTGTCCGCTATCTGTTAGTCCATGGTCAGAGGTTACAACTACGGTCCAAGAATCCGGAACCTTAGCAAATATTGTTGCAAAATGGTTATCNAGCCAACGTAATTTATTTTCATATTCTTCAGAATCTTTGACTCCATATCTGTGTCCAACGCTATCAAGACCCGATAAATGCGCAATGATCACGTTAGGTGGCTCTTCGTAAACCGTTCCAGGCCGGGTGTTGCTTTTTGGCACATCACCGTCCAGCCAGGCGTTTAACGTAACAAATGATTCTTCATCTCCTCGATAATAGTCAGCATGGCCATAACGGTGTCTCATGAAGTTGATTTTTTCATTATTCAGCATACAAATCTCCCCATACATAATCACCAACTATGCCAACGCGATAATCGTAAACACCGTCTTGGTCAGCATCGGCTTCGCTGGCCAATGTCCAACCATCTTGCGTACCTGGGTGGTCAGGATGAAAATTGTTCAGTCCTTCATTTGGCCTTGACGGAATCCCTGTGGCCATTTCTTTGACGCATGAGGCAGTCATAGTTAGTGGATTTGTCAAGACATTAATGTATGTCCCGTTACGTTTTTTGGCGTGAAGATTGGGCATTAATTCTTGACTATCCATTAGAGATTTTACACCTCCATCAAGCACGATAAACAGTAAACCATCACTCAATTTTTCGTCTAAAGCAGGTGGTAATTCTAATCCATCCTTGGGTGCAGGTGCATCAGAAATAATGTATGAGCCAGTGTAAACAAACGATGGCAAAGACAGAATGACGACCATCAAAATGGCTGTTAACAGGAATTTAGGATTGCCCATGATAGACCAATCAGACTTTTCCATAGGTCGCCAAATCGTGGACAATACTTAATCCTCTTGCCGAAGATGGAGACGAAAATGTTACTTAATGAGGTTAATTTTGAAGCCGTCATCTATTTTCATTAAGATTAACCACAGCCACTTCCAAACGCTCATGGGTCGGATGTACCTCCACTAACTGGACTTGGACATCGACAAAATCAGCAATTTGTTCAGCGGCAGATAGCGGCAATTCAATTCTTCTATTTGTGGAGTCATATCTTATCCAGCCAGCAGACAAATCTAGTTCTTGGGATAACTCTTCGACATCATCTCTTGCATCATTTTCGTCGGTAGGAATTGCCCCAAATAGGATTGTATCATCATCACTTAATACTTCATATGGTCGCAGTGTTACTTCTGCTCGACGCCTAAATCTCGCACGCAGCTGCCCAGCATCTTTGAAATTAGCAGTACAAAACTTCACGTGAAAACTCATATTTTTCGCGTGTTGCTTTAGTCTCAAACCTAGTTCTAGGGAACCCTCTGCAGCTGCAGTCATTGACCCACTAAGATTGAAACCACGCACGTCCATATTTTCTTGATTACCTACGGTAATTTCCAACTCATTCAAGTTAAGGAATTGAACATTTGAACCATTCATTTCCTCTAATAAACTGAATAACGAATCTGCTTTATCTGGTTCACAAGGTAGTTCTATTCCAACATTAATTCCAGCATTGTGGCATTGATCAATTACTTCAAGATACCTTTCAAGCCTCCCGTCCAACAGATGGAAACGAATTTCATCTAAACCTGCATCTGCAAAACGTGCGCTGTTAACCGGGTCAAACGGGATTGAGGTGTACAAATGGATATGATGCTCTTTGCCAAATGCCGATTTAAGTTGCTTAATCGCTTCAAGTGATTTTTCCATATCGAGCATAGGGTCTCCGCCGGTAATTCCAGTACCAGTTGCATTCATTGCCTTGGCTTCTTCAATCACCTCGCTCCAGTCGGTACATTGACGCTCATTGGCGAACATGTGTGGTGATTCCCGACGGTTGTCTGAGAGTGGGCAATAATCACATCCCCAATGGCATTTACCCGTAACAAATAATACTAGTTTGCTACCCTTTTGACATTGAATACAACCTTCTGATTCACCATCCTCTGCCGGTGAAACTTCAGTGGCCATTGGTAGTGATCCTAGCATATTAACACCTTGCCGTATGTGTTCATGGTTTCAAACTCTCGGAGACATTCATGTCTTATTGGCCATTACTTGACTTATTAACCAACGGTGGAACCGTCTATCATTGGTCAATTCAGGATGGAATGTTAAAGCTAGTTTACTGCCTTGACGAATGCCGACAGTTTCCTGTTCCAAGGATGCTATTTTTTCACAGCGTATAGATTGTTCAATAAATCTGGGCGCTCTGATGAAAATGCCNGGAAATGATTGCTCCGANATTTCAGCCGCTTGATTAGACATGGGTAATGGTTTATGATTATATTTGTCGCGTTTAATTTCGAAATGAGCCTCGTGAGTAATTTCCGGGGTGTTTAGGTTTACTTTTACTGGTGCTTCGAATGAGCATCGTTGTCTGCCCCACGCATTGCGAGATACTTCTAAGTCAATTAATGGTGGGCGATTTTTGCCGGGGTCAGCAAGTAGAATTGCCCCCGCACATGTGCCAAGCACCGGCCTCTCTGGATGCTTTGTAATCCAGTCAAAAATACCATCAAGCAACGATTCGCTCTGACCAGCTATTCGCATTGTGGTCGACTCTCCACCCGGTAATATTAATCCATGAATAGATGAATCTAGTTGTGACTGTTTGCGAAGTTCAACAATTTCAACCTCAACATTCATCTCTAAGGCAGCATGCTGAATAGCTTCCCAATGTTCGTGGCGTGCGCCTTGCAACATGACAATTCCGATGCGCACCATGTTNNCCCGTCTTAATCGACCTCTATCAGTTAGTCGCTTTGGTACATGTATTCAAGAACCGGCTGCCATACCNGNAACCATGGCAGAACACACGGGGGATTGTTTCTTAGTTCCCGGGCCAGTCAGAATGAATCAAAGGTGTCTAGATGCTATGGCAACACCAGTTATTACTGCACGGGGAGGGGAGTTTCGAGACGTCATGGCTGAACTTAACTCAGGTNTGAGATATGCTTTCAATTTAGCATCATCAGAGCCGCAAAAGAAAACCCAATCTTGGGCAGGTGATGATGATTACAAGGTTTTGGCAGTGTCGGGAAGTGGTACGGCTGCTATGGAGATGATAATCGCTAATAGGTTTAGACCAAATGACTTGGTTCTTGTTCCCACTAACGGCAAATTCGGTGAGCGGGTTGCTGAAATGTGTAAACGGTTCTGTAATGTCAAACATATCAAGTATGAGTGGGGTCGAGCCTTTGACCTATATGAATTAGAACAACAGCTTGCAAGAAAATGCTACGAAGCAGTCTTGATTTGTCACAATGAGACAAGTTCGGGAATTACCCAAGACGCTCCAGCTATAGCAGAAATGTGCAATAGATATGAAACCTCATTTATTCTTGATGGGATTACCTCAATCGGCGGCCTACCGGTCGATATCGTTGGTTGGAATGTCGAGGCAGCAGCAATGGGGGCGCAAAAATGCACCGCAGGGCCTTCAGGTATTGCTGCGATTGCCTTCAATAAAAAATTCCATGAGCGCTGCAAAGCAATCAAAGAACAAGATGAGGTTAATGCCTTATTCTATCTTGATTTTATCTCTGCTTACCAGAAAGGCGATGATGATCAAACACCGTGGACACCTGCGATAAATCTCGCCATGGGATGGGCTGAAGCGCTGAAAACGCTCAAAACTGAAGGCCTAGAAAACCGTTGGAATAGGTGTCAACAATTATCCACCGGCGTACAAAATTTATTCCTGGACCTTGGTTTTGAACTGTTAGCGGATGTATCCCAGCGAAGTGCAACAGTAACTGCCATTATGTATCCTGAGGGAATTGATGATAATTGGCGCTCAAATTTGAAAGAACAATACCACACACAAGTCATCGGTGCTCAAGACCATCTCAAAGGTAAAATGTTTAGGGTAGGTTCAATGGGTGAAACCACCAAGGAAGAAATGATTGAAGGGTGTAAAAGAATGCTAGATTGTTTTAGAGAACGTGGTCATGAAATACCGCACGTCGACGTAGCAAGTTATTTCTGAGGTGTAGAAATGAGCCTGTATATTGTGTTAGGAAGATTCCAGCCATTTCACAATGGCCACGAATATTTGGTGAACAGTGCCTTTGATTTAGCCGGAGATAATGAGGTAGTTATCGCTATAGGTTCAGCAGGTAAAGGCTGGGAGTCAAATAATCCATGGACGCTTGATGAACGTACTGAAATGGTAAAATCATGGCTTATTGAGCAAAATAAAACAGCAACAATTATCGGTATTGATGATATAAATGATCCGCCAAATTGGGTTAATCATGCAAGTAAATATCACGGGGAAGGGGTACTAGTCACATCAGACAAGGTCACTAAAGAATTGTATGAAGCAAATGACTTCACGGTTGAGTTTGTTGATTTATCCAATCGAGAAAATTTCGAAGGCTGGCGAGTAAGGCAGACATTACTGATGCTTTCCACGGTTTATGATGATACAGCGATGCATGAGGTATTATCGGCAACAATGCCGAAATCAGTGATTGATTGGTTGGTTGACAATGATGCAATATTTCGTCTTTCAACTATGGTTTCAGGGGTTAACGTTGGCTAGTCTTCCGAAGCAACTACAACTCTAGATGCGATCAATACCTTCTGCTTGTACATGTATCCTGCTTCGATAACATCAACCACGGTGCCACTTGGGAAATCATCCGAAGCGGGAATTGTAGTTATTGCTTCCATTTTTGCCGGGTCAAATTTGTTGCCTTTTGCTTCAATAGCACTTAATCCATCGCCGGATAACTCATGCCACATTTTGTTACGTAATAGTCTCAATCCTTGAGCGACAGGAGATTGGTCATCGTCATCAATACTGTTCAAGGCTCTGTCAACATCTGCTAGCACAGTCAACATCTTTCTCGCCAATCCCATGCTACCATATTGAATCAATTCCGCTTTTTCAGCCAGGTAACGTTTCCTGACATTTTGGATTTCAGCGTCTTTGTAAGCGATTTCTTTTTCCGCCTTATCTGCTCTTTGCAAGGCCATTTCTAGCGGGTCTTTTGTTTCCTCAATTTCGACTTCAAAGGTCTCAGACCCTTCCTCAATCACCGGTACTTCATCATCGGTAGACTCTGTTGGGACATCTTCGTTGTCTTCAGACATGATGTTCGCTGTTGACGCTTATTTTTGAAACCGTCGGATTTATCGGTGTAGGTAGTTTGTTAAATTGTAATCTCCATGACCCCACAAGGATGCTTCAAGATGTTCCCTACCAATAATGCCGAAGCAATCAATGTTATTATTCCACTCCGTAATCGCATAAACCAATAGTTTTGCGTTTCTTGAATGTGCTTCATAAGTTGGAATTATTTTTGGGTCTTCTTTCTCATCCAAAGTCTCACCAAGTTGCTTCCTTCTATCCATCCAGTCGAGGCAAACCTGCTCGGAAAATTCCTCTTCTGGCAGATTGCCCAATTTTTCTACGACTGTTTGCCAAGTCTCATTTGAGTATAGATCNGATCTATCTTTAATTTCTCTTCCCAAGGCCACATCGAGATACAGGTAGGTTCTCGCCTCCCAACATTCCCATTGTCCCAAACTGGCAAATTGCATAAATTGTAGTAACCCTTCCTCGCCATCATCTATTTCTTGCAATACTTGTTTTGTGGTGCCTACTTTCTCACCAATTGATTCCATCCAATCTAAAATTTCAGCCTCACAGTCAATATCAAAAGGTCGGTTTAGCCGAGGTAGTTTTTCTGGTCTAACTTGTCTCATGTTTCCTTTGTCCATCAATTGGTATAATTTATTCCATTCAGTGTTAAGAATTTTTGTTAGGGACTTTTCATTCACTATCATCAGAACAGTCTCTATCCCCATAGTGTAAACCAATAGTCCATGTGCTTTGATGTCATCGGANTATATNNNATGCTGAATAAANCAAAAGGATTNGTTTAATCGATTGGAATGGCGGTGTCAATTACCACGTATTATCTTAGAAGTACAATAGATTTCAAGAGTAATCGATATTCAGCACTGTTTAGGGGTCCATATGGCAACTATCAAGGAGCAAATCGAACTGATTCGCGCTGAGATAGATAAGACACAGAAAAATAAGGCAACTAATGCCCACATTGGTAAATTAAAAGCGAAAATTGCCCAACTTAAATTGAAAGAAGAAAAGGCTGCGGCTCACTCAAAAGCCAGCGGTGGTGGTAAGGGTTTTGAAGTCAAGAAATCAGGTGATGCCACTGTTGCATTAGTCGGTTTCCCATCCGTCGGTAAATCTACTTTGATTTCTAAAGTGACCGACGCCCACTCGGAAACGGGGGGTTATGCGTTTACCACGCTGACTTGTATACCTGGTGTAATGGAACATCGCGGAGCAAAAATTCAGATTCTTGATTTGCCCGGTCTAATTAAAGGGGCTTCAGAAGGAAAAGGTAGAGGACGAGAGATTCTAAACGTTATTCGCAGTGCTGATATGACACTGTTCATTGTTGATCCATTTCAAGATGGACACTTCAACGTCTTACATAGAGAACTCCATAATGCGGGGTTGAGATTAAATGAAACAAAACCACCAGTATTCATTAAACGAGTTGACAAAGGCGGAATAGATGTTCGCTCAACGGTTGAGCAAACTCATTTGACTGATGCTGAAATTGGTGAAATAATTCGTTCTTTTGGTTACACTTCGGCGGTTGTTACGCTTAGAGAGAATGCTACTGCAGAACAGATTGTAGATTGTTTGGCAGGTAATCGTGTCTACGAAAAGGCAGTTATTGCGATAAATAAAATCGACATCGCTACAGAGAAAGAATTAGTTAAAGCCACCAAAGCATTGCCAGGTGGATGGCCAGTTATGCGAATTTCAGCCTTCAAGGATATGGGGCTCGAGGAGTTGAAGGATTTCATCTATGATAATCTTGGATTCATGAGAGTTTTCTTGAAGCCGCAAGGACAAGAGGCGGACTTAGAAGAACCACTGATAGTTAAAGATGATTCGACTGTCGAAAATATTTGTAATAAACTACATCGTGACTTCGTAAGAAAATTCCGCTTTGCGAGGGTTAAGGGGCCTAGCGCAAAATTTGATTGGCAACGCGTCGGACTAGATCATTTACTGCAAGATGGCGATTTGCTCACCATAGTAGTAAAGCGCTAATCCCAAATGCCCATNTCCATTCTAGCATCTTCAGAGGCGTGAATTTTTGGATCCCACCTTGGTGACCAAACAAGATTAACATGCACTGATTCAATTCCCTCAGTAGTCAAAGCAGCACGATGGGTAGCAGCCATGATTTCAGCAGCAGCAGGGCAACCAGGGCTAGTTAGAGTCATGTCTATTTCGGCGTGAGTTTGTCCTGATTTTTCTTCGATTCTCACATCATAAACAAGGCCTAATTCAACAATTGAAATTTCCAATTCAGGGTCCTCTACTTCATCTAAATGTTGCAGGACACTTTCTTTATTAGACATAATTTCACCTGTATTGATTGCTAATCTCATTCATAACTTTGTCGAACATATTTCTAAACCCATTTGACCTACTTGGTGATAAAGTATTCAAAACCCCCATTTCAGTGGCAAAATCCGGGGTCAATGTCAACACCTCATCAGCGTCAATTCCATGAATAGCCATGGTTAGAATCCCCATTAATCCTTGAACTAATTTTGAATCGGCACCCGATTGGAAATTAACATTCGAATCAACTATCTCTACTTTCACATGAGCTTCCGATTGACATCCATGCACTCTGGTAGAATCATTCCATTGCTCAGCCGGTAGCAAATTTACTTGATCGGCTAAATCAAATACCATTTCTAAGCGCTCCATTTTGTCATCAATGTCTTGGAATTCTTCAATCAGTTCTGAGAGTTTTGGTGAAAAATTCATGCAAACCTCTCCAAAATTTCCGCAAGGTAATTGACAAACGATACGACCTCTTCGTGGGTGTTGTAAAAATACAGAGATACTCTAACTGTCCCGGTTATTTCAAGCCGCTCAAGTAGCGGTTGTGCGCAATGATGTCCGGTTCTTACCGCAAAACCACGAGCGTCTAATAGGTGTGCTAAATCTTCGCTATTCATGGTGGGGTGAAGGAATGAAACTACTGCGGCATCATTGTCATCATGCCGACCATAAACCGTCATTCCCATCTCTCTGAGTTTCCCTGCTAACCAACGTGCAGACTGCAAGATTCTTTTATGTTCTGATTTAATATCTATGCCATTTAGCCATTTCAGAGCCTCAGTCCATCCGATAGCTTCGGCAATTCTAGGAGTTCCCGCTTCAAATTTTTGCTCGTTTTGTTGATAGGTTGAACCGTGAATTGACACCGTTTCAATCATATCCCCCCCGCCCATGAATGGCTGCATCTCAGAGAACGCATCATCGTTCACGAGTAATGCTCCTATGCCCGTTGGTCCACACATTTTGTGAGCAGAAAAAGCCATAAAATCAGCTCCAATTTCCATGAAATTGATGTCTTGGTGAGGCGCACTTTGAGCAGCATCTAGTAAAACACGGGCACCGTTTTGTTTGGCAATCCTAACAATATCAGCAACTGGGTTACATACTCCAAGAACGTTTGATATGTGAACCACACAGACTAGTTTTGCACCGTCGATAGCTGCTTCAAACAAGTCCATGTCTAACGTCAGGTCTTTTTGGACCGGGATATATCTCAATTCAATATTCATATCTTGCGCCAACATTTGCCATGGCACAATATCGGAATGGTGTTCCATTTCGGTCAATATAACCGCATCTCCATCAGAAAGGTTAGCCCTACCCCAAGCATGAGCAACCAAATTGATGGCTTCTGTGGTGCCACTAGTTATGATTGCTTTATCAGCGTTGAATCTTGACTTAAGGGCAATGCGGCATGATTCATAGCCTTCGGTAGCTTCTCCCGCAAGAGTGTGAACAGCTCTGTGAACATTGGCGTTTGAATTTGAGTAATAATCATTCATTGCTTCGATAACAGAATTTGGCTTTTGTGTAGTTGCAGCATTGTCCAAGTAAACCAGCGGATAACCATTGATTTCTCGTTGTAGTATCGGGAATTCTTCGCGCATATTTTTCACCCAGTTATTCATTCCCGGAGACTCTTGCCATCAGAAATCGGCGGGTTTTTTCATTGCTGACAGCCGCGAAACTGCTTATCAAAAATCCTTCGAGAATTTCGGCTTCGGCATCTCTTCTGCTGTAGCCTCGAGTCATCAAGTAGTGTATTTGTTCGGGATCAACCCTTGAACTAGCGGCACCGTGCGCAGCACTTACATCGTCTGAGAGAACTTCTAATTCAGGAATAGCNTCAGCTTTAGCATCTTCTGAAAGTAATAGGTTCTTGAATACCTGTCCCGCATCGCAGCCGTCACAATTCTCTTCGATAATAAGTAAACCAGTGCCAATTGCATGTCCTTTGTTTGCAGATGCTGAATTTACACAGAGCGAGGAGTTGGAATGAGGGCTCAAGTGATGAATCTCGATGTGGTGGTCATCAATCCGACCATCGTCACAATTTACGGCGATGTTTTGCGTTAAAGTTGAGTTGGCACCTTTCAAATAAGTTCGAATATCGCTTTTAATTGTGTTGCCACCTGTTGATAGTTCGCTGTACTCTATCGAGGAATCTCTAGAGATATCCCAATCTTCACAGCGTAATACTGTACAATTTTCATTCAGATCATTGATTAAAGCAAACGATAAGCTGACATTATTTTTTAAGACCGCAGTTATCGTTAGTCCGAACCATTTCGATTTACCAAACAATCGTAGGCATATGTTCCCAGATGATTGTACATCAAAATATAGATTACAAGAATCCATTTCGTTCTTACTATTGATTTCGATATCATATTGGCTCGAATCATCGTCGATAGTTATTCGGTGTTCAGTGTTGTTGGATTCAGTTAGAAATGCTCGGGATATTTCATCGGCTGGTGATTGCGGCGTCTTGGTTTCCGGTTTGGATAATACACCATTCACCAATACCGATGCTGGACTAATTTCTGGTATCGAGTCTACTTTCGTCGGGTGTACTTTTTTCCACGAAGTATAACGCCATAGGTGTTCTGACCTACTTGGAACCGGCATCTCAAGATAACTCATCCAATAGCACCTTCCATCTCAAGTTCGAGTAATTTGTTTAGTTCAACAGCATATTCCATTGGTAACTCTCTAGTAAACGGTTCAAAGAATCCATTAACAATTAAGCCCATTGCTTCCTCTTCACTAAATCCTCGACTCATGAGATAGAATAGTTGATCGCCCGAGATTTTTGAGACACTTGCTTCATGCTCTAAGTCTGCGGATGAGTTGCCGACTTCCATAGTAGGGTAGGTGTCAGAGCGAGAGTCTGCATCGAGCATAAGTGCATCACAAACTACCTTAGAACGACAATTGTTTGCTTTCGGATTTACCTTCAACAACCCACGATAAGACGACCTGCCACCATTTTTTGAAATCGATTTTGATAGGATGTTCGAGGTAGTATTTGGTGCAAGATGGTGTACTTTAGCCCCAGCATCTTGATGTTGACCTTCTCCAGCGTAGGCTACCGATATAATCTCGGCGTGTGACCCTTCCCCTTTCAGTATTACCGCAGGATATTTCATAGTTAATTTTGAACCGATGTTTCCATCTACCCATTCGACGACTGCATTTTTGTGAGCAATACCTCGCTTAGTAACGAGGTTGTAGACATTAGCGGACCAATTTTGAACAGTTGAGTAGCGTATCTTAGCACCTTCCATAGCGATTAACTCAACTACGGCAGAATGAAGAGAATCAGTTGAGTATGTTGGTGCTGTACAACCTTCAACATAGTTGATGCTGCTACCTTCATCAGCAATAATTAGGGTTCTTTCAAATTGGCCCATATTCTTAGCATTAATCCTAAAATATGCCTGAACAGGCATTTCAACATGAACACCTTTCGGCACGTAAATAAATGAGCCACCACTCCAAACTGCAGTATTTAGGGCTGAGAATTTATTATCGCCGTAGGGTATCACAGTGCCAAAGTATTGCTTAACTAACTCTGGGTATTCCTTCAAACCAGTATCCATGTCGAGAAATATGACTCCTTGTTCTTCCAAATCTTCTCTTATTGAGTGGTAAACAGCCTCAGATTCATACTGCGCAGTAACTCCACCGAGCCATTTCTGTTCGGCTTCAGGGATTCCGAGTCTGTCGAAAGTATTCTTGATGTCATCGGGAACATCGTCCCAATTTTTTTCAGTCTGTTCGGATGAGCGCAGGAAATATGTTACATTATCAAAATTAATTGATTCAAGCATGTTGCAATTACCCCAGTCTGGCATCGGCCTTTGTTCAAAATGATGATAGGCTTTAACTCTTATCTCAGTCATCCATTCTGGTTCGCCTTTTAGTTCGGATATGTCACGAACTACTTGTTCTGATAGTCCTTTGTCAAACCTTATGGTGGCTTTTTCAGGGTCGTGAAACCCATATTTGTATTCGCCTACAGCATTGATTGCTTCTTCACTCATGTTTATGCCTCCAACCAATCATAGCCTCTGTTTTCTAATTCTATGGCCAGTTCTGGTCCACCAGATTTTACGAATTTCCCATCAATCATCGCATGAACAAAATCAGGTTTGACTAGATCGAGTAATCGTTGGTAGTGGGTGATGACTAATACACCAGTATTTTCCGCAATCTCATTTATTCCTTTGGCAACCAAGCGTAAGGCATCAATGTCTAGTCCGGAATCTGTCTCATCAAGTAGGGCAAGGTTGGGCTTCAAAAGCAGCATTTGAAGCATTTCAAGGCGCTTTTTCTCTCCTCCACTGAATCCATCATTGACATATCTCGAAAGGAAACTGCGATTCATTTCGAGTTTCCCCATAACTGCGTTCAACTCCTTGCGGAATTCTCTTGCTTTGACATTTTCCTTGCGGACATTGTTGACTGATTTTTTGAGGAAATTACCAACCTGTACTCCTGGTATCGAAGGCGGGTATTGGAATGATAGGAACATTCCTGCTCTGGCACGTTCGAAGACATCGTATTCATCAATTGGTTTTCCAAGGAAATAGACTTCTCCGCTGGTAATTTCGAATGCGGGATGTCCCATAAGAACGTGAGCGAGCGTGGATTTGCCTGCACCATTGCGACCCATAATTGCATGAATTTCGCCGGATTTTATCGCTAAATTGATGCCTTTGATAATTTCATTGCCATCAACTGAAACGTGAAGATTTCGGATGTCTAGTACTAAGTTTGACAATGTCTCACCAGTCAATTCCATATGATTCACCTTTATCAATGAGTGTAAATAATTGCGGCGCAGTATTACGTTTTTAGGGGCGCCTAAATTTAGCAAAGAATCAAAAACCATAGCGCTCTCGAGGCAGTATGACAGATGATGACCTCGTTGCCAAATATGCGATAGAGGCTCAGCAATCAATTGATGATGAAGCGCAAAAACGGATTGCTGAAACAACAGACCCTATTCGCGATGCCAAACTTAGGAAAGAGTCACTTTTCGATTTGCTAAAATCAGATCAAATAATATTTGCTTTGTTAGCAAGGTTGGGTAGTGTACGAGCTGCATTAGATGGCCACGGCGGCGGAATTAAAGTAGACTCATATACATCTTTGATGGTAGGTGACAAACCGGTGATTGACTTCGTTCTCGACCTAACAGGTGCATGTCTATCATGCGGTGCAGCCCCCGGAACACTTGATGGCATCAAGGCTGATTTGGAGTCTGATGACGAAGTGAATATTATCAGATACTCAAGCAAACTGCTCGACACATTTGATGAACTTGGCAGAGAATTTATCCTCGCCCATGGTACGGTAGAATTTGTATAAGCAGTTTCACAATTTGTGATGGATGAATTCAAATCACAATTGTTCTAGGAAGGCACATGTCTGCTTGGTTGGATCAGCGAAGAGCCAATCCGGAGCCATGCCGGGAAGCTGACGAAGGTTTGTTCGAAGTAACCGTCCGTGATGGGCGTGCTAGATTAGGCAAATTACATACTAAACACGGCATCCTTGAGACGCCGACATTATTGCCAGTAGTCAATCCAAATATTAGAACCATTGAGCCAAGAGAAATGTGGGATAGGTATGGAATTGGGGCATTAATAACGAATTCGTATATCATATGGAAACATCAACAATTGAAAGACAAAGCTGAGGCTGATGGAGTGCATGAATTGCTGGATTACCCTGGCATAATAATGACTGATTCTGGAACTTTCCAGTCCTATGTCTATGGCGATGTCGAAGTTGGTGTCGAGGATATAGTCCAATTCCAACGCTCTATAGGAGTCGATATAGCAACAATGCTAGATGTTTTTTCCAGGCCAGATATGAACCATTCTGAGGTGGCCTCTGCAGTAGATGAAACAGTGCTGCGTGCGCAAATTTCTCTCGACATGGCNGGAGGAATCATGCTGAATGGGCCGATACAAGGAGGCATTTTTCCTGATTTGAGACAAAAATCAGCCACTGAGATGGGTAAATATGAGTTTTCAATTCACCCCATAGGGGGGATTGTACCTGTAATGGAACAACACCGGTATCGAGAATATGTGAAAATCATGCTTTCAACCATTCCATTTTTACCATCTGACAGGCCAGTCCATATGTTTGGTTGTGGACATCCGATGCTGTTTCCGATGTCGATCGCACTCGGCGCTGATTTATTTGATTCCGCAGCATATGCTCTATTTGCTAGAGGTGGTAGAATCCTTACTCCTTGGGGAACTGAGAGATTGGAGGGTTTGCATGAATGGCCCGTAATGATGCCATGCATTAGTTCGCTTACTCCAGAAGCGGTAAGAAATTTGGACAAACAGGCAAGAATAGAAATACTCTCTAAATATAACTTAGAGATTACATTAGCCGAACTATCACGCTGTCGACAAGCGGTTAGAGATGGCAACATATGGCGTCTAGTTGAACAAAGAAGCCATCAACATCCAGCATTGAGAGATGCATATTTATGGTTGACAACCAACCCTGCTGCAGTAGAATATGTCAAATCGATTAACATTAATTTGCCACTTGATGAGATTACTTCTTCCCAGGATAGCGTCAATCAAGGAGGCTTTGAGGTAGGTTGGAATTGGATTTTAGATTCTCAACTAACTCCTCGAAAAGGCGGTGAACAATGGGCGGGTCGTGATACGTATAGTAGGCCTCACATAATCGCGGCGAGAAATCTTCTGCGTGAGCGTTGGCATCCAAGAAATTCTACGGTTTTGGGTGGGTCTTCAGTAATGATTTTTTATGGTCAGTCAGGTCCCTGGCGAGGTCAATGTGACGGCGTAGTGGCCAAAGTCCTACAATGTGTTCCGGGCTTGGAGGTAATGGTCAATACGCCGATTGGTTTGGTTCCATATACTTTGGAAGACCTAAATCCATTTTGTCACATTGAAGGGCCTGATTGGATTTGGAAAAATAGGATTGATAATGTTAAAATTGCTCAAGAGCTGGAACAACTAGGACTTTCCGGAAGGTCAATAATTCCGATCAATTTGGGCTCTGAGGCCTTTGAAACCGAGATATTCAAATGTTTGTCTAAGCTTGAACTGGATGAAAATTTGGAGTTAGTCGAAGGCCAGATTACTGTTACCAATCAAGAATTGTTTAATCATAGTCAGTTAAACTTGAATCGATTGAAAGCTGCTGACAAATTTTCCGTGTTGTTTAATGTTAACCAAGACATTGCTGTTGAGATGACATCGAGTGTAGAATTTGTGGTAAATAAGTACGGCAGAATAAAAAATATCCTCTCAGCAAGCGGTAAACATCTAGCAAGTTTTCGTCTAGGTGATGGTGGAATGTCGCTAAGTAATGCAGGTGCAATCGAGTTGTTTGCTAGGAGAAGGAGACCGATACCAAGGGTTTTTTCAAAAACTGCGATATCTCCCTATTGTGGTGAAGGTCTCGCCGTTGTTGTAGTTGACAATGATTCTGAACCATTTGTGCGAAAAGGCCGTAACGTATTCCATGGCTTTACCATAGCTAGCGATCCATGGTTACGTCCCGGTGAGCCCTGTCTCATTTGTAATCAACTGGGACAACTAATTGGCCATGGTGTTTCAACATCTACTGCAGATGACTTATCGTGTATGAAAAAAGGTGTTGCAGTCAAAACACGAGATGGGATAAGGGAAGAAGAATGAGTAGTTCATTTATCCGTAGCATTCAAAGGATGTCTGCCACCTCGGCGGTTTGAGTAACCCATGTTCGACGCTGAGTACATCATCGAGACAACGGATTTATCCAAGTCTTACGGACCTCATGTCGCCCTTGAAAATCTGAATTTAAAAATAACCAAGGGAGCAACAGGCCTATTAGGTCCAAACGGTGCAGGGAAATCTACATTCTTGAAGACTATTTTAGGCCTAATTCAAGTTACTTCTGGAGAGGGTACAGTGCTTGGCCATGACATAAGAACCGAGGGGGCAGCAATTCGTTCGAGGATTGGTTACATGCCCGAATATGACGCACTAAATCCAGATATGGAAGCAATATATCAGGTCAAATATTCTGGAGAGTTACTCGGAATGAATCCAGTTGTCGCAATGTCTAGAGCGCACGAAGTGCTACAATACGTTGGATTAGGTGAGCAAAGATACCGTAACATCGGCGGTTTTTCTACCGGGATGAAACAAGCGACTAAACTCGCTTGCAGCATTATTCACGATCCGGAATTAATCATTGCCGATGAACCATCAAACGGCTTGGATGCCAACGCTAGAGAATTCATGATCACTACACTTCAAAACATGGTTGAAAATGGTAATCGTTCAGTAATGATGGCATCACACTTAATGGATGACGTTGAGAGAGTTTGTGACCACATGGTGTTGTTGCATAAAGGCAAATTAGCTGCCCAAGGGAAAATAGAAGATTTGAAAGATATCGATCGCGAAATCGAGATCCATGTTTGGGGACATGCCTCAAAATTAGAGGAAAAAATGGCATCAGTTGGCCTTGATGTCCGTCGAGAGGGAAGAATCATGCGAGTTTTGCACNAAGGTGAGGATACAACAACAAAAATTCTATCCTGTGCAGCAGAAGTTGGCTCGCAAATTCGTCGAATGCATGAATATGAAGCATCATTGGAAGATTTATTCATTGTGATAATGGAAAATCTGGGTTATGAAGTGAAGACCAGTGAAGACCTTTTGCGCAACCCGGTTCAAGCAAGGCAGGTAGACGCTCCAGATTACATGGGGGGCGGTTCATGACTGAAGGAAACACAGAATCAACAGAATCTGTGACCGATGGAACGAGTTTTTCGGCAAGTGCTCCAGTCAAAGGCCAAGGACGGATGGACGCTGCTTGGGGTTCCAGAGACGGAGATGAATCAGGTACGGCTCAAGTTAGCAGTAACAACGCCTCAGTTGGTTACGTTTTTGAGCAGATCTATAAGCCTTGGAACGGTACTCTTAACCCTCGGTGGATGAGAAATTGGGCTATTTTACGTCACCACGTATTAGGTATTTTTCGCAAGGGACACCGGCCATGGAGTCTACCAACAAAGTTGTTCATTGTACTGGTATTTATCGCATCTCTCGGTGATGTTGGACTAACTTTGCTTTCAGCATTGATTGGTAGCCCAGAATTACACACTATGTGGGGAGTAAATCGTGACAACCTATACGGACACGTGTTCGGTTTTTTCCCAAGAAATACGTTGTACTATCCAATTTTAGCGGCTCTACTTGTTGGTGGAGTTATTTCCGAAGATAGATATCACGGAACTTCAGCTATGTACTTTTCTAGGCCGATTAGCAGGTTTGATTATGTAATGATGAAATATATTTCAGTAGCAATAATCCAAGCACTCGTGGTGTTGTTAACCTTAATGATATATTATTTTGTCGAAATCATTGCAATGGGTCGTGGTTGGGCCTGGATTATTGATACTTTCCCCCTATTTCTGGCAGCGTTTATTGGTGGTATTATTCTGGTAATTACCTACACCAGCATAGGCCTTGGGCTCTCGAGCGTATCAAGGGGTAAGTTCTTTCCCGGTATTGGATTGGTTGCTATTGTTCTCGGGAGTAAAACACTAGCTGTGTTAGTCTCAAATTTATTTGAACGCGATATAATGTACTTACTATCACCCTACGATTGTTTGGCGCATGTTGGCCAAGCACTGGTTGGGACACAAACCACTTATGATCAATATTCATGGACATGGTCGTTTGCTTCGTTGATATTGATGAATGGATTTTTCTTGTACATTCTGTCATCAAGGGTTGCTTCAATGGAGGTGACTAGAGAATGATGCCAGATTTCCATCAAGAGGGGCAAGCTGATACTAAACAGTGGCAGCCAGAGCAAAAAGCCCCAGTAATCTTGCTTGAGAATGTTAGTAAAACCTACGGTAAAATACACGCTTTGACGGGCATCACGTTAGCTTTATCTGGCGGTGTTACGGGCATATTAGGGTTGAACGGCGCTGGAAAGTCTACATTATTCAAAATCCTAATGGGTAAATTGAAACCGAGTTCGGGACAAGTGCGACTATTTGGCACGAATCCTTGGAAAAACCCGGCTCCATATTCAAGAGTAGGGTTTGTTCCNGAGGGCGAGAAAATGTATGATTGGATGACTGCTCATGATTTNATTGCCACATTTGCCAGACTAAACGGTCTTACTCGTGATGAAGCAAAATTAGAGGCAGACCGGGTGTTAGACTTCGTCGGGCTCTTAGATGTAGCACACAAACAAATTGGACGGTTCTCAAAAGGAATGCGGCAGCGNACAAAAATTGCTCATGCACTGGTTAACGACCCTGAATTAATCATACTCGATGAGCCNTTGCAAGGTTGCGATCCTTTGGCTAGGACTACTATCATGAACGTCATTAGAGAACTTGGGCGCATGGGACGCACGGTGATTGTAAGTAGCCACATTTTGACCGAAATCGAGCGAATAACCGAACAAATAGTGATTCTACATCATGGTAGATTGTTAGCCCTAGGAAATTTGCATGCCATCAGAGAAAAAATGGACAACATACCTCATCGTATCGACATAGAGTGTGAGGCACCTAAACAATTGGCGCGGAGCGTCATAGATATCGATTCTGTACACGGGATTATTTTCCAAAACCCTGAGAAACTAACTGTGCAAACAAGAAACTTAGGGCACTTTCATAGTAATCTGCCAAGCGCAATAATCAACGGTAAACACAAAGTTACTTCCATAGACAACCCCGATGATGACTTAGCCTCGATTCTCGGTTACATTACCGGAGGAGGTGGTAATTAATGGCTGACAAAACTAATACTATTTTTAGAGCATTAGACCGTAAAGCCTCAGCGATTACCGAATTTACCATGCGGCAATACCGGACCAAGATCTCGACATGGGTCGTATTGATTACTGGCTTGATAGTTATCAGTTTACTGATGTTGTTCTATGTTGATGCCATGCAGAGGGATTTTGAAGCGATTGATAATGATGGAGATTCAGTAGATTCGGATGGCGACTTATATCCTGATGGGCAAGAACGTTTGTATGGTACTAATCCTTTTTCTGAACTTTCACACCCGGGACTTTTTGACCCGCCAATTCCTCCTGATGATCCTGAAAAGTGGATCAATGAGGATGATTTTGATTGGGATGAATCACCGACTGGGACTCGGACAGTTAGTGTTGGTTATGATGACGATGGTGATTGTCGAACTGACTCGAGAACTAGCTCGCAAAAGGATACTAATGACAATGGAATAGAATGTGACATAGAATTGTCTATCAGTTTAACTGGGGAATTCAGATACGATCAAGATAGTTATGTCGATGAAGATCCAGACGATGAAGCATATGCGAAAGAAGCATTGCATAGAGCGTCAATTTTAGGGATTGGTAAATTGGGCTTTGTTTTTATCATTAGCATATTCATACCGCTTTTCATGGCTACTGGTTTAATCAGGGATGAGATGAATTCTGGTACCATGCATTACATGTTGACAAAACCAATTGCTCGAACTGAAGTATTCTTTTATCGAGTGATAGGTTATCTTGGTATAGTCTGGCCTTATTTGATAATTTTAACACTAATTTCTGCGACGGTTACAGGGTTTGCCGGTCCGGGAGATTCACTATTCCGATTTTCGGAGTTTGGCATCTGGTTAGCAGTATTGTTTGCTGCGATGATGGCTACACTAGTTTATGGTATGCTGTTCTGTTTCCTTGGCGTTATGTGGCGATACGGCATCATTCTAGCGATTCCTTTCGCCGCATGGGAACTAGGAATGGCGTTACTTTCTATGGGTGTGCCGGATTCTCCGATTTTGCGATTTTCGGTAATTGGTTGGGCATTGATTATAGTCGATTCTGCGAGTATGATTATTTGGCCAGATATGTCACTGCTAATTTACTCGGGTTTTTCTGTCGAGACACCAGATGCCCTTGGTTTCGAGCGTGAGGAATTGATTGGAACAGACCCACTACAATACTTCTACGCAACTCCCGGACTTGGTGACATGAGTCCATTTTTATCGATGATTATTGCCACAGTAGTTCTACTTATTCAAGCAACAGCGTTACTATTTATTGGTGGCGCATTGTTCAAGGGGAAGGAAATCGAATGACCGATCTGATGAATAAGTTTGCTGGTGATTTGTCCAGAATGTGGAAGTTGCAAGAGCGTCCACCTCTCCATCATCTGACATGGGATTGGTGGTGGTGGTTGCTAATGCTAGATGACGATGAAGGCACTCCTAGTGGTAAACAACTCATGGTNCTATGGTCAACCAAAGACAATCCAAAGGTCATGGTGAGTGGGACTGAGTGGACTCCAAAGGGCCGACCTGGTTTTGACAACGATGGAGGAATCTCTCTTGATGGTATGGTTTGCGCATGGTGGTTTGATGGTAAGAGAATGTATGAGCCTTACATAAAAAGGAAATGCAGAATGATAGTGGTCGATGACAAACATCCCTCGTGGCCTGGCAATGTCAGTAACCTAGGTGCGGGTGGTGGGGCTGTCGTGCCACTCACGGAGATGGATATGTCGATGGGGCTAAAAAGTGATCTTAGCCAATTTTGGCTTAATCTACATACAGATGAATTCCCCAAAGACAGCAATGTGCCGAAGAAAATGGAATTTAGTTTAACGCCGTGGAATAAAGCGATGTCTACTGCACGACACGCAACAGCTACCTATGCCATGGATATGGGTTATGATATTCTTCGTTTGCATGGTTGTAAAGCATCAGGAATGCTAGACAATGAACCAGTTACCGGGACGGCCTATTTTCAAAAAGTCTGTGTTCAAGCACCCTCAGTGCCGTGGTACTGGGGCATGTTGCACTTGAGCGATGGCTCCTACATAGATTGGTTTTTACCTCACCTGAGTATGACGATGTCATCAAGAGATAATCAGCCTTGGCGTAAACGAGATCTCGGGCATATGAGTTTATCTCAAGGTGGACTTTTTCATGATTCATTGTCAGGCAATAGCATCCCGTTCGACAAGGTGAGAATTGAAAAGTATGCTACTGAGTCAGTAGAAGGTGAACATGGTGCTAATCCAGGTAGTAATCTTCCCGGTTTTAACGTCGAGATGTGGACTGATTCAGTACGTATCAATTTAGATGTTGTAGCCATTGACCGCGCTCATTGGGCATTCGAGCAACCAACCATTGGCGGNTTGGTCTCTAATTTCACATATAATGAATATCCATTGAAAGTAGTTTCGTTATCGATTGCTGATGAACAAGGCAATCGTACCTTAGGTGATTATGATTGGGTCAGAGGCAATGCTGAACATTCGTGGGGTATTTTGCACTAAATACTGACACTTGAGGGCAACATTCATTTGGGATAAGACACTAAAGATATAACAGAGGGGCTACCATGAGTGGTGAAGAATCTATTTCTAATGACAAAGCTAGCGAAAAATTAGAGTTTAACACAACAGAGAATTTATCAAAGAAATTTCGCTTGATTGAAGGAGAAAAAATTCACATGACCAAGAAACCTAGCACATTTGCCTTTGTTAGTATGTATGGTCTTGGAATCTTAGTCCTAGGTCTGCATTTTATGTTCGGACGGGTTGACACACTTGGTGATGATTCTGAAGGGGTAATGGCATTTATTTACTGGTTTATCAAAATAACCACCAGTGATAGTATGTCGTTTAGTTTTATTTTCGTTATGCTGTTTGTTACTTGGATGAACCGATTGCTCAACACCTCAACCTCAGGCAAATGGGTGACTTTTTGGCTGCTAACTGTGTCATTTACACCACTGATTATTCAAATTGACGATTTCATCTTCTTTGTCACAGACCTCTTTGGTGAGGGTTGGGGAGATTTCATTGGGATAGAATACAACTTCAATTTGTTTGGAATTGTCTATACAGGTATATTTTTTGCTCTTACATTCTANTATCAGAACAGTTTTCACTACGCNATCACATCCGATGCAGTGATATTCGAGCACAGTTTCTTGTTATCTAGGTCACACCGAAGAATTTTATTTGATAGAATTTCAGAAGTGATTGTAGAGAGAACCCCAGTCGGGACTGCTTTCGGATATGCTACCGTCTCAATCTTAACTGATTCGGGCGTTGGAATTGTTGATGAATCAATGGGTGCAGCTGGCGCGGTAAATATGCCAGGGTCAGCAGACAGTCCAGACGATTCGGTTGCCGACAAGGCAAAAAAATCGTTTTTGCGGTCGTTTTTTGCAATTATAAGTTATCAAAGAACCGTAAGAACGGTAAGGCCAGATCCAAAGCACTGTTTCTATTCCATAAGAAACTGGGACAAGTGTAAAATGTTGCTGAATGAAATGCATAAAAAACACAGCCAATCAAACTTGTTAAGCGATCTCAAAGAATCCATTTCAACCGGTAATGATAAGTGACTGTAAGCGAGTCATTCAATAACTGAAACCTCTCCCCCTAACTTACTGGAGTAATACATATGAGTGAGGAAATTCTACAACCTGCTATCGATAAATTTGCTGAAGGGGACCTTGAGGGTGCTGTACAAATGCTTGATGATATGTGTAAGACAAGCAAGGATATTGCCGCAGTGCACCACACATATGCTGAATTCGCTAACATGCTCAATGTTGAAGCCCAAGACGATATTATTCCTGGCGGTAAAATTATGATGGCATACAAGAAAGCCATGAACCTTGATGAAGAGAACGATGAGTACATCGTTGATTTTGCAGATTTCGCTTTAGAATGTCGAAGAATTCCTCAAGCCATCAAAGAATACGAAAGATACGCTCGAAGGTTAGAACTCGCTGATATTCCCATCGATGACAGGCTTTACATGGCGGCGAGAAATCTTGTAGATGCCATTGAGGTAGTAGATCCGACCAAATCCAATCCACAAGTTATGCCGTGGTTGAAATCAGCAATTAAGTGGTCGGTTGGCGGACTAGGTTATTCTCCTGAAGAAGCGTCAGCACTATTGCTTGAGGAATAAGTGGTATGATGTCTAAGCGAGTTCGCCTCGCCTTTACAGTTGGTTACATTGGAAGACACTACCACGGAAGTCAAATACAGCCAGATGTAAAAACGGTTCAAGGTGAACTAATACGGGTATTCCGTAAATTGAAATGGCTTGATGGCGAAACTAATAGTCATAATTTAGTATTATCCAGTCGAACTGATGCTGGGGTTAATGTCAGGCGTAATGGCGGTGTAGTGACAATTGCCCGCAGTTTATGGGATTCACTTACTCGGCGGAAAATGATTCGAGCAGTAGATGATAGATTGCCTAGCAGTATTGCGTTTTTAGATGTTTGGGAAGTCGACGACGATTGGAATCCTAGACTGGCTTCGCACAGAATTTACCGTTACCGGCTTGAGGGTATGCAAGGATGGCATTATCCTGGAGATATTTTCAATCGATGGCTAAATCTGTTTGTCGGCACATATGATGCAACCAACTTTGCTCGACTCGAGGAAGGAAAAAATCCGATTCGCAAAATATTTTCTTGCACACCATGGATAATTGACGAAAGAGTGGTTGGATTTGAGATTGTTGGGGAGGCTTTTCTGTGGAACCAAGTTAGGCGAACAGCTATGGCTTTGTTTAGTCTATCAAATGCAACATTAACAGAGCAACAGATTATCGATGCGATTGAACAGCCCCATAAAGCAACGGATTTTGGGGTTGCTCCTCCAGAATGGCTGATATTATGGGATGTGATATGGCCTGGCATTACGCAAAAAGAAACAGACCGCCCTGAATTTACCTTTACCCCACCTCCACGGGATGATTATGTTGAGAGAACGATGATTTCTAGATGGGAGTCAGGTTCGAGGCTGGAAATGGAATCGATGCTATTTCATGAGTGGTCTGTAATCGGCAAATTGCCTTATCATCCACATAATTCAAAGTAATTCTATCGAGATAATATCTCCATCGACAAGGGAAAAATGTTCCCGTAAGAATTTTGCTGAAATAATTTCAACCACATCATAATGTCTGGTCAAATCCGGAATTAACACTGCGCACTCGACGCTNTTATGGTTTGCGTGAAATCTTGCCCTATAGGCCGTAGCCCCGCCAAAAGAAACACCATCCCTCAAGAATCCTCTAATTCTATGTGCTTCAATGTGCTTTATATCGACTGACTTAGCGGAATCAATTAATTCTCTTGACGCATCTAGGCTATCGATTCCAGACTTTATTCGCAACGATATGTAATCTCTAAGATTATCATTAGAGACTTTGAGATTTAGCGTTCCCGGCCAAACTGAAGTTCCCATCAAGGATTGGAACTGGTCTTGATAGTGCTTTTGAGCCATGAATATATGAGCTCTACCGAGTCCACTGCTGACTTCACCAGTGATGCGCATGACACGGCCAATTACTACTCCTTTTTGACATTCATGCCTTGATATTGTAATACAAAACCCAATGAAGTACGAGTATTTGCGTAGGGTTGGTGGAATCATGCCGGTAGATATGAGTTGGATGGAAGCGCGGTACCAAGAGTTATCAAGTCAATCCTTATTGTGGGAACCTCCAACGTTGGAGAGTCCAAATCAACCACGCTGTGATATGGACGGTAAACCAACTATTATGTTGTCGGCAAATAACTATCTCAATCTAACGACTCATCCAAAAGTGACCAATGCAATGATTGACGCAACCAAAAAATATGGTGCTGGTAGTGGAAGTGTAAGAGCTATTGCGGGAACGATGGACATTCATTTGGCGGCCGAAAAAAAAGTTGCTGAATTCAAGAAAGTGGAGGCTGCCCTAATCTACTCAGCTGGCTATACGGTAAATGTTGGACTTATCCCAACGCTTGTAACCGGTAAGGACGATGTAATAATCAGCGATGAGTTGAATCACGGTTCAATAATTGATGGTGTCAGATTAACCAAAGCAAATCGTGCAGTTTATCGCCATAATGACATGGGTGAATTGGAAGCAGTGCTTTCAGCAAATAAACATGCCAAACGGAAATTAATTATCACAGATGGAGTATTTTCCATGGATGGTGATATTGCGCCATTAAATGAAATTGACAAATTGGCCAAAGAACATGGAGCCATGGTTTACGTTGATGATTGTCATGGAGAGGGCGTTCTTGGTGAAACAGGAGCTGGTATAGTAGATCATTTCGGCCTCCAAGGAAGCATTGATTTTGAAACCGGTTCGTTTTCTAAGGCTCTTGGTGTGCAAGGTGGAATCCTAGCCGGAACCGAGATGGTGAGAAATCACGCATTGAACCACTCACGATCTTGGTTGCTTTCAGGTTCTCAACCACCCGGAGTTGCTGCCGCTCAGAAAGCTGCTGTTGAGGTTTTAATGGAAGAGCCTGAACATCATCAAAGGTTATGGGAGAATACTAATTATTTTAGAAATGAATTGCAATCTATGGGATTCGATACCGGCGCTTCCACTACCCCAATCATCCCCGTGATGTGTGGTGAATCAAGTGTCGCTAAAGATTTCACTATGCAATTGTCCAGTGAAGGCGTAATGGCCGGAGCAATAGTGTTCCCTATGGTTGCAAGAGACAAGGCTAGAATTAGAACTCAGATGTCAGCAGGATTAACACGCGATGACCTCGACGAGGTGTTGAGAATTTTCGAGCGAGTTGGCCCAAAACTCGGCCTAATTTGATTATTCGTCACTATTTTCAAAATCATCTACTACAGACTGGATTTCCGGGTCAATAATTCCCGTTTCAGAGTAAATGTGTTGTTCAGTTTCCATATTTTGTTGAGTTTCAAACGGATTTTTACCGTCGTCAATCATACACAATAAACGCCATCTAGGAGCCCAAGATAAATGCACATATAGTGGGCCAGGAAGCAGTATTAGTGTCCAAGATAGGAACGGATAGATTGCCACAATGTCTGTTCTGTTTATCGATATTAGGGCTAGGCCAATAAATGGCATTGGATATAGGATTGTCCTTGGCGGAGCAATGGGGAAACGGCCTGAAATTGCAGTAATCAACGTGGAACAGAGGCCGAGGAAAAAACATGCTGCCATTAACAATGCACAATGTAGCGCCCAATCACTCATCCAACCGTAATGGTCTTCCCCAGCAAATCGATAGGGCAAAATTAGTGCTATGGCTATCAAAAACCCGTAAAATCCTCCAATATTTGATGGGTGTGACAGCCATAACGGAAGTCTAGCAAATTGTTTGGACAATGATGTGCCAAGCAGGGTTTCCTGATGGTCATCAGACAGAGAGCCCGTTGCTGAAACCCAACTATCAAAATTTGGCATGAATATACCTGTTTAGATATGGTTATTGAATTAACTGCATGGATTAAGGTTTAGTATTACTCTTTATTGATAAATTTAGCAAGCGGCCCATCTACGGTCAATTCTTCTTCCTCGAGCCAATTTCTTTCTAGTAATCCATAATCCATTGATTCTCTTACTCTTGCATCATTAATCGGGTCATTATCACCATTTACTACATCTCGTAATCCCAGTGCTTGGTTAATGATGATGACCTGCTTAGTCAATCGAGATTTATTATTCGATTTACTAAAATGACCTATTGACTTGTAATCTTCATGGTCTTCCACAAGGCTGTAACCACCAATCAAATTATCGGCAACAATACGTACTCTATGTTGACCCATTTCATGCCACTTGTTATTTGAAAATCGTACATAGACTAATGCTTCGCCAATAGGCTCATCATCAACAAACGGGTGATTTATATTAACTCCCAATGGTGTTTTAATTAGTGACCATGCATCTAGGCCAAACACAAGCAAAATGAGGATGGCTATTGTTACACAAACTGGAATAACCACCCAATTAAATCCACCAACAATGGATGTTGTGAGACCAATGAGTGGTACTGTAGTAGATATTGCAGTGATTAATTTTAGTTGGTTGTGATATGGTCGGCATAGATCTAACTTATCGAAGGGAATCAATCCTTTTGGAACTTCCATCATGCTAATACATTACAATCCATAAATTAAGACTTTGTAAGTTGTGCTGGAATTGTGAAAAACTTATACAAACAGGCTCAAAATTGGTTTATTCTTCCGCATCTTTGAAGAACACATACACAAGGCTGGTTTGCAAGGGGTGATGATTTTGCCAGAACTGCCACAAGGTGTTGTAATTGAAGTACGGCGCGGTGGGCATGATGCATTGGCCAAATTAGCCAGTGATATGGCCCGTTTAGCGATTCCAGGTTACATTAGAATCGAACGTCGNCCCAAAGATATGACTCCTCGGGTTAGTCAAGTCGTAATTCATGAAAGCCAACCCAAGATGGCGATACATGAAACTGAGGTTATGATTGGTGGACTTGAAGCATTATTAGAAATCGAGCGTGATTCAACAGCATTAGATGCATTGATTTCATTGGTTGAACTCACCAACGAAGAAGTTCTAAGGATAATAAATCTCTATCCTGAATGTTCATTATCAACCGAAGCCGATCAAACAGGCGAAACTAAAGACGATTGGTGGAATTATGTGAAATTGAATACTGCTAGCTGGCGACGGGAAGCAAGACTGCCAGAACAAGAGGTGATTCTTGAAGCGCCTGAATATATCCAACAGCTCACCAAGGCAAAATTGCAAAAATTCGACCTTGGCAATAGGTACCTGAATTATGGCGACACTTTGCTAAGCGATGCCCCTAATTCAGAAAAATTATTNAGATTGGCGGGGCTTTTTGCTGCCCATGGCCGTCCAGTGATAGTNTTTTCTCGCCACGATTCTCATTATTTGATTGAAAACTTCGATATTCCCAAATCTTCCTGTGTGAAAATGACTTCGCAAGAAATAGAAAATGCCATTCGACCTAATCCCGACGACATTACACATAGAATAACCGACTTCTTGTGGGAGAATAAACAAGCAATCATTGTTATTTCCGATGTGGAATATTTACTTTCGATAAACCAATTTATTTCAATTATGAATATGTTTGCAGATACTATCGACGAGGTAAGGATGGCGGATCATCTGTTGTTGGTAAATTGCAATATGGAAGTTTTGACAGATGTTCAAAGACACACTTTTGAACGTGAATTTGATGCCATTACGTCAACATATCTTGATAATTTAGCCATGGATGCTGAATCATTACTTGATCATCCTATTTGCATGGAATTATCAGAAGAAGAATTATCTTGGATTGAGCAGCAAATAAAATTCGCTAGTGGGTCTGGTGAATCTGATACAACAGGTAACGAATCAATGAGCGGAGGTGCCAATAATTTCGCCGATGAAGACCTTTCTGAAGCTAGGGAACATTTAGACAGAGTGATAAGTGAATGGCAAGACAAACCCGAAGTCATTACGGCACGAGTTAACCCTGAGAATGAGTTGACTACCAGTAGTGGTATGGTTGCAAATTTGGTGGATAAAGCCTTTTCAGCCACACTGCCGAAGCTGGCTGAAAAGGCAAGTCAAGAAGTATTACCATCGAAAAAGGCGAGCATAAATTTGCCCAGTAAAGGCTCTGAAGAGCCAGTTGCGATAATAAGAACTCCACGGCAAGCGTTACGAATAAAACGAACAAAAAAACCTAACAGGTCGACCGGAAATCCATCCAAGTCTCAGATATCTATCAAAGCAGCAAGCCAAACTAACGTAGTTTTGCCAAATATCAGAGACGTAACTCAAATATCAACCAGAAAACAAGCCATTGATGCAGAATTAGAACAACGTCACTCAAAAATTGATAACGCACTTAAGAATATGTTGACCAGCAAAGAAAGAAAAAAGTCACGGGAATTATCTCAGGCGCTCAATCAAAACACAAACAAGGTAATTCAAGATATTCCAATGCCTAGAACCAAAGTTAAAGCGCATGTGGCTCCGGTCGCCTCCTCAGATGCGAGAGTTATTGCTTCAAGCAATATTGTTGGCAATGATGGTTCGAAACGTCGTCCTCGCGAAACGGCATCACGCAAACAGAATACGATTGACCTGGAAAAAAATTATCGCAAATGGTCAACAGAATATAACTCAAAGGCTTCCGAGAATAATATTGATGATGCTGATATGTATACCAAGGAGGGAGATACATGAACCCCCAACGAACGAAATTACTTACTGCGATTAAAAGTGCTCAATTGTATGTTCAATCACCATCTTCTGGTAACTCAGTTGAAATCCAGTCAACTGTTGCAGAGCACCCTCCAAAATCCAAGCTTGCTAAATTGACCGGCAGGGGTGGAATAAGGAAAGAGCGGAAACCATTATTGTCTAGAGTAGGGATAAAATCGCGACCAACATTTGAACTGATTGCTGACGGAATCCTAGGTACAAATTCAAAGGATTACCATCCGAAGGTGAAATTAAATAACGAGCAAAGCAATGTCTCGTCATTGGTTGCCGAGCGAATAAAGGATTTACGGGACCGAACCTTGAGTAAAATTTCCAGCGATACCAACATTGCAGAGGATTCATTTTTTGGTTTTGACCCAGATGGAACCCCGATTTGGAGTAGTGTAGTGAGTGGAGCAAGAAAGATTGACACAAAAACTCATCATGAGGTAGTTCAACCTTCTGATATGATGCACCACCATTCAGTGCATATTCCTATTAGAGTAACCTGGCCAAAAGAATTACAGTTCACCTCTCACAACACATTCAAGAATTGGTGCGTGGTATCGGAAAACAAACGTGCCACTCAATTAGCAGAGCAAGTAGTAGATTACACGCAGCAAACACTTAATCCGTTAATCATTATTGGGAAATCCGGAACTGGCAAATCCCATTTGTTAAATGCGATTGGCCAATCGGTAATTGTCAGTAATGAACAATCGGTTTACTTTGTACGTGGTGATGAATTATCACAAGTTTTGCAACAACAACAAAGTTGGACCGATGTATTCTCAAATTCATCTTTATTACTAATTGACGACATTGATATGTCTGTCGAATCCAATGATGTCAGTAACGCGCTTGGTGGGATGATTGACGCAGCACTAAATATGAATGTTCATGTAGTTGTGTCTTCAAAAACTTCCCCAGATGAATGGCCTGCATCGAAGTTATGGAATCTATTACGCACGGGGGTAAGGACTGTCATCAGTTCGGTTGGGGCTGGAAGTTTNATGCTCTATGCGCGNCGGTTAGCTATGCAAAAAAGTATAGTTTTGAATGATGAACAACTGGCATTAATTGTTACATCCGGGAACGTGGGATGGCGCTCAACAAAGAGTGCTGTAGACAAAATTGAATCTGCTTTGAAAAATGGTGTCCAACTAGTTGATTCGATTGATGTTTACAAACTTATGAACAATATTCAATCAGATGCAGAAGAAACAGTGACTGAATTAGAAACCGAAAGCGTCGAAGATATAGCGAATCGATTGATAAGTTCTGTCATTGATGTTGTTTACAGCGACCAAGAGTTGGGAGGTATTGAGTTTAATACCACTCTTCCGGAGTTGTCTGATGATTATCAACCACCTGAATTTGACGTTAAATCATTTAGCGATTCGCAGAGGAATCTTGTTAAATCACACATAAATACAACCCTTGATGATTTAACCCCTGAGGCACCATCAGTAATAGACGTTAATGATCGTGATAAACATTTGATTGCCAAAATGACTCGAATAATGGAAAAAGATCACTCTATTGCTGCTGATATAATGACAGAGTTGGATATGGAAATCGATGGAAAGTTAATACAGTCCAATAAGTCAATAATTTCTGATACTGAAATGTTAACTGACTTGGAGTCAAAGCTCTTAAACCTCGCAGAAAGAACCNCAAACGCCTCTATTGAGGGGTTGATTGGTATTGCTGACGAACTGCGAGCGCTAGAACATGAACTGGTTGCTATCGATACCGAAAGAGATGAGTTGCCTGAATTTATTGAAGATAACCATGACGATGAATTGGGTAGTTACATACCAGATTCTGATTGGAATGTCGATAGTTCACAGATATCCGTTAACGATTTGTTCGACAGTGATTCTAAAATTATTCCAATTCAGGGCTTTTTACAACCACACCCGGAAGGTTCACCACGTACTTCAACAGTTACTCCAGTAGGAATTGTTCTAAGCGGGGAAGAAGAATGAAACACCCGTGGTGGATGAGCGGAGTTAGATTCGCTTGCCAAAATAATTGTGGGAAATGTTGTGACGAGCCGGGAGGGATTGTTTACCTCTCGAAGCATGATGCAAAGCGAATCTCTAGCAGCATGGGGATGGCTGTTGAAGATTGGCTTGAACGAGATTGTACACGTACGTTAGATGGCAGATATATTTTAAAAAGTAGAGAGTCAGACGGCATCTGCATTTATTTGAGTGAAAATAAGACTTGCTCAATTTATCAACACCGACCTCAGCAGTGCGCTGCATACCCCTGGTGGAGTGAAAATCTCGCTACAGAACGTTCATGGCAACAAACACAAGCAGAATGTCCTGGATTAACTGCTGACGATGCGATAATCATCGACGGTAATACCATCAAGATACACGTTCTTGCAGATCGCCAGTCTACTAAAGGATTTAGACAGTGGTGAATCTATCTCTAACCAGTAATTGTTTTGTTTTATTTTCAAATAGGCCGCCTTTATACCATAGTGTCAACTCGGGTGTTTAGGTGAGGTTCATGACTAGCGAAGATGTACTCTGTGAAGTCACAGAAAATCATCTTAATACCGGGTTGCGAGGAATACCAGTTGGCACATGTAGGACTTCATTTGTAACTCCAAATGAGGGTGTTCACTATTGCGGTTATCCGATTAGAGAGTTGGTTGATTTCTCTCCTGAGGATATCATCTATTTGTTATTTTACAAAGAATTACCAACTATTGAACAATCCGCTGAATTCAAATCTAACTTATCTGCTAGAGCATCGGTTCCACCTGAACTAGAGACAGTATTTAGCAGCCTGCCAAAGAATGGCCACCCCATGGATTGGCTTTCTATCGGAATACACACACTAGGTATGCACGATACCACAGGTGATTGGATGGATGACGCGCTTAATCTTGTTGCAAGAATGCCTAGATTAATGGGTTTAATTTATCGGTATAGAGAAGGACGGGAAGTCGATATTCCCAAAGATGATGTTACTAAGCCACTAGTGGAAAGGTTTGTTGACACACTCGATTTACCCACTGTTGACAAAGGAAAAATGACGAGAGTTGTATCAACTTACCTGGTTTTGCACATGGATCACGGTGGTGGTAATCTCTCAACATTTACCGGTAAATCCATAGCCTCCGGAAAGGCGACAGTTTACTCGGCGATTGCTGGAGCAATGAATGCTCTATCCGGGCCACTGCATGGAAGAGCAAATCAATCATGTTTAGAATTTGTCTTGAAAGTAGGAACTAGTGATGAGGCGGAAGTCGAGAAATTTGTTCGCAACGAACTCAGTGAAGGGCGCCCAGTGTTTGGATTTGGTCACGCTGTACTTAGTGTTGAGGATCCAAGAGCAACAGCGCAGTTCGAACTGGGTGAGAAAATATGCCCAGATGATGCCAATTTCAAAATAATTAAAGCACTTAGAAAAGTTGCACCAAAGGTACTGTCCGAAAATAAGAAAATTAGGAACCCCAATGCCAATGTAGATATTGCTAGCGGCGCTTTACTCTATCATGTTGGGTTGGAAGACCCTACATACTACACGACTTTCTTTGGATGGGCAAGGGTGGCAGGAATCGGAGCTCAAATTGTTGATGAACGAGTAAATATGCGGTCAGGAAAGGGAGTTCCAATTTACCGTCCCAAATACTATGCAGAGGGTCAAGAATTAAGACATATTGAATGAAACTAATTCATAACTGGTCTCGGCGTTCTTCCTGAACCCCGATGGCCAATCAAACGGACTGCCTGCCATGGAGGCGAAGTGTTTGAATCATTCTTGGATTCCGANTTTATTTCCCAGTTCCATTTTTTCTGCCACATATCAATAATTGCGCGTTTTCTTTGTGAGTCACATTCAGACCATTTGGGGACTTCTTTGAACAGTTGATGCAAGATATCTAGATGATTGTCAAACGTAGCGCTGTTGAGTAGACCTAATTGAGATTTATCTAATGGTCTAGTAGCGTGGAATCTCCAGCGAGGCTTTCCTTCTTTGTACCATGTAAAATTAGGGTCAAGATTGTCGGTTAGACCAGTTATTCCAGATTCTAGCAACCGTGCTTCATATTTTTCTTTAGCGGGCCAAACATAAACTGGCATTCCAGTTCTACACTTTTGGAAATAGTCCAATCTCTTACCACTCAAACCTACACTTTTACCGATAAGCAAGCGATTGTAAAATGGTTGAAAGTATTCTAATGCGCATGGCACCATCGAAGCACCTCTTGTTCTATGCTTATTGATCAATTTATTAAATGGGGTGACAAGATATTGTGGATAAGCCATCAGGCGTTTGAAACGATTGTATCCGAAACGAGGTACTACAGGTAACAGTTCAGCCCACCTATACTTACTCTCTGATAATTTCACAGACTTATGCATTTTATTATGGAATGCATAGAATACGGCATTTGATTTTGGAATCTCGAATTCAGCGAGTAGATTTGATGCCTTTGATATCATTTTAGCTAATTGATTGGTAATGCATTTGCCACCAAGATAACCTCCGCCTAATGGTGATTTGGGGTGTGGCCGTTTCAACTCTAGACATACCATTTTGCCTTCATCGCGCCAGTTAGCTAGGATATTTTTGTTACTTATCATTTCATAAAATGAGCAGAATCCGAGCTTCCTCAAATCATCTAATGTCCAAGCCTCAACATACGGATTATTATTGTCCAAATTAGCCTTTTTCACTGAAACCTTTGCATCATGGTGGATAATTAACTCACCATCCGAAGTCATTCGCAAATCTAACTCGATACCGTCAGAATTTGAAATTCCATGAATGAGGCTTTGCAATGAGTTCTCAGGTGGTTGCTGCCAATCTGACACGGCTATTGCTGGACTAAATCATTCAAAACATAATGCGTCGCTTGTTTTAGATTTGGTCAAAAAACGAGTAGAATCCGGTAATTGGGCAAAAAAGGATATATCCACAGAGGTCTGGAACGGTTCATGACTCCACAAACAATCATGATGATTCTAGTGGTGTTTTTTACTCCGGTTGTATGTTGGCTCTTCTCCATTTCGCAAAAGCAGCACCGAGTTCCGCTATCAAAATTTGCTAAGGAATTTCATGAAAAGCGATACTATCTTCATGCACTTGGATATTTGATTATTATCCGTTGGAAAGAAATAACTGATCTCCTGAATGAACCTATCAAATCTGAGGTTGGCCATTGGACAGATTTGATCTATGCCATAGAAGGAGAATTCACCAAACACATTCAAGATTTCTTTCTTAATGATACCCTAACAGTGATACTTAATTTCCATTATTTGTTCATCTATCTGTTTTTGATTTACGTTACTACAGTTTATTTTGCCTATACTGGCGATCGAGATATGACTGATAAAGTCACTTTGAATTATTTACTAATTTATGCGCTGGCAGTCCCCTATTATCTATTTTTTAACGTGGAGGTTACCTCGTCTTGGATTCCAGGAATGGAGGCATTGTTATACCATGATGGCGCATATACCGTTTTTTATGCAACGCACGATCCATTAGATAATGCAGTACCTTCTTTACATGTGGCAATTCCATTTGGGATCTTGATGCTAAACTATTTGCATGTCAAAGAGGGTGGAGGTAAAATGAAGGATTGGCGACACTATAACTACTTTTTATTTGTCTTGTTCAACACCATATTGTTTATTTTTTCAATTCTATATCTTGGAATACATTGGTTCACAGACATACCACTTGGTTTGTTAATAGGGGGCGTCGGTGCTCTTTTCATCCATCATTTACAACCAAGACTTCGCAATGACCATGGCTCATTTTTTAAAGGGTTAAATAAAATCAAAATAAGAAAACACATAATAGTCGAAGGAGTCATTGCGCTGATAATGTTCACACTAATTTTGATGGCGGTTAATGTCCAAGTACAAAATTCAGATGACCGTGCGTCATTTAGGTTGGGTCCAAAAGATTCTACATACGAAATCATTCAAGAACTGAACTATGGTGACAGAGTAGATTCAACAATTAAGAATTTACATGGGACTCTAGTGTTAGAGATAGGATATATCTCAGTTGAAGATAGTGCGCAGACGATGGAAAATGGCTCAATAGATTGGCCGTATCTCACCAGCTTAGCTGACCATTATATCTTACAACCAGGTGAAGAAATCACCTTAGTTACAGATAGTTACCTAATTTACAACCTGATTGTAATGCATAATCCAAGTAACGTTTCTGGAGAGGTAATTGAGGTTAGTATTGTCAATGATTATAATGAGGACAAAATGTGGCAAGCAATTGTTCTTTCCATTCCTTCATTATGGATGACAGCATTTGTTTTGTATAGGCTTCAGAGATTGAAGGCTAGCAAACGCTCGATTTTAGATTCATCCCCGTCGCATCTGTGGATGGAAGAAGAATAGTGCCAATTATCACTAACCTCCTCGTGGGACTAACATGTCTGGAGAGGAAAGGTTGCAGGAATCGCTTCAGACTCTAGTGAATTCTCCCGGTGGTAAAATCATAAATGACGGTGTAGAATTCCTGCAAAGCAAAGCCAAATTGATGATATTGTTATTCCTTGCAGGCGTTATTACAGCATTCTCTGCAACCAAGTCTGTAGTCTCATGGTTAATTGATGACAGTAGATTACCAGATGAAGTGAACATCATTGTAACATCACCTATTGAGTTTATTCTGCTCCAATTCCAAATAGCAGTTGGTTTCGGCTTCGTAATAATCATGATTTATCTAATTCTTGAGTTAATCCGTAATGGCTCAAAGAATGCTGCAGTAAAGCAAAGACTAGGTGAACTTAAGGTAAAACCGCCCCGCTTAAGTTCAACAATCCTGCTGACTATATTTTCAATTGGTTTACTTGGATTAGCAGGGCTAATTTATTCGTGGAATTTTTTAACTCCAATGATCTTACAATATCTAACTGATGATGCGCAAAATGCTGGCCTTACCACGGAATGGCGATTAGCAGGATATGTTGGATTTATAGTAAATCTTGCTCTAGCTTGTGTAATTGGCTTTCAAGCCCCAGTGGTTACCCTGTTGACTCTTCGGTTTGGTATCGCATCAAGGCAAGAACTCACTCGATATCGCAAGCACATCTGGTTTACAGCATTTGTCTTGGGAGCCTTTTTATCTCCACCAGATCCACTATCGTTATTTTTGGTTGCAATGCCAGTAGTATTACTATTTGAGGCGGCGATAATAATTGACAGGTTGACTAAATTTTCAAATGCATAAATCCTGCGCTGGTATAGCCATCTTTCCAGGGTTATGACCGTAAGATTCGCCGTGAAAATCAGAGCCACAACTAACACTTAGATTGAATTCTTGACAAGCCTGCCATAACTCAAATCTATATTGATCTTCATGACTTCTATGAAATGCTTCAATTGAATCTACGCCGACCGTTTTGCAGAATTCGGCTAATTCTCTACACGGTATACCATAGTATAATGGATGCGCTAATGAGGTCACACCGCCGCATTCCTTTACCATTTGAACGGCTTCGGTAATACTGGGTTTTGGCTGGGCAACATGTGCAGGTAGGCCATCACCAATCCATTGTTCAAATGCTTCTGATTTGCTTTCAACATAACCATTCTCAACCATGGCCTGCGCAAGGTGTGGCCGTCCAATTGATCCGCCCGCTTTGCTGGCAACTTCCTCATAGTCAATAGGCATACCTAAATCCGCAAGTATGGCGATCATTTTCTTCATTCTTGGTATTCTATTGTTCTGTAGTGGTGCTAACCATGTAGCAAACAGTTTAGCGGCGTGACTTGTATGCTTCAGGTCTGGGAAATACGCCAACAAATGCCATGATTTTGCGGCTCTCTCGCGATTTTGTCTTGCTAATTCCTCATTATTTGGTTCAATGCCTCGCTCACAGGTAATCTCTACGCCTGGGATGAAATTAATTCCCAGACGCTTGGCAGATTCTGCTGCTATTGGCCAGCCCGAAATTGTATCATGGTCAGTTAATGACCAATATTTGACGGCATTTTCCTTCATCAATTTAGCCACATAATCAACACTATGCTCTCCATCACTATTGGTAGAGTGGCTGTGGAGGTCATAACACTGTGTCCACACATAGTAAGCGAAATAGTGGACACATATGAAGTTATGATTAAAACAGTTCGTCGATGTCTGGTAAATCTGGTACCTCAGATTTGATTACATGCTCATAATCTTGAATTGGTTTGTCGTTTCCTTCGGCAATTAAATCATTAGCATCAGCTACNGATTGACTTTTTGTAGTTGAGTACTTTATAGCCGTAATACTGTCAATCTTTGTATTGGGGAAGTCTTGGGCTGGTGCATCAAAATTCCCAGTAATTTTTGGCTGAGGTAAACTCGCCACGGTTGAAAAATCATTACTCGTTGCGCTAGTAACAGGTGATTCTACGACCATTTCAGCATTTTTGTGTGGAGCCGGTAACTGTTCAGCCATTGATTGTGCTACTTGGCCAAAGTCACCCTTGCTAAGCGTGTCAATCGCTTGACTGATTCGTTGTTCATTTACTCGTGCCTTCTCCCCAAGTATTGAATCAATGATTCCTTTGGTGTGAATGCTTTGATTACTGTTTGTTATTTCCACGCCGGCAAATTTTGTTGGCGTGCTTTCCAATTGGGCAAATTGTTCCTCAAGAGATAAATTATCGGTTAATTTCACAACTTGTCTTTTCTTTGACGCAAAGTATGCAATTATGAACATTAACACGCTTGAAAAAATAGTAGCGTATTCTTCTAAAGATATGCCCGAATTTCCCCACAAATTAATCTTCAAATTTACTGCGGNTGCAATAATTAACAGGGAACCTAAGATCTTGGCAGCACTTGCCAATTTTGGCGCTATTTGTTCCATATTTTAACACCGAAAAGGAATGATATTTTATTGCTTATTGAGTCTATTCTCTGCAGCAACCACGGTATTCTCCATGAGCATTGCAACCGTCATTGGTCCAACACCACCAGGGACCGGAGTTATCCAGGATGCTACTTCTTTTGCAGATTCTTCAATATCACCAATTAGGGCGTAACCTCTTGGTGTTTCTTTATCAACAACGCGGTTGATTCCTACATCAACAACTACCGCGCCAGGTTTAATCCATGATTTCTTTATCATGTTAGGTCTTCCAACCGCAGCAACAACAATATCAGCTTGTTGGCATTGGGATTTCATATCTTCTGTGCGAGAATGCCCAATAGTAACAGTCGCATCGACACCTCTTGATGCTAATAGAATTGCTTGAGGCATGCCAACGTTTTGTGACCTGCCAATCACCAAAGCCGTCTTGCCTCTAGTATCTATTCCTGCCCACTCCAATAATCGCATGACTCCGTGTGGAGTGCAGGGGATTAGGCCATCATTTCTTGATTGTACCAAACGCCCGAGGTTTACTGGATGGAAACCATCAACATCTTTCGAGGGGTCAATCAAATCGGTAAGTTTTTTTTCATTCATATGACTTGGCAATGGAGATTGAATTAGAATTCCGTGCACACTTTGATCGTTGTTAAAATTTTCAATTATCCTTCTTAGTTCTAACTCAGAGGTATCTTCAGACAATTCTATGTGAGTACTTTTGATGCCAAGTCTTTGACACGCTCTTATTTTGGCTCCAACATATACGTGACTGGCAGGATCATTGCCAACAATAACCACGGCTAAGTGAGGGGTTATTCCACCCTTAAGGCATCTTTCAATTCTATTAACTAAGGCGGCCTCTACAGTAGCGGAACACGCCTTGCCGTCTAGTAAGGTAGCCACCATGAAGGTCCTATCCAACATTGTTTATTGAGTATTTTGATGCTCAATTTCTCCACCGCCAACGTCGAACTCGTGGCCGGCTATGGTAGCAAAAAGTCGTTGGTCATCATAAAAGGACTTGAATTCTAACGAATTTCCGGAGGGGTCGTCCAAAAACATCGTGGCTTGTTCACCAACTTTGCCAGGATATCTAATATGGGGTTTCAGGCGGAAAACTACATTCTGTTGTGCTAAATAGTCTCTAAATTGATGCCATTGTTGCCATTCCATTACTAGGCCAAAATGGAATGTCGGTACCTGTTTGTTATCAACCTGCCCGCTATTGATAGTATCGGGCATTTGTTCTACCAAATGTGCAACAATCTGATGTCCATGGAAATTAAAATTAATTGAGGTGGGGGTTCGCCTGCCGATAGTACAACCAATTGTGTCTACATAAAATCGTTCAGTAGCGATTAGATTATTAACTGGAAATGCCAAATGAAAAGGTCGCATAGTCCCTGTTAAAGACATGCAGTTAACTGTTTTTGTGGAGCCAACGGAGGGACTCGAACCCCCGACCGTCGGATTACAAATCCGAAGCACTACCAGCTGTGCTACGTTGGCGCAGACAAAGCCAAACAACAATCATTCATCAATCAAACGGATGATTTGTTATACTTAATCCTAATTTCCAATGGGCAAATCAAAGAACATGATTTGCTTGGTAGGTCTATGGCCGACGAGATAGCGAACAGTTTTTTGAATGACTTCGCTAAGACAAAGGAAGGTAATGATACGATATTTTCCTGCTGGGCGCGCTATCAAAAAGCAATATCTGACGGGTATGATGCGGTAAATGGCACAATTGGTGCTTTGTTAGAAGATGATGGTAGTTTGGCAATTAATCAAACCGTTGATAAATTTGTTCGTAATTCTCCTTCAATAGAAATCGCAGCTTATGCTCCTTTGAAAGGCATGCCAGAATTTCTAGACTTAGCCGTTACACTGGCGTTAGGTGATGCCAGAGAAGAATTGGAGAGTATTGGAGTATGTCATACTGCTACTGCCTCGCCTGGAGGTTCAGGTGCTTTGTTTCTGGCTGCAGCAAATTATGCAGACCGTGGCAGTAAAGTTTTGCTCAGAGATCGACATTGGGGGCCTTATGATGGATTTTTAGCAGGCTGTGGTCTAGAAGTAACAACATACCCACTATTAAGTAAATCATCCAGCGTCGATGTTGATTCACTCAAAAATAAACTGGACGAACTTTCAAGTTCTCAAAACCGAGTAATGTCTTGGCTAAATGATCCTGCTCACAACCCAACAGGGTTGTCACTGAGCAGTGGAGAGAGAATGTCGGTTTTACAAACGTTCGCTGATGCAGCTATGAAAAATGAGGACGTAGGATTTACTTTGCTAATCGATGCGGCTTATCACTTGTATGCGAAAGAGCCTCATGGATGGGCTGAAAGCATAACAGATGCATTACACAGTGGTATGGAGTGGCCAGCAAACCTGCTAATTACATTCGCCATCTCACTTTCAAAATCCCACACCGTTTATGGTTTAAGGGGTGGCGCCTTGGTCACCATTCATCCAGACCAGTCGGTCGTCGACCGCGTGACAACAGTGATGGGAGTCACAGGTCGACAAACTTGGTCAGCAAGTTCTAGATTAGCGCAATATTCGATTACAAAAATACACTCAGATAGCGAATCAGGTGCAGCATGGTCGGATGAAAAGACTAGGATGACGGAAATCTTGCAGCAACGCAGAGAGTTATTTATTGCTGCATGTGAAGAATTTGGCGTGCCAATCAATCCGACACATGACGGATTTTTTGCCTGGCTGGAAAATGATGATCCTAAGTCAATAGTTGAGAAGTGTGCATCTGATCAAGTTTACCTTGTACCATTAAATGGAGGGGTCAGGATAGGTCTTTGCGCAATTCCTACCAATCAAATAGAACGAGTTGCAAAATCACTTAGCAAAGCACTGCAAGAGTGAGTAAAAATGTCTAGAAATCCAAGAGAGAATTTGATCCTTGCTGGCTTTGTCTGTATTATTTTCGGCGCATTCTTTACCGTAGCAGGTGTTTACACACTTGCATCAACGGTAGGAGTTCTGGGAATATTGCTATTCATAGTTGGTATGTGCTTGAAAAGTAACATTGGCATGTCGGAAGCTGAAGTTAGAAATTGGCGACCTGATGAAGGAAAACTGCCAGATGCTGGCCGAGTGATGTATCGAGTTGACGTTACACTTGATGAACCGATAGAATCAACAATCGTTTGCGGCCCATGCGGCAAAATCTCTGTGGAAAAAGGTCCTAAACCAGATAGTTTCATTTGTCCACAATGCAATATTGAGTTGTGGAGAGTAGAAGAAGAATAGAATGACAATATGTCTAACTTTTTATGCACAGATTTGATAGCAGAATCACTACTCGAATGTCCATGGTGGCCGAGAAACTCGTCAATACAGAGCGCAGAATGCTCAAAGCCATGTTGACAAACCCAACAAAGGTGTGGTCTTTATCAGAGATTCTCAATGCTTGTGATTGGCAAGACCAAGCTATTGCAGTGGGTGCTGGATTGGGGCTTACTGACAAAGGTTTAGTTGAACTTTCCGAAACACTAACAAGAGAAGTTAAACTTGGGGTTCAAGGCCAATCTGCTGTATCTGAAGGTCTGCTTGAAGCAAGGTTATGGGATTGGTTCAACTTAAGTTCTGAACCATCTGTGGCTAATCTGCAACAATCCTTCGAGCGGCATGAAGCGGGGCCAGGAATTGGTTTACTAAAAAAATTAGGCGTCACAATGGATGGTGGTAGATTCACCTGTGCGAATGAATCAAAGGTCAATGAAATCATAAAATCAAGGCAAGATTTTTTGGCCAAACTTCCCAAAACAGTTGGTGATTTAGATGATGATATGCTTGCCCATTTTCATAATCGGCGCAACTTCATAGAATTTGTCGATTCCACGACGAGAACCTGGCAACTGACCACAGAAGGAGCGCAATTTGATTCGAGTCTGCTAACCGAATCGACAATGATTAACGAAATTACCCCTGAGTTACTTCAGAGTGAGGCATGGAAAGATGCTGAGTTTAGACGGTTTGATGTAACCCTTGAGTCCGCAACGCCGCGAACGGGTCGTAGCCACCCCATGCAATCACTTATTGAGAGAATTCGTCACATATTCTTAGAGATGGGCTTTTCAGAAATTGTTGATGATTACGTTCAAACTGCGGGTTGGAACATGGATGCCTTATTTATCCCCCAAGACCACCCTGCTAGGGAAATGCAAGATACATTTTATCTAGAAAATCCAAATTCAATATCTTTGCCGGATGATATCATGGAAAAATGGTCNAAAATTCACCGAACAGGTGGTNAAACAGGGTCGACTGGGTGGGGTGGCGAGTTCTCTAAAGAAATCTCTCAAAAAGGACTCTTAAGGACGCATACCACGGTAAATACGATTCAATACCTTGCTGAAAATCCAAATCAACCATGTCGAATGTTTGCGGTGGATAGGGTTTTCCGCAAAGAGGCGATTGACCGGACACACCTACCAGAATTTCATCAAATTGAAGGAATTATAATGGAGGAGGGAGCCAACTTGCAGATGCTAGTTACAACGCTCAAAACCTTCTATCAAAAGATGGGTTATCCAGAAGTTAGAGTTAGACCAGCCTATTTTCCGTACACCGAGCCAAGCCTTGAAATTGAAGTGAAATGGCGCGGTAAGTGGTTGGAATTAGGCGGAGCAGGTATTTTCCGCCCGGAAGTGACCGAACCGTTAGGAATTAAACATCCGGTATTGGCTTGGGGTATGGGTCTAGAGAGATTAGCAATGTTAGTGTTGGGACTTGATGATATTAGACAGTTATACATTTCCGATTTGGAGTGGTTAAGAAATCAACCACTAATTTGAGGCTTCCAAAGGATTGTTTCAATAATCACCAAATGTAGGAGTTATTATGGGGCTAGCAGACACCATGGATTTAGGTGTTTTTACGCGCTCCGAAACGTGGAAAGCATTGGCCATTGCCGCAATCATGTTTTTTGCAATATCATTTGCGGCTCTGTCTATGTTTGATAGCATGGATGATATTTTCCAATCTGATGCTGATCCTAAACCAATTCCTAACATTGCCTTTGAATCACTAAATAGAACAGGCATTGAATCTCCAATCGTCAACGAAACTGGATGGTTTAGTACCGAAGAATTACTTGGTTCAGTAATAATCTTTGATATGATGGCTCATGATTGTAGTAATTGTCATGCAGTTCAATATCACTTAGAACAAAAAATGGCAGATTGGCAGGATTTAGCATCTCAGAACAATAAATCGTTGCACATTATCGCCTATGGCAGTTGGTATGGTGAAGATTTAGGTTATCTAAATGAATCTGATAGCAAGTATACTGTCCCGCTTTACCCTACCGGGATGGGGTATGAAGAGTCGGCAACCCTTGAAACTGGGGCTCTAACGGATCCAGTTAGATTATTCACTACTGCTGGTACCGGACAAATTCCTGTTGTAATGGTTATTGACGAAGAGGGTTACATCATTGAGAGGCAGGCTACCGGTTCACCAACAGATAAGTGGAGTTCATTTGATTCTGTTGTCGAGTTGGCCATTTCTACTCCAGTAAATGCAACAGAAGATTTGCGTATTGCTTGGGAAGAACCTTCAACTTCATATCTCGCAGTATTTGCTTTGGGCATGATTCTATCAATTTTAGTTTATTTCTCACCGTGTGCTTTCCCAGTCTTACCAGGTTTCATCTCCTACTACTTGTCACTGGGCGCGCGCGAAGACGAATTGATCGCTGAGGGAAAACTAAACAGTAAAATGCCCAGTTCTATTGTAATTGGTTCCTTATCTGGTTTTGGAATGTGGACATTTTTCTTGTTCATTGGAATCATTGCAATTGTCATGGGTGAAGCATTTCAAAAATCTGGTCTGGTACATTATATTGCGGTATCTATTGCAATTTTATTGATTATTCTTGGCTCAATGATGTTACTTGGAATTACCTCGCATGTTATGGGATTTGTCCAAAAATTTGTTGACAAGTATAGTACTACTGAAGATGATGAAGTGTTTACTCCACGTCGAAATATGTATCTATATGGGATTGGCTATGCCGCGGCGTCAATTGATTGTACTGCCGCAGCAGTGTTACCATTCGTGTTATACTTGGGAACGTTGGGTGGCGCCGCAATTACCCTTGGCATCGGGGGGTTAATGGTTGGCCTACTAATTTTGATGGTCGCCGTTACAGTTTTGGTTGGCTTAGGCCGTCAAGTAATGATTAATTTCTTGAGAAGAGCCACTGGCATGATTAAGATGGTCGGGTCATGGATGATGATAATGGCAGGTATAGCTTTGACATTATATCTTACCAATAGAGATGCTGTCAGCGCGGTCTTTGGTTGATTAAAGAGACTCAAAACTCTTGATAGAATCATCGGTGTGACACTCTTCTAAGGATGGTAATATCCAATATTTCCAGGCAACTACGGCAAAAAATATTCCAGTGCCCACATCCCAAACAAAATGTTGTTTTGTCGTCATCACTGAAATAGCAAGCAGGAACCAAACGAACCATAAGATCCTAATGCGCCATAGGTAATTCTTGCCGTTGTACCACCTACTAACTACCAAGACTGTCAGCAGACTCTGCACTATGTGTAGTGAAGGCCAAGCATTCCATGGAGTATCAACGGCATGTAGATTATCATACCAAGGTTGCCAAATACCGAGTTCAGTTTCGTAAACGCTGCTTCGAATATCAACTTCAACAGGTAGTGCAATGAATATCAAAAAAATTATCCAGGTTAACATTAACATTGTCTGATGAAAAATCACATTTTCACGTTGGATTTGTTCATTTTTCATCCCTAAGAATGCCGCCATTGGATAATAGAGATACAAAGTTGAGTATGGGATAATCATCCATGGTATGACAGGAATCCATGTATCGATGTCCGTTGTCGGGTCAAAAGCTTGCCAATCACGCCAAAAGGCAAATTTATTGGTCACTAAATAACCTAATCCGGCGCCAATGATTATGGCAATGATTAGCGCAATGGGAAGTCGATATCCAAATAATTGGGTTCTACTTTTCCAATGGCTAGCCCACAACCTCCAAGGTTTAGAGCCCCATTTTATTCCCATGAGTTAGCCATATTAGGCTGATTAATTAACAATCTGCCAATTCAAAGCGCAATGCCGCAATGTGGGCATGCCTTCCAACCCACCATGATTGGTTTTGTGCAAGCGGGGCAATTTTGCTCAGTAGCGGTTGGCCCTGCGTGTTCGATTTCTCGACCTGGACCATCAACTGCTTTTTGTGCAGTCTGTTGCTTAAGAAACTCTTGCATAACTTCAGGGGTTAGTGCGTCATTATTTGCCGCCATTTCCATCATCTTCATCTGAAGGTCGTTCTGTTTGTCCATGCGCTGGTTTTGATGTTCCATTTGTTGAGTGACCCTCTCACGTTTTTTGTTTTGCACTTGTTCGAATAGAGCCATCGCTTGTTCGGTTTTATGTGATGCCTCTTTCATCCTCAGGTTCGCTTGACCTTCGTCTCGCTTCAATTCCGCTTCCCATTGGGCTTCTTGTTTTCGTAGTTCCTTTAATTCACTCTGTAGTTCCACAGATACCTTTCCAGCTGCTTCGGCCTTGGCGACATTTACCTCACACTCGATTCTTCGCAGTGTTGCGGCTTCTCTGATAGCAATTCTTTCCATCAGTGCTTCGGCGTGGGCACCTTCAGTATTTGTTGCAGCAGCCAGTTCGGACTGAAGCTGAGTTATTTTTTCATTGTCAGTCTGGTTCGATGTGACAAATGCCTTTAACATGGTAAATCCGAGTGTGGTCAGAGTTGCTCTTAATTCAACTTCAGTTCGCATCTCAAATTTATCTTGGAATGTAGAACTTCGCAACATTGCTTCATCAGCGCACTCTGCAAGCGATGGGTTGATTACCCGCATCATCAGTTCATTGTGCAACACCTCTGACAATCTTTTGCGATCTAGAATCGGGGCGCTATTGGCAAACATGTTGAGGAGTTTTGGTATGTCCTCGCCCCGCAATTGAACCCTAATATTAGCGAATCCTGTGACCTTTGTACCGTTAGGAAGGTTGCCCGAGAATGGAATTGCAATGTCGGCAGGGCCAGTCATAGCAAAAAGTAAACGCCTATCTTTAGCTGTGACCCCCATCATATCGCCGATAAATCGATTGAATCCGCCAGCAATATTACCGACTACCTTCTCAGTCAATATATCTCCAATTCTTCCATCGACAATAAATGCACATGCTTCATTAGGCTTTAGTATAACTTCTTGCGCTTTCCATGTGTTTAAATTATTAGCATCAATTAATCGTGCCAGTATGTTTGGATTATCTCTCCATCTGTATCTATTGCTCATATTTACCCCTACTTTTGTTTCTGTCTAAGTCCACCCAAAATCTTGTTTCTTGAATTAAAAAATCCTTGACAACTTGTTGTCATTTGCTGACACTGCTGAATAAGGTTTGTAACCTCGTCATCATCTTTACTAGTGCTAAAAGCATGCTCCGCACTATTGGCGATGTTAATCGCCTTGGTGACCATTTCGATAACATCATGGTCATGTTTGATCAATTTCTTGAGGTCTGATACCTTTGCTGAACGAGAGCCAGAAAAAAACGCATGATTCATTCCGGTGACAGATTTATCGACATCTTCAATCAGTGAGTCTATTTCCGTTGTTGCCAATTTAGCAATCTTAGCGACGGTTAGCCTGTCTGTTTTGAACGCAATGTCATGAATGTTAGCAATATGATTACGCGCCCTTGTTCCTGCTCTTTTAATTTCATCCCGAATCAGTTTATCAGCCTCTCTACGTTTCCCTTTAGTATAACCCTCATAACTAGATAACACTAACTGGATTCCTCTGACGTAAGGTAGAACTTCGATAGGTACAGCAGGCATTGCTCTCGTTCTATCTTTGTACATCCTCGTTATTATTGCTTGTGCTATTTGGCGCACATATTTCTTCCCAAACTAAAATTCGGTCTGAAATTACCCTTGCTTCCTCAATATCGTGAGATACATGGATTGCTGCTACATTGTTTTTCTTCAGGATCTCTTTGACATCATTGGCTAATTGGCGCCGAGAGTCTACATCAAGGGAGGAGAATGGTTCATCAAGAAGAATCAAATTTGGCTCAGCTAACAACGCGCGTGCTAAGGCAACTCTCTGTGATTCCCCGCCGGATAATGTGGTGGTTTTTCGACTCCCGTAACCTGACAAATTCACCATAGCAAGTGATTTTTTCAAAACAGCTGACTTTTCATCTCTGCTCAATTTTGATTTGCTACCAAGTAAAATGTTTCTGCCAACGTTCAAGTGCGGGTATAATATTGGTTTTTGAAAGATGAAGCCGATACTAAAGTCATCGGTTTTTGGTAACTGAATCTCATTGTCATTCGCAGACTCCAAACCAGCAATCATTCGTAGCAATGTGGTTTTCCCACAGCCACTTGGACCAAAAATAGAGATTATTTCACCTCGTTCCAAACATAATTTTAATTGTGAGAAAATTAACTTATCATCAAATGTTTTACTGTCGATATTTACCTTGACTATTTGTTCTTCTTTAGACATCAAAACCCACTTCCTTCATCACTGTGGCGAAATTTTTCTGCGACAATAAACAGAACAAATGTAAGACCCATCAATGTGGTTGCTGCTGCCATGGCCATCGGCTGAATCATCGGGTTAAACTTCGGTTGTCCCATCAATTGGTCCACTAGGACAGATAAACTATCCCAAGAACCAGATCTGATCAAAATCCATGAAGCACCAAATTCTCCAAGGGAAAATGCCATGGTAAGTGCTGCAGATACGACTATTGGGGCTCTTAGTATTGAAACTCTACCATGCCACCATGCCCTGATTGGGGATAATCCGAGCATTTGCGCTTGTTCATAATATTCAGGTTCTAAAGAGCGTATGGCTGGTAACATTATTCTAATTACAAATGGTGTGGTGATTATGATGTGTGGTAAGGCAGGAATGAACATCCACGAGAATAGTGAAGGTGCCCATTTTAGTAATCCAATTAGTATGCCCAAACCAATCATCACTGCCGACAAGGCAAGTGGAATCATGGAGGAAAACTCAACAATTCTAGCGGTTTTGTTCTTATTCTCAACTTCTAGTCTAGCAATACATGAAGCGATTACATACCCGACAGGTAACGCAATCAATAGGGTTATCATACAATAAATAAAAGAGTTTAGCAATGCATCTGGGATTGCAGTAGTTGAATAATTTCCAGACCAGGCTTCTTTCCATGCCACAGTTGAAAATGAGTAACTTCCATCGGTTGAATCTCTAATTCTAAATGATGCTATAGCAACGAGTATTAACGGTAGCATCGAATATAGCGTAGCAAAAAATATCGTAATTTTAGCGAGTAATTTTGGTTTTGCAGTATTTTTTTGTTGTGCATTTTCGGTAATTATTGAGTGTATTGAAGAGTGTTTTTTCTGAATCATTGCGGTTAGAATAATTGCTAAAGATAGAATTGACAGTTGGACGATAGAGGTGGCAAGAACAACCTCACTTGTGTCTATCCTGTAACCATATATGCCAGCGGAACCACCAGATTTTGCCATTAAGGTCTCAAGGTTGTCTTGATTGGGAGTTAACCACTTAATCAGTGCAAACGAGCTGAATGAAAATATGAAGCATAAACAGGCAGAACATAACGCAGCAGGCCCTAAAATTGGTAGCCATAAGTTCCTAAATCTGCCAAGGGTGGTTTGTCCCGCCGGTAAAAATCTAATTTGTTCTTCCCAAGAGTTATTCATAGTTGACAAAGTTGGTTCAACAAACCGCATGACTAATGACAGGTTGAACCACACATGTGCAGCGATTAGTGCTATGAAGTGTCCCGGATTTATCCACCCTGTATAATTAGCCAAATCGGCGACAACCCCGGTTTCAAGTCGTAAATCAATACCGATTGAATCAAGCAATCCACCTGGGTCAATCAACATTAAGAAACCCATGGCCACCACTATTGAAGGTGTNACAAAGGGTACAGAAATCAATGCTCTAATCACTCTGATGTTTTTCCATTTGTAGCGTCCTAAATACCACGCCACTGGAAGCCCAATAATCAGAGTGAAAAGTGTAGAAACACCCGCTTCTAGAATGGTAAATTTGAGCGCTCGAACTGTGTCATCATCGGTAAAAAAACTAGCCAAAGCTTCAATTATTGTCAAGTTAGTAACCGAGGCTAACCTATGTATGGCATAACCTAAAGGAATAACTGTTAAACTGCAAAATAATATCACAGTCAGCCATTGTACCGGAATCAACCACCTGGGCTGCTGATTAATGCTCAGCAGTATCTCACCTCAATCCGTGGCAGTTCTCCACTCGTCAAGCCATGCTGACATTTCTTGATTGATCCTGGCGATTTCAATATCCGAATTTTGTTCAGGTATGTCTGTGTGATATCTGTAGCCATTGGTTTCTGGCAGCAATTTATCATCCAAGACAGAGTACATCAAATTATTTTCTGGCATATTGGCATTGATTTCTGGGCTTAGTAAGTATTCAATAAACGCTTCAGCAGCGTCAACATCATTGGCTCCGTTAATTATTCCAGTGTACTCTACTTGCTGAAATGTGGTTTTTGGCAGAGTAATCGAAGTGGAATGTGTATAGTTGTCTGCGTAGAATGCTTCAACACCAGGCGATTGGCAGTATGATACGGTTAAGTGAGCATCGCCAACATATCCGGTTGTGTATTCGCCATAGCCTCCAGTGTAGTGTGTTTCATATGATTCAGTCCAACCTGAAGTAAATATAGCATCATTTTGTTTAATCATTCTCCACCAATCAAATGCATTGGTTTCATTATCATCATCATTTTCAAAATAATCGATTGTAGCAACCAAAAATGCTCTGCCTGGGGAGGAAGTTACTGGCGAGGGGAATGTCAACTTGCCACGCCATTCTTCGTCGGTAAGATTCCACAATGAAGTTGGGCTGCTGACGTTTTCTCCATCGACAAAACGCTCGTCATAATTTAGACAAACCGGGCCCATGTCAAAAGGAATTGCCAGCGAGCCACTATACGGTTGCATTGCGATGTCAGAGATATTGTTATAATTCGGGTTTGTTGTGTAATTAGTTTCGCTAAGGAGGTTATTGTCTAGGGCGGTTTGCAAATAGGTGTTGTCTAGACCAATCATTAAATCCGCCAGTGGGCTATCCTTGGTTAGCATCATCTGGTCCAAAATACTACCTGAATCATCCACTTTGAGGAAGTTGACACAATAGCCACTTTCCTCAACAAAGGCATCAACCATCTCATCGCTCAAGGCTAGTATATCATAAGTCAAAATATCTAGTGTGCCATCCTCACAATCACCATTATCACCATTGCCTAAACAACCCGACAGGCTAAAAGAAATCAAAAATAGTGCGAACATTATCGCTTTTGTGCGCATTTAGATACCTCCAATTTGTGCCGCTATTTGGTGGGTTCGATCGATTAATTCCAATGGGTTATGAGCAAGAACATACAAACTAGGCTCCCAACCGTATCCACCTTCATCTAGGATAATGTCAAGTTTCGAGTGGGAACCAACTAATTTACCCTTTTCACAGGTGGCAAATGAGTAACCTAATTGATCGCAAATCTTTTTGATATCTCCTTGGTTCACTTTATCGTCAACAATTTTTGGTCTTAGGTTGATTATTGAGGTTTTTGCTTCATTCATTGTGTGTGCCTGAATTAGTACCGAAGCAAGATGATTAGATACTCCAAAGGCAGGGGTTTCATGATGACGCAATTTACCGTTGACAACTGCGATTCTGCCGGGAAATGCCGCAACTTGTTCTACGCTTCGCGCTCCTTTGACACACGATGCAATGTTCATGCCAACAGCGGGTATTGCATGTTGGATACGATTCACATCNAGTCTTCCTATAGCCCATTCAAGGCGCCGCAATAATGCTCTTTCCAACTGCCCACTATCAAGATCAAGTCCGGTCAAAGTTTTGTCAAATCTCAAAGTTTGGTTACCACCAAATTGCATCTCGACAATCAATCGTTGCCTTAGTACATTAACATCAGGCCCTATCGAAGATAACGCTTGTGATAGTTCACTCGCCCAGGAATCAACCATTGCTTCATCTGCAGAGGACGATAGTTGAATTGTCGGTTTTTGCACATGGCGTGAAATTGTGCTTTGGGTGGAGCCAAGAATTTCAGCAATTTCCGTTTGTGACCACCCTTTGCTGCGTAAATCTTTTGCGACATCTTGGTGTAACCTATCGAGCCATTTGCTACCTACTTGGCCTAGCATGTTGCACCNGATAAGGTCCCTATTATTCAATATTACTAAAGAAATATGCATTATGAATGATTAATTTCCGNGATTTTTTTTTGCGNATTAGACTAACATCGTGAAATAGACAANGTTTTTGCCAGGCATAATATTTACAAAAATACGATGTCATCAACAATAGCAATTTCCGCAATTATTAATCAAAAATAACTTTCAGTAAATCGAATGCAGAATGAATATTATTTACCTATAATGAATCTAAAGCATTTTTTAGCAACATAATTGTGACACCGCATGGTTCAAGGGGTTAGCGCGCTGGCCAGCATGTGATGCGGGGCAAGAACTTGAGCGACTTCCTCGATAACGTGGTAAAAAGAATCGCCGATTATATCGAAGATTCTCAGGATGCTACACAGAAAACAGTTGATTTCTTACCCGCTTCATCTCGACAGAAGGTATCAGATTTGTCCTTGCCGCTAGAAGGCCGTGGTAGTCAATCGATTTTGGATGATATCGACGAATTTCTCAAACAATGTGTCAAAACAAATAGGCCTGAATTCATGAATCCGCTTTGGGGTGGATTAAACATTGCAGGTTTTGTTGGTGAAGTAATTGCGGCTTTGACAAATCAATCCATGTACACATACGAGCTATCACCAATTGCTACATTGATTGAAAAAGTAATCATAGAACGAATGATGGAAATTGTGGGCTTTGGCGAAGGGTTTGGGACTCTTACTACTGGTGGCTCTAACGGCAACATGTTGGGTATGCTGTGTGCTCGACAACATGCAGATCCATTGTCATCACTAAATGGATTTGATGGAACAAAGTATGTGGCGTTTGTTTCTGAAGAGGCTCACTATTCAGTTCTGATGTCTGCCAATGTCATCGGGATCGGCCATCAAAACGTTGTCAAAGTCAAATGTGATGCTACCGGTAGGATGAAGCCAGAATCACTTGTTGACGAAATAGACCGTGCAACAAAAAATGGAATGACTCCTTTTTGCATTATTGCAACCTCGGGGACTACGGTTCGGGGCGCATTTGACCCACTGAGGGAGATAGCTAACATTGCTCATGATAATGACATTTGGTTGCATGTTGATGCAGCATGGGGTGGAAGTTGCCTATTTTCCCGACGCCATAGGAAATTGATGGAGGGCGTGGAACTTGCTGATAGTATTTGTTGGGATGCCCACAAGATGATGGGATTACCGCTGATATGCAGTGTCTTTTTGACCAAAAATCAGGCAATATTGAAATCGGTTTGTGCTCACGGTGAATCTGCTCACTATTTATTTCACGAGGATACTAAGGATATAGATTTGGGGCGTTATTCTTTGCAATGCGGTAGGAGAAATGACTCCCTTAAATTGTGGATAGCGTGGCGTGAAATTGGTGATTCTGGTTGGGCAAAGATGGTAGAAAGATACTATGATTTGTCAAGTTATTTGGAAGATTTGGTAAATGAAAGCGAACATTTAGCAATGATGTCTGACAGAACTTGGGCTAATATTTGTTTTAGATATAATGTGGATGGTTATGATTTAAATGAACTCAACACTGAGATTAGAAACCGAATGATGCGTGAAGGGATCAATCTCGTTAGTCGCTCTAACATTAGGGATGATATCGTTATTAGGGCAGTGGTGGCAAATCCGTTAATTGACGAGGATGTCCTTCGCTCATTAATTTCCTCAATCGAAAGGCACGGGACTGAAATAATCAATAATATTCCAGCGGAATTCTAGTTACCGGTTGTTTAAGGAGCGCCAAGTTTTGGAACTTTTATGTCGAGTGGAAAACTAGTCAGAACCGCCCTGTACGAAGAGCATGTTGCACTTGATGCAAATATCGTAGATTTTCATGGTTTCGAGTTACCAATATGGTATTCAAACATTAAAGATGAACACTTAGCCACAAGATCTAGCGCAGGATTATTCGATGTCAGTCATATGGGTACCTTCCGTTTTTCTGGAAACAACGCTAGGGAATGGCTCGAAAGTATTGCCACGCAAAAAGTAACCAACATATCAGTTGGTCGTTGTGCATATACCCATTTTCTCGATGATGATGGCTTCATTATTGACGACATGATTTTTGCGGTCGTTTCAGAGCAAGAGATACTTGGCGTACCCAATGCGTCAATGATTGAAGTAATGTGGGATTGGTTTAGCAAAAAATTACCAAGCGATGGCACAGTAAAAATTGAAAATCTGTCGTCAGACATGTCAATAATTGCCCTTCAAGGGCCAAGTTCGAAAGACATACTTACCTCAGTCTTGGGTTCACATAATCATGTTGGTCGCTTTAAATGGCAAACAATCAGCGCAAATAACCTCGCAATAAGCGGCTGGATTCAAGGTACAGGATATACAGGCGAAGCAGGTTATGAGTTATTTATTCCAAACCGTGAGGCTGGNAAATTATGGCGTGCTTTGATTAATGCAGGCTCGACTCCTGTTGGACTCGGGGCGAGGGATACTTTGCGACTAGAAAAAGGATATTTGCTAAGCGGAGTGGACTTTTGTTGGCCCAAACTTCCAGAGTCTAGTGAATTTTTAGCGAGAGATTCATGGGAAACAAATGTTCCGTTTGGTCTTGATTTAGAGCATGATTTTGTCGGCAAGCATCGGGTAATATCACACCCAGAAAGCGATGCTAAATGGTGGGGGGTGAAATATACTGAAAAGGGTCCTCTGCCGAGGCCAGGTAAAGCAGTAACTGACACAGCCGGCAAGGAAATTGGAATATTATCCTCGGGCGCACCTTCACCAAGTTTGGGTAATACTGGCATTGGTATAGGGTATATATCAGGTGTTTCTGAAGGTGATCAGATTATGGTCGTTGCAAGCCCAAGAAAATCCGTCAAAGCGGTAGTTGTAAGACCACCCTTTGTTTGATTTTGGTGTTGCGCTAAAGCATACGACAAACATGAATATTATGGGCGTTACGCGCACGGGTTTAAATTAGCCGTAAGGGGAGAGTTATCATGGTCGACCAACTACCGAACAGAGGTCTTGAATTAGAAATGTTGCAAGAGATGGGTTTCGAGTCGATTGACGACCTATTCAGTGACCTTCCAGAGCACGTAAGAATGACCGAGGCATTACCACTTCCACCGCCACAATCCGAAGAGGAAATAATTGCTGATGCAAAACGATTGCTTGGTGCCAACCGAGCAATGGGCGATGTAGTATCATTCCTCGGTGCTGGAATATACCGTAATTATGTTCCATCCTCGGTTTTTCAATTGGTAACTCGAGGTGAATTTCTGACCTCCTACACGCCTTACCAACCGGAGGTAAGTCAAGGAATGCTACAGGCTATGTGGGAATTTCAAACCTTGATTTCAGAACTAGTTGGGCTGCCAATTGCTAACCTGTCACTATATGACGGCTCGACTGCAGCCGCTGAAGCATTGACATGCGTGGTCAGAGTACACAACCGTAAAGCAACGCAAAAGGATACTGTCTACATTTCAGAATTAGTTCCTCCAGACCGCATGTCGGTAATGCACAACTATTGTCAAGGGGCTGGGATTATTCTTAAAATCTTGAAACACAACAAGGATGGTACCTTAGACCTATCATCGGTCCGTGATGCAGCTGGCTCATGTGGAGTGTATGTCGAGCAACCCAATCCACTCGGCATCCTAGATGGTGGATTGACCCAAATTAAAGAAATAATTGGTGACAACACCGCTCTAATTGTTGGTGTACAACCGGTATCGCTAGGTCTTGTTGAAGCTCCAGGGAACTATGGTGCTGACATAGTTGTTGGAGAAGGCCAACCATTTGGTAGCCCCCCAACAGGTGGCGGGCCAATATACGGAATTTTCGCTTGTAGCCAAGCTTACCTCCGATTGATGCCCGGCAGGATAGTTGGAAGGAGTCTCGATGTGGACGGTAAAGAGGCGTATTGCCTAACTCTTTCAACTAGAGAACAACACATAAGACGACACAGAGCAACCTCTAATATCTGTACCAATGAAACGCTCATCGCTCTCATGGGTGCAATGCACATGTCCTTGCTTGGGCCCGAAGGTCTCGAGCATTTAGCAATAAGGAACATGACGGCCTGTACTTTGGCAAAGCAAAAACTGTCAGAAATATCTGGCATCTCAATGCCACACTTCGCATCATCACATTTCAACGAATTTGTGGTTGAATTGCCAATGAGTGCGGCAGACTGCTTACATTACCTTGACAGTGTGGGGATAATCGGTGGTTTTGACTTGTCGAAGTGGTATCCAAATCGCAAAAATTGGTTACTGGTATCGGTGACGGATCAAACCAGATCTGCTGAAATTGAATTGCTTGCGGCGCACATAGCAATGTGGTGTAGTGTAGGGGAGATGACCGTATGAGCCGTTTGTTTGACTTTGCTGGCGGAGCAGGAATGGGTTACTCTCAACCAGAGCCACTACTGTCAAAAAACATTATTGCTTTGCCGCCCTCACTATCTAGACAAGAACTACCAAGGTGGCCAAGGCTTTCTGAACCTGAAATGGTCAGACATTACACTTGGTTGTCGAGAAGAAATTTTGGAATTGATACAGGTTTCTATCCGCTTGGTTCATGTACTATGAAACATAACCCTAGAGTCAATGAAGTGATTGCACAATTGCCGGGGATTGCTGACATCCACCCACATCAACCAGAACATCACTTGCAAGGCTTGCTATCAATTTTCCATGAAATGCAACATATGTTGGCCATCTGTTCGGGGATGGATGATGTAACCTTGCAACCTGTTGCTGGTGCTCAAGGTGAATTTACCGCAGTGCGCTGTGTCCAAGAATATTTTCGCAGTCGAGGTGAAACGCAAAGGACAAAGGTAATTGTTCCAGACTCTGCTCATGGAACCAACCCTGCCAGTGCTGCAATGGCGGGATATGACATAGTCGAGATTCCAAGCTTAGAAAATGGTCGAATCGACCTAGATGCTTTGAAAGCCGTGGTGGATGACACGGTTGCTTTGATGATGATAACCAATCCAAACACCTTAGGATTGTTTGAGAATGATGTTCCAGAAGCAGCAGAAATCGTTCACGCAGCAGGCGGTCAAATGTACTATGACGGTGCCAATTTTAACGCCATCCTCGGCCGCACTTCACCGGGACTAATGGGATTTGATGCGGTTCATTTTAATCTGCACAAGACTTTCAGTCAGCCTCACGGTGGTGGGGGTCCTGGCTCGGGGCCAATTGGCGTGAAGTCTCATTTGGCTGATTTCCTTCCAACTCCGATTGTCAAGAAGCGACCAATTCGACCAGGCGAGGAGCAATTTGCAGTTGACGATATGTGGTATTCTTGGTTTGAGCCACGACATACCATTGGCAAAGTGCAACAATGGCATGGTAATGCCGGCGCAATAATTCGCTGTTGGGCATATTACAGAAGGTACGGGTTTGGCCTAAAAGATATGTCTGAACATGCTGTCCTAAATGCTAATTATCTGCGCCATGCACTTCATCGGGAAGCAGCGGCAGCTGGGGTTTCACACATGTTCGTCGATGGTGCGGATGCAGAGGTTGCTAAACACGAGTTTACCTTGTCACTGCAACCTGCTAAAGAAGCCGTTGGCGTCTCTGCTATGGATGTAGCAAAGGGATTATTAGACATGGGATATATGGCACCAACAGTATATTTTCCCTTGGTAGTCCCAGAATGTATGATGTTTGAACCAACAGAAACAGAGAGCCGAGACACATTGGATAAATTCGCTAAAGACTTTGCCAAGGTTCTGCAAATCGATGCAGAAACCCTGCATGAAGCACCCATTAGCACGCCTGTTCGCAGAGTTGACGAAGTGTATGCCGCGAGAAACTTATGCTTAAAACATCCATATAATGATGAGTAGTGATACTAATGGTGAGGGCGCGCGATAGGAGCCCTGAAGACTTCGGTTGGCAAAAAATTGAGCTAAAACCCAATGCNGGCTCAGTTTTGCTACCNCTGTCTTGGGGATTATTACCACTAGTGCTAACGGTTATTGTTTACATGACTGAAACAGGCCTTAGTTACCTTAACTTCCTAGGTGCTGGGGCGGTAATTTTGATGTTGGTTGGCGGTATTGCGGCCGTCAGTGATCGTCAAGGGATCTTCAATTCACTGAAGGTTGGTCTAGGATTTTTCTTCACATGCCTGTCATTGTTTGCGTGGTTGATGGTTGCCAACAATAATTTTCAAGTTGAATTAGGTATCGTATCGTCATTTTTGGCATTTGCCATGATTTATCGTTCACTGGAATTTATTTTTAACGATGCAAATTTGATTTTCCAAACACCGTGGGAGTCAAAGGCTAAACTGCCATCCAATGCAATGACTGGGTGGGATATTAGGTCACGCCGATTTGCGCAAAATACCATGGCAATCAAGCGATTTGACAAGGATAGTTTTGCCCACATCTACGGGGTAAGAACCAAACAAGGACTGGCGATAAGGCTAGATATTTTTGGTATTCCTCTCAATGAACGTTTTGATTACCGCAAATTAAACCTTGATTTGACTTTATTTACCCTCGAACAAGAATAGTCATCTTGAATAACCGACTGTTATGGCAGGGTTCCATGGAAGTTACGATACTGTTGGGCTCATCCTCAGATATGCCCGTTGCCGAAAAATGCACCAAGATTTTGAAACAATTCGAGGTTAAATATCAACTACGTGTTGCAAGTGCTCACCGTTCACCAAAATTTGTCGAACAAATTATTCACGATGCTGAAGCAGATGGCTGTAAGGTATTCATCGCCATGGCTGGGCTTGCTGCCGCTCTACCGGGTGCCGTCGCAGCCTTGACCACCAAGCCAGTTATTGGTGTGCCATGTGGCGGCAGAGTACCATATGATTCACTCCTATCAATCGTTCAACTGCCGCCGGGAGTTCCTGCGGCAACTGTTGGGGTGGACCGTGGCGATAATGCTGGATACTTAGCAGTGCAAATGTTGGCATTGCAAAACGAAAAGCATGCTGCAGCGTTAAAGCAAAACAAACTCGACCAAGTTGCGAGAGTCAAGGCCCAAGACCGTGAGGTTAACGGGGGCAATTGAAATGTTTGACGTCGGTGAATTTGTTAAGGAATCCATCGAGTCATTACAAAATACTATTGATGATGTAGCGATTATTGCCTGTTCGGGCGGCGTTGATTCAACTGTGGCTGCAGTTATAGCCAACCAAGCTGTTGGCGAATTACTACACTGTGTTTATGTTGATACCGGTTTTATGCGCAAGGGTGAAACCGAGCAGATTGAAGCATTACTTGCTGAACAGGGTATCAAGAACCTTGTTACTGTAAAAGCCGCTGATCGATACTTTGAGGCACTCAAGGGCGTTACTGAGCCAGAACAAAAGCGCAAGGTAATTGGTGAGTTATTCATCAGAATATTTGAGGACGAGCAGAAAAAGTGTGGCGCAAAGTACCTAGTTCAGGGCACCATTGCTCCGGATTGGATAGAATCAGGTGGTGGTGTTCGTGACACGATCAAGTCGCACCACAATGTTGGTGGCTTGCCAGAAGACATGACTCTAGAAGTTGTGGAACCGCTCAGAGAACTGTACAAGGATGAAGTTCGAGAATTAGCCCGTCATTTGTCTATCAATGTTGCAGAACGTCAGCCATTTCCAGGCCCCGGGCTCGCGGTTAGAACCTTAGGTGAATTAACCCCCGAGCGTGTTGCTGTTGTTAGGGAATCATGTGCCATTGTTGAGGAAGAACTCGAAGCAGCTGCAGCTGAAGGTTTGATTGAATTACCGTGGCAGTACTTTGCCGCTCTTCTACCNGTGCGCAGTGTTGGTGTTCATGGTGATGTTCGTGCTTATGGTGAAACAGTGGTGGTACGGGCGGTCAAATCAATGGATGGCATGTCGGCTCGTTACTCTGAAATTCCGCATTCAGTTTTACAAAAAATCAGCACTCGGATAACTAATACGGTCAAGGGGGCAGTAAATCGCGTTGTATACGATATAACTCACAAACCACCGGGCACTATTGAATGGGAATAACCTAATATTTGGATATTCTAAACTTTTAAAATACTATAGTGATAGTACTAATTTAATATTTCACTATTCCACAAGCTAGATTACAGAATCCAAGAAATAGTGTGACTTGTGGCATAGGCCATCGAATCAATACTATTTCCAGTCAAGTAGTTGTAAGATACGAAAATCATTTCATTGTTGTAAATATATTTATTTCCTGGTCGGTAATCACCGTTGGTAATATCTACAGGTTGATTTATGCCGTCGTAGGCGTAAAGTGTTGCTATGTGCGTGCCGTTAATACTTCCCGAAAAGAACAAATTGTTTTCAAAAACAACTAAATTACTAGAGTTAGTTCCACCGAGATATCCTTGATTAAGATCTGCGACCATTGATGCTGTGCTACCGTCATATTTCCATAATTCATATCCGTGTGTGCCATCATCGGCTTGAAAATATAATTGATCATTAAATGAGGCAAAATTCTTTGGATAACTGCTAAAGCCGGGTGATATATCTGCAATAAGAACTGCCAACGCGTCTCCAGTTTGGTTGTTGACTACCAATTTCATCAGTTCATGTCCGTGGGTGCCGTCCGAGGCACTAAAATAAAGCTCATTATCGAAAACAAACATATGATTGCCACCATCATAGTCGTGAGATATTTCTATGTCATTAACCACTACTTCGCTTTGGTTGTTGGTATCATATTTCCACAACACAAGATCGTAAGACCCGTTTTCCGCACCGTAATATATTCCATCACCAAAATTTGTGAGGGTCCCTGCTCGATTGCCACCGCCTGGTAAAATTGTGGGTGGATTATTACCATCATAGTAGGACAATCGACCNTCGTNCCAATTTATGCTACTATTTCTCCCAATGAAAAACAACTTGTCATCATATACTGTGACAGAATTTCCATGGTATGAATACATTCCATTATGGAACCCTTGGGCTAAATCATAGACCATACTGGTATCAGTATCATTATGTTTCCAAAGTTCATGTCCGTGAGTACCATCATTTGCCGAAAAATACAATTCATCGTTGAAAATGATAAAATTACTCGGACTACTGCTGCCGCTGCCGGAATTTATATCTGCAACCAGGGAGAATTCACCTGAACTAAATTTCCAAAGTTCATTGCCTGTAGTGAAATTGTATGCAGAGAAATACAAGTCATTGTTATATATTATCATATCATTGTTATTTATTGATATTGTCGTGTTAGCTAGTTGCGATATTACAAATTCATAGTGTTTGCAATACTTAGTTGAGTGATCGATTTCTCCAGTTTCTAGAATACCATTACTAGATATCCCCCCGTTTTCACCATTATCCAGTCCATGAGATACTATTCGCTCACCATCATTACATTCAGCCGATGGTGATAAATCCTCAACCGTTGTCAACATGTTATTTGGGTTTGAAGAATAACTGTTATTGGAGTTTGAGTGGTAGCCACATATGTATTGCACCGTATCAATTTCAGAAGCATTCAGATGCCCATCACGATTGAAATCAATTCCCGTTTCAATTTTAATGCCATCATTTGCGCAATTATTTCCCGCTGGCTCATTTGTGGTCAAAATCAAGGATGAATAACCATGAACTCCATCTTGCCCGTCAGTACCATTGAATCCTCTGGGTCCTTGTTCGCCATCTTGGCCGTCAGTACCATTGAATCCTCTGGGTCCTTGTTCGCCATCTTGTCCATCAGTACCATTGAATCCTCTGGGTCCTTGTTCGCCATCTTGTCCGTCAGTACCATTGAACCCCCTGGGTCCTTGTTCGCCATCTTGTCCGTCAGAGCCATCTGCACCATTACAAACATCAATTGTCATAACAAATTCAGCGGATTCTAAAAATCCATTTTGATTGACATCAGGTCCAATGTTGAAGGTATTGCCACCATTTGAGCAGGATATGCTAGGCACAGCAGTAATCAGTATCGAGGTTCCATCCTCGCCATCCAGACCGTCGACTCCGGATAAACCATCTTGCCCGTTAGCGCCGCTATTTCCTTGGATTGAGATAACATCCCAGCCGCCTGCTTTACATACCTGAAATTGATTACTATCCTCAACATAATACAATCGACCGATTGTATCACCGTCGCAGTTTGGCAAGTCAGCGGCACTAGCCGCATAATGTACGTTCCAATCATCAAGTTCAGTGATAGTTTTATCGACATTATCATCTTCGTCCCCGACACATCCGGCTAGTGACATAGTCGCCATCAATAGGCACAAAACAAACGCATTGGTTTTATTCATAATCTTGTTCATGCGGAAAGAGGAATTAAAGTTTAGGGCTCAAACAAGTGAATTAGCATATTTATTATATATTGGGTCATTGATTTGGTTTAATACCTTTCGTTAACTAGCTTGTAAAAGCAAGATATCAAAAGCAATGTCGTACTAACGCAAGCATGGTGCGAGGTAGAATTGGTGTATTTTTAGTAAGTGTTATGCTGTTTTCTTTAATTTCCAATGTACAGGCAAATGAAGAATCAGCTCAAGTAGCTCAATTTGGTACCGGCTTTAACGAGATTGTAATTGCTGATTTAACTGATGGACTAGATGAACCGAGAGATCTTGAATTCCATCCTAATCCAGCCCGAAGCGACGAGTTGTGGATTGTCAATCGAGCGGATGATGCCATGGTAATCATTCATGAGACCGGAACTTCAAGCCAGACTAGTGAAGAGCGATTAGATGCATACAGAAATCATTTCATGGAAGAGGTGAGTGCGATTGCATTTGGTGCGTATGACGATGAATTTGACTACACTTTCGGAACTGCTCAGGAGTCTAGAAATACCTACAATGGTGTTGAAGATGCAAATAATTTCATGGGACCTGCACTATGGCCATCATCACTTTCCCATTTTGCTATGGAGAATCAAAACGGACCGTTGGGAGGAAGCCACATCGACATGCTTCATGAATCGCCTGACGGAATGGGAATTGCTCATGATAATGGCAATGCATATTGGTATTTTGATGGCTACTATGGACATTTAGTTTACTATGATTTCCAAGCAGATCACGACACCGGTGAAACTGACCATTCCGATGGTATCGTNCACAGATATTCAGATGTTCCACTCACCCGTTACCCAGGGGTTCCAAGCCATATGGTGCTGGATAAAGACTCAGGAATACTCTATATCTCCGATACCGGAGCGAACCGGGTTTTATGGGTCAATACGGATGATCAATCTACAAGTTCTACCGATATCTATGATGAACCATCAAGAATGGAAACCTTGGCACAATATTTGAGAATTGATGGTGTTGAGTGGGGCATATTAGATACCGGATTAAATCGACCATCTGGGATTGCGCTTGAAGGCAAAAACCTGTTTGTCTCTGAGTATGGTAATAGCGAAATTACTGCTTACGACCTTGATACCAACGGTAGAGGTGGGAAGATTGTAGATGTTATACAGACCGGTGCTCAGGCCATAATGGGCATAGAAATTGGCCCGGACGGCCATCTGTACTATGTTGATAATGGGCGAGACCAAGTTGTTAGAATCGACCCTTATTTCGACATGGATGAAGATGGTGCTATGGATAATGAAGATAACTGTCCGTTCATTGCCAATGTCGACCAAGCAGACTACGACGAGGATAACTTCGGTGATGCTTGTGATGATGATGATGATAATGACTCAGTTTTGGATGACAATGACAGCTGTCCCACCGGACAAAAAGGTTGGACTTCATCACAAGCAACCGATCATGACTTGGATGGCTGTGCAGATGCAAGCGAAGATGACGATGATGACAATGATGGTTTGGCAGATTCTGATGATAACTGTCCAGTTGGTGAAAAAGCTTGGTGGTCAAAGGCTGCTAACGATTATGATGGGGATGGATGCAGAGACCAGTCCGAGGATTTAGATGATGATAATGATGGTATATGTGATGCGGGTAGTACCGGTATTAACTGTGTTATTTCCACAATGTCAACGGACTTATGCCAATACTCATCCTTGGATTTTAAATCTAATTCGGCGACCGATAACGACGCAGATGGTTGTGAAGATGCTACAGAAGATACCGATGATGANAACGATGGTTACCTTGACGAAATCGACGATTGTCCAGTGGATAGTGGCACCAGTTCCCATGGTTTAACTGGTTGCTTAGATACCGATTACGATGGGTATCCCGATAGTCAAGATGCTTTCCCACTTGATACTAGTCAGTGGGCAGACTCAGATGATGATGGCTTTGGTGATGAATTACTCGGAACCGATGGCGATTATTGCCCAAATGTTGCCGGTAACTCAACTAAAGATCGAATTGGCTGCCTTGACAGCGATGGCGATGGTTGGTCCAATCCAGATGATGTTTGGAACATGAATTTTGGTGGTGATGCATTTCCTCAGGATGCAACCCAGCACTTTGATAGTGACCAAGACGGCTATGGGGACAACGCAGAGGGTAACCAGCCAGATGCCTGTCCAAGTGTTTATGGGACTTCTACTGTAGATTTGTTTGGTTGTCGAGATAGCGATGGTGATGGCTGGTCTGATGTGGCTGATGCTTTCATCAATGACGAAACCCAATGGTCAGACCAAGATAGTGATGGCTATGGTGATGAAATTGGCGGTAACTTGCCAGATGCCTGCCCAACAGAATTCGGTAACTCGACGATAACTCGCTATGGCTGTGTAGATTCCGATGGGGATGGTTTGGATGACGAGTTGGATGCTTTCCCGCTTGATGACTCAGAAACAATCGATACCGATGGCGATGGAGTTGGCGATAACACAGATGCTTATCCACAGGATTCAACAAAATCAGTGCTAATGAATGAGGATGAAAGTTCAATAAATCTAGTGAATATTACCATTATTGTTGGAGTATTACTTGCTTTAATTGTGGTGTGCCTCTTGTTCGCAACTCGCCAAAAGCAGTCGAAGGCAGAGATGCCAGCAATGAACATGGCAGACACCCAATTAATGTTTGACACACATCCACAGCCATTACAACAACCGGTCGCCACGCCTCTTCCACAAGCAGCAGTACCACAGGGGCCACCATTGCCTGCAGAGGGATTGCCCCCCGGCTGGACTATGGAACAATGGGCTTGGTACGGTGAAGACTATCTTCGCAAGCAATGATTAATCTACCACATCAGTAAACCGTTAAACAATGGATAACGAAACTCGTACTAAAGCTTGGAGTTTTCTAATTTTCATTCAAGACGGCAGTATTGCTGCAATCATGGCGGCGGTCGCCTCATTCTTACTAGGGGTGGATGATTTGCTAGAGTTTGGCATAGTTTACACTGTCTGTTTTTTGATTGTAAAACTGTATCACAGAGTAGCTTGGCGCTTCTTCAGCGGATTAGTCAATAACCCTGTGTTGAGAAAGTATCTTTTTGGCAATAATGCCAAACGATAAAAACAAACAATGCAAGGCGGAAAAAGCAAAGAAATAGTAAGTTATGGGAAGATTCGATGATATCTGATTTGCTGGCTCGTGCGATAATGGATCCGCAATTTGGTTTGGAATTGGTTGAGCAGTGTTGTCTGTTTGGGTTGTTGATTGTATTTTTCTTGTATATTTTTCGCAGAGGTATTGAATGGTTTAGAAACATAAATTAAATATTAAAGGTATGGTATGTGAGACCTTGTGAAATGCTTTTATTGCCGATTGTCTAATATACAGATGATTCTTATTATAATTTGCTGAGGATTATTTATGTTACAAAACAGGTTGATGGAACACCTTTCTGGAACCGATGAAAACATGCAAGAAATCGTGTTAAAGCACCAAGGGGTGGCAAATAAATTATCATTAGTAGTCGGTGATAACTTGTTCCAAATGGTGAAGCATAATGTTGATTCTGGAACCAATCATGAATTTTCTATTGCCCGGCAATCGATCAATGGTTTTAAGCATCGTAATTTTCAGATACTGCGAAATTGGCGTCCGCTTATTTTGTTCTTATGTTTCGCTAGTTTCATATTTACCGTGCCAATAAAATTTACTTACAATAGCCCGTTTTACATTGCGGACATAATGTTTTTGACAACATTTGTTTTGCTTATTTTCTCATATGGTAATCCGCACATTCTAACATTTAATACTGAATCTAACAGTTATTCAGTATTTTTCTATGAATGGGGCTCAAATAGACAGCAAGTTTCTGCAACCCTATCCGCCTTTGGTGTTGCAATGGCTAAGTTCCTTGTCACTAGAGAATTTACTATCTCAAATGTAACGTATAATATTGGTAGAATCGGCGATACTGTCGCTACAGATTCTGTAGTAATGGAAGATCAAACTATGCCCTCAACACCGAATCCAGTTTTGGAATCAGAAGAATAAAATTTGGCGCCGATTATGGGGTTCGAACCCATGACCTTGGGATTAACAGTCCCACGCTCCACCAACTAAGCTAAATCGGCATCGTTGCCGAATCACCACTCCTTTATGAGCAATTCGGCGAACCTCTCTTTATTCAATAACAGAGATTAGGCGGGTATCTAACCTGATTTTTTGCGGTGAGATTGTTAGTGAATTGCTTAACGCAGTGATTTCTGTGTCAGACAAAGCTTGGTTATGATGAAATTTCAGCCAAACAGATTCTAAATCAACATATTGTCCTCTTTCAACACAAATCTCAAACCCAACCTCAGGAATTACCTCATCAGCAATAGTAAATCTGCCAGCACCGTGATTACGGGCTATTTCAGCCAACACCATTGAGTCAATTTCACTGACGTAACCTGCCTGAGTGGGGTATATTTCTGCAATATGGTTACTTTTTGGTAATACTGATTCAGGATTGTCAATCAGTGCTTGAGCAATATTCTGCTCAACACCCTGGTTGATGCACATCAGTTTGAATTTCTCCAGTGCCTGACCGTTTGCTATTACCTCAGCGATTAAAACCTCTGCAGCTTTGTGTGAACGAACTAGACCTGCTCTAATCATTAACTCCGCACATTGTAACAAAACAATTTCGAAGGTGTCTTTCGAACCCTTGCCTTGTAACACATGTACACTACCCAAAACTTCCAAACTGTTGCCAACATATTGCCCGATTGGATAATCCATCTGAGTAATCTGTGCGACAGTGTTTATCCCAAGTCCTTTAGCGGTCTCAACCATAGCTGTTGCTAAGGCAGTAGCATCATCAATAGTTTGCATGAAGGCTGCGCTGCCACACTTGACATCAAGAACCAGGGCGCCGAGTCCTTCTGCGGCTTTTTTTGAAATTATTGAAGCAGTAATTAGTGGTATACTGTCGATTGTATCAGTTACATCACGGATAGCATAAAGCAAACCATCAGCTGGTGCAATTGCCTCATTTTGGGCAGCAATACAACAACCGATTAACTCGACTTGCGCTTGCATCTGCGGCGGAGTAAGTGAGCAGTTGAATCCGGGAATCGATTCTAATTTGTCGATTGTGCCACCAGTGTGTCCAAGTCCTCTGCCGGCAAGCATTGGCACTTTCAATCCGCAAGAAGCTAAGATGGGGGCTAGGATAAGCGACATCTTGTCACCAACTCCACCAGTGCTGTGTTTATCAACAACAAGTGAATTATCCTGCCAATTTAACACCGAGCCAGAGTGCATCATGCCTTTAGTAAGAAAAGTGGTTTCAGTGACAGAAATTCCATTCGAGTGGACTGCCTTTAGCCACTGCTCCACCAATTCCAACTCAATATTACGCTGCGCAACCGCTTCGATAAATTCTTGCAGGGCTTGCTCATTCATCGTCTGTTTGGCTGAGACTTGATTGATTAAGACCTCAACATCTGCAGATTTCATAGTATCAGCCTAATCTTCTGCGAGACCAATCTCAACTAATCTTTGATGCAGGTAATCGCCAGCACTGATTGATTGATAATCAGCAGTACCGCTAGTCATCGCAATGAACTCTGGCCTTGGGGTTAAATCAATTGAATTTCTTGGATGGACAAACATAGGCATCGAGAACCTCCGAGCAGATATCGATGTTGGATTGACCACTCGATGAGTTGTTGATTTGAATAAACCATTGGTTAAGTTTTGAATCATATCGCCAGAATCGACGATGATATATCGCTCATCACCTTCAACTTTAATCCATGTCCCATCATGGTCCATGACTTCCAGCCCATCAGCAGTTGCAGTAACTAACAGGGTAATGAAATTGATATCCTCGTGGGCGGCAGACCTGACAGCACCTTGCGGTATGTCTTCACCTAGCGGCGGGTAGTGGATGATGCGCATTATCGTGTTGCCATCGTTCGTCATTTCAACTAACCAGTCACTGTCTTTACCAAGATATATGCTGCAGGCTGACAACAAATCACACGATAGCGATTCCATTCGGTTATACAAATCATCGATCACCGCTGCAAATTGCGGCACTGTATCATCTGGCCAAACATTGGCTGGATAGGAAGGAGTTTCCCCCGGCTTGTGCGTTCTGCCAGTTTGCCAAAATTCCTTAAGGTCCGGAGCAGGATTGTCCTTAGCGTGTTCAACGCCAAAAGCGGTGTAGCCTCTTTGGTGAGCAATCTCTCGGTGCGCATAGTTCATTTTTACGTCAGCACTCAACCCAAAAAATTCATCGCCTTTGTCATATGATTGTTTAATCAAATCAATCGGTATGCCATGGTTTTTCAAGGCAAAAAACCCAATGTCCTTTAGCGAATCACCAACCTCAGAAATGAATTTATGTTTTCTAGTTTCATCTCCAGAAGCATAGTCTGCGAAATCTATCACCGGAATGCTTCGGCTCATGTTATCACTGGTTGCTAGAATCAATACCGTATCAAATCTGTGTCTGAAATAGCAGAAATATCAGGTTTTGGTTAATCGCGTAGTTTAGACAGTAGTCTTACCATTTCGATGTAAATCCAAATAATCGTAACCAGAACGCCGAATGCGCCCCACCATTCAGCATTCTTTGGCGCGTTCATTTTAACGCCAGATTCAATGAATCCGAAATCTGAAATTAAGCTTAGAGCCGCAATACAAAGAATGAACCCTGTTATACCGATACCAATAGGTCCTGATGAGTGAAGATATGGTACTTGGAATGGAGTGAAGAAGTAAAACATGATTGATACCAAGTATAGCATCATGATCGCAAACACCATACTACCAATTACCTTGTTGAATGTGGGTGTAGGTCTGATCACTCTTGATGAATAGATAAACAGCATACTACCGGTGATAAATAGCGTTCCGAAGGCAGCCTGAATGATTATGCCGCTGTAGAATGTTTCAAAGACCAATGACAGAGATCCTACAAATAGACCTTGCATGACTGCGTATATCGTCATCAAGATTGCAGGATTATCCGGTCGCATTATCATCAATATTACTGCTACTACGATTCCACCAAATAGGCCGCCCCACGTCATGCCACTAATGACTCCGGCATTACCGGCTTCCAAAGCATCAAGTGCTACATATGCCGCACACAAGGCAACGACGGTGACTACTCCTAGAAGGTAGGCTAACTTGCCAATAGTACCTTGTAGAGTCATGGTGTTTTGACCTTGTATATTTGACCAGAAATTTTGAGTCATCACTGGGTTACTGGTGGTATAGCGCATCTTTATCAGCAGGGCTAAGACAAAGTCCTTTGTCAATCTTACGATGTTATTGGTTATCTTCAACCTGTTCTTGATAGTACTCTGCAAGTTGTTCAATAGTCCATCCATTGTCTAGATATCGCTGAATCACATCAGTGCCCCAGCCAGGGAATTTTGCAAGGTCTGCTGCCGTAATATCGCTGGTTGCCTCGCTACCAACTTCTTCACCGCTGCCATCCAAGACAGGCATTGACCAAGATTCTGTGGCAACAGATTCGGTGTTCTCCATCAACATCATCTCTTGCTCTTCCAAACTAACCAAATCCTTGGCTTCAGTTGCTTTACTCTCCAGTTGTTTGAGAATAAAGAATGCTCCAGCAGTAAATATTGCGGCCACAAGCATGACAATGAGCATTGTATTAGAGCCAGTAGTGTCTTTTTCCCCATCACTAGCATCTGCTTTTTCAGCCAACTGGTTGCTAGAACAACCGTCTTGGTCAGTCAACCCACCAGGTTCAGTATTGGGACAAAGGTCGTTTTTGTTGGCGACGCCGTCTGAATCATCATCAGCATTAGGATCAATGGTATGATTGCCATCAGGTTCAGCAGTATCGACATCTGATACCAAATCACAACCAAATAGATCAGTATCTTTCACCCCATCACCATCGGCATCCTCCATATTTAGCGCATCACTTATTGCAACATTTTCGATGCTAGAATTTAGAGCAGTACTTTGTGCCCAAGCAATTTCAGCAGAATCAATCGCACAATCTCCGTCGGTGTCCGCCAGCAGTGGATGCCCACCCTGCTTTTCTTCATCGGTATTGTTTACCCCATCACCATCAGAATCATACATATCTTCTGATACACCAGATGGCATAATTCGCTTGGTTCTGTTCAAACCGTTAGCTACTTCCCACTTGTCAGTGAGTGTGTCTTGGTCTGTGTCAGTTACGTTATCCAGCCGATTCCAGTCAACATGCCACGCATCAAGATAGAATTGAGTTACCGTCGCAGAGTGAATTATTATACCCATCTCTCTATTCCGGCTCATTGCTGAACTTCCCATATTTATCGAGGAGACTAGCACACTTTCACCATCAACAATTATCCCTTTGTTGTGAAGTTTAGAAACTTCATCGTCTTCACTCATGACAATAGCTGAGGCGTCAAGTCCCTCAGTACCATTCCAGACCTCATTAAACAAATCAACAACCTCTTGGTCGTCATCATCAAGGTATGCTCCATTGATTATCAGATGTACTCCAACACCATCCATTGCAACCTCATGTAGGGCGGTAATTATTGGGTTTTCATCGCCCCAACCATATGACCAATCGAGATCAAGAGTTTGTTGTGATAGTAGCACTTCCTCGTCGGCCGAGCGAATAAATTGCGTTATTTTGGTGATACAATTCTCGGGGCAGGTCAGTACTTCTCCAGACACGCTGGCTTGGATTGCTGACTGTATGCCGCCACCGCCGATGGTGTTTGGCGTGTAGAACTCATGTGAATCATAATCACTCAATGACATCAATTCAGACCAGTAGATATCCAGGCTGAATTGTTGGTCGACCATTTTTGCAACATCTGAGTTGTCGATTACAATACTCCATTCGACATTACCCCTAACACCTTGGGCAGGGGTCGATGAAGGTTTCCAATTACCCGAAGACATCCACACACTGCTGGTATCTCTAACCGCGACTTTGCTGTGGAGATATAGATATGGTTCATCACCATTGGTGTTGAACTCATATACTTTGGCGCCAGCCTGGATAAGGGTGTATGCAATGTCATTCTTGTATTGTAGGTCAGTTTCAGACCAAATATTGCAATTGTAACAGCCTGGATCNAACATAATCTCCACACTAACTCCTCTTTGCAGCGCATCTAACAGGGCTTGNACTAGGTAAGCGTCTTGCATTTGATATAGCTGAATACGTAGACTATTTTCACTATCATCTATGAATTGCTTTAATTCTAATAATCCGTTTTGGGGGCCGATTATTGGTACGATTATTGATTGTGATTCCTCGAATACAGTTTGTAGACATATAGTTCCCATGCCGCCGGTGACAGACCAGTGGTGTTTCCAATCCTCGGCAGTATCAGTGTCTGGCAAGAAAGAACAGCCATCACCACGCACATAGACGAATTCGTCGTTAGCAAGGCTTGATGTTGGGATAGAAATTGCTTCGCTACCCCAGCCGTCATGGCTTGCTGGACCACTGTCAAACACAAAGGTGTCTGCTAAATTACCATTCGGGTCCTCGATCGATATTGCAACACCTGAATCTGGAATATAAAAGTCAGAACATCCAATAGCGTCAAAGTTCAGATAAACTGTAGCTTCACCTAATAATAGGTTGGTATCTTGGTCGATAATTTCTGCCATNCCATCATTATCTGAAATATCATCACTCTTGGCGAAAACTACGGTGCTTTGAGGGCCAAAGAACATGTTGTTGATAATGGTACATTCTGACACGGTTCCATTATTGATACTGATTGTCCAACCATTGAAAAACGCGTCATTTTCTCCAAGGTTTTTGATTTGAATAAACTCGTTGTCATATGGTGAAATCCTACTCATCACAATGTCTTGTGCTGATGCAAAGTCAGTTGCTTGGATATTAGCAGAACCGGGGGTTGGATAAGCCGAGGAAAACCAATTTTCACCATCCTCTGAAATCCATGACTCACAGGTGTTGGGCGAAAGCCCTTCGCCGTGAGCATTAGATGAGGTTATTTTTGTTCCATCAGGGTTGTAAAAATCGATTGTTTCTATCGGCATCAAGTATTTGTTTGGTACGCTTACCAAGGCGTATTCACCAGGGTTAACGACCGTCGAGATGGAACTATCCGGGGCAATATCATACTGGTCTGAATCATTGACAGCGGCTAAATCTGTTATGAAAAATCGCTCAGATTCAGTGTCAATGCGCCATCTTGATAGATTAATTGGTGAGGTGCCGTTGTTAAGAACTTCAAACCAATCGTTGTAAATGTGTCCCATTTGTCCACAAAACCCTAGATATTCGGTGATTACTAGGTCATTAGAATCCGTATATTCAGGCCATACTGGATTTACCTGATTTGGAGTTGCCCAGGCGGGCTCGACCCAACCGGTAACTCCCGATGGGTTGGTAGTAGTGTATCCGGCATGACTGGATCCTGGTGCCACTAGCGAGGTATTTTCAGATGAATAATTCCANGTGACAGTATCAACAATTCCGCCGTTTGTATCTGTNATAGTTATGATATCATTGGCCTCTTTTAGGTAAAACGAACTGGTCCCACTCATGGCTATTAGGCCGACACTGCCAGCCTGAATTATTGCATCAGATTGATGTGGGAATTTGCTTGCTGTTATTGTGAAACTGCGACTGTTAGAGGCTTTCAACATCCATCCCTCTAAATCGATTGCTACAGTGTCATTATTGTATAATTCAATCCATTCGCCTAGCGGCCATGGCCGGGTATCCAAGCCNTCACTATTAGGTAATATTTCAGAAAAGACAACATCAGCTGAAGAATATTGTTCTGCCCCGGGTTCTGCTTCGCCGGGAGTTATCCAATTCGATGGAATCCACGCATTACCTAGATCGTCATAATCCCTGATCATCGAAACATTGTCACCAAAATAATTACCGTGCCATGCGCTGTCGATAATTATTCCATTACCGTCCTTCAAAACAAGATGCTCGTAGTTGTCATATAAGTCGAAATTATTTGACATGCTGACCAGCCTCCTCTCACCAGGATTGACTTCAGTGATGCCGGTATGGGTTTGATTGAAAACCATGGTTCCGGGGTCAAAAAATAGTTTATCGCCCTTGCCGTTGGTTAAACTCCATCCAGCGATGTCTACCATGCTTGAACCATTGTTCAGAATTTCAATCCATTTTCCATCGGGAAAACTTCCAGTTGTGTTGGTTGATGGTAAGTATTCGGTAATAAATACTTCAGTTATCATGGTTGGTAAAGAAGCCATTGGATTAAGGTTTGTCATATTGATGGTCGGGTGTGCTGAGATGTACATCGCATCACTTCCGACAATGCGTGATAGTGAAAACCCGGGTTTGCTAGTGGTCCAGTTTACCTCATCGGCAATTGAGCCGTTTGGCCAATGAACGCCTAGTTTTTCGATTCCATTGTTAAGTACTGCACTATTTGTCGAGCCATTTAGCGCGATTATTCGAGTATGTCCAGGGTTAATCATTAGTGAGTCTGTATCACTTGAATAACCTATCAAATGCTCTTGGTCAAACTCAAGGACATTTCCAGCAGCATCGGCAAGATACCAACCAGTCATATCAATTGCAGTGGCTCCCTTATTGTATACTTCAACCCACTCTCCGCCTGGATAGGCAGCATTGTCTAAACTTGGCGAGGCATCAGGCATAACTTCGTTGATCATGATGTCACCNGGGGANTATTCTGGGCCAGCAGGAGTGCCACCTTGATTGGGTTGTCCAGGCGAAAGAGTTGGTGACTCTACCCAATTGGCAGTCGGATCTGAGCTATCTTCAGTCATAGATTTCCCATCAGAGGTCGTTTTCCAGGTAATTGAATGGACTAGATTTCCCGAAGAATCTTTTAGATTAACCATGCCATTAGAGTTTTTCAGGCAGAATCCACAAGAACCACCATCGCCATTTCTTGCTAACACGATATAATCACCCGCAGCAACATCGAGGTTTTGTGCATTAGTTGGATATACGACATTATTTGTTGTCATACTTAGTAGTCTAGTGTTATGGTCTTCCAAACTCCAAGTTGAAAGGTCGACGGTAGAAGCTCCTGAGTTGTATAATTCTACCCACTCACCACTGGTCCAATCACTGGGTCCCACTGCCGAGGTTTCCTCCCCACTTGATGAACCGTAGGCGTTAGCGAGTACTTCAGATATACATATGTCGCCAGTACAAGCTGATGATCGGCTCGAAGTTTCTCTAATTCCTTGAGTTTCACTCAAGGTTTCGTTCCCTAGTAATGGTGACAGAAATGAGCAGAGCATAATTGTGATCAGAATTATTGGGTAATTTTTGTTTGCCATAAATCTCCTCTCCATGTCAATCCAGTATTATTCGTCATATCTTTATTTTGATTTTACAAGAAACCAAATGCATCCTGTGCCTGGGAAAATGTGTAAATCATAATTGGGACAATGATTATGCCCATACCGTGACTTCGGCGGATTCCAACTCTAGGCGGAATCAAACCAAGTATCGTGCCGATAATTAGTACACCAATACCAATGAATCCTGTGGTGAACCATACCAGGGCACTAACAAAAATAATTACTCCCATGACCATTTGTTGTAATGGAATCGCGGCATGCAATCGGAGCATCCCTTTACCGACATATTTCATGATTGGCATTGCCATCAAGCCGGCAGCAACAGTTATTGCAATCAATCTGACAAAATCAGCGGTTGGTTCTGTTGAGGACCAGGTATCAATTGGATACATCATTTTGAGTGCCAGAGTTGCGCCCGACCTTGACCGGCCGATGATATATAGGAAACCAAGTACCATTACAGTCACTGCGGTGTTGACCGCTGAAAGTATCGCAATCACTTCCAAATCCTGTTTTGTTTGAGGACCTTCAACGCCGCCTTCTGCTTCAGATAAGGCAATTTCAAGGAGCTCCTCATCAGTCATCTCAGTTAATCTGCGCGTCTCCCAATCCATACCATATCCTTCTTTTCCCTGTACCTTGGCTGCAACATTTCTTCCGCCCATTACCAATACTGTTGCCTGAGATGCAGTCATTCCAGGTAGCACACCCATGGATGCGCCTGCAACACCGGACCAGAAGCACGGTACAAACAACGGCTTGGCTGGTGGCAATGTCCAATCTTCATTTTGCGGGGGTATGTGTGATGTTGTTGCATATATGTCTAGGAGGTTGGCAATACCGAACAATCCAGCAAGGCTTGGCAGTAACAAACTAGCATCTGGGATTCCAACTGGTGATCTGGCCGGGAGGCTGAAAACAGCCCAGCCATAAAAACCTGATAGTAGGAAGAATCCGGTGGCTGCTAGGAATCCAGCGAACCTACTGTCGGTAGCCAGTTTATTCATCGATAGTTTTTGCAACCATTTGGGCCAATCTAATCTGGTGGTCTCAGTGGCTAGTAGTAGGAAGGAAATGCCCAATAGTAAAAAGAAAATGATATTCCTCAAATAATCGTACCAACCTAATTCATCGCCGAAAGCGATTCTGGCGACAATAATCAGCGGTAGTGACAGAAACAGACCGAGCTGAGACCCTCTCGCTGACCATGCGACACCTCTTGGTGCATTGCCTGATAACAACATTCTATGCCCGGGTAATAATGACAGCGCAGTATCTCCATCAGGTGCACCTAGCAAGGCTGAGGGAATGTAATTTAGGAACGTATGTACAGTTCCGGTTGAGACAATAATTGCCGCAACAGCAGATAGCGGGATTCCCCAACTTAAGAACACTGGTGACAATGCTAGTAGTATCAACGCAACGTTGTTGACGTGGAAACCAGGAATTAATCCAGTTAGTGAACCCATCGCTACACCAAAGAACAAGGCAAACAANAGCCAACCAAGATCAACGAAATAAGCTTCTAACATGTCAATTCTTCAGTAGTTTGGATATGTGTCACTATCATCTCGGTCGTTTTCACCATCTCCATCAGTATCAGGGCTATACGGATTGGTACCATAGAGGGATTCTAGATTATCTGACAATCCATCATTGTCAGTGTCGATGACATCTGCATTAATCAGATGATAGACAGTTGCCACTAACTCAGTGTCTTGTACTTCCATCAATCTGCCATTCCACACGTGGGAATATCCGGAGTGCACACTATCGGTTCCAATTATTGTGTTATTATTTGGGGATAGCCTGATGCTTTGATTAGTACCATCTCTGTGCAGCCACCAATTTCCAGAATCATCTTCCATCGCGATACCTGGTATGTTTACCATTTGACTCCTTGAATATCCCCATTGTGAGGCTCCCTCGTCCCATAACAGATTTTTCGCATCTGGAACATCGCCGAGTTGGTAGTCATGTATTTGCAGTCGAATAGCCATATTTGTGTCGTCCCAAGTCACTGATACATTAGCGGTGATTGCTTGTCCAGCTTCAATCCATTGAGTTGAAGTTTGAGCAGGGAATGTAGCATAAATTTTCGTTTGGCCTCGGTAATCTATCTTGTCAACCAACCATCCACTAACATCTTGGACACTTGGTTCAATCGCATATCTAACATACGCGCTGATTGTATACCGTGTGTCTGGATCATCAATCAGCCTAATAGGGTCACCTGACAATAACGCAAGTAGATCAATAATGTCCTCGGAATTGATTAGGTTGCCTGTTGGTGTACCTTCACTGGAATCCACACACCAACTAGAATCTGCCTCAGACCACATCAGTCTTCCTTGCACATCTCTAAACTCATTGTGAATAGACGTAGTGCTGTGTTCATCAAGATCGGCTTGGCTAGGCTTCAAACAAATCATGATACCCCCAGGGCCCCTTAATTGCCATTCTTCACCGACGTTGATATAACCAGCAATCTTGACTAAATTACCTGATTGATATGACCATGTCGCTTCCTCGCCCCAATTNAGCCTAATTATCTCTATCGGGTGATTTCTGTCAACTAAAATTTCGGGTCCCTGAACAGACATAACCCAGTTCATATCACGTTGGTTATAGGATATTGTTCCAGTCACTTGTATCTTGGATGATGATTCTATCCAACTACCAACTTTAGATCTAATGTTGAGTTTAATTTGATGCTCGGCGTTGCCGTANGATGGATGGTCTCGCAAATCTGCCGATACAAACATTTCATCAGGGGGTATAGATTCACCGATGTATCCTGTCAAAGTAATGACTTTATCGGTGTACTGCTCTGGTTCTAGGGCTACATCAAGTATTGAAAGTTGAACGATGTCTGGCAAATCATCCTCACCCCACTCCATAGCACCAGAGCCAATTGCAGTCATGTAGATATTGCCTTCAAATTCCATAACTTTTCCAGTTATGATCACGTTGGTACCAATTGGTGGTATTTCTGCTGGGCGACTCCATCGTGCTTCAACTACGGCAGTTCCGTCACTCACAATTACGTGAGTTTCCCAATCACCAGAATTCCACGGGTCTTCTCGCCAAGAAATTATTTCACCCTCGACTTTGACGACCTCGTTCTTATACTCAATTAAATCCTCCATTTCAATGATGTCTGGTTCCCGAACCATGGCATAATAATTTAACACAGCNACAAGCAAAATAGCAAGGGTAAACATTACCCAAAGTTGTTGACCTCTAGTTGCAGGATCGTCATCAGTAATTTTGTTCATTATGCTCTTCAGCACATCCGCCATGATTACTGGTATCCGAAGAGTCTTTTAGTCATGTTTGATAGTAAACTCAATATCTTACGCGGCCTTTTTAAACACTAATCCGAGGGATGGGCGGGGATGGAATGAGGGAGCGGGTGATTCGTGACGAAATTCACAAAGACATTCTCGTGCCGTTTCAACATTCTCGAATAATCGATACAAAAGAGTTTCAACGACTTCGCGCCATCCAACAATTATCTACCTGCGAGTATGTTTTTCCTGCAGCGAATCACAACAGGTTCTCACATTCACTCGGTGCTTATCATTTAGCCAGAAAGCTGACAAATTTGATACAGGATGTACAGCCTGGAATGATCGATGATGAAGATGCTGAATTAGTTCAGTTAGCAGCATTGCTCCATGACATTGGACATCCACCTTATTCACACTTACTAGAAACCCCAAAGGTCTTTGCGACATTTCATTCGCATGAACACTGGGGTCGGCTATTATTAGAATCCAATGACACGGAAATCGGCCGGGTTGTTCAAGATATTTTGGGTGGTGAAAGACTTACCAGATTATTTGCTATTATGGATGGTAAAGCAGAGCATGCTGGCAAACCAATACCACATTTTTTGAAAGAAATAGTGTCGTCACAATTGGATGTCGACAGAATGGACTACTTGGTCCGTGACCAGGCTAATACCGGCGCGCAAATCGGCGGTTTCGATATTGATAGGGTGTTTAGAGCTTTACGCATCGGGGATGACGGGCATTTCCACATAAAAACTTGGGGTTTACCGGCCGTTGAGGCTTATTTGGTGACAAGATATCACATGTATAATCAGGTTTACTTCCACAAAGTTAACATGTTGACACAAAATTACCTAATTGAAATGCTTTCTAGAGCGAAAGTTTTAGCCCAATCGGGTGCGTTAATACTTGATGGCAAACTGGAACAAATGCTATTGAATGATTCATTAAGCCCGTCGCAGTACGCAGTATTAAACGATTCCCACATCAAAGTGGTACTAGACGACTGGTCGAAACATAACGATGAATTGTTGTCACTTTATGCAGGGAAATTATTGTCAAGGCGAGAATTCCATAAGTCTTTGAGAATTGATACTCTTGACACAACTATGGTTGAAACGGTTAAACAGAGATTAGAGGACTTTATTCAAAGTAAAGGCTACGACCCTAAAATACACGTTTTGTATGCTAGAATCTCAAAAAGAGGTTACCTGCCTTATGAACAAGGTATTACTTTGGAAGATGGCAGGGATGTTTCAGAACATTCTGCCATGATTCGTTCTCTCTCCTTGCCCAATGAGAGAGCAATGGTATTTGTTCCTGAGGCTGTTCGTGATGAAGCAGAATTAGCGGTCAGGGAATGGATTAAACCAAGCCAGTCATCATTATCACAATTTACTTAGTTGGAACATTTTATCACATAGCGGCATGACGGGCGGCCAGGGGCCTGTAGCTTAGTTGGTTAGAGCACCCGGCTCATAACCGGGCGGTCAAGGGTTCAAATCCCTTCGGGCCCACTATGCTTAATTGTTATTTTTTTGTTAAAATTACATCCATATTCCCAAAATGGTTATGAGGGTCACAGAACTGGGAGTGTCGATAGGTGATTCTATGTCAACTGTAAAGCGTGCTTCGTTCCTCTTAACATTGTATATATTTTCTATGCTTGCTGTAGCAGCTCCAGCAGCAGCACAAAACCCGACTCCAACTGCGGCAATTTCGGTAACTTGCGCCCCATCTAACATCAATGTAGAGGTAAAACCCGGTTCCACTTATTCAGGATTCACAACTTGTACTGCAACCAACCCAACCGCATATCAAGAGAAAATTAGTATCAATGTACAAGCAGATGGCCTTGCGACAGCAGCCCCGGGTGACATGTATGTCGGTGCCAGTGACTCAGTGGATTTCCAAATCTCCGTTAGAGCAACACCTTACATGCGCATGGATGCCAGAACACTATCAGTGTCTGCTACCGTTCAGGAAATAAACGGATTCCCTCCTGCAAATTCAGCATCTTCAAACAACAACATGATCGTTAACATAATGCAGTATTCCCTTGTCCAAGTAGAAGCAACCGAACCGTTCGTTCAACTTATGCCAAAGACTGACAAGATTTTCGAGTTCAAAGTCTACAACCTTGGTAATCAAATCGATTTCATGAAAGTTGGAGTTACCGATACATATCGTAAAACCCTAGAAGAGAGCGGATTCACCATCACTCTCCCCGCTGTCAAAAAGCAAGTTGATGCCACACCAACCCCGGCAAGCGTTGAGGTGAAAGTTAGAACGCCAAAGACGCAAGGTTGGAGTGATGCATATCACGTTCTAGATTTCTATGCTGAATCAGAGTTCGCCTGTAACAACGGTGGGTGTATAACAGAATCACAAATGATCACTGTTTACGTCAGAGGAATTTACCTCCCCGGTTTCGAAATAATTCCGGCACTTTCCATGATTGCTCTTGCCGCCGCAGTGGCTGGACGCAGATTTATCAACATAGATGATGAAGAAGAGGAATGGAGAGAAGCCGCTCCCGGCCTTTGATGCATAATCAAACCTAGAAAAACACTTAGTTTTCGACGCCAGCAGGCGTTTAATTCATAACATAAACTTGTTGTCCAATATTTTGGGGAAGGCCAATGAGTGGACTACTGGACAAGGCGAAATCAACTTCAGCTAACGAAAAAACTCCTACCAAGGAAAAATCTCAATCAGCAACTTTACTTTCCAAAGCAAATGCCACAAAAGCAAATACTGCAAATGCCATGGTAGCACAACAAGATGGTCCTGATATCCCAATGATTCTCAACATCGTGGGATGGGTAGTGATTTTTATCGGAGCAATACTTTCACTGCAAGGAGGATCATGGGGCTTAATCGTAGTAATAGTGGTCCTGATTGTTGGAATCGGTGCACTCGTTCAATCTCAAAGGATGAGTCAAAGAATATCAACTCCGAAAATGGCCCTGTCAATTGCGTTAGCATTTGTTATTGCTACCGGCCCATACATCGCCCTAGTTTTAATCCCAACAAACTCTAATATTGTCGTTACCGAGATAACAATGGATGAAGAACAGGATACAATCTCGTTTGTTGTGAGAGGTTCTTTTGATTCAGTATCCGCTGAAATCGTGCACGAAGGAGAGGTGCTGTGGTCTGATTCTGGTGATACAAAATCTGAAAAAGTGACTTTTATTGTTCCAATATCAGATATTTTTGTCACTAATGCGATGGATTACAGAGGCTCTAATAATGGTGTTTTAGAAGAGTATGTTATTAATGCAGAATCTTCTGACGGTCAAGTATCATCTGCTACAATAAATCCAAGTTATCTCACTAGAGAAGTCAAGGATGCGGCGGTAAAAATTAACCAAATCGACAAACCTAATCAAGACGGCGTAGTAGAAGTAGTAGGTTTGCAAGTTGAAATTAGTTTGGGCTTGCTAAATCCGTCACACTCGAATAGCGCAGGTGGGCAACACGATGCCGTATATGCTTATCCAGTATCAGCAGATTATACAGTTGATGTTAGAATCTATAAATCCTCATCAAACACACTTTGGCAGCACGATTCACAAATCGTAGTAAATGGTTACTCAGCCTCTTGGACATGTTTGGCAAGTGGTTCAGGGTCTAAATCTGGCTTAACTCAACAAACTTGGCTAGGACTGTGTGGTACAGTCGATGATCCAGGAGCAGAATATATCGAAAAAGAAGATTTTTACGACGATGATGGGTGTTATACCTTTGAAGTAACAATCACTAATGAGTTATATGCCGATCAGCCAGTCAGAATAATTGATTCAAACTCATGGGAATTAGAATGGGATGACCGTGGGACAGACTCATCGCTTTCGACGTGTTAACCATTAATGCGTTTGTGATAAAGTGTCTAACTGGATATATCTTGGCTTGGCTATATTT
>FUFK010044469.1_pt1 | contig 88570 bp, 98 predicted proteins | sample 1021851 | NCBI WGS metagenome assembly FUFK01 (sample SAMEA51879418, study PRJEB19060) | metagenome
GAGATCATCTTCCTCACCTGCTGCGTGCGCAGCAGCATGCCGATGCCTTCATTGTCGATGCCCGCATTGTTGCTGGCAAAGGTCAGCCCCTTCACGCCGCTATCGCGGATCGCGGTCAGCAGGCGTTCGGGAATGCCGCACAGGCCGAAGCCGCCGCTGGCGATGAGCATGTCGTCGCGCAGCACGCCGTCCAGCGCCGCCGCGGCATTGGGATAAATCTTGCCGGCCATCAGAATACCACCACGCTGCGGATGCTTTCGCCTGCATGCATCAGGTCGAAGCCCTTGTTGATTTCCTCGAGCGACAGGACGTGGGTGATCATCGGGTCGATCTCGATCTTGCCGTCCATGTACCAGTCGACGATCTTGGGCACATCGGTGCGCCCGCGCGCGCCGCCAAAGGCAGTGCCGCGCCAGTTGCGCCCGGTCACCAGCTGGAACGGCCGCGTCGCGATTTCCTTGCCTGCTTCGGCCACGCCGATGACGATGCTGGTGCCCCAGCCGCGATGGCAGGCCTCGAGCGCGGTGCGCATGACCTCGGTATTGCCGGTGCAGTCGAAGGTGTAATCGGCGCCGCCATCGGTCATTTCGACCACCTTCGCGACGACCTCGTCGCGGCTCATGCCCTTGGTGTTGAGGAAGTGGGTCATGCCGAACTTGCGGCCCCATTCCTCGCGGTCAGGGTTGATGTCGATCCCGATGATCATGCCCGCACCCGACAGCCGCGCGCCCTGGATCACGTTGAGGCCGATCCCGCCGAGGCCGAACACGACGACATTGTCGCCCACCTGCACCTTGGCGGTGTTGGTCACTGCGCCGACGCCNGTGGTGACGCCGCAGCCGATATAGCAGCTGGTCTTGAACGGCGCGTCTTCGCGGATCTTGGCCACCGCGATTTCGGGCAGCACGGTGAAGTTCGAAAAGGTCGAGCAGCCCATGTAATGGTAGATCGGCTCGCCCTTGTAGGAAAAGCGCGTGGTCCCGTCGGGCATCAGCCCCTTGCCCTGGGTCGCGCGGATCGCGGTGCACAGATTGGTCTTGCCGCTGAGGCACGATTTACACTGGCGGCACTCGGGCGTGTAGAGCGGGATCACGTGATCGCCCGGCTGCACGCTGGTCACGCCCGCGCCGACTTCGCGCACGATGCCCGCGCCTTCGTGGCCCAGCACGCTGGGGAAAAGACCTTCGGAATCGAGCCCGTCGAGCGTGTAGGCATCGGTATGGCAGATGCCGGTGGCCATGATCTCGACCAGCACCTCGCCTGCCTTGGGCCCTTCCAGGTCGAGCTCGACGATTTCGAGCGGCTGCTTGGGGGCGAAGGCGACTGCGGCGCGGGTTTTCATGGATGACGGCTCCGGACTAGGGGTGCCGGCGCACCGGCCTCGGGGCGGAATTCAAGGTGGTGAGCCGTGCTGGGTTCGAACCAGCGACCTACTGATTAAAAGTCAGTTGCTCTACCGACTGAGCTAACGGCCCGACCACGGCGTGCCACCTAGGGGCGCTGTCGCAGGTGGTCAAGCCGGTGTTGCGGCAATCCTGTCAGCGCCGCCGTACGGCGCGTGCCGCCAGCTGGCGCAGCGTCAGGCCGGAGACCGGATCGCGCCAGTCGGGCGCGATTTGCGCCGCCGGGCGCAGGACGAAGTCGCGCTGCCGGAACAGGGGGTGCGGGATCGCCAGGCGCGGGCCGTACCATGTCCCCCCGCTCCACAGCACGATATCGAGATCGAGCGTGCGCGAGCGCCAGCGCTGCCCGCGCCGGTCGCGCCCGAAAACGCGTTCGATCGTCCTGCAGGCTCGCCAGCGCGGCCAGCGGCGCGCGATCGCCCGCGATGATCGCTGCGCCATTGGCATAGCGCCGCAGCGACGGGCCGACCGGGGCACTGTCGACCACGCGCGCAACCGCCTCTACCTCCCAGCCGCTTTGGGCCAGCGCCGCCACCGCCCCCGCCAGCACCGCGCGCGGCGCGCCCAGCCCCTGCACCCGGCGGTTGGAGCCCAGCGCGACCAGATATCGATGCTCGCTTGCGTCGCCCATGCCCCCGCCCTAGCCTCGCTGCCGACAAGTACCAAACGGGAGCGGCAGGCGAATGAACATCAAGGCGATTCTGGCAGCGGGTGCGCTGGCCATGGCGGGGCAGGCCGCCGCCGACGACCACGCGCCGCGCGCGCTGACCGCGCATGAGCAGCGGGTTTACGACATCTACCGCGATATCATCGCCTTCCGCACGGCAGCAGGTCACGGCCAGATGGACGACATGGTCGCCTATCTTACCGGCCGGCTGGCGGCCGCGGGCTTTGCCGAGGAGGATTTGCTGGTCACCGATTTCGACAGTGACGGCGATCCGACGCAGGGACTGGTCGTGCGCTACCGCGGTGACGGGTCTGCCGGCGCGAAGCCGATCGTCATGCTCGCGCATATGGACGTGGTCGACGCCCTGCCCGAGGACTGGGAGCGCGATCCCTTCACGCTGGTCGAGGACGAAGGCTATTTCTTCGGCCGCGGGACGCAGGACAACAAATACGGGGTCGCCAATCTCACCGGCACCTTCATCCGGCTGAAGGAAGAGGGTTGGACGCCGGGGCGCGACCTCTATCTCGTTTTCTCGGGCGACGAAGAAACGGGCATGGTTTCCACCCGCGCGCAGGCCCGCTGGGTCGCCGAGAATGTCGACCCAGCCTATATCCTCAACTCCGACGCCGGGGGCATCGGCCTGGCGGACGATTTCGCCCCGCTCGCGCAGCAGGTGCAGCTGGCCGAGAAGACCTATGTCACCTTCGATGTAACCGCGACCAATCCCGGCGGGCATTCCTCGCGTCCGCGCAGCGACAATGCAATCTANGACCTCGCGGGCGCATTAATGCGGATCGAGCAGCTTCGCTTTCCGGTGCGCGAAAGCGAGTTGACGCGCAGCTATTTCGGCGCGCTGGGGCAGAGCATTCCGGGCGAACTTGGCGCAGCCATGCGGACATTTGCCGCCAATCCCGCCGATGACGAGGCAATCGCGCTGATCAGCGCCGATCCGGGCTATGTCGGCACGCTGCGNACGACCTGNGTGGCGACCATGCTCGANGCNGGNCATGCCGANAACGCGNTGCCGCAATCGGCCAGCGCCGCNGTCAACTGCCGGGTTTTCCCGGGTGAAGGGGTGGAAACGGTCAAGGCTGCGCTGGAAACGGCAATCGACAATGAAGCGATCACCGTGACACAGCGCGAAGAGGCGACCGAAAGCCCGATGAGCGCGTTCCCCGACGAGGTTCGCGCAGCGCTGGCGAAATCGCTTGCAACCCGCTTCGGCAAAGCGATCCCGATGATCCCGACCATGTCTTCGGGCGGGACCGACGGCATGCATTACCGCGCGCTGGGCTACGACACGGTGGCCATCGGCGCTGGCGCGAGCCGGCCGCAGGACATCTATGCGCATGGCCTCAACGAACGGATGCGGGTCGATGCCTTCTATGCCGGGCTCGACCATTGGAGCATCGTGCTGAAGGAGCTTGCGGGCGGCTAGAACAGCTCGTTCGCCGCTTCTCGGGTGGTGAATTCGCCCAGCGTCAGCTTGCGCCTGCGGCGGAACACGCCGCTGGTCGCGAGCGTGAAAGGCGCGGTCACGTCCCGCGAATAATTCGCCGACCGCAAGCGCACCTCGATCGCCGGCTCGGCGCTGCGGAACAGCACGATGGCGGCTGCCTTAATGGTTTGACCGGCAGCGCGGGGCCGGAGCACCTGGACCAGCCGGTCGATGACCTTCTGCGCACCCTCGGTCGCGCCGGTATCGAGCACCGCGACGTTCTGGATAACGCCATTGGCGCGCAGTTCGAACACCAGCGGGAAGAACGTCCCGTCCTTTTCGATCCGGGCGATCGCGGCTTCGAGTGCGGCCGTGAACAGGGCATCGAGCCGTGTCTGGTCGATGCCCCCCGCCAAGCTCAGATATCCTCGCTGATGCGCCCGTAGAGCTGCGGCCGCCGGTCGCGGAAGAAGCCCATTCCGGCGCGGTGCTTGCGCGCGCGGTCGAGATCGAGCGTGGCGGTCAGCACGCCTTCGCTCGACCCGCCGAATTCCGCGACCAGATCGCCCCATTCATCGCTGATGAAACTGTGGCCATAGAAGCTCTGCTGGCGATCGGCGGGGCCTTCGTGCCCGATCCGGTTGGCGGCGCAGACCGGCATGCAGTTGGACACCGCATGACCGATCATCGCGCGGCGCCACATACGGCTGGTGTCGAGATCGGCGTCATAGGGTTCGGAGCCAATGGCGGTGGGATAGAACAGCACTTCGGCACCCTTGAGTGCCATCACCCGCGCACATTCGGGATACCACTGGTCCCAGCAGATCCCCACGCCGATGCGCGTGCCGAACACGTCCCACACCTTGAACCCGTCATTGCCCGGGCGGAAATAGTACTTCTCTTCGTAGCCCGGGCCGTCGGGAATGTGGCTCTTGCGGTAAGTCCCCATGATGGCGCCATCGGGGCCGATCATGGCCAGCGTGTTGTAATAATGGTGACCGTCGCGTTCGAAGAAGCTGGTCGGGATCGCCACGCCGAGCTTTGCCGCCAGTTCCTGCATCGCCTGCACGCTCGGGCTTTCGAGCGTGGGATGCGCGAGGTCGAACAGCTCTTCCTCTTCCACGCGGCAGAAATACTCGCCCGCGAACAGTTCGGGCGGCAGGATGACCTGCGCGCCCTTGCCCGCGGCTTCTTCCACCAGCGCGGACACGGCAGCGATGTTGTCGGCCGGCTCGGGGCGGGCGAGCGGCAGTTGCAGGACGGCGACGGACAGCTTTCTCATGCGCGCGAGATAGGCAGCCGCCGCCGTCCAGACAATGGTTACTGCGCCTTGCGGAACAGCAGCGTCATGCGGTCGCTTTCGCCGATCGCTTCGTATTTCGCGCGGTCCTGGTCGCNGTAACGCAGCACCGGNGGCAGCGTCCACACGCCGCCCTCCCAGTTGGCCGGGTCGTTCGGATTGGCGTTGATCTCGCTNTCNCCGGCCAGTTCGAAGCCGTTGGCGGCGAAGATCGCGACGACATCCTGCTTGCGCATGTAGCCGCGCTGGCGCGCGCCGTAATCGTCGTAGCTGGCGCCTTCGGGCGCGCGGTGCTGGACCACGCCGACCATGCCGTCNTCCTTGAGCATCGTGCGCGCGGCCTTGAGCACATCGTCCGCCNCATTGCCCATGTTCAGCCCGTGCATCGAGCGGAAGATCAGCACGCGGTCGACCGTGCCGGCAAGGTCTTCGGGCATCTCGTCGATCTCGAATGCAGTGACGTTGTCAGCTTCGACCCCGGTCATTTCGGCGACTTCGGCCTTGAACCGTTCGGTCCAGCCCTTCGCGCGCGCTTCCTGCGCCCGGCTGTTGTAGGTGCGGCCGTCGCTGTCCTGATCGAAGGCGATATATTTGCCCGAGGAGTGCAGATAGGGCGCCAGCACGCGCGTGTACCAGCCGCCGCCCGGACCGTATTCGGCCACGGTCATGCCGGGCGCGACCTGGAAGAATTCGAGCGTTTCGGCGGGGTTGCGGTACTGGTCGCGCGCGCGGTCGTCATCGCGCATGTCGGCTGCCAGCACGGTTTCGAGATCGGCGGCGTGGTTGTCGGCGGCGAGCGGTGACGCGACGAGAGCGGCAACGGCGGCAGTCAGCATAAGACGCATGGAAAATCCTCCTCAATTCATCCGGCAGTGTTCTGGACCTGCCGCCGATGGATGACAAGGCGAAGACGGCTTCCTATCTGCGGAGCACAAGGAGATTGACGAGTATGGCTCAACAACAGGCGATCGTAGCCGGTGGATGCTTCTGGTGCACCGAAGCGGTGATGAAGGACGTTATCGGCGTCAGTAAGGTGGAAAGCGGCTATATCGGAGGGGACAAGCCCGATCCGACCTACAAGGAGGTCTGCACCGGCAACACCGGCCATGCCGAAGGTGTACGCGTGACCTTCGACGACGCGCAGATCACGCTGGGCCAGCTCTACGATGTCTTCCTGGGGACGCATGATCCGACCCAGCTGAACCGGCAGGGCAACGATGTCGGCACGCAGTACCGCAGCGCGATCTTTCCGCTCGACGGGCAGGAAGACGAAGCGCGCGCGGCGATCGGGCGCTGGAACGACGATCATCCCGGACAGCAGGCGGTGACCACGATCGAGAGCGGTAAATGGTATCCGGCCGAAGATTACCACCAGGAATATTGGGAAGGCGAAGGCCAGCGCAATCCCTATTGCCAGGCTGTGATCCCGCCCAAGCTGATGAAGCTGCGCAAGAGCTTCCAGAAGTATCTCAAGGCCGATGCCTGACGCGGGCGGCGCGATGCGCATCGCGATCGTCGGTGCCGGTATGGCCGGGATGAGCTGCGGCCAGCGGCTCTCCCGGCTGGGGCACGAGGTCCGGTTGTTCGACAAGGGCCGCGGCCCCGGCGGGCGGATGGCGACTCGGCGCATGGAAGACGGCGGCACCACGCTGCATTTCGACCACGGCGCGCAGTATTTCACCGCGCGCGACCCGCGCTTCGTCGAGCAGGTTGCGCACTGGGAAGCCTCCGGCGTGGCCGCGCGCTGGGCCGCCGCAGGCGATGACGCCTGGGTCGGCACGCCCGCNATGAATGCGCCGCTCAAGGCGATGGCCGGTGAGCTCGGCGTGCAATTCGGGACGCGGATCGAACAGCTCGTGCGCGATGGCGAGGGCTGGCAGATCGACGGGGAAGGCGCGCCGGATGCGCGTTTCGACGCAGTGCTCGTCGCGGTGCCGGCGGAGCAGGCCGGCCCGCTGCTGCAGCCGCATGCCCCGGCCATGGCCACGCTCGCCGATCAAACCGCTTCGGACCCATGCTGGACGCTGATGGCCGGGTTCGAGGCACCGCTGGCGCTGGTGCAGGACACGCTGCGCCAGCGCGGCCCGATCGGCTGGGCCGCGCGCAACAATGCCAAGCCCGGGCGCGCAAACGAGGAATGCTGGGTCATCCAGGCCTCGCCCGAATGGTCACGCGCGCATCTCGAAGAGGACGCGGAAACGGTTGCAGCCGCGCTGCTGGCCGAACTGGCCGAAGCCAATGGCGGCCCGCTTCCACGCCAATTGGGCGCAACCGCCCATCGCTGGCGCTTTGCCAGGTCGGGCACGGCTGGCGAAGAGGCCTTGTGGGATGCAGAACAGCGGATCGGCGTCTGCGGCGACTGGCTCATCGGTCCGCGGGTCGAGGCGGCCTATATATCGGGGCTGCTGCTCGCCGAAGCTGTCGGCGGTCGATAGGAGGCAGCACTTCGACGAAGCGGCAGGCGGGTTCCATTGCCCGGGGGAAGGATGGCGACTAGCCATCGGTTTCCCCGATATTGCCGGAGCTTAGCATGTCACCGATCATATCCTTGCTTGCCGCCGGCGCAGTCCTGGCGCTTGCCGCGGCCACTCCGGCAGCGGCGGGCGAACCCGCAGAGCGGCCCGGGTTCACCCCTTGCGCCGACGCCGACGCGCATCCGGCGCTTGGTGACACGCAATGCGCGCAGCTGGCCGTCCCGCTCGACCACGGCAGGCTCGAAACGGACACCATCGATCTGTTCGTCCGCAAGTTCCCGGCACGCGGGGCTGCGACCGGTGAGCTATGGCTGATCGCCGGCGGACCGGGGGAATCGGGCGCGTCCTTCTACCCCTTCATCGACACGCTGCGCGCGGCAGCCCCCGGCTTCGACCTGATCGTGCCCGATCACCGCGGGACCGGCCTGTCCACGCGGCTGTGCCCATCCGAGGAAAGCGCAGACAGCGCTGGCGGCATGGCGCTGGAGGGTGCGGAATGGGGCAGCTGCATCGGCGCTTTGCATGCCGATCCGCAACGCACGCAGGCTTTCACGATCGGCAATGCAGCGCGCGACGTGAGCCTGCTGATGGACCGCCATGGCGGTGACACGCGCCGGTTTCTCTACGGCGTCTCCTACGGCACGCAGCTGATCTTGCGCACGCTGGCAGTCGCCCCGCCCGAGCGGCTCGACGGTGTGATCCTCGACTCGCTCGTCCCCGCCGACGACGATCTGCGCCACGACCTCAGCCGGCGTTCGCAGGTGACCGATGCGGTCGGGCGGCAGGTGCTGCGCGACTGCGACGCGCGGCCGGACTGCAGCCGCTATTTCGACCAGCCGCTCGACGAGGCGCTGGCAGCCCTGCTCGCCGATCCCGAACTGTCGGAGCCGCTTGGGCCGAAGCCGAAATACCTGCTCGCCGCATTGATCGACTTTCCCCGGACGCGGGCGATGTTGCCCTTTATCATCGCGGGCCTGCACCGCGGCGACACGGCATGGCTGGAGCACGCGCAGGCCGAGCTCGGGCGTGTCCAGCAGACCTTAGCCGCTTTCCCGCAGTTCGGTTCGTCAATCCCGCTGGTGAGCCTGATCAGCCGGTCGGAGAACAACCGCCGCGCCGAGCTGACAGAGGAAATGATCGAGAGCGAAGAAGCCGGGCTGCTGTTCGCCAGCCCGCTGCCGCGGCACTTGCTGCCCGGCGGGTTCCCGACCTATGAAGCACCCGCGGATCTGGGCCGTCTGCCCGAACGAATCCCGCCGACGCTGGTGCTGCACGCAAAGCGCGATCCCAAGACCGCCTTCGCCGGGGCGGCAGCCCTTGCCGAGCGGCTCGATGCTGCGGGCGATATCGAACTGGCGGCAAGCGATACGGCGGCCCACTATGTGTTGATGACCGATCCCGATTTCGCGATCGCGCAGCTGCGGGACTTCATCGCCCGCTGATCAGAGGTCCCGTCGCCATCGCGCGATGAAGAAGCCGTCGAGACCGCCGTGCTCTTCGAGCATGCCGGGGTCGGTGCGCAGCCAGCCCGCGCTGCCCGGCTCGACACCCTGCGGCAAACCATCACGGGTTATCGGATCGGGGGTGAGCGAGACGGCGCCCGCCTGGTCTTCGCCCTCCGCGCGTTCGAGCGAGCAGGTTGCATAGACCAGCGTTCCGCCCGGCTTGAGCCAGCCTTGCGCACGCTGAAGCAGGGCGGCCTGCAATTGTGCCATCTGCTCGATGGTCTGCGGGCCGATGCGGTGCAGCACATCGGGATGACGCCGCGCGGTCCCGGTCGCCGTGCAGGGCGCATCGAGCAGGATCGCATCGAATGTGTGCTTCGGTTCCCACTTGAGCGCGTCTGCGCGGACGGCGCCCGCCTTCAGACCCGTGCGCTTGAGATTGGCCTTGAGCAGGTCGAGCCGGCGTTTCGATATGTCGAGTGCGGTCACCTGCCAGCCCTGCGCGGCCAGCTGCAGCGTCTTGCCCCCCGGCGCCGCGCACAGGTCGAGCACGTGGCGCCCCTCGCCCGGGCCCAGCAGCCGTGCGGGCAGCGAAGCAGCGATATCCTGTACCCACCAGGCCCCTTCGCCAAAGCCCGGCAGTTTTTCGACATTGGCTCCGCGCGGCAGGCGCAAATGCCCGGGCATCAGGCTGTCGGCGGAAAGCTGTACGGCCCACTGCGCGGTGTCCGCAGGATCGCGCAGTGTGAGATCGAGCGGGGGCGGTTCAGCCAGGCCCGCGGCGATCGCCGGGCCCCGCTCTCCCCAGCGCACCGCGACTGGCTCGGGCAGCGTCGGGGCGTCGGGCAGCGTGTCGCCGCGCTTGGTCAGAGTGGAGAACACGCCATGCGCCAGCCGGCGCTGCCCCCCGGCGAGCAAGTCGAGCCCGGTTGCCAGCACCGCGTGCGGCGGGGTGTCCAGCCGCAGCCATTGCGCCAGCATCATCCGCAGGACCATGCGCGCCTTGGCATCATACGGCAGCGGCTTCTTGGTCGCGCTGTCGATCAGCGCGTCGAGATCGACCAGCCAGCGCAGGACTTCGCTGGCAATGGCGCGCGCCAGCGCCTTGTCCTCGAACTTGCGGATGTCGCGGGTCGCGCCGTTGAAGGCGATGTCGAGCGTTTCGCCCTGGCGAAGCACTGCATCGAGCAGGCGCAGCGCAGCGCGGCGGGCGTGGATACCGGTAGGTTGGGCCATGGGGGCCAGCCCCTACCCCCACTTGCACAAAGCCGCCAGCGGCATCATGTTGGCGGCATGCCGAAACGCGCAACCACCCGCCCCGAAGGGTTCAAGAAGCCCGCTCACTGGACCAACGATGCCCCGCCTGCGCCCAGGAAGGGCAGCGACGACGAGGACCTCAGCCCGACGCGCTATGGCGACTGGGTGAAAGACGGCATCGCCATCGATTTCTGAAATGATGTTCCGGTTGCGCACCGACATCCGTCGGTGCGTCCTCGGGGCTGTTCCTCCGCTTCGCTGCAGGCCCCTGCGGGCGGGCATCCACAGCGACGCGACCATCAGGTCGCGTGAGCGAGGATGCCCGATAAAAACCGAATCAGATGGCGGTGAGCTTGAGCTTCAACCCGTCCTTGGGCTTGGGGATCGGCCACGCCTGCCATTCGGGATCGCCCGCCGCCAGTTCGATACGGTAGCGCGGCAGCATCTGCGCCAGCAGGATCTTCACCTGCATGTAGGCGAAATGCAGCCCCAGGCACATGTGCGCGCCGCCGCCGAAGGGCACCCAGGCGTATTTGTGCCGGGCCTTCACCTGCTCGGGCGTAAAGCGCATCGGATCGAAGGTGTAGGGATCCTCCCAATGTTCCTCGTCGTGATGCGTGTAGTGGATGTTGATCCCGACATGCGCGCCGGCGGGAATGCGGTAGCCGCCGTATTCGAACGACTTGAGCGCGCGGCGCGGCATCGAGGGCACGGGCGGCACGAACCGCAGCGCTTCCTTGAACGCCATCTCGGTCAGGTCGAGCTTGCCCAGATCGTCATATTCGAGATCGCGCGGGCGGCCGCTGGCATCGCTGCCCCCGGTGACCGCGGCGATTTCGTCGCGCAGCCGGTCCTGCCATTCGGGATGCTTGGCGAGCAGCCACAGCAGCGAGGTGGCGCTGGAGGTGATGGTGTCGTGCGCGGCCATCATCAGGAAGTTCATGTGATCGACCACTTCGTCGACCGGCATCAGGCTGCCATCGTCATATTCGGCGGTGGCGAACTGGCTGAACATGTCCTGCCCGCCGCCCTCGGCGCGGCGGCGATGCGTTTCGCGCGTGAAATAGTCGACCAGATAGGCACGGCCATCGACGCCGCGCTTCATCTGCGTGAACGGCAGCGGCTTGCGCACCGGCGCCACGCTGGCCTGGACCATGTCGACAAAGGCGGTGTTGATCCGGTCCGCCTCGGGGCCCCACGGAATGCCGATGAAGCTGTCGGCCGCCAGGTCGAGCGTCAGTTCCTTGATCGACGGATAGAAGAGCAGTTGCGCCCCCGAGCCATCGCCGCCCCATTCCTCGACCCGCCTGGCGATGCCGCGGTTGAGCGCGTCCGCATAATGCCGCATCGGGCCGGGCTTGAAGGCGATCGACAACGCGCGGCGATCGGCGCGGTGATGATCGAAATCGAGCAACATCAGCCCGCGCGGGAACAGCTTGTCGAGAATCGGTCCCCAGCCCTGTTCGGAGCTGAAGATCTTGTCGCGGTTCATCAGCAGCATCTCGTTGGCCTCGGCACCGATCAGCGCCACGTTCCAGCCACCGAAGGCCCGGTTCTTGTACACACGGCCGTATTTTTCGACCATGCGCCGCGTCTGGCCATGCGGGTCGGCCAGCATCTTGAAGGTGTTGCCGACGATCGGCCACCCCCCCTCGCCCGGGATGTGCGCGAGCGCATCTTCGCTGGGATTGCCTTCCTGCCAATGCGACGGCGCGGTCTCGGCAGGTTGGTGCGGGGCAAGCGTGGCCATTAGGTAGCTCCTTAAAACTTACTTCGTTGTAAGTAATTTTCAGGCGCGAATCCACCCCATCAATTCACGGCGCAAAAGCGTCTCCAGCATGGCCAGTCCGGCGTCGGAAGTATTGAGGCAGGACAGCGCGGCAAACCGCTCTCCGCCGGCCTCGGTGAACTGCTCACAGCCCTGGATGGCCAGCTCTTCGAGCGTCTCGAGGCAGTCGGCCGAAAAGCCCGGCGCAGCGATCGCCAGCCGCTTGGTCCCGGCCCGCGCTTCTTCTTCCAGCGTATCGTCGGTCGCAGGGGCCAGCCACTTGGCCGGCCCGAAGCGCGACTGGAAAGTGGTGCGGAACCGCAGCCCCGGCCGCGCCAGCCGCTCCTGCAGCAGGCGCGAGGTCTTCTGGCAGTGGCAGTGATAGGGATCGCCGAGTTCGAGCGTGCGCTGCGGCATGCCGTGGAAGCTCAGCAGCAGCACTTCGGGCGCGAAATCGAGCGCATCGATCTGGCGCGAGAGATCGCTCGCCAGCGCATCGATATAGGCCGGGTCGTCATGGTAGGGCGGCAGGGTCCGCAGCGAGGCCTGCCAACGCATTTCCCGCAGCTTGTCCGCAGCCTTGTCCACAACCGTGGCCGTGGTCGCACCCGAGTACTGGGGGTAGAGCGGAGCCAGCAGGATCCGTTCGCAACCGGCCGCCATCAGCGCCTCGATCCGCTCGGGGATCGACGGGGTGCCGTATCGCATCGCCCAGTCGACCTTCACCTCGTCGCCCAGCCGCTGCTGCATTGCGGCCGCCTGGTCGCGCGTGATCACCGCCAGCGGCGAGCCTTCCTCGGTCCACACCTGGCGATAGGCATGCGCGCTTTTCTTCGGCCGCGTGTTGAGAATGATGCCGCGCAGGATCGGCTGCCAGGCGATTGCCGGGATTTCGACCACCCGCCGGTCCGAAAGGAATTCCGCGAGATAGCGTTTGACCGGCCCCTTTTCGGGCGCATCGGGCGTGCCGAGATTGACGAGCAGCACCCCGACGCCGCCCGACTTGACTGCGGGGTGGTCGGCGGGAAGCGATTGTTCTTGCCAGGTCATAGGCCCTCCGAAAGCAATGGCAGACGGCGAAAGCGTACTCCTGTCGCGGAGTAAAGCGCATTCGCGATGGCGGGCGGCGCCACGGCGACGCCCAGTTCGCCGGGATCGAACGCGGGTGCGTCACTGGCGAGGAATTCGATAACGATCTCGGGGCAATCGGCCAGCGTCGGCAAGCTCAGCCCCGCAAGGCGCGCGGGGACGGGCCGGCCATCCTCATAGGCCACGCTCGACCCGGTGGCGAGCGACAGGCCGAAGATCAGCCCGCCTTCGATCTGCTGGCGCGCAATGTCGTGATTGACGATCCGCCCGATATCAACCGCCGCGTGCAGCCGGGTCACGCGCAGCCCGCCTTCGCCCAGCGCGGCCTGCGCCACACAGGCGATGCGCCCGCCCCCATCGCCGGGTCCGCCCATGCGCACCATTGCCAGCCCCTGACCAGTGCCGCGGCGCCCGCCGTCCCAACCGGCCAGCCGCGTCGCGCGGCGCAGGCAATCGGCCATCCGCGGCGTCTGCCCCAGCATCTCGATGCGGTAGAGGAACGGGTCGCGCCCGGCGCGTTCGGCCAGTTCGTCGATGAAGCTCTCGGTGAAGAACGCGGTGTACGCCGCGGCATTGCCGCGCATCGGCCCGGTCGGGAAGGGCAGCGTCACCGGGAGGTGGTCGACTGCGACATGCGCGATTCCATAGGGAGGGACCGCGCCCTCGCAGGCCAGCATATCGGCCTCGCCAGCAGCGTGTTCCATCGCCGCTTCGGGCGTGTTGTTGTCGAACAGGCGGTGGCCGAATTCGCGCATGGTCGCGGGCATTGCCAGCCGCGTACGCCAGGCAGCGATGCGGCCGCCGCTCGCCGGGACGAAGCCCGCTTCCAGCCGCGCGCTGACGGGGGTGCGCACCGGCACCAGCTGCAATTCCTGCTGGCGCGGCCAGGTCAACTGGACCGGGCGGCCGATCTGCTGCGCGATCTGCGCAACCTCGATCGCGTGCCGCCGTTCGAGCCGCGCGTCGAAACTGCCTCCCGCCGCAGTGGGATAGAGCACCACGTCCTGCGGCGAGATGCCGATTGCCTTGGCCGCCGCGCGGCGCGTCAGTTCACCCGCCTGCGCGGCGATCCACAATTCCAGCTTGCCGCCGTCGAAGCGCGCCGTCGCGCTGGCGGTCTCGATCGCGGCGTGGACTGCCGGGGCGACGGAATAATCCTGCGCATAATCGGGCCGTGCGAGAGCGCCGTCCGGATCCCCTTCGGTCACGATGCGCTCGCCCTCGCCCTCCGCCAGCGCGGTATCGAGCGCGCGCAGTGCACCCGCGCTCTCGACGGCCGCGGGCCCGGCGAAGACCGGCCGCATCGCCGCAAGCGCGCGGTCGGCAATCCACCAACTGTCGGCCACTGCCGCGAGATAGCGCTTGGACTTCACCACCCCCACCAGCCCCTTGAGACCGGCCACCGCTTCCTTGTCGAAGGCGGTCAGTTCGGCCTTCCCCAGCGGACCGTGCCGGATCGAGGCGTAGACCATGCCCGGCAAGCGGATATCGCCGGCGAACAGGAAGCTTCCGTCGACCTTGGCGGGCAGGTCGAGCCGCGGGAAGGCGGGCGCCAATTCGGCCTCAGCCGGGGACGGATCCTCGCTGGCAGGTTCGACCCGCAGCGGCGGCGGATCGGGCGGGTCGAGCGTGGCAGCCTGCGCAGCCAGTTCGCCGAAGCCCAGTTCCTGTTCGCCGTGGCGCAAGAGACCCGCTGCGACTTCGCATTCTTCCCAGCCCACCCCCCAGCGGTCTGCCGCCGCCATGGCGAGCAGCGCGCGGGCCGCCGCGGCGGCCGCGCGCAGCGGCTGTTCATAGGCTGCGAGCGAAAGGCCTTCGGCCGTGGCGCAGAAGGCGTTGCTGCGCGCAAAGCGTTCGGCCAGCAGGCCATCGGGATCGTCGGCCAGGCCGGGCAGACGCGACCACAGCGGTGCCCATTTCGCGGCGAGCGCAGTGTTGGCGAACAGGCCTGCAGGCGGTGCCGGTTCGATGGCGACCTGCCGCCAGTCGGCACCCAGTTCGACTGCCACGACCTGCGCCAGCACGGTGGTCACGCCCTGCCCCATCTCGAGCTGCGGCAGGGCCACGGTGACCACGCCGTCTTCGGCAATGGTGAGCCANCCGCCGAAGCCGTGTTCGTTCGGTCCGGGAACCAGCGGACTGGAATAGCGGCGCGGCCACAGCCACCAGCCGACCGCCAGCCCGCCGCCGACTGCGGCCCCGGCCAGCAGCTGCCGCCGCGAAACCGGCAGCGCGGCTAGCCCTGCGCGCGGATCCACGCGTCGACCTTGGCGGCGATATCGTGAAACGGCGCTGCGAGCGCATCTTCGCCGCAAGCGGGCGGCTGGCCGCGGTCGCTGCCTTCGCGGATCGCTAGGTCGAGCGGGATGCGCCCTAGGAACGGCAGGTCAAGCCGCCCGGCCGCGGTTTCGACCCCGCCCCTGCCGAACGGGTCGGACACCTCGCCGCAATGCGGGCAGGCATAGCCCGCCATGTTCTCGACCAGTCCGATCACCGGCACCCCCGCCTGGTCGAACAGCTGCCCCGCGCGGGCGGCATCGATCAGGGCAAGGTCCTGCGGGGTGGAGACGAGCACTGCGCCCATCGGCTTGTAGCGCTGCAGCATGGTCAGCTGCACATCGCCCGTACCCGGCGGCAGGTCGACCAGCAGCGTATCGACATCGCCCCAATGCGCATCGATCAGCTGCGCCAGCGCATTGCCCGCCATCGGGCCGCGCCAGGCCAGCGCGCGCCCCGGTTCGACCAGATGGCCCATCGACAGCACGGGGATCCCCACCGGGCTGTCGACAGGCTCCAGCTTCTTGTCGCGGGCCACCGGCTTCGAACCCTGATTGCCCAGGATGACCGGCTGCGAAGGGCCGTAGATATCGGCATCGACCAGCCCGACCTTGCGCCCGCGCCGTGCCAGCGCAATCGCCAGATTGGCGGTCAGCGTCGATTTGCCGACGCCGCCCTTGCCGCTGCCCACCGCAATGATCCGCCGCTGCGTGCGTTCGGCGGTCATCACGACGCGGGTTTCGGAAACCTCTTCGCGCTGGCCGAGGATATCGGTGATCGCGCGTTCGATATCGTCGCGCTCCTGCTGGCCCAGGCCCGCGGCATCGACGATGGCGATGGCCCTGCCTTCCTTGATGGTCAGCGTCGAAACACGGGCGGCAAGGCTGTCGGGAAGCAGCGCTTTGGGATCGGTCGAACTCATGGGCGCGGCTGCTGTAGCATCGAAAAGCGCGCGGCAACCCCTGTTTTTCCGCCGAACCGCACCTATAAGGAACAGCATGAGAATTTTTGACGGGTTCGGACAGAGGATTTCCCTCGCGATGGCGGGCAAGAAAAGCCCTTGGGGCGGTGGATCGGATGATGGCGGCACGGGCGACACGCCCGGCGGNTCGCAGGGCGGCGGCGACAAGCCGAAGGGCCCGCGCAACCCGTGGCTGCCACCCGGCGGCACCAGCGACGATGGCCGGCGCGCGCCCAATATCGAAGACATCTTCAAGAGCCGCGGCCCCGAAGGCCCGCGCCGCTCGGGTGGCGGCGGCGGGCCCGGCGGCCCCAATTTCCGCTTTCCCCAGCGTCCCGGCGGCAAGAGCTGGTTCCCGCTCGCCGTGGTGGCGATCGTGGGCGTCGGCCTGCTGGCAACCAGCGTGCATCTGGTGGCACCGCAGGAAGAAGGCGTGGTCAAGACGCTGGGCAATTACACCCGCAAGATGGAACCGGGCCTCAATTTCTCCGCCCCCTTCCCGATCGAGACGGTCGATGTGGAAGACGTCGAAGGCGTGCGGTCGGTGCGGATCCCGGGCAACAACAACCAGGCCAAGCTGATCCTGACGGGCGACCAGAACCTGGTCGACCTCAGCTATATCGTGCGCTGGAACATCAAGGATCTGGCGAATTACAAATTCCGCGTGGTCGACCCGATCGAAACCGTGAACGAGGCTGCCGAGGCCGCCATGCGCGCCGCGGTCGCCGAAACCCAGCTCGACGAGACCTTCTCGGGCCAGGGGCGTGCGGCCATCGAGATGGACGTGCGCGAACGCATGCAGCGCACGCTCGANGGCTACCAGGCCGGGGTGCGGGTGCTCGGTGTCGAAATCGAGAAGGCCGATCCGCCCGCGCAGGTGGTGGATGCCTTCCGCGANGTGCAGGTCGCNGAACAGAACGCCGATGCGGCGCGCAACCAGGCGCAGGGCTATGCCCAGCAGGTCCTCGCGCAGGCCGAAGGTGAGGCCGAGGCCTTCGACAAGGTCTATGCCCAGTACCGCCTCGCCCCCGAGGTGACCCGNCAGCGACTGTATTACGAAACGATGGAGCGCGTGCTGAGCCAGACCGACAAGACGATTGTCGAGACCGACAATGTCACACCCTACCTACCGTTGCCGGAAATCCGCCGCCGGTCGCAGCAGCCCGTCACCACCGTGACCGCACCGGAGGGTCAGTAACATGAGCAATTTCCTGCAGGATCACCGCAACACGGTCATCGCGCTGGCAGTGCTGGTGATCGGTTTCATGATGAGCGCCTATGTGGTGCCCGAAGAAGACCAGGTCGTGATCATCCGCACGGGTGAACCGGTCGGCACGGTCAACACGCCCGGCGGCGAAACCGACGCCGGCCTGTATTTCCGCGTGCCCTTCATCGACAGCGTCAACCGCATCGAGAAGCGCCTGCTCGATCTCGAAATGACCGACGAGGAAGTCCTCTCGGCCGACCAGCAGCGCCTGCTCGTCAACGCCTATGCCCGCTTCCGGATCACCGATCCGGTGCGCATGGTCGAACGCGCCGGTTCGACCGATGGCGTGCGCAACGCGCTCGAGCCGATCCTCAACTCGGTGCTGCGCCAGGAACTCGGCCGCCGGACCTTCCAGGCCATGCTGACCGCCGAACGCGGCAGCGCGCTGGCCAATGTCCGCACCAATCTCGATCGTCAGGCGCGGCAGTACGGGGCCGAGGTGGTCGATGTGAAGATCATGCGTACCGACCTTCCCGAAGCGCCGCTGCAATCGGCTTTCCGCCGGATGGAATCGGACCGCGAACGCGAAGCCCGCACGATCCGCGCCGGCGGCAGCCGCGATGCGCGCATCATCCGCGCCGAGGCCGATGCCGAAAGCGCACGGATCTATGCCGAGGCCTTCGGCAAGGATGCCGAGTTCTACGATTTCTACCGCGCGATGCAGAGCTACGACGCGACCTTTTCGAACGACGAGAACCCGTCGGAGAGCAGCATCATCCTGTCGCCGGACAATGAATATCTGCGGCAGTTCCGCGGGCGGCGTTGACGGTTCGTCGAACGGCGCCGGCACCGTTCAATCGGCATTCACCGGCGGGCCCGACATTCACCCGCCGGAACGCGTGGTTCCCGCTTAGTCAGCGTTCTGCCGACCGCGGGGCCCGCACAGTAGAGAAGAGGACGAAAAGGACGTGAAGCCAGTGCGATATGCATATTCCGTAACGAGTGCGCTGCTGGTAGGCGGCGCTGCCATTTCGCTCGCGACCGGCTATCCGGCGGGTGCCCAGGTCGCCCAGAACGACGACAGCCAGATGGCGCGCGTGGTGCCCCGTGCGGGCGCTCCCGAAAGCTTCGCCGATCTCACCGCGCAATTGCAGCCCGCGGTGGTCAACATCTCGACCCGCCAGCGGATCGAGGTATCGGGCAACAATGGCAATCCCTTCGCGGGCACGCCCTTCGAAGGCCTGTTCAACCGCCGCGGCGGGCAGCAGCGCGAACCGCAGTACCGCGAAGGCCAGTCGCTGGGTTCGGGCTTCGTCATTTCGGCTGATGGCTATGTNGTGACCAACAACCACGTGGTGAGTCCCAACGGGCGCGGCACNGTGGAAGAGATCACCGTCACCATGCCCGACGGCACCGAATACAACGCCGAGCTCGTCGGCACCGATGCGCAGAGCGATCTCGCAGTGCTCAAGATCAGCCGCCGCGAGCCCTTCCCCTTCGTCGAGTTCGGCGATTCGACCCAGTCCCGNCCCGGCGACTGGGTGATCGCGATCGGCAATCCCTTCGGCCTTGGCGGCACGGTCACCTCGGGCATCGTCTCGGCGGTCTATCGCAACACCGGCCAGGGCGGTGCCTATGACCGCTACATCCAGACCGATACCGCGATCAACCGCGGCAATTCGGGCGGCCCGCTGTTCGACATGCAGGGCAATGTGATCGGCATCAACAACGCGATCTTCTCGCCTTCGGGCGGGAGCGTGGGGATCGGTTTCGCCATTCCCGCCGAAATCGCCGCGCCGATCGTGCAGAAGCTGCGCGACGGGGTGGAAATCGAGCGCGGCTATCTCGGCGTATCGATCCAGCCGGTCGACGACGACCTGGCCGATTCGCTCGGCATCCCGCAGAACCGGGGCGAATTCATCCAGGGCGTCCAGCCCGGCGAAGCCGCCGAGCAGGCGGGCATCCGCCCCGGTGATATCGTAACCAAGATCGACGGGCAGGAAGTCACGCCCGACCAGACCCTGTCCTTCCTCGTGGCCAACATCGCGCCGGGCACTACCATTCCGGTCGAACTGGTCCGCGACGGCGAAACCCGCCGCGTCACGCTGACGGTGGGTAAACGTCCGAGCGAGGAGGAACTGCGCCAGCAGCAGCAGTTCAACCCCGACATCGAGGACGAGGACCCGATGGAGCCGGGCGAGAATGCCGTGATCGAGGAACGGCTGGGGCTCCAGGTCCTGCCGCTGACCGCCCAGATCGCGCGCCAGCTGGGTGCTGGCGCGGATACGGAAGGCCTTGTCGTCGCACGCGTCGATCCCAATTCGGATGCGGCCCGCAAGCGCCTGCAGCGCGGTGACATCATCCTGACGGCCAATTATCGCCAAGTGCGCTCGCTCGACGATCTGGAAAGCATCATCCGCACGGCGGAAAGCGAAGACCGCGAAGCCGTGCTGCTGCGCGTCCAGCGCCGCGGCCAGCCGGCGGCTTATGTGGCGGTTCGGCTGCGCTAGCCCCTGGCCCGGACCAGACGACAGCAGGGCGGCTCTTCCGATGGGGAGAGCCGCCCTTTCTGTTGCTCGCCTAGCCTAGTTTATCTGCCGCTGCGCAGGCGGCGAGCGATTGCTTCCGCTTGCCCCGGTGGCTTCCTCGAGGAAATCGTCGCCGATCGCCTGCGGAGCGCCGTCGGCGCCGCGCGGCGGTTGCTGGGGCGGCCGCGGCCCGGGCCCGGGCTGAGAGGTGTTAGACGGGTTCGGCCGCTCGGGGCCGAGCGTGCGGTCGAAGTCCTGCGCGAAGGGGTCGTTGCGCGGCGTGTCCGCAGTGCCCGGTTCGATCAGGTTCCCCTGCTCGTCGATGAAATAGTAATCTTCCGGATCGCCGAACATGTATTCATCGTCGGGCTCCAGCTGCCATTCGGGCAATTGCAGATCGGTGTCGAATTCCTCGACCGGGCGATCCTTGACCGCGTAGCGCATATAGGCAGCAAAGGCGCGCGCCGGGGCGGTGCCGCCCTGCAGGCCGCCGACGCGGGTGTTGTCGTCACGCCCCATCCATACGCCGGTGGTCACGCCCGAGGAAAAGCCGACGAAATAGCCGTCCTTGTTCGAGCTGGTGGTCCCGGTCTTGCCCGCAACCGGACGCCCGATCTGCGCCGCGCGCCCGGTCCCGGTCGCGACGGCGGTCTGCAGCAAATCGGTGATCCCCGCGGCCACGTAGTCGGGCACCAGCTGCGAGCTGCGCGGCTTTTCATGCTGGTAGAGCAATTCGCCATCGGCGGTCTCGACCTTGAGAATGCCATAGGGTTCGACCGATTCGCCCCGCGCCGACACCGCGGCAAAGGCCCGCGTCATGTCGATCAGCCGGACCTCGTTCGAGCCCAGCACCATGGCCGGATAGGTGTTGATNTCGGTGGTGATCCCGAAGCGCCGCGCCATCGAGGCGACCGAGGTGAAGCCGACCTCATTGCCGAGCTGCGCCGCGACCGTGTTGATCGAATAGGCGAAGGCGGTGCGCAGGTCGATTTCGCCGACATTGCGCCCGCTCGAATTGCGCGGGCTCCAGCCGTCGATCGTCACCGCCGTGTCGACCACGCGGTCGTCGGGCGTGTAGCCCGCTTCGAGCGCGGCGAGATAGACGAACAGTTTCCATGACGAACCCGGCTGNCGCAGCGCGTCGGTNGCGCGGTTGTAATTGGTCTGGACGTAATCGGTGCCGCCCACCAGCGCGAGCACAGCGCCGTCGCGGTCCATGCTCACCAGCGCGCCCTGCGCCCCATCGGGCGTGTTCGCCTTGATCGAGGCCGTCGCCGCACGCTGCATTCCGACGTCGAGCGTGGTCCACACCTCGATCGGCTCGAAGGTTTCGGGCAGCAGCATGTCGAGCTGCGGCAGCGCCCAGTCGGTGAAATAGCGCACCGAGTTCTGCCCGGCCTCTTCCTTCAGCCGCACTGCGCTGGGATCGACGGTGACGTCGGGCGAAATGCGCCCCTGTTCCTTCATCAGCCGCAGCACCACGCTGGCGCGGCCGACCGCGGCATCGACATCGGCAGTAGGCGAATAGCGGCTGGGCGCCTTGACCAGCCCGGCGATGATCGCCGCCTCGGCGACCGAGAGCTCGGTTGCGGGATGGCTGAAGAACTTGCGGCTGGCCGAATCGATGCCATAGGCGCCGCCGCCGAAATAGACCTTGTTGAGATAGAGCTCGAGGATCTGCTCCTTCGAGAACTTCCACTCGAGCGCCATGGCGAGGATCGCCTCGCGCAGCTTGCGGTCGAGCGACCGGTTGTTGTTGAGGAAGACGTTGCGCGCCAGCTGCTGGCTGATGGTCGACGTACCGCCCACGCGCGCTCGCGATCCGGTCAGCCCCTCGATGATCGCGCCGCCCGTGCGTACCGGATCGATGCCGAAATGCGAATAATAGCGGCGATCCTCGACCGAGATCATCGCATCCTTCATCACCTGCGGGATCTCGTCCGCGGTCAGCCACTTGCCGAAGCTGGGGCCCAGCTCGACGATCTCGGTCCCGTCGCGCGCGCGCACGACGATGGTCTGCGCGGTCTGCGTCGCCTTGAGCTGGTAATAGCTGGGCATCGAGCGGACCGAAAAGGCCACTGCCAGGCTGATGAACAGCACCAGCAGCAGGGCCAGCGCGGCGCCCCAGATCGCCAGCCGGCGGCCCCATGTCCGCAGCCGGCCCGGCGGTGTGCCGCCCGCTGCGGAGCCGCGTTTCTGGCGTCGCGTCCGCTGGCGACCACTGCGTCGGTTATTCATTGCTTACGCTGGCACCCTTGTTGCTGTCCGCCCTGTAATTGCCGCAATCTCGCATGGCGAGAGCTAACCGCATGTGAACGGCAGGCGGCGGCGCTTAATCCTCGGGCTCGAAATCGAGCGCGGCGGAATTGATGCAATAGCGCATGCCCCCGCGATCGCGCGGACCGTCGGGGAAGACATGCCCCAGGTGCCCGCCGCAATTGGCGCAGGTGACTTCGGTTCGCACCATGCCATGCGAGGTATCGCGGTGCTCGTTCACCGCCTCGCCCTCGGCCGGGGCAGTAAAGGCGGGCCAGCCGCAGCCGCTGTTGTACTTGTCGTCGCTTTCGAACAGCTTCTGTCCGCATCCGGCGCAGTAATATTCGCCTTCATCGTAATGCTTGTCGTACTTGCCGGTGAAGGCGCGTTCGGTGCCTGCCTGGCGCAGCACCTGGTATTGTTCGGGGCTCAGTTTCTCCCGCCATTCGGCATCGGTGAGTTCTTGCTGGTCGGGCAATGCCTTGTCCTTTCGAGTGAGGTATCCCATATAGGGCCAACCGGAGCCGATGCACGCGGTTCCGCGAATGGTCGACGATTTGCTTGACGATTCGCAGGGGCGCCGCTAAGTGCGCCGCTTTCCGGCGGCCCGTGCCGCCTTTCCGTACGCAATACAGAGATTTTCCGCCGCGCATGCCGTGCGGCCTGACGAGGACAGACATGGCCAATACGCCGCAAGCCAAAAAGCGCATCCGTCGCAACGAAAAGCGCGCCGAAATCAACGGTGCCCGCATGAGCCGCATCCGCAACTTCCTCAAGAAGGTGGAAACCGCGATCGAAGGCGGCGACAAGGACAGCGCGCAGACCGCGCTCCGCAACGCCCAGCCGGAACTGGCGCGCGGTGTTGCCCGCGGCGTGCTTCACAAGAACACGGCGTCGCGCAAGATGAGCCGTCTGAGCAAGCGCGTTTCCGCGCTCTGATCTCCGGCCGCCGGCTTTCGCAGCCGGCTGCAAGCGAGTCATTCGAAGGGGCCGCCGGTGTACCGGCGGCCCTTTTGTCGTATTCCAGTTTCATTCCGATACCGGCCTGTAATGACGCCGTAACATAACCCTTGGGAATCCCGCGATTCGCGCTGCCATTTCGGGCTTATCGTAGTAGATTCATCGACTTGAACGGGCCTCTGCGGGGTCCACTTGAGTCAACAAGTATATTTCGTGTTTTTTACAGTTATCCCCCTTGCGACTCATCCGGAGAGCGACCTACACCAAGGCTCTCAGTCGGGGGCGGGACAGCCCCGGCTTTTAAATGATCGATGTGCGAGGGCGACCTCCGGATGAACCGATTCCGGAGCGGGACTGTGCTGTGCCCGGCCTTGCCGATGTAAGAACAACAAACAGGCGGCGGGTCAGCCGACCGGGGGTGATAAGTAGTATGCGAAAGACATCGGACATCGGCGCGCAGAAGGCACAGGACGATTTCATGGCAGACCAGGAAGCCGTAAACCTTGCCGCCGATTGGGCCGACATCAGCCAGGGCCTGCGCAAGGACCTGGGCCACCAGCTGCACAGCCAGTGGATCAAGCCGATCCAGGTGGGCGGGATCGAAAAGGAAACCGGCACGCTCGACCTGTTCCTGCCCACAGAATTCAGCGCCAACTGGGTCAAGGACCGCTTTGCCGACCGCCTCGGCCTGGCATGGAAGATCGCGCGCAGCGAAGTGCGCGACGTCCGCATCCAGGTCCATCCCGGACGCCGCCAGGTAACGGATTTGCGGCTGCATTCTGACGGCCGCCGTCCGGCCAATGACGGGCTCGACACCTCGATGATGGCGATCGGCGCCGACACGCTGGGCGACACCGGTTTCACCAGCTCGGTCGGCCTCGACCCGAGCCTCACCTTTGCCGCCTTTATCACCGGCGAAGCCAATGTGCTGGCGTTCAATGCCGCGCAGCGCATGGGCGCGACCGAGAAGCCGCAGTTCAGCCCGCTCTACCTCAAGGCCGCCACCGGCCAGGGCAAGACGCACCTGCTGCACGCCACCGGCCACGCCTTCCTGCAGGCGCATCCGCGCAGCCGTATCTTCTACTGCAGCGCCGAGCGCTTCATGGTCGAATTCGTCCAGGCGCTGAAGGCCAACCAGATGCTCGAATTCAAGGCGCGCCTGCGCAGCTTCGACCTGCTGCTGGTGGACGACATCCAGTTCATCATCGGCAAGGCCAGCGCGCAGGAAGAACTGCTCTACACGATCGATGCGCTGCTCGCCGAAGGCAAGCGGCTGGTGTTCGCCGCCGACCGCGCCCCGCAGGCGCTGGACGGGGTCGAACCGCGGCTGCTGAGCCGGCTGTCGATGGGTCTGGTCGCCGACATCCANGCCGCCGATATCGAGCTGCGCAAGAAGATCCTGACCTCCAAGCTGACGCGCTTCGCGCCGCTCGAGGTCCCTGCCGACGTGCTCGACTTCCTCGCGCGGACGATCACGCGCAACATCCGCGAACTGGTCGGCGGGCTCAACAAGCTGATCGCCTACGCCCAGCTCACCGGGCAGGAAGTCTCGCTCCAGCTGGCCGAAGAGCAGCTGACCGATATCCTGTCGGCCAATCGCCGGCGGATCACGATCGACGAGATCCAGCGNACCGTGTGCCAGTTCTACCGCATCGACCGCAGCGAGATGAGCAGCAAGCGCCGCGCGCGCGCCGTGGTCCGNCCGCGGCAGGTGGCGATGTATCTGTCGAAGGTGCTCACCCCGCGCAGCTATCCGGAAATCGGACGCAAGTTCGGCGGACGCGACCATTCGACCGTGATCCACGCAGTGCGGCTGATCGAAGACCTGCGCCAGCGCGATGCCGATATGGACGGCGATGTGCGCAGCCTGCTGCGCCAGCTGGAAAGCTGACGCCCCCGCTGCCCGGCAGCGCCGTCCTCAACCGGAGCACAGCTGATCGACAGGTCTGTCCACAGACCTGTCGACAGGCAAGCCGCGACGCGTCAAAGAGCCTTCATGCCCGATCCCGCCCCCACTGCGCAGCCAGCAGGCATCGACCTGCCGCATTCCTTCGGCGCGGCGCTGCTGCGCGGGGCGCGCTGCCGCTGCCCGCGCTGCGGCGAGGCGCGGCTGTTCCGGCGCTGGCTCAAGCCTTATGACACCTGCCCCGCCTGCACGCTCGATATCTCGGGCCAGCGGGCGGACGATTTCCCCGCCTACATCTCGATCTTCGTGACCGGGCACTTGCTGGCGCCGGTGCTGATCGTGCTGGCAAGCGATTTTGCGCTGTCGAGCACGGCGATCCTCGCGATCATCCTGCCGCTGGCGGTGGCCTTCATGCTGCTCACGCTGCAACCCGCGAAGGGCGCAGTGATCGCGCTGCAATGGTGGCATGGCATGCACGGCTTTCGCGCCGAACGCCGCCCCCGGCCCGGCGACGACGCATGAGCCTGTCGCCCGAGCGCCTCGACCGCTTTGCCCGCCACATCGTGCTGCCCGAAATCGGCGGCGCGGGGCAGGTCGCGCTGGCCGGCAAGCACCTCGTGCTGGTGGGCCTCGGCGGGATCGGTTCGCCCGCGCTCCAATATCTCGCCGGGGCGGGAATCGGGAAACTCACGCTGGTCGACGACGACCGGGTGGAGGCGTCGAACCTGCAACGCCAGACATTGTTCAATGCGCGCGATGTCGGCCACGGCAAGGCGGTCATCGCCAAGCGCTGGGTGACCGGCTTCGATCCCGAACTCGACGTGACGATCAGCGACCGCCGGATCACGCGCGACAATGCCCATGAACTGGTGGTCGATGCCGACCTGATTCTCGATGGGACGGACAATTTCGCCACCCGGCTGGCGGTATCCGACGCCTGCGTCGCCGAACGCGTCCCGCTGTTGTCCGCGGCGGTCGGCCGCTTTCAGGGGCAGGTCGGCGCCTTTGCCGGGCACCTGCCGGGCGAGGCTTGTTATCGCTGCTTCGTCGGCGATGCGTTCGATGCGGAAGATTGCGACAGCTGCGCCGAGGACGGCATGCTGGGCGCGATGGCCGGCTGGGTCGCGACATTCGCCGCGCTGCAGGCAGTGCGCACTCTGCTCGACGGCGTCAGCGCATTCGGCGCAACCGATTGGGGGCGGGTCCATTTGCTCGACGGGCTCAAGCCCGGCATGCGCAATTTCACCATTGCGAAGGACCCGGCCTGCGCCGGCTGCGGATCAGCCGCCTAGCACCTCGTCGACCCATTCCGGCACCACCTTGGTTGCCGGCCCCTGACGGGTTTCGTGGAACCAGCGCGAACCCTGGCTTGCTTCGAGGTTGAGCTCGAGCGTGCGGACGCGCCGCTGGCGCGCTTCCTCGACGAAACCGGCCGCGGGATAGACCGCGCCCGACGTGCCGATCGACACGAACAGGTCCGCCCGCCGCAGCGCCGAATATATCCGCCCCATTTCATAGGGCATCTCGCCGAACCAGACGACATCGGGGCGCAGGCTGCGTGCATCGCAGGCCGGGCAGGCCGGGCGATCGATCAGCGGCCCGGTCCACGGCGTGCGCACGTCGCAGGCTGTGCACCAGGCGTTGAGATGCGTCCCATGCATGTGGAGCACACGCCCCGCGCCAGCGCGTTCGTGCAGATCGTCGACATTCTGCGTAACGATCAGCAGCTCGCCGTCCCAGTTCGCGTCCAGCCGCGCCAGCGCCTCATGCGCGGCATTGGGCTGCTTGGTCTGGATCGCCTCGCGCCGCATGTCGTAGAAACGCAGGACCAGCTCGGGATCGCGCGCGAAGCCTTCGGGCGTGGCGACGTCCTCCACCCGGTGCTGTTCCCACAGCCCGCCGGCATCGCGGAAGGTATCGATGCCGCTTTCCGCGGAAATCCCCGCCCCGGTGAGTATCACGATGTTGCGCATGTCGGTCATTTGCCCTCAAGTAGCGATGCAGAAGGGCAAGTCAAAGACCGGCCATGAACCATAACCGAAAGGGAGCAGCAGTGGCACGGATCGGAATTATCGGCAGCGAGGGCGCAATGGGCCAGGCGCTGGCCGGCGTGATTGACGCCAGCGACCACGAATGGGCCGGCGGCATCGACCGCGGCGGCGATGCGGCATCGCTCGCCGACGCCAGCGATGTGCTGGTGGATTTCTCCTCGCCGCAGGCGCTCGACGCCAATCTGCATGCCGCGATCGGCGCCGGCATCCCGCTCGTCATTGGGACCACCGGGCTGGAGGAACGCCATCACGGCGCGATCGACGATGCCGCGCGTGCAGTGGCGGTGCTGCAGACGGGCAACACCTCGCTGGGGGTGACGCTGCTGGCGCATCTGGTCCGCGAGGCGGCCGCACGGCTGGGCCCGGACTGGGATATCGAGATCCTTGAAATGCCCCACCGCCGCAAGGTCGATGCCCCCAGCGGGACCGCGCTGCTGCTGGGCGAAGCCGCGGCGGCCGGGCGCGGGGTTGCGCTGGGCGATCACGCAGTGCGCGGGCGCGACGGGTGCACCGGCGCGCGGGAAGAGGGCGCGATCGGCTTCGCGGCGCTGCGCGGCGGCACGGTGGCGGGCGAGCACAGCGTCATCCTCGCCGGCAGCGAAGAGCGCATCACGCTGTCGCACAGCGCGGAAAACCGGTCGATCTTCGCGCGCGGCGCGGTGCGCGCGGCGGAATGGATGATCGGCCGCGCCCCCGGCCGCTATACGATGGATCAGGTGCTGGGGATCTGACCCGGTGACGCTGCGCGCCAGGCTCCACCGGCAGCTCCACATCGGCTCTTGGCCGAACGGCAAGCTGACCGGGCTCAACGTATTCGTCGTGTGGGTCATCCTCGCGGCGCTGCTGGTGGGGATCATCGCGACCGAACCGGCGATACGCCTGCCCTATCAGGACGAAATCCTGATCGCGGAATTCATCTTCGGGCTGGTCTTCCTGCTCGAATATGCGGGGCGGATCTTCGCCGCCCCCGAGCGCGAAGGCCCCGGCTCCCCCTGGCAGAAACGCTGGCGCTTCATCTTCTCCCCGATCGGGCTGATCGACCTCGTGGTGGTGGTGGTCAGCCTAGCGCCGTTCTTCGTGGCCAATGCCGCCGTGCTGCGCGTGATCCGCCTGCTGCGGATCGTGTCGATCATGAAGTTCAGCCGCTTTTCCGCCGCCATGCGTGAAATCGGCGCGGCGCTGCGCGAACGCAGCTACGATCTGCTCGTCTGCGCCACGCTGGCGCTGGTGCTTGTGCTGCTGGGCGCTGCCGGCCTCTACTGGGTCGAGGGCGACCTGCAGCCCGAGCAGTTCGGCTCGATCCCGCGCGCGCTGTGGTGGGCGGTGATCACGCTGACCACGGTGGGATATGGCGACGCCTATCCGGTCACCGCGCTGGGCCGGCTGATCGGTTCGGCTGTCGCCATCGGCGGCGTGCTGCTGGTCGCCCTGCCCACCGGAATCGTTGCCGCCGCCTTCAGCGACGCCATGCAACGCCGCCGCGAAGCGATGGCCCGCGCGCTCGAGGAAATGGAAGGCGCAGGCCTGGAATGAGCCGCCAACAGCTATGACCAAAGACCAGATATTCGAGTTTTTCCGCCGGCTGGCGGAGGACAATCCCTCGCCCGAGACCGAGCTGGAATATGGCAATGCCTACCAGCTGGTGGTGGCCGTGGCGCTGTCGGCGCAGGCGACCGATGTCGGCGTCAACAAGGCCACGCGCGCGCTCTTCGCTGCAGTCGAAACGCCCCGGCAGATGCTCGAACTGGGCGAAGAGGGGCTGAAGGAGCACATCAAGACCATCGGCCTGTTCAACTCCAAGGCCAAGAACGTGATCGCGCTCAGCCAGCTGCTGGTCGACGAGTATGACGGCGAGGTGCCCGACACGCGCGAGGATCTCGTCCGCCTGCCCGGTGTGGGCCGCAAGACCGCCAATGTCGTGCTCAATTGCTGGTTCGGGCAGGAAACCTTCGCGGTCGACACGCATATCCTGCGTGTCGGTAACCGCACCGGCCTCGCCAAGGGCAAGACGCCCGAGCAGGTCGAGGCCAAGCTGGAAAAGCGCGTCCCCCAGCCCTTCCGCCTTGGCGCGCATCACTGGCTGATCCTGCACGGCCGCTATATCTGCAAGGCGCGCACGCCCGAATGCTGGCGCTGCCCGGTGGTCGATCTGTGCAGCTACCGGAAGAAGGTGCTGGAGAAGCTCAGGGGACGGTAGGTCCAACAGCCTCCCCATCCGGCGCCGCCAGACGGGGCGGATTCTCTATTCAGACATCATCCGCCGAGATCATCTCGCGCGTGTCGATCTCGCCGGTCATCACCGCCACCGTAGTTGCCACGGCCGCGTCGCCGCTGACATTGGTGGTGGTGCGCATCATGTCCATGATCCGGTCCACACCGGCGACGAAGGCGATCGTTTCCAGCGGCACGCCGACCGCCCCGAACACCAGCGCCATCATGATCAGGCCCGCGCCGGGGATGCCCGCCGCGCCGACCGCGCCCAGCGTGGCGAGGATCGAGATGAGGAAATAGTCGCCCATCGACAGGTCGACGCCGAAGATCTGCGCGCCGAACAGCGTCGCAAGTCCCAGGTACATCGCGGTGCCGTTCATGTTGATCGTCGCCCCCAGCGCGATCACGAAGCTCGCCACCGAGTTCGACACGCCGAGGTTCCGCTCGGCGCAGCGCAGCGTCACCGGCAGCGTCGCGTTCGAACTGGCGGTCGAATAGCTCACCGCCATCGCATCGACGATGCCGCGGAAGAAATCGCGCACCGGCAGCCGGGCGAGGAACTTGATCATGCTGCCGTAGATCAGCACGATGATCAGCAAACAGCCGAGATAGTTGAGGCCGACGAGCTTGGCGAGGCTGACCAAGGCATCGAGCCCCAGCGTGCCCGCCACCCAGGCCATCAGCGCGAAGACGCCGAAGGGGGTCAGCTCCATCACGATCATGGTGACCTTCTGCATNATCACCGCGCCGCTATCGAACACCTTCTGGACGGGAAGGCCTTCTTCCTTGGCCATCAGGATGCCGATGCCGATCAGCAGCGAAAAGACGATCAGCGGCAACACGGCTACGTCCGCCATCACCTGGACCGGGCTTTCGGGCACGATCGAAAGCACCATGTCGACCGCAGTGGTTTCGTTGGGAACCGGGGTCTCCCCCATCTGGATCGCGCTGGTATCCACACCCGCGCCCGGCTGGATCAGCGTGCCGAGGCCGAGGCCCAGCCAGACCGCGATCTGCCCGGTGACGACGAACAGCAGCAGCGCGCGTCCGCCGACCGCGCCCAGCTTGCGCAGGTCGCCGATCGCGGCGACGCCCGACACGAGGCTGAAGAAGATCAGCGGGACGACCAGCATCTTGATCGCCTTGATGAAGAAATCGCCGATCCACTTGATGCTTTCGGCATCGGGACCCCAGGCCCAGCCGGTGAGCACACCCAGAATGAGCGCAGTGACCACGCGCTGCCACAGTGGAATTTCGAACCACGTCTTCAGCAAATTCCCAACCCCTGTCTACCGTCGTTGCAAGCGGCATGGCCGCGCGCCAATCCATGACGCAGTTCTCGGCGAAAGCAAAGCAAAGTGAACGCCGGACCGCCGCTGCCCGGCGTCCTGGCCTAGGCCTGGCCGGCCAGCACGTCCCGCGCGATGCGCGCGTAAATCCGGCCGAGCGCGGCAAGGTCTTCCACCGCCACCGCCTCATTGGTCTTGTGCATGGTTGCATTGACCAGCCCGAATTCGATCACCGGGCAGACGCTGCGCAGGAATCGCGCATCCGACGTGCCGCCGGTGGTCGACGGTTCGGGATCGACGCCGGTTTCCGCCTTTACGGCGGCGGCGATCGTATCGCTGAAGGCGCCCGGCGGAGTCAGGAACGGCTCGCCGCTGATGATCGGCAGCGCGTTGCCGCCGTGCTTTTCCGCGATTTCGCCGACTGTCTCGGACAGCGATGCGCCCGAATGCAGATCGTTGAAGCGGATCGAGATCCGCGCCTTGGCGACCGCGGGGATCACATTGTGTGCATCGTTGGGCACGTCGATCTCGGTCACTTCGAGATTGCTCGGCTGGAACCAGTCGGTGCCTTCGTCCAGCACCAGCGCATCGAGGTCGGCGAGCATTGCCACCAGCCTGGGGATCGGATTGTCCGCCAGATGCGGATAGGCGACATGCCCCTGCGTGCCCTGCACTTCGAGCCAGATGTTGACCGAACCGCGCCGCCCGATCTTCATCATGTCGCCCAGCNGGTTGACCGANGTGGGTTCGCCGACGAGGCAGAGGTCNGGCTGGTGGCCTTGCTCGCGCATGAAATCGATCAGCGCGCGCGTGCCGTGCAGCGCGGGGCCCTCCTCGTCGCCGGTGATGATGAAGCTGATCGTCCCCGCGTCGGCAGGCACCTGCGCCGCCGCATCGACCATGCAGGCGATCGCTCCCTTCATGTCGACCGCGCCGCGGCCATAGAGCAGCTCGCCGCGCACTTCGGGTTCGAAGGCCTCGCTGGTCCAGCCGCCACCGGGCGGGACGACGTCGAGATGGCCGGCAAAGGCCAGGTGCCGCGAGCCTTCGGGCCCGCGGCGGATCGCGAAGAGGTTCTCCACCGGCGCCTCGGGCGTGCCCGCGGCGCCTTCTCCGCGGGTGAACCGCGTCACCTCGAAGCCGAGCGGCGCCAGCATCGCTTCCAGCGCATCGAACACCTCCCCCGTGGCGGGAGTGACACTGGGCGCGGCCATCAGCCGCTTGGCGAGATCGAGAACATCAGTCATGCTGTGTCCGCTAGCAGGAGTGCGCAGCGATGCCCAAGCTCGATCTCGATGCCATCCCCCAGACCAATGCGACGGGCTATCCCGCGCCGTTCGATGCGCCCGTGAGCGGCCGCCGCTACCGCCGCCTCGCCCCGGCCTGCGGGCTCGAGCATCTGCGCGCGAGCCACGTCGTGCTCGAGCCGGGCGCCTGGTCGAGCCAGCGGCACTGGCACACCGATCTCGACGAACTGCTGGTGATGCTCGCAGGCGAAGCGGTGCTGGTCGAGGACGATGGCGAAACCGCCGTGCGCCCCGGCGATATCCTCGCCTGGCCCGCGGGCGCGGCCAATGGCCACCACCTGCAGAACCGGGGCGAGGAGCCTTGCGTCTTCGTGGTCGCTTCTGCGGGCGATTTCGCCATCGACGGCGGCGAGTATCCCGATATCGACATGCGGTTCAGCCCCGAAGGCTATTTCCGCCGCGATGGCAGCCGTTACGAGACCGAGCGCATACCCTAGTCGCGGTCCTCTTCGGGCAGCGGCCCCGGCTCGAAAGCGCGGTCGAGAAATTCGGCCATCCGCAATCCCGCCTGCAGCACGCGGCGCCGCGCGATCGGGGCCGAGCGTTCGATCAGTTCCTGCGACAGCGCGGTTTCGCGCGGCAGCTCGCCCTCGCACGGGTCGCAGCCGAAGGTTTCGGGATAGATGAAATCGCGCGAGATCTGCCAGCTTTCGCGGCCCCAGTCGGCGGCCTTGCCCCCCGCCAGTTCGGCGCGTTCGGCCGCGCTGTAGCGCCGCGCGATCGGCGGATCGCCGCTGATCGCGCGTTCGGCCAGCGGCCCGTCCCACACCCAGTGCAGGTTCAGCCCCGGGACGATGCCATAGGCGGCCTCGCGATCGTTGCCGCCGCGGTCGTCGTGATCGCCCGAATGCAGCGGCATGTGGATGTCGCCGATGAAGTGGACGAGGAAGGCGAGCGCTTCAACGCGGACATTGTCCGGCAGGCTCTCGTCCGCGAGGATGCGCTGGTTGCGTTCGACCTGCGCGCTGACGCAGCCGAGGCCCGAGCAGTTCTTGCGCGCGTCATATTCCTCGGTGACCGGCTCGGTCTGGTAGTGCCAGGAGAAGGTATGCCCCCAGCGCCAGTACTGGCCGCGCAGGCAGTCGGGCCACACGCTCGCATCCTGCAGACTGTCCAGGTCGCACTCTGGCGTGCCCAGCATGGGCGAGGCCTGCAACAGCCGCGCGATATCCGCGCGCGTCTGCGGGCGCACGTTTTCCAGCGCGATATCGGCGGTCACCGTATGCGCGTAGAAGCCCCAGGCCTGCGCCTGCGCGGGGAGCAGCAGCGCCGCCAGCGCGGCGCATGCGCTCAGCCAATGGTTTCGTATTGTTCGATGACCCATTCTTCGCTTTCCGATGTTTCGATCCACGCCTGCAACCACTCATGCTCCCACACCGCCTGCATATAGGCGGCGGCGAAGCCGGGTACGGCGATCTGATAGCTGATGAAGCGTGACACTACCGGGGCGAAATAGACATCCGCCGCGCCGAAAGTGCCGAACAGGAACGGGCCGCCGCTGCCGAAGCGGCTGCGCGCCTCGGCCCACAGCCCGAGAATGCGCAGGATGTCCTGCCGGCAGGCCTCGCTCGGGGTGAAGCCCTCGAACCGCTTGCGCACNTTCATCGGGCATTCGCCGCGCAGNGCATGGTAGGAGGANTGCATTTCCGCGACCATCGAGCGCGCCATGCCGCGCGCCACCGCGTCCTTGGGCCAGAACCGATCGCGCCCGACCTTGTCGGCGAGATATTCGAGGATCGCGAGGCTGTCCCACACCACCGCCTCGTCGTCCCACAGGATCGGCACCTTGCCATGCGAGGGCTGCGTGCCGCCATCCTCGCTCTTGAGCGCATCCCATTGCTTGCCGAACATCGGCACGGTGATTTCCTCGAACGACAGGCCCGACTGCTTCGCCGCGAGCCAGCCGCGCAGGCTCCAGCTCGAGTAATTCTTGTTGCCGATGATCAGCTTCATGTGTGCACCCACCTTGCGTGGGGCGGCGGTAGAGACCCGGCCGGGCACTGTCGAGGCTGAACAGGCAAGGTCGCCCGGTCCCGGTTCGTCATTCCCGCGCAGGCGGGAATCCGGATAATCTTTCCGCCCCGCAGGACGCTTTGCAATCCGCATCCGATGTGCCAGCAAGACCCCTTATCTAGGCCCCTGCCTCCGCAGGGGCGACGGAGTAGACATGTCGCTCAGGCCCTTCCACCTCGCCTTCCCGGTTCACGACCTCGCCGCGGCCCGCGCCTTCTATGGCGAAACGATGGGTTGCCGCGAGGGACGATCGAGCGCCGAATGGGTCGATTTCGATTTCTACGGCCACCAGATCGTCGCGCATCTCGCCCCCGGCGAAGCGGGCGACCGCGCGAACAACCATGTCGACGGGCACGGCGTGCCCGTGCCGCATTTCGGCGTGGTGCTGGCGATGGCGGACTGGCAAGCGCTGGCCGACCGGCTCGAGGCCGCGGGCACCGAATTCGCAATACCGCCGACCATCCGCTTCAAGGGGCAGCCAGGCGAACAGGCCACGATGTTCTTCCGCGACCCCAGCGGCAACGCGCTGGAGATGAAGGCCTTCGCCGACGACGCGATGCTGTTTGCGACGTAAGAGATCCAAGCCGACGAATCCAACCGCGGTCATGCGCCCGATCGCAATTCCGGCTGTTTCCCCGGCTGAAGACTAGGCAAGGGGTTAAGAACGCTCGGAAACCTTGCGAACAAGGGCAGTACTTTCCCTCCCGCTAGACTCTGTCTCGCCCCTGTGTATCCTCTGAAAAACTAAAGACACAAGAAACGACAGGAGGTCCGCAGTGAAATGGCAGGCGTTACTTTTTCTTGGTCTGACAATATCTGGTGCGGGCATGGCTTCGGCCGATGAGCGTACGGTCAAGCCGGGTTACAAGGCTTCGGGCGAACCGATCACCAATCCGGCTCATCCGGGCTACGATCCGGACCTAATCGTTTGCCGTGATTGGAGAAAGACCGGCACACGGGCGAAGGTGAGGAACGTGTGCCTCACGAACAAGCGCTGGGCCCGTGTGATGCGTGACGGAAATTCCTTCGCGCGAAGCCTGGTCAGAAATGCCTCGGGTGAGAATACGGGCGGCTGGTAAATGCCCCGCCAGCCTGGCCCTGCCAGTCTTGCCGATCTTGCAGCTGGGGGTGCGAGAAAGTCCGCCGCGAAGCGGATGCCACCTAGACCCCCGCGTCGCCCAGGACCGCCGCCCTTAGCTCGCCGATACCCATGCCCTTTTCCGCACTGGTAACGTGGATTTCGGGGAAGGCGGCGACGTGTTTGCGTGCTTCGGCTTCGGTGGCCTCGATCACCTTGGCGAGTTCGCTGGCCTTCATCTTGTCGGCCTTGGTCAGCACGACACGGTAACCCACCGCTGCCTCGTCGAGCATTTTCATCATCTCNCGGTCGACATCCTTGGGGCCGTGGCGCCCATCGACCAGCACCAGCGTGCGCGCCAGTACGGGCCGGCCGCGCAGATAGGTCTTCACGAGGCTCTTCCACTTCTCGACCACTTTCACCGGCGCCTTGGCAAAGCCGTAGCCGGGCATGTCGACGAGACGGAACAGCGTGGGTTCGCCCACTTCGAAGAAGTTGAGTTCCTGCGTGCGGCCAGGCGTGACCGAAGCGCGCGCGATCGCCTTGCGCCCGGTCAGCGCATTGAGCAGCGAGCTCTTGCCCACGTTCGAGCGTCCGCAGAAGGCGATCTCGGGTACGGTGGGTTCGGGCAGGAACTTGAGCTGCGGCGCCGAAAGGAGGAAATCCACCCGGCCCGAGAACAGCTTGCCCGCGCGCCGTTCGAGCGCGGCCCGCTCGGCAGCTTCGTCGGTGCTCATGATCCCGCCTTTGCAGCTTCGGCGGCTTTACGCGCCTTTTCTTCCTCGATCGAGGCGCGCAGCTGCGGATGCTTCGAATAGAGGTACTTCTGCTGCGCCAGCGTGAGCACGTTGGAGGTTACCCAGTACAGCAGCAGGCCGGCGGCGAAGGGCGCCATCACGAACATCAGGATCCACGGCATGATGTCGAAGATCTTCTGCTGCATCGGGTCCATCTGGCTCGGGTTGAGGCGGAAGGTCAGCCACATGGTGAAGCCGAGCAGCACCGCGAGCACGCCGAGGCCGAAGATGATCATCAGGAACTGCGGCACGTCGATCCCGACATAGGCCAGCGCATTGGCAAGATTGGCCGGGTCGGGCGCGGACAGGTCGCCGATCCACAGGAAGTCGCGGTGCCGCATCTCGATCGCGAGATAGAGCACCTTGTAGAGCGCGAAGAACACCGGGATCTGCAGCAGCATCGGCAGGCAGCCCGCAACGGGGTTGACCTTCTCGCTCTTGTAGAGCGCCATGATCTCCTGCTGCTGCTTGGGCTTGTCGTCCTTGTACTTCTCCTGCAGCGCTTTCATCTTCGGCTGGATGGCCTTCATCTCCGCCATGCTGGCGAAGCCGCGCTGCGCGATCGGGAACATCAGGCCGCGCACGATGAAGGTCAGGCCGATGATCGCGATGCCGAAATTGCCCACCGCGTCGTAGATCGTGCGCAGCAGCCACAGCATCGGCTTCTCGAACCAGCGGAACCAGCCCCAGTCGATCGCCAGGCCGAACTTCTGGATGCCCGCATCCTCGTAGGAATCGAGCACCGCACTTTCCTTGGCCCCCGCATAGAGGCGCGAGGTGACCGTCAGCGCATTGCCCGCGGGCAGCGTGGTCGCTTCGTAGATCATGTCGGCGCGGTAGGTTTCGTCGCCCATCGCGCGGAAGGTGGTTTCAGGCGCGCTGTCGTCCTGCGGGACGAGCGCGGCGAGCCAGTAGATATCGGTGAAGCCGACCCAGCTGGTGCGGCCTTCGGGCGAAACGCGCTGGTCTTCGTCGAGATCGTCGTAATCGATGTCGTAATCGGCGCTGTCGCCGAACACGCCGATCGGACCCGAATGCGCGATCCACAGGTCTTCGCTGGCCGTACGGCTGGTGCGGTTGACGAGTCCGAAAGGCTGCACGACCACATCATTGCCCGCAGTGTTGGCCACCGTCTGCTCGGCAGTGATCATGTACTGGTCGTCGATCGTATAGCGGATCGAGAAGGTCAGCCCTTCGCCATTGTCATGCGTCAGCGTGAGCGGGGTGTCGGCGCTCAGCACATCGCCATCGGCTTCCCACAGCGTCTGCGGCCCGGGTACCTTGAGGTTCGAGCCGACCCAGCCGAACTGCGCGAACTGCTGCGCCGGGGTGCCGCTGGGCGAGAAGATGCGGACCGGTTCGCTGTCCTTCTGCGTGGTCTCGTCATACTCCTTGAGGACGATGTCGTCGACGACGCCGCCGCGCAGATTGACCGAGCCGGCCACCCGCGGGGCGTCGATGCGCACGCGATCGGGACTGGCCAGCGCGGTCTCAAGGTCGGCGGCTTCCTGCGCGCGCATCGCCGGATCGACGAGCCCGCCGGTGCGCGAATGCTGCGTCGCCGCCTGGCTGGCCTGTTCGGTCGGGGTGTCCGCCCGGTCTTCCACCAGCGCCTGTTCGGGCTGCGGATAGAAATAGTCCATCGCCGACGTCCAGCCCAGCAACAGCAGGAAGGAGAGCGCAATGGCGAGGATCAGGTTACGCTGGTTGTCCAAGGTCGGTCCCGTCTTTGTCCGGTCGAATACAGAATGTGGGGAGGTGTCTTAGCCTGTCAAGACAGTGCTAGGGCACCGGATCGTGGCCGTGGCCGCCCCATGGGTTGCAGCGCAATATACGCTTGAATGCCATCCATCCACCCTTGATCGCGCCGTGTTTTCCCAGCGCCTCGATCGCATACTGGCTGCACGAGGGGTGATAGCGGCAGGTCGGCGGCAGGATCCGGCTTGGCCCGAGCTGCCACAGGCGGGCAATCCAGATGAGCGGGTGCTTCACGCGCGGCGGCTGCGATGCGCACGCGGGCTGCGCGCGCGATCGCCCTTGCCCTGCGCCGCGCGGTCGAGCGCAGCGGCCAGCTCGTCGCGCAATTTGGCGAAATCGCGTTCGACCCCGCCCGCACGGCCGATCAGGACATGGTCGTGATCGGGCAGGCCGCTATCGGGGAGTGCGTCCCACAGCAATTCGCGGAACCGCCGTTTCATGCGGTTGCGCACCACCGCATTGCCGATCTTCTTGGTCACCGTGATGCCATAGCGCTTGCCCCGCCCGTCATTGGGGTGGGCCAGCAGCACGAAGCCGGGGCGCGCCACCCGCAGCCCGCGATTCGCCGCCAGGAAGTCGCCGCGCTTGCGGATGACGGAAAGACTCGGGTCCATGGGAGTCAGATACGCGAACGGGCCCCCCGAGGGGAGCCCGCTGACTGTCCGTGACTATCGCTGCGCCGGAGCGCAGCGCATCACATCACGCGCAGAGGTTCTTGCGGCCACGGGCGCGGCGCGAACGCAGCACCTTGCGGCCACCCGGGGTAGCCTTGCGCGCGAAGAAACCGTGGCGCCGGGCGCGTACGAGGTTCGAGGGCTGGAATGTCCGCTTCATCGGATCGTCCTTACTAGATAGGTTGGTTGCCGGTACGAACGGTTCGCTCCGGCACAAGGGTCGCCCCGCTTGATTCGATCTCGGGAGCGACCGCCTTACAGGGCCGCGCGCCTAGGCGATAGGCCCGGAGGCGTCAAGAAAAAGTGACGTTGGCGTAGGTCAGCGTCGGGGCGGGCTGTGCCTGCTGGTAGCGTGCAGGCGACTGGGCGCGTTGCGTCCTGCGGCCCGTCCAGCGGCGCATGTCGCTTGCATCGAGCCACAACGCGCGGGCGTGCGGCACCGAATTGGTGAAGGCGTAGAACGAACGGGCCTGCTCGGCGCTCATACCCATTTCGCGATAATAGTCGAGATACTGGCGGTTTTCCTGCGCATGCATGGCGAAGTCGTCGGCTTCGCGGCCATAGGCGTCCATCCAGCTGTGCACGGCGAATTCGGCACCCTGCGCAATGTCGCGTTCGACACCGGCAAGGAACAGTTCGACCGCGCCCGAACGCACCGACCCGACGGCGGGCACATGCGTGACGAGACCGGCGGCGCGAATCATCCGGCCGACCTGCAGGTTGGCGCGGTCGTCGCGCGTGCCCGGGCATTCGACCATGTCGAGCTGCTCGAGATCGGGAAAATCGCGCATCATGGCGCGGAAGTAGCCCGGCGTTGTGGCATCGGTTTCACCGACCAGCGCGACGCGGCGATAGTCGAGCACGCGGAACGGGCCGTATTGCGCGACGCCGCGGTTGTAATTGCGGAACCGGCGATCGACGAAGGCGGGGGCCTTCCACACAGGCAGCGCGGCGGGCGCATGGGCCTGCGGACGCACGGCGGCGAGCTGCTTGGTCTCGGCCTGCGGCTTTGCTGCAGGGCGCGAAACGGCCTTCGGCGCGATGGCCTTGCCCTGATGGGTTTCCTGGACCACCGGGCTGGCGACATAGACCACCGGGAGGTTGACCAGGGTCAGCGACTGGGCGGCTGCGGGGGCAGCAAACAGCGAGCCGACGGCGGAAGCGATAAGGGCAGTGATTCGAAACATGGCAAGCTTATGCGGCTCGCCCGGTTTCGACCGGCTCAAGAGGTATGGCTAACTCGCTGTTAACCATAATAGTTCACTGGCGTTGTGGTTTCTGTTTACCCTCGACAAGCGGGGCGTTCGCGGCCATCATCTACGGGTAACTACGGGGGTGGGGATTCACGCTGGTCGCGCTGGTCAAAACCGTTGCCTATCTGGGGCTCGAAGCGCGCAGCGTGGAAGTTCAGTGCTCGGTCGCACCGGGCCTGCCCAAGTTCAACATCGTCGGCCTGGCCGACAAGGCGGTCGGCGAAAGCAAGGAACGCGTGCGCGCGGCGCTGGCGGGAATGGGGCTGGCGCTGCCGCCCAAGCGGATAACGATCAACCTCTCCCCCGCCGACCTGCCGAAGGAGGGGTCGCATTACGACCTGCCGATCGCGCTGGCGCTGCTGGCGGCGATGGGCGTGACCGATGCCGAACAGCTGAGCGACTGGATCGCGGTGGGCGAACTCGCGCTCGATGCGCGGATCGTCGCCTCGCCCGGCGTACTGCTGGCGGCAATCCATGCGAGCGAGGCCGAGGTCGGGCTGATCTGCCCCAGCACGCAGGGATCGGAAGCGCGCTGGGCGAGCGAGGTCCCCGTGTGTGCCGCGCCCGACCTCGCCAGCCTGCTCAACCATCTCAAGGGTACGCAGCTGCTGCCCCAGCCCGAACCGGGCGTGGTGGCGAGCGAGAGGAGCGGCGGCGATCTCAAGCAGGTGAAGGGGCAGGAAACCGCCAAGCGCGCATTGGAAATCGCCGCGGCGGGCGCGCACAACCTGCTGATGGTTGGGCCGCCCGGCGCGGGCAAGAGCCTGCTGGCCAGCTGCCTGCCCGGCATCCTCCCGCCGCTGTCACCCGCCGAAGCGCTGGAAGTCAGCATGGTCCAATCGGTCGCGGGCACGCTGGAAGACGGGCGCATCAGCCGCGCCCGCCCGTTCCGCGCGCCGCATCATTCGGCCAGCATGGCCGCGCTCACCGGGGGCGGATTGCGGGTGCGGCCGGGCGAAGTCAGCCTCGCCCATCTCGGCGTGCTGTTTCTCGACGAGCTGCCCGAATTCCAGCGCGCGGTGCTCGATTCGCTGCGCCAGCCGCTCGAGACGGGCAAGGTCGATGTCGCCCGCGCCAATGCGCATGTCAGCTTTCCGGCCAACGTCCAGCCTGCGACGCACGTAAACTGAACTTCAACACTCCTCTGAGTACGAAGTGCGAATGCCCAAAAGTGTGATCATATATGCGCGTTTCTCAAGCGCCGAGCAAAGCAAAGGTTACTCGTTAGAGCGACAACAAATTCACGGTCAGCGCTTTGCAGCAAAACAAGGCTGGTCTGTTGAAAAAACGATCACCGATCAGGGGCGAAGCGCATTCAGCGGTGCCAATCGGATAGAAGGCTCTGCCCTGCACGAATTTGAGTTGGAAGCCCGCAACGGCCTACATGACGGCAAAATCCTGCTGGTCGAAAATGTTGATCGACTTAGCCGGCAGGGAGCGAAGGCAGCAGCTCGCCTCATTTGGGAACTGAACGAACACGGTGTGGACGTAGCCACGTGGCATGATGAATACGTTTATCAGTCTGGCAACAACGGCGATCTGATGGAGATTTTCTCCGTCATCGTCAAAGCTCAAGTGGCCTTCGAGGAAAGCGAAAAGAAAAGTAAGCGCACCAGCGCGTCTTGGGAGAGGCGCTTCGAGCAAATCGTGGCAGGCACCCATAAGGGGCCGATGCCCAACCTCCCGAAATGGATCGATTGGACTGACGACGGATTCGTTCTGAACGCTGAACGGACTGCCGTGCTCAACCTTATCTTCGACCTATACATCGATGGCATGGGCATACATCGCATCGTCAGTGAGTTACATGAGCGGGAAATCGATAGCTGGACGCCACCTGAGCAGCGGCGGGGAAACAACGGATGGTTCTACAGCTATATCTACCGCCTTCTCACTAAACGAGCCGTGCTGGGAGAATACGTCACTAGCAAAGGTAAAACGCTTGCGAGCGACTTCTACCCTCAGGCAATCACTGCTGAGAAGTGGAACCGCGCGCAAGCGGCACTATCGATGCGGAAGGGCAACCAGAAAAATGTAAAGATATTCGGCAACAGGAACTTACTCAGTAAAATGGTTGTCTGCGACAAATGTGGTGGCGGCGCTCATTTCGGCCACACTACTGATACGGTGCAAAAATACACGAAAGCCAACGGTGAGACCGTCAACTATCGGCGCAAAACCTACCGCAAACTCCGATGCGATAGGGCGCGGAGAAAACATAACTGCGATAACGATACGATCCTGAACTACGATGTCGTCGAAGCGACTGTGCTTGATGAGATGCTTCCTCAACTTGTCAGAAAGCCAGAGGGAAATGCGCAGGTAAAGAAGCTGGGCGACCAGCTCGCTGAACTCGTCCGAGTGCAAGAGGCGGAACAGGCCAAGCTGAACAACCTTGTCGATGTACTGGCTGATGGTGGCTCCAAGGCAATTGTCCAGCGTGTGGTTGCCGTGGAGGAAGAGCTGGGGCGACTGCAAAGCGAAATTGCGGAAGTTCAGAAGGCGCTCGCTATAGAAAAGGCCAAGCCTGCGGGCGACGACGAGATTGCGTCAATCGAAAGCTTGAGATGCGAACTGACCAGCACGGATGACGGCGTTCGAATTCACGCACGGGGTCGAGTCAACATGAGCCTGCGACGGCTGATCAAACGCATTGTGATCACCGAAACCGGTAGCTTTCGGGTCGAGCCAGACGACTACTCATGGTTTGAGTTCGATGGTTCTGGAACGATGTTGGAAGGTCTCTATGACGTGGAGCGACACGAAAGGGAAACGCGTATGCCCATGCATTCTACTGGCACCATCCTGGGCCAGTGATGCAGATTTAGGGCAGGCGTACGGACGAGCAGCAACTTTGTGCTAGGCAGCGGTGATAGCCCTCAGTGAGTGTGTAGCGGCTTCTAAAGGGCTGAGCACAAGGTTTTAGCCTTTGAATTGACGACACATGTACCGCTCTCCGGAATTCGCGGTGCGGAATAACTCAGTGGATGCCATCGCCCACGATGACCGTCTCTTCTTGGCGTCGCGAATAAGCAATGGTTGGCGGCCAAGCGTGCTTAGTCCGGACAACAATATGCGCCTCGGCCCTTTTGAAATGGATTAACCGACGCAATTCGCGAAAATGGTCCTCGGTGATGTCGCGAACGTCAAATCGGCGCATTTTTGATCTCTCGTGGGGCTTACGCCATGACTCCAAAGGGGAGGTGCAACCCCACTGGATCATGATGGTGAGGAGATAGAGTTGCTCGGGTACCATCGACGGGGGCGGGCACTCTCTGCCCGCCTCCACAAAGAATGATCAGGTAGTTACCTTCTTCGCACGCTGCGTGAAGTTTGCCTTCCGTTCGGCGATCGCTTTTTTCAACTGCGGGTCCAGCTCGCCCGCGTGGACGGCGGCGATAATGGAGCCAATCATGTTTGGCACGTCCGCAAGTCCCTCAACTTCGACTGCGTTCATTCCCTTCGCCAATTCGATTGGACGGTTTCCATATCGAAGTTGGAAAAACATCTTCCCACCAGTGTCGACGAACCACCCCTTTCGGACATGCCGAGGTGCTTCAACGCGAATCTTGTCGCCCGCTTCATTGGTGCGTGTCACCCTGCGCGTAGCGGTGAACTGCGTCCCCGCGATTTCTGCTTCTGCCAACGCTTTTTGCTCGTCGAGATAGCGTAGCATTTTGCCCCGGAAACCGTTTTCCGACGCGGACGCATTTGCAGGCATCGCAGTGGCGAGCTTGAGGGTCTTAAGTATGGACACGAGGCAATCTCCTTGCGGTTATGAGCAAGGAAATCGGTAACACCACCATTCTCGAGAGCGACCGGAGATTGGTTTCGCCGACCTGGTAAATATCGGCATCCCAAACCAACGAGGAGCGTAAAATGTCAAAGCTTTACAGTCATTGTCCGGACAGACTTTCAAATCGGGAGATCGAGCGATTTGTCCATCGCATCCTATCCGCACTCACGCAGATCGCACCTCCGAAGTCCGAGAAATAATTCCTTCGCCAGAGCCGCAGATTTTGGGTCATCCGTTCGGTACAAGATCACTGAGTTTTCACTTCGGAGTATATCAGGCCCAACGGTAAACGTTGGTCCTTCGCCTTGCTGGTCACTCGCGTTTCACGCTCGCCAACAGCAGCGGCGATGTACGATTTCAATGGCGAAGCGACGACTTGCAGCAGGTAGCTGGATCACACTGCTCCCCCCCCCACGCCGAACGGATCGAGCCGTCCGACATGGATGGGGAGAACAGTATGTCTTGCAGCTAGGTGAGCATTTGACACATTTGATACGCCCGGTCCGTTTGGACCTGCCGGTTACATGGTAGCACGTTTAAGGGCGGTTCCCGCTGAGCAACGGTTACGGGTTGGCCACTTATCAAACAGCAGGTCCCGCATAGGTTGGATTTAGAAGATTTTACCAACAATCATTTCACGAGCCAAACCAAGGCGACGGCTATCATACAGCCAAGGTTTGCCTCCGGAGTGCATTTTTTAGACTGGTGCCATGCGCTCTCGCGCCGTCCTCTTCCAGCTCGCTTCGGCAGCTCATCCATCCCACAGTCACGAGGGGTCAGGGTTAATCGATACCGATATGGGATGGTCAAAGAATGACCCGCTAGGGCACGTCGGATACCTAGCGGGTCAAGCTCTGCTTGGGTGAACGGCGAGCTGGAACGCCACGACAGCGTTCCGACGTGCCGTTGCGTTTCTATTTATCAAATCAACTTTGCCGACCTGAGTGATATTACAATGCGGGTGCTACTATCTAGAAAATACGAGAATCGTCTCTTTCTTGATAGAAGTCCAGGATTGGCGTGTATGGGACTGGTGGATGGATCGGTCACGCTCAAAACCAAGCCGCCATCCAAGCCCATCTAAAGTTTCCTTTAGCGCATCCTCGCCTGCACTTCGTCCACTGTCTTTGTGCGGCAACACAAGACAAATCGCGCCCTCCGGTTTTAGCCAACCCACCTGCTCATTGAGTGCAGTGCAAAGCTGCTCAGACCATTGGGTTCGACTAGTGGTTTTAGACCGTTTCCTTCGTGCCCCAATCTCGTCAGATACCAATGCAGAAAGCGCTTTATCGTCGTACCCCAATAGATAGAGAGAAAGACGCTGAGCGAGGGTGTAATCAATGGCATCGGCGTAAGGGGGAGACGTGAGAAGCAAATCGGCATCGGCCGGACCGGGTTCGGAGGGCTTGGACCAGTCTCGACGTAAGATTTGCGCTCGGGGCCCCTTCGGATAGCCTGTTGCCCGTACTGAAGAGGTCACGAACTTCTTTGTTCGTTGCAACCACCTTCCAATTGCCGCTTCTACGTTTTGCGCGGTGAACTCCCGCGGACGCACATTGTCAGCGATGTGGCCCCAGCTGGCATGTTGTGAGCTTAGGCTTCGAAGCGTTGCTGATAGCATACAGAGCCCTAAAACGCGTACGAAGGCGCTGGGCGAATTGAAGACTCGTTCAAATAGGTCGGTTATTTGCGAAAGCGTCGCGGGTGCGACCCAACGCGCCAATGAGTCCCACTGGGGCTCACCAGCTTTCAGCTCCAACAGAATCACATCCGGACTAGGTGCACAGAGGAGAGCTATTCGCTCATCGAGATCGGATAAGTCCGGAGGACTCTCGACGGCAAATAGGTCCTTGTTCCCGCCAACCATAAGCTCGACAGCTCCCAAGGCTGCGTATGCTCGTGAGCGATCCACGCTTGCAAGCGCCAACAATGCATTCGTGGAGTAAGATACTAACAGCGCAATTGGATTTAGGTCGGCGAGCAGGGTGGAACGTCCAGCACGGAGCGCTGACCAACCAGTCGTCCCAATACCGCCGTACGGATCGAAAATGGTGCCAGCTTGGGGGCTAAGCGCTTCCACTAAAGCGTCGCTTAGCGCTGGAATGAAGGTCCCGGGATACCAATGGGGCGGTGCGACATAACCTACTCGGGAAGTGGCAAAATCCCAATCAATGGCCTCGAGACTGCGTAATATTATTCCCTTCATACGAGAAGGGGCTCGGCTTCTGAAACCTCATCCTGCAAAGGTTCCGGAGCTAAGACCAAATCGGAAAAGCCGCTTTCCGAAAGTGCGGCCCGAATAATTTCTCGCATGCGCTTGCGCTCACCTCCGCTCAACCCGGCTACCCGCGCATTCTTCACGAAAGCGCCTACTAGCAGCGTCGAACTATCGTGACCGACCACCTCGTTCGCGCCGGTCTCTGAGTTAAAAAACTCCATAGACCGACAAGTTTTCTTTTTATCCAAAATGTAGTGCATACAGAGACTTATCTTACTCGACCCGGAGGACGCTAACTTTTCTTCGATCAATGCTTCTAACGCGCGCTTCTCCTGAGACTTGGAAACCGAAGCATAACTCTCAATGGAGTTGGTCTGCCAAACTCCGACGCATTCGAATAGGTTGCCAACGCGCATGCGCTTTACGATCTGACCAATAACTTGGTGCTCTCCCACACTCCTGTCACATAGCACTTCAAGTAGCTCTTCGTCGGTAAGCCGCCAGTCGTCGGGTCCAAGTAAATGAGCTTCAGCTGCCAATTCTACAGCGAGGGTCAGCATTGCTTTTGCGGCGAATTCGCCTCGGTCGAGAAGCAGGTATTCGTAAAGATGCTTTCGAATTTCGAACCAACGGTGGATCATCGGTCTAGCGTCACTTGTTGCTGACAATCCGCCCTCGTGAGGGGAAAGGAGGGGGGTCAAACATTTCGGCAAGCGACGATCTTCGTCGTCACAGAGCCCCATGTGAAAGGCCAATCTCACCACGTTATCGAGATTATCCAGATCCAATGTGCCTGAAATTATCGGCCCAAACTCACCACGGCCATCAATGGCCTCGAAGACCTCGTTGGCCAGATCNCCCAGCAGTTGATGCACTGCGAAAGGTTGACCCGAAAACTGCGCTCCCGCCTCCGTTAGCTGCAAAAAGCGGGAGTCAACTGCAGCCCTCAAATTTGAGTGTTCGAAGCGTTGTTCAAATGGGTTGTCTTCCATCACGTATTGGAAGGAATGCCCAAAGGGGCCGGTCTGGATATCATGCAATAGCGCTGCGGCGCGCACGACGTCTGCTTGTCGCTTAGGCAGCGACCTGGAACGAGCCCAATAGTCGCCTAGATGATATACCCCTAAGCAATGCTCGAAGCGTTTCGGTTCGGACGCTCCCGTGAGAAACAACGAATTGATGTTACACAAACGTACATAACGAAGCCGCTGAAACTCTGGCGAGAATACGAGCGGACGGATCGACTCATCAAGTGAGATCGGTCCATATAGCGGATCTAGGAACTTTTGATCTCTCAGCTTATCAACTCCTGCACCGCCACCTTCCCCATGACGACCGCTTGCATCAATCCCCGAGCGTGCCCACTTGCATCCCCCGCTGCTAGCACACCAGGAACCCCAGTTGCGAGCCTGGATGGCAGAGAAAACACAGGCCAATGCCAGTCGAATAAAGGATAGTGCACGGCGTAGGCTGGAGGAAGGCTCACGATGCCCGAGCTTGCTAGCTTCCTTACAAATTCATCTAATCGGCCAATTACATCGTCACCTAAGATTCTGCGCGAGTGCTGGGTCCAGCCGAGGCTCTCACCGCTACCAACAAGTTCAAAGGGCTTCTCGTCTGCATCGCCTGTACAAGCCACACGTTCGAGCATGCCTTGTCGGTCATCGAACCGAGCCAGAATGGCGACATTCGATTCGGGCCACCCCGCCTCGGCCACGACGCCTCCTGGCAAACTGAAACCTAGCCCCGGGTAGTGAAAGATGCGTCCAGGAGAGTTCAAGCAAAAGGTCCGCACGCCATCAGCCATGAATTTAGCATCCGGCCCGAGCTCACGCAGCTTCGCAACGGGCTCTCGACCTTCAAAGCCGAGTCGGACCCCCACGTCGATGCCCTTTCCGCGGGTCTGAGGCACCCCTGCCAATTCTAAGAGCCCAGCGCCAAGTCGGCCGGCAGCAACGATTACGCTTTTGGCGTTAATTACACTTCCGTCCTTCAGGTGAACTCCAAAAGGCGATCCTTCGGTCAAACTGAGGCGGCTCACTGCCGAGTTGATAAGGGTGGTTCTCGTCAGTCTGTTTGTAAGTGCCGAAAGCAAATCCTGTATGCGCTGAGGTGTCAGGAGGATGGAATGATAACTGCGGTAAGCGAGTTCTTCTCCAACGCCCAATTCCTTACCCGCAAGTTCGCTGTCTGATACTTGGAACTCTTGAAACCCAAGAGCGCTGAATTCTCTGCAAACCGACTCGTATCTTCTTATCAGCTCAGCCTGCCCTCCGACCACGGGGGCAAGGCCAGAACCAGCCGGTGCCAATGAGAACTTGGCTCCTGAGAATGCGGCGAAGCCCCCAAGGGAGCCCGGGGCTTCAGGCATCCCACAATCGACAATATAGCTCTCAATCCCATGAGTCTCTGCCTCTGCCGCGGCTGCTAATCCCGCAAGGCCCCCACCTACGATAAGCAGATCAACAGTTTTAGCGACCATATTCACTCCGCTCTCCCGCCCCCCGACTGGAAGGGCGAGAGCTATCGTCACCCCCCCCTAGACGAGGCGGGGAGATAAATCTTATCGGTTTACCGCGCATACGAAATAATTCGACTTCGCGAGCCACGCCACGACTGCCTTCCCATCCCGGAAGCTGCAGAACTACAAGCTCATCACAAGTTTCTGCCAGACGCGTTTCAAGGCTACTCCAGTAAACTGAATTTGGTCCGGATCTTCGATCATCGAGAATGCGTAGTGCCTCGTGGTTCATGACGACCGGGCAAATCACGCACTGTCCGGCTTCTATCAGGTCTGCCATCGCTTGTGCACACACACGCGCTCTCAAATCGCGAAGATCGGCTTCTGAAGACGTGTAAGGAGCGGACAAATAAACGAACTGCACCATTGGCTTCCGTAGATAATTTCGCCAAGTCCTTAGGCTAGCGAACAAGCCCTAGGCTACCTTGAGGCGCCGAAAGGTGGGGAATTATCCTCGCAGCCCTGGGAAGAACCGGACAGAAGGGGGTGAGATGCTCATTGTCGTAGTTGGCGCGCGAGGCGCTGGAAAAACAACGCTGCTTGAGACGCTAAAAGAGAATGGCGTCGAAGTTCTTCAACCATCAACAAGTCGTCCGCGGAGATCGCCTGACGACACGGAGTACGACTTTGTCGAGCAGTGGTCGGCCTCTCGATATGCATGGAGCATAAGCGTCGGCGAGCATCACTACGGAATGCGCCGGTCTGAGCTGTCAAAGGCCAAACACAAAACCTGCGTGACCGTTTTTGAGCCCGTGAACCTTCATGTTTTTGAGGGTCTTCGTAACTCGCTCGATCTCAACACGATGACACTTGGGCTGCAAACCATCGCAGATTTGGAAGAACAGCATCAGCGCGTCGAAGGCAGGCCAGAGCGCCAAATGACCGAGGAGCAGCTCACACAAGTGCAACAAATCGTCGCCGAGTGCGACGTTGTTCTAAGCGGTGACGCTGATACAATATCCGAAGCTGTCTTGAAACTCATAAGCTTGATTAGCGGTAGCGGCGGAGTGGTGACCAAGGATTTCGTGATCCCACTAATGAAAGCCGGCGCACTGATTACCAATGCCGACTTTAGTAAAATTCACTCCGCTAGCTACGATTTGCGAATTGGAAGCGAGATTCTTTTCCAGGGCAAGGTGGTGCAGCTTACTGAAGCGAGCCCACGGTTTGAGATACCGCCGTACTCCTATGCTATCGTAAGCGCTATGGAGACAGCGAGCCTGCCTCCCTGCGTCGTGGGCCGGTTCGACCTAAAGGTGAGCTTCTTTTTCGAAGGGATCATTCTGTCCAACGGACCTCAGGTTGATCCCGGCTATAAGGGCGCTCTCTTCTGCATGCTTTATAATGGCAGTGGCCAGCCCAAACTTCTAACTAGAGGCAGGCATTTCGCGACGATCGACTTTACTACAACGACGAGCGTTACCGAGGGCTACAAACAGAAATACCAATTGAAACAAAGGATGGGCCAATTCCTAACCGACAGCGCGGTCCACGGGCGAGGTGCAATTGTGGAGCTGGTCGACGGGAAGGTGGCAAGCGTCGAAAAGAAGGTAACCAATATCCAGCGAAGCTTCTGGGCTATCGCGGCCGCCTTTATTACAGTCGCAGTAGTCGCTCCTGCAATAGTGGTCCCAGTAGCTTGGATAGAAATCGACAAGGCGCGCGAAGAGCGCTTGGAACTCGAACGTGCAAGCAGAGAGGCGTTGGAGGTGTTAGAGCAGGCAAAAGAAGAACGTGCCGCCACTGCGCAGTTGCTGCTCAAAACAGAAGAAAGACCCGCGCTTCCGCCGCCCGACCGCGAATAGGACCGCGCTCCAGAAGCAGTCCGAGTATTTCTCTGCCACATAGAGTTTACTCGTGCGTGACATCGCCTGGCACGCGCGAGAGTGTCACAAAAAGGTCGCTCTGCAAGCAATCTGACAGCATCGGCAGCGGGTCTTAGACCCATTTGCTACAGGATGAGCATATGATTGTCGGCTATGCCCGCGTGTCCACTTCCGACCAAAATCTTGACGTGCAGTTTTCCGAGTTGGAGGCTCATGGCTGCGACCGCATCTTCTCCGACAAAGCAACCGGCATGAATACAGCGAGGATGGGACTTGCTGACATGTTGGAGTTCGTACGTGAAGGCGACACGCTGGTTGTAACGCGTCTCGATCGTTTCGCCCGTTCGCTATCTGACCTCTATGCGTTGCTTGAGCGCCTCACGCGCCAAGGCGTTGCGTTTCACTGCCTGCGCCAATCCATCGATACATCCACCAGCACGGGCAAGTTGACACTGGCTATCTTGGGGGCAGTGGCCGAGTTCGAAAACGACTTGCGCCGAGAACGCCAGCGCGAGGGGATTGCGCGCGCGAAGGAACGTGGCGTCTACAAGGGCCGCAAACGCACGGTGGACGACGGGGAGGTGCGTCGGCTGTACGGTGAGGGAGTGAGGCCGACCGCCATTGCCAGCGCGCTAGGAATCAGCCGCACTAGCGTTTACCGTGCGCTAGGCTCTTAAGGTATTCCGGATCACGGCCCGCACTATCATGTGACAGCGCGAGAGTAAGGGGCCAGCCTTTTGGCCAGCCCCTTATTCATTGCTCAGCTTCTTTGTCGGTGTTTTTCAGCAATGCTCCAAGGGCCGCAATCTGCGCACGACGCTTGGGAGACATCTCACCGCCCATGACAGCTTCGTACGGGGGGTTGGAATCGTCCCAAACGTTGGGAGGTAGTTCACCTTCCTCTGTGCCCGGAACGAACCACCAAGGGGCTGTGGCATGCGCCTTTCTATAGCGCTCCCAAGCGTCCTCGATTTGGACAGCTTGCGCTTCCTCCATTCCAGTAATCCTGCGGGTGGCCGCTTCAAGTATGCGTTGTTGCGTCTTGATCCTTGCCGGTAGATTACGAGCGTTGGTAGCGGCTAACTTCCGTTTGTCGAAATAGCTGCCAATTTCAGACGGCCACCGTGTTTGTTTCACCTTGTCGCGAAACCCCATTTCGAGAGCCGCCAACGTTTCGGAAATATCGTCCTCCGCATACCCAACGAAGTCCGATCCCAAGAGGTCCAGCAATTGCTCGTCGGATAGTATGTTTAACGAGTAGTTGGCCAAGCCATCTATCGTTTTGCGGAGTTGGTGGCGCTGTGCGTCTGTCAGTTTCATGTGCTGCTCCATAGCTAGATGATGGGCCGAGGCTTTCCCCGGCCCATCATCATCACGCCTCAACTCCATTGGCCTTGTCATTCGCCACACGCTTGGACTTGACCTTGACCCTATTGGGAACAGGCACCGGCCAAACAAAGTCGCCGATTTGCATGTCGGCGAACATCTGCTTTTCGCCAGCACTGAAGTTTGCAGCTTCGACGTCGACATGCTGCCGCGCAACGCGCTTCAACAGGTCAATCTCACCGGCTTTGTATGCCTCCACCGCCTTAGGCATGATCGTCTTGGCGACCGCGTCACTATTAGTGACGGCAACTGCGCGGATTATCCATTTAGCCCGCTTAGCCGACCAACTCGCCGCGAGCGTGACGAGACGGCCATCCACCTTGTCCTCGACTTCAATGCTAGCACCCTCAACAACTCCTATGCCTTCACCCTCCAGCATGAACTGGATCGCAAGGTCGTTCGCACGGCGGGCGTCGTGGTCCTCATTGGCGTACTTGGCGCGGTCGAGTAATTCGGCGCAAAGAAGCTTCTTCTTTATCTTGCCGTTAACGGGCCGCTCCAGAGACCTCAGTTTTTCAGCCACCTCCTCCGGCTTCCATCCTTCATCGCGGATAAAACGCAGGACGTTGCCGAACTTCCAGCAGCTCTTGTTGAACTGCGTTCCGCCCCCCTTCTTCTCCTTGCGAAACAAGGCGCGAACGAGCGGACCGAACGGGTTCTGGTTCTCACCAGCCGCCGCAATATCGAAGTTGGTCAATAGCTGAGCCATTACCTTCGGATTGGCGAGCAGCGCAGCGCAAATACGTGAGGCGTCTGCCAACAGGACATAGTTACGCTCATGGCCGTTCGCCTTTAGTGCGCCCTTCTCTGCTTCTTCCGACGACAAAGCGGCCTTATAAGCGCCATGGTAATCGTCGACGGCCAGCAGCGCTTCATCGATGTTCGTGATCTTCATTACGTCTTTCCTCGAATGAAGCGATGTAGCCCGCTTCGCGCCCAAACCCGGCGATGTTGCCGGTTGGTGGCCGCGACAGGAATTGAACCTGAGTGCCCGAGAAGGGGCAGTGCCAACGCGGTCGAGGTAGACCGACCAAGCCCTACAACGGGCACGGTCTCCTACTAAGGTGGGCGAGGAAAGATCGACGATATCAAAGAGCACAGGACAGACGCCGAGACGCCAGCCCATGAAGGCGGATATCATGGAAACTCGAGCTGGCTACCGAATTCTTTGGTTAACAAGCTTTTAGTGACGAACTCGTCACTAAAATCGCTTCTTCTGTCTACCTGCAAAGCAGGTTGCGTCCAGCTGATTGCGGCGATGAACCCGTGCCGCTGCGGCCATCTTGGCGATCCGGCGCTCGCCTGCAGCCGCGCGCCGCGCTGCGCCGCGGACTACCAGGGCAAGGTCTCCGGTCCGATGCTCGACCGGATCGACCTGCATGTCGAAGTCGATCCGGTCAGCGCCGCCGACCTCGCGCTCCCGCCGCCTGCCGAATCGAGCGCCGACGTCGCGGCGCGCGTGGCCGCCGCACGCGATCGCCAGACCGCGCGGGCGGAAGCCAGCGGTGCGCGGACCAATGCCGAACTCGATGGCGATGCGCTGGAAGAATTTGCCGGACCCGATGAGGCGGGACGCGCGCTGCTGATGCAGGCGGCCACCGCCATGCGGCTCTCCGCGCGCAGTTACACCAGGATGCTGCGGGTTGCCCGGACTATCGCCGATCTATCGGCCAGCGAACGGGTCGGGCGGATCCATGTCGCCGAAGCGCTCAGCTATCGCCGGCAGCCGCCGCGCGCCTGACCGCCCGCTCAGATGTCTTCGCCCAGATCGAGATTGAGCTTCACCGGCTCGTGCTCGAATTCGCCTTCGAATTTCTTGAGAAAATCCTCGATGGGGACCTGCTGGCCCTTGTCGACCAGCGGGTTCGCCTCGCCCATGGCGACGCCACGCAATTCGTCGGGCGTGATCCGGACATGGATATAGGGCACCCAGACCTCGCCGAATTCGGCCTGCTGATACCATACGTCGATGATGTCGTAGGAAGCCCATTGGCCGCTGGGTTCGAGCAGCCGGATGCCTTCGCCGATGCGGGGCACTGCCATCGCCTTGATGCGGTGGACGCTTTGATGCGTTTCATTCTGGACTTCGATTTCGATCACAAGGCAGGTCCGGCTCTGCTAACGGGATTCGTGAATGCCCCGCCTTATCGCAGCGACGTATTGAGATCGTTTTAACGATGACGTCACGGAGTCAGGGCTTCGCCCGCCGGTCACTCGCGGCCGATCGCCCTTGAAGGCGCGGCTGCATCGGTCCATGTCGCCGGCGTGGGGCAGGATAGCGCAACCGGACCGGACGAGTCCCCGTCGGGATACTGCATGTGACCCAAGTGCCCGCACCGCCTTCCCCGCCCGCTGCACCGGGCGCGTTTGCCGCGCTGCGGCGGCGCTATGCGCGGCTCAGCCCAGACATGCGGCGAAGGCTGCCCGCGCTCGCGCTGACGCTGGCGATCGAAGTTCTGCTGGTGCTGATGCTGCTGTCGCTCGGTTCGGCAAAGCGCGAGATCGCGGAGATGCGCGACACGCTGGTCGCTTTCACTTCGCCCGAGGCGCAGGACGAACCCGACGAAGCGCCCTCGCCCGAGCCGGCCCGGCCCCAACCCCCGGCAGCATCGTCGGCGGCGGCCCCGCGCGAACGGCAGGCTGCGCCGTCACCGCCCGCGCCCCAGACCGCCGCGCCGACACCGATCCTGCGCAACGATTTCTCGCTCGAAAGCGTGCCGCGAACCAGCCAGTCCCCCGCAGCCGAGGCCCCGCAGGCCTACGGCCCTGCCTTCACTCCTGCACCCGGCGACACGCCGCAGATCGCAGGCAGCGGCCCCAATGGCGAACCGCTCTACGCCGCGCGCTGGTATCGCCGCCCCTATGACGACGAACTGGCGGGCTATCTCTCGACCGCGCAGGGTCCCGGCTGGGGGCTTATCGATTGCCGCACCGCCCCCGATTTCCGCGTCGAGGACTGCGTCGTGGTGGGCGAATCGCCACGCGGTTCGGGGCTGGGCAAGGCGGTCCAGGCCGCAGCGTGGCAATTCAAGGTGCGCCCGCCCCAGCGCGGCGGCCGGCCGATGGTGGGCGAATGGGTGCGCATCCGGATCGATTACCAGCTGCGTCCGCGCGCAGACCGTTTCGAAGGCTAGTCCGCGATAAGCGCCGGATCGCGGTAGGGCGTGTTCTTGACCAGATGGCGGTTGTAATCGGGTGCGCCGTCATCCCACCACACCGGGCCGCGTTCACCCAGCGCCACCTTTGCGGCATGGACCTTGGCGCGCCCCGCGCGTTCGGCGGTCTCGTCGCCGGTGCGGCGCGCCTGACCGACCTCCCGCCGGGCCTCCATCAACTGGTCGACCAGCGTCTGGCGTTCGGTTTCTTTCAGCTGCGGATTGCTCGCGCGCCACAGTCTGCCGCGCACGATGATGTAGCGGTTATCACGCGTGCGCTGGACCGGTTCGCTCAGGCTGCGCTCTTGGCCTTGCGCAGGCTGTCGATGTCGACGACTTCGCCATAGGCCAGCGGGGTGCCCGCTGCCGCCTTGCTGCCATCGGCCCGGATGCCGAGCCGGTCCCGTTCGACCAGGTGGAGATCGGCCGGGCCGAGGATCCGTCCATCATGGCTGAGGATCGAGATCGGCCCGATCGGCAGGCGGTCGCGTTCGTCGACCAGCACCGGGTTCTCGACCACTTCGGCGCCGTATTTCTGCCCCCACTGGCGCAATGCGACCATGGCGGGCAGCAGATCGAGGCCCTTGTCGGTCAGCCGGTATTCGATCTTGCGCTTGTCTTCGGCGCAGGGGTCGCGCTTGAGGATGCCGTTTTCGACCAGCTTGGCCAGCCGGTTGGAGAGGATGTTGCGCGCGATCCCGAGCTCGGTGAGGAATTCCTCGAAATGGTGCAGCCCGTTGAAGCTGGCGCGCAGAATCATGAACGACCACCGCTCGCCCATGACCTCGAGGGCCTGCGGCAGCCCGCATTCGGTCAGTTCACGCAGCGGTTCGCGGATATCACCCATAATCCAGTCCTCTTCTAGCAACCTATCTACCGGAAATTCGGCTTTTGCCAAATTTTTGGAAATGCCGGTTGCAGTCCGAAACCCATAACGCTAGAGGGGCTGGCAGGCAATGGGTTGCTAATTGAAACCTAATTGCAAGAAACTCAAACACTGTTGCAATAAAAGCAACTAACGAGGAATCCCCCCCCATGACGTCCTTCCGCCCCCGCTTCGCTTCGCTCGGCCTCGTGGCCACCGCCGCAGTGGCATCGCTGACGCTTGCCGGCGCCCCGGCAGAAGCACGCACCAACGGCTTCTTCTACTCGGTCGAGCTGGCCGAACCCGTGGCAGAACGCACCACCACCGTCGCCGCCGGCGTCGCCTGGGCCTGCCAGGGCACGACCTGCGTCGCTCGCAAGGGCAGCTCGCGCCCGCTGCGCATGTGCCGCGAACTGCAGCGCGAACACGGCGAAATCACGGCCTTCGTCGCGGATGAAAAGGCACTCGACGCCGACAAGCTCGCGCAGTGCAACCGCTGATTTAAGTTCCCCCACCCCTCTCCATCGGGTGGCTGACTCAAGGCCCNGGCGATTCGTTCGCCGGGGCCTTTTTTATATCAGTCCGCGTTCGGCCAGGTCCGCNTCGAGCANATCCGCCCGGNTGAAGTGGTGCACCTGCCAGCCATGGGCCGCGGCGGCATCCACATTGGCGCGGTTGTCGTCGATGAACAGCATGGCTTCGGGCGCGCGGCCGAACCGGCGCGCCGCGAGATCGAAGATTGCCGGATCGGGCTTTGCCAGCTTTTCCTCGCCCGAGACGACGATCGCGCGAAAGCGGTCGAAGATCGGTGCAGTGGGGCGGAAGCCGGCCCAGAACTCCGCGCCGAAATTGGTGATCGCATAAAGCGGCACCCCGCGCGCATCGAGCCGTTCGACCAGCGCATGGCTGCCCGGGACGGGCCCCGGAATGGTTTCGTTGAAGCGCGCCGCATAAGCGCGGATCTCGGGTTCGAAATCAGGATAGAGCGCGATCCGTTCGGGCACCATTTCGCCGAGCGTGCGCCCGCGGTCATGTTCGAAGTGCCATTCCTCGGTGACCACTTCGCCCAGCAGCATGTCGAGCCGCGCGGGATCGGTAACCAGCTTCTCAAACAGATGCCGCAGGTGCCACTGGTACAGCACCCTCCCGACATCGAAGACGACCGCTTCGGCCTGCATGGTCATACCCCCCAATGCGAACGGCCCGAACTCCGCTGGGGAGCCGGGCCGGTCTGCAATACTGCCGCCCCCTGCGGGACGACGCGCCGATTAGCCCTGGCGGGCCTTGAAGCGGCGGTTGGTCTTGTTGATGACATAGGTGCGCCCACGACGGCGGATCACGCGGCAATCGCGATGGCGGCCCTTGAGCGACTTGAGGCTGTTGCGGATCTTCATAATGTCTCTCGTGAAATAAATGCGCGCCGGAGATGGTGCCCCGACGCGCCGAAATCAAGCGGCCGGTTAACCGGCAGGGGGGATTCGGTCAAGGAAAGAGTTGGGCCGGCAGCGAAAGATCGGGCCCCGTGCGTTCAGCGCCGGGCGATCATCGGCCCGAGCGGTTCGCCGCCGAACAGATGGACGTGCAGATGCGCGACCTCCTGCCCGCCATGCGCGCCGATATTGGCCATCATCCGGTACCCGGTCTCGACCAACCCCTTGTCGCGCGCGACCTTGCCCACCGCGCGGACGAAACCGGCGATTTCCTCAGCCTCCGCTCTGGCGCTGAAATCGTCCCAGCTGACATAGCTTCCCTTAGGGATCACCAATGTGTGCACCTCGGCCTGCGGATTGATATCCTCGAACGCATAGGCCCATTCGTCTTCATAGACCCTGGTCGAGGGAATCTCGCCGCGCAGGATCTTGGCGAAGATATTGTCGTCGTCATAGGCAAGCGTGGGATCGATCGGCATCAGGCGCTCCGGCTGGCTTTTTCGGCAATGCCCGAGATGCCGTCGCGGCGGTCGAGTTCTTCGAGGACCCGGTCGAACCCGATACCGCGCGCGTCGAGCGCGACGAGCAGGTGGAACAGGATATCGGCGGCTTCGCCGGTCAGCTCTTCCGCACTGCCCGACAGCACCGCCACCGCGGCTTCGACGCCTTCCTCGCCCAGCTTGCGCGCGATCTGCGGCAGGCCCTTGGCATGGAGGCTGGCGACATAGCTTTCGGCGGGGTCGGCGGCGCGGCGCTGCGCGATGGTCTGTTCGAGGCGGGAAAGCGTATCCATGCGCTGCGCTATGCACGGCGCCTGTGGCCAGCGTCAATCGCAGTTGCACCGCCGCGCGGCGCGCAGCCGCGGCCGCGGTGCGTGGTCAGCCGCGCGCAGGCAGCCCCGCGGCGCGCAGTGCGGCATGCGCTTCGGCAACCGTGTGCTCGCCGAAGTGGAAGATCGATGCCGCCAGCACCGCGCTGGCATGGCCGCGCGTCACGCCTTCGACGAGGTGATCGAGCGTGCCCACCCCGCCGCTGGCGATCACCGGCACCGTGACCGCATCGGCGATCACCCGCGTCAGATCGACATCGTAGCCGGCCTTGGTCCCGTCCCCGTCCATCGAGGTGACCAGCAATTCGCCCGCTCCCAGTTCGGCGAGGCGCACCGCATGCTCGACCGCGTCGATCCCGGTCGGCTTGCGGCCGCCATGGGTGTAGATTTCCCAGCCGCGCACCTCGCCGCTGGTCGAAGCGCGGGCATCGACGCTGGCGACGACGCACTGGCTACCGAATTTCTCCGCGATCTCGCGCACCAGTTCGGGCCGCGTCACCGCCGCCGAATTGACCGCCACCTTGTCCGCCCCGGCGAGCAGCAGGGCGCGGGCATCCTCGACGCTGCGCACCCCGCCGCCGACGGTCAACGGCATGAAGCACACTTCCGCGGTCCGCCGGACCATGTCGAGCAGCGTGCCGCGCCCTTCGTGGCTGGCCGAAATGTCGAGGAAGCAGAGCTCGTCCGCGCCCGCCGCGTCATAGGCCTGCGCCTGCTCGACCGGGTCGCCCGCATCCTTCAGGTCGACGAAGTTCACGCCCTTGACCACGCGCCCGTCGCGCACGTCGAGGCAGGGGATGACCCGGACGCGGACCGTCATGCCTGCTTCGCCACACGCAGCGCGGCCGCCAGGTCGAGCCGCCCGTCATACAGCGCGCGGCCCGTAATCACGCCTTCGATCCCGTCGCCGGCGAACCGCGCAAGCGTGTCGATATCGATCAGTCCCTTGACCCCACCGCTGGCAATGACCGGGATGTCGACCTGCCGGGCGAGCCCCACGGTGGCATCGATATTGACGCCCTTGAGCATGCCGTCGCGGCCGATGTCGGTGAACAGCAGGCTGGCGACGCCCGCATCCTCGAACCGCCGCGCCATGTCGACGATCGAGACATCGGACACTTCGGCCCAGCCGTCGGTGGCGACCATGCCGTCGCGCGCATCGACCGCGACCACGATCGCGCCGGCATATTCGCGCGCCATGTCCTTGACGAATTGCGGGTCCTTGAGCGCGGCGGTGCCGATCACGATCCGCGCGACCCCCGTCTCGATCCATCCGGCGACATCGGCGGGGGTACGGATCCCGCCGCCCAGCTGGACCTTCCCGGGAAATGCCCGGACGATCGCCTCGGCGGCCTCGCGGTTCTGCGCGCTCCCGGCGAAGGAGCCGTCGAGATCGACGACATGCAGGTGCTCGGCACCGGCGTCTGCGAACAGCCGCGCCTGCGCGGCCGGATCGTCGCCATAGACGGTGGCGCGGTCCATATCGCCTTCGGCCAGGCGCACCACGTCTCCGCCCTTGAGGTCGATAGCGGGAAAGACGATCATACTTTCGGTTCCATTACATCGCGTGGCCGGGCCAGCGCGGTTACGGTTTCCATTCGAGGAAACGCGACAGCAGGTCGAGCCCGTAGGCCTGGCTTTTTTCGGGGTGGAATTGCACGCCGAGGAAATTGTCCCGGCCGACCGCCGCGACCAGTCCGCCGCCGTGATCGGTCATCGCCAGCACGTCTTCGTGATGGCGCAGCTTGAAATGGTAGGAGTGCAGGAAATAGGCCTCGCCGCCGACCAGCACTTCATGGTCGTGCGCATGCGGCAGCGGCGCGACGTCGTTCCAGCCCATGTGGGGGACCTTCACGCTGTCGTCGATCGGTTCGATCAGCCGGACCGTGCCGTCGATCCAGCCCAGCCCCGGCGTTTCGCCGTGCTCGAGCCCGCGCGTGGCCAGCAATTGCATGCCCACGCAGATACCGAGGAACGGCGCCCCGCCCACGAACACGCGTTCGCGCATCGCATCGATTACGCCGGCTTCGGCGCGCAGCCCTTCGGCGCAGGCGCGGAACGACCCCACGCCCGGCAGCACGATCCGGTCGGCCGCGCGCAACACGTCGGGATCGGCGGTTACCGTGACATCGGCCCCGACCTTGCGCAGCGCGTTTTCGACCGAATGCAGATTACCGGCCCCGTAATCGACCAGGGCCACCACTTCACCCACCAAGCTGCCCCTTCGTGCTGGGGATCGCCCCGCCCTTGCGCGGATCCACTTCGACCGCCGCGCGCATCGCGCGGGCAAAGCCCTTGTAGATCGCTTCGCAGATATGGTGGTTGTTGCTGCCGTGAAGCAGCTCGACATGCAGCGTCAGCCCGCAGGTCTGCGCGACCGAATGGAACCAGTGCTCGATCAGCTCGGTGTCCCATTCGCCCAGCTTTTCCTGGCTGAAGCCGGCCTTCCACACCAGATAGGGCCGTCCCGAAATGTCCAGCGCGACCCGCGCCAGCGTCTCGTCCATCGGCGAATAGGCGCTGCCGTAACGCGCGATCCCGCCCTTGTCGCCGAGCGCGGCGGCCAGCGCCTGCCCCAGCGCCAGCGCGCTGTCTTCGGTGGTGTGGTGCTGGTCGATATGCAGGTCGCCATCGACCTTCATCGTCACGTCGATCAGCGAATGCTTGGCGAATTGTTCGACCATGTGGTCGAGAAAGCCGATCCCGGTGCTGACATCATAGCTGCCGCTCCCGTCGAGGCCCACCTCGACGAGAATCCTGGTTTCCGCTGTGTTTCGTTCGATCCGGCCTGTACGCATGCCAGCCGCGCTAGAGCGGCGCGCGCCAACGCGCAAGAAAATGCACCTACGCGCAGGGTAAAGACCCGCTTAAACCGCTTGACCCCTGCGCCGCGCAGCGCCACCTAGCGACCCATGAGCGACGATACGCCCGACAGCCTGATCCCTTACGATTCCATCGTGCAGGAAGCCTTGCGTGCCGTGGTGGGCCGGGTCCTGGGCGAAATCGAACAGGGCGGCAGCGAACTGCCCGGTGCCCATCATTTCTACATCACCTTCAAGACCCACGCTCCCGGGGTCTCGGTTCCGGCAAGCCTGCGCGAACGCTTTCCCGACGAAATGACGATCGTGCTGCAGAACAAGTTCTGGAACCTGAACGTGCGCGACGATGGTTTTGCCGTCGGGCTGTCGTTCAACCAGGTCCCCGCCGAACTCGACATCCCCTATGCAGCGATCACGCAATTCGTCGATCCGGCGGTCGATTTCGGGCTGCAGTTCCAGGCCACCGTTGCCGACATGGCACCGGCGGAACCCGAACATCCCGAAAACGACGGGATGGAACTGGCAGATGGCGAACCCGTTGATGCTACTGAAGACGGCTCGAATGTCGTCACGGTCGATTTCGGCCGCAAGAAGTAAGGGTTCCAACCGAACCGCAGCCGACCGGGGGCACCAATGGTCAAACACGTTTCAACCTACGGCGCGAAGGCAGTCGACAAGGCGCGCGCCAAGACGCCGGGCAAGACCGAAGGCATGCCCGGGCCGACGCACAATCCAGCAACCAATCTGATGGTTGCCGACGTCGCGATCCGCGCGGGATCCTACATCGCNCGGCGGGCGGTGGANAAGGGCCTGCTGCGCGGCCGCTACGGCAAGGAAACCGCGCGCGAGATCGTTCGGAACAAGACGCTGGGCCAGACACTGGTCAGCTTCGGCCTGGCCAAGCTGGCTACCCGCAATCTGCCCGGCGCGCTTATCGTCGGCGGCGGGGCACTGGCCAAGACGCTGTACGATCGCCGGCGCAGCCGCAGTGCGCAGCGCCGCGAAGGCGACCGCGAACTGATCGAGCAGGCGCATCGCGACGACTGACCTTGATTTGTCCGACCCCGCTGTTTCATAGGCGTGCATGGCCGAATCCCAGACACCCACAAACAGGCTCGCCCGCCGCGGGCTGATGTTCATCCTGTCTTCGCCCAGCGGGGCAGGCAAGACGACCATATCGCGCATGCTGCTCGACGCCGATGACGAGATAAAGCTCTCGGTCAGCGTCACCACGCGGCCGCCCCGCGCGGGTGAAATCGACGGCGTGCACTATTATTTCGTCAGCGATGCCGAATTCAACCGGATGGTCGAGGAAGACGATTTCTACGAATGGGCCCCGGTCTTCGGTCACCGTTACGGCACCCCCAAGGGGCGCATCCGCAACGCGCTGAAGGAAGGACAGGACTTCCTGTTCGATATCGACTGGCAGGGCACGCAGCAGTTGTTCCAGAAGGACCAGCAGGACGTGGTGCGCGTGTTCATCCTGCCCCCCACCATCGCCGAGCTCGAACGGCGCCTGCGCGGGCGCGGCACCGACAGCGACGAGGTAATCGCTGCACGGATGGAGCGTGCGCGCGCCGAAATCAGCCACTGGGACGCCTATGACTATGTCGTCATTAATGAAGACGTCGACAGCTGCTTCGCCAAGGTGCGCGAAATCCTCGATGCGGAGCGGACCAAGCGCCAGCGGCAGACGGGGCTGATCCCCTTCGTGCGCGAACTCATGGCCTGAGGCAGCGGGACGGATGGCGATGTCCACCACCAAGCTGGATGACGGGGCGAAGACGCTGGCCTTCCTGGCCAGCCACCGCCTCGCCGCGACGCCGCAGAACTACACGCTCGCCTATATTGCGCTGAACGATCCCGGATCGCCGATCGGCCGCGCGGTCGCGCAGATCATCTCCGATGGCTACCGCATCAAGCAGGACGAAGCCGACGACATCCTCGAAGCGCACAGTACGACGACGTTTTTCGGGGCCTATGACAGCAAGAACGGCGAATTGAGCGCCCATCTGCGGCACCAGTCGCTCAAGCTCAGCGAACTGGCTTCCTCGGCGGCGGACGCGACCGGCACCTTCGCCCGCGAACTGAGCGAGGAAGCGCAGGCCGATCCCGCGGGCTCGGGCGACACGTCCTCGATCGTCGCGCGGATGATCGAACATTCGCTCCACGCGCAATCGCAGCTGACCGCGGCGATGGACGAGGTCAGGGCGCTGCGCGAAGAGCTGGAGGCGGCGCGCAACGATGCGCAGCGCGACGAGCTGACCGGCCTTGCCAATCGCCGCGCGATCGACGCGCATCTGGCCGAACTGGCGGAAAAAGGCGATGCGCGGGTCATCGCGCTGGTCGACATCGACAATTTCAAGTCGNTCAACGACCGCTACGGCCACGGCGTCGGCGACCGCGTGATCAAGCTGGTCGCNTCGACGCTCGAAGATGCCTGCGCGCCGCAATTCGTGGGCCGCTGGGGCGGCGAGGAATTCATCGTGGTGATGCCCTCGAGCGANCTGGCAGCGGTGGTGAAACGCCTCAATCAGGCGCGGGCCACGCTGGCCGATACCGAATTCAAACTGCGCGAGACCGACGAACCGATGGGGCTGATCTCCTTCTCGGGCGGGGTCGCGCTGGCAGTCGGCGCGGGCGATGCCAACGCCGCGGCGTTGCGGCAGGCGGACAAGGCGCTCTATCGCGCCAAGGCCGCGGGCCGCAACTGCATCCTCAGCGCCTGATCCGCCGCCCCCGGCACCGGGCCGGAGGCGGCAGCACCGGTCAGCTCGGTTCGGCGAAGTGGCTCGGCAGCAGCGCGTTGACGATCCCGCCATCGACGGTCAGCGTTTCGCCGATCGTGTAATCGCCCGCACGGCTGGCGAGATAGACGGCGGTGCCGCCCATGTCGAACTTGTCGCCCACGCGCTTCGAGGGAATGCCCGCTGCGCTCGCATCCTCGTGATCGCGCGCCGCGCGGTTCATGTTCGACGGGAAAGCGCCAGGCGCCAGGCTGGTGACATAGACGTGATCCTTGACCAGCCGCGCCGCCATGCGCCGCGTCAAATGGATCAGCGCGGCCTTCGATGCCTGGTAGCTGTAGGTTTCCCACGGATTGACCCGCTGGCCGTCGATCGAGGTGATGTTGATCACCTTGCCCGGCTTGTCCGCGCTGGCCCCGGCCGTCAGCAGCTTGTGCAGCTTCTGCGTCAGGAAGAACGGCGTCTTGACGTTGAGGTCCATGACCTTGTCCCAGCCGGCTTCGGGGAATTCGAGATAGTCGACACCCCAGGCCGCGCCGGCATTGTTGACGAGAATGTCGAGCTGGCTTTCGCGGCCCGACAATTCCTCGACTAGCGCCTCGATCCCCTCGATGGTGGACAGGTCTCCCTGAATGCCGATCACCTTGTCGCCCAGTTCGGCGCAGGTTTCCTCGATTTCATTGATCTTGCGCGCGCTGATATAGACGCGGTCGATGCCCGCGGCGAGGAAGCCCTCGACGATCATCTTGCCGATGCCGCGGCTGCCGCCGGTGACAAGCGCGACGCGCCCCTTGAGGCTGAACAGGTCTTCTAGGTTCATTTAATTCTCTCCCACTTCAGTCATTGCGAGGAGCCGCAGGCGACGCGGCAATCCATCGTGCCGCTCCCTGGATTGCTTCGCTCCGCTCGCAATGACTGGGTTTGGTGCTGGTCCTGGTTCTAGTAGCCGCTGAGCTCCGCGACGCGCCCTGCATGGTAATACTGGTCGCCGAGGAATTCCTGCAGCGCGCGGTCCCGCTTCATGTACAGGCCGATGTCGTATTCGTCGGTCATGCCGATACCGCCATGCATCTGGACGCCCTCGCGCACTGCGAGCCCGGCGACCTTGGCGACCTTGGCCTTGGCGACCGAGGCCATCAGATCGGCGCGCTCGCTGCCACCGTCGACCAGTTGCGCCGCCTTGACAGTGACTGCCCGGGCGATCTCGACTTCGGAATAGAGATGCGCGGCGCGGTGCTGCAGCGCCTGGAATTCGCCGATGACCTTGCCGAACTGCTTGCGCTGCTTGAGGTAATCGACGGTCATGTCCATCGCCCCCCCGGCCACGCCGACACCTTCGGCAGCCGAGCCGACGCGGCCCGCCACCAGCATGGCATCGAGCACAGCGCGGCCGCCGTCGACCTCGCCGATCACGGCATCGCCGTCGAGTTCGACATTGTCGAAAGTGACATGGCTGGCCATCGAACTGTCGACCAGGCGTACGCTGTCGTGGCTCATGCCGGCGGCGTCCTGCGGCACGGCGAAGAGCGTGACGCCGTCCGTGTCGCTATCACTGCCCGAGGTGCGCGCAGCAACGACGATCATCTCGCTGCTGGCACCGTAGAGAACGAAGTCCTTGCGGCCCGACAGCTTGAAACCGTTGCCCGACTTTTCCGCGCGGCAGCCGATCCGTTCGGGGCGGTGCTTGGCGCCTTCGTCGATCGCTACGCCATAGACTTTCTCNCCCGAAACCAGCCCGGGCAGCCAGCGGCCCTTCACGTCGTTGCTGCCATGCTTGAGCGCGGTGGCGGCCAGCACGGAGGAGGACATGAACGGCGACGGCGTCAGGTTGCGGCCGATCTGCTCGAGCACGATATTGGCTTCGACCTGGCCCATGCCGAGCCCGCCGTCGTCTTCATCCACGAGCATTCCAGCGAAGCCCATTTCGGCGAATTGCTGCCACAGCGCATGGCCGAAACCATCCTTGCAGTCGCGGTCGCGCCAATGGCGCAGCTGGTTCTTGATCGAGCCTTCCTCGGCCATGAACTGGCCAGCGGTATCGGCCAGCATCGCCTGGTCGTCATCATAGTAAAGAGGCATCGATCAGGCTCCCGGAAGCTCGAGGATTCGTTTGGAAATGACGTTCAGCATGACTTCGGACGTGCCGCCCTCGATGCTGTTGGCCTTGGTCCGCAGCCAGTTGCGCGCCGGCTTGCCGCCGTCGGTTTCCTCGCTGGTCCATTCGAGCGCGGTCGATCCGCCCGCTGCCATCATCAGTTCGTGGCGCCGCTTGTTGAGCTCGGTGCCGGCGTATTTCATCATGTTCGGCTGTGCGGGGTGCGCCTTGCCGACCTTGACCTCGTCGAGGAACTTCTCGCCCATCGCGCCATAGGCCAGCGCATCGACGTCGAACTGTGCCAGCTCGGCGCGCAGCACGGGATCGATTTCGCCGTTGGAGCGCGTCAGCGCCGCGCCGATCGTCCCGGTGTTGCCGCCATCGGCACCCGAGATCATCTCGCGTTCGTGGCCGAGCAGGTATTTCGCCACGTCCCAGCCGCGGTTCACCTCGCCGACCTGGGCGGGCACGTCTTCACCATAGCTCTTGGGCACCTTCACATCGTCGAAGAAGGTTTCGCAGAACGGGCTGTTGCCGCTGATCAGCAGGATCGGCTTGGTCGCCACGCCTTCGCTGGCCATGTCGTAGAGCATGAAGGTGATGCCCTGGTACTTGTTGTCCTTGTCGGTGCGGACGAGGCAGAAGATCCAGTCGGCCTTGTCGGCATAGGAAGTCCACACCTTCTGGCCGTTGACCACCCAGTGATCGCCCTTGTCCTCGCCATAGGTCTGCAGCGAGACCAGGTCCGATCCCGAGCCTGGTTCCGAATAGCCCTGGCACCAGCGGATTTCGCCGCGGGCGATTTCATTGAGGAAGCGCTGCTTCTGGCCTTCGGTGCCGAAATGCAGCAGTGCCGGGCCGAGCATCCAGATGCCGAAGCTGGACAGCGGCGGACGCGCCTTGATTGCAGCCATTTCCTCGCGCAGCACCTTGGCCTGCGCCGGCGTCAGCCCCGCCCCGCCATATTCCTTGGGCCATGCGGGAACCGTGTAGCCCTTCTCGACGCAGGCATCGAACCAGGCCTTTTGCGCATCGTTCTTGAAGGTGGCGTTGCGGCCGCCCCAGTAGATGTCGTCCTCGTCCTTGACGGGCTGGCGCATTTCGGGCGGGCAATTGGCTTCGAGCCATGCGCGCGTTTCCGCGCGGAAGGCTTGCAGGTCGCTGTCGGACATTGGCCGAATCCTCTCTTTTTAAAGCAGCGGTATGTTGACGCTTACGTTAGGGTGATTCGGCCCGACTGCGCAAGGGCAGTCGAAACCTGCCCTATTGCCGTAACGTCAGCCGGAATTCGTTGACGCCTTGCCATGCTGCCCTAAGCTGGCAGGTGAGAAATTCGGGGAGAGAGTAGGGATGCGATTCTTGGACAAGACGGTCATCGTCACCGGTGCCGCATCGGGTATCGGCGCCGCCGCCACCGCCCTGTTCGCCGGCGAGGGGGCGACCGTCTTCGCCAGCGACATCGATGTTGCGGGCGGCGAGAAACTGGTCCGCGAAACGCCGGGCGACGTCCGTTTCGTCGAGTGCGACGTCTGCGATCCCGCGGCGATCAAGGCGCTGATGGACCATGCGGCGCAAGAAACCGGCGGCATCGATACGCTGTTCAACAATGCCGGGGCGGGCGGCGCCCGCGAAAGCATCGCCGAGATCGAACCCGAAGCCTGGGACCGGACGATGGACCTGCTGCTGCGGTCGGTCGCGATGGGGATCCGCTACGCCGCCCCTCATATGAAGGGGCGTAAGGGAGCCAGCATCGTCAACGTCTCCAGCGTCGCGGCAGTCGGTCCGGGCTATTCCCCGACGACCTATGCCGTCGCCAAGGCCGGCGTGCTGCACCTCACCAAATGCGCGGCGACCGACCTGGCGCAATTCGGCATCCGCGTGAATGCGGTGCAGCCGGGCTTCATCAACACCAACATCTTCACCGCGACGATGGACATTCCCGACGCCGCGAAGGAACAGGCCAAGGCGATGATCGCGCAGATGTCGTCGAACGCGCAGCCGGTGGCGCGCGGCGGCCAGTCCGACGATATCGCCCAGGCGGTCGCGTTCCTTGCCAGCGAGCAGGCCGGTTTCATGACCGGCGCCTCGATGGTGGTCGATGGCGGTATCACGCTGGGGCCGCGGCATAGCTGGGATCCGGAGGAAGCTGGTGCATTCGAAGCGCTGATGGCGCTCGAAGAACAGGTCAAGGCGGCACAGCAAAACGCCTGATGCCTTTCGTCACCGGCCCCCTTCCGCAGCGCCTCAAGCTGGTCCACGGCTTCGGTGCCGTCGCCTTCGGGGTCAAGGACAGCGGTTTCAGCTTCTTCCTGCTGCCGTTCTACAATCTGGTGCTGGGGGTCGATGCCAGCACCGTGGGCGCGGCGCTGGCCGCCGCGCTGGTGATCGACGCACTCGTCGATCCGCTGATCGGGCATCTGTCCGACCGCACCTATACGAAATGGGGCCGGCGGCTGCCGTGGCTGTATCTGGCACCGTGGCCGCTGGCACTGGTGTGGACCATGCTGTGGTCCCCGCCCTTCACGGGCACCCCCGGTTTCTGGGATATCGTCGCGCTGGCGGTGGGCGTGCGGCTGCTGCTGTCGGCCTGCGAAGTCCCCTCGGTCAGCCTCGTGCCCGAGATTACCGATGATTACGACGATCGCACCACGCTGTTCCGCTACCGCTTCCTGTCTGGCTGGCTCGGCGGATTGCTGATGATGGTGCTGACCTTCACCGTGTTCCTGCCCACCCCGCAATCGCAGCTGCAGCCCGAAGGCTATGCCAGCTACGGCCTGTTCGGCGCGGCGCTGATCGCGCTGTCGGTGATCGGTTCGGCTGCGGCGCAGCACCGCATCGTCGCGCAGCTGCCCGAACGGCGGCCCGCGCCCTTTTCGATCACCGGCGCTTTTGCGGAAATCTTCGATGCCTTCCGCGAGAAGGCCTTCGTCATTTTCGCGCTGGGCGGGCTGGCGGCCTATGTGCTGCAGGGCATGACGTTCTCGATCACGCAATATGTGAATCTCTACGTCTGGCAGTTCTCCGAACTCGCCTTCCAGCTCTATCCCGCGGTGCTGTTCCTGTCGGTCGTGCTGATGTTCGTGATTGTCGGGCCGCTCCACCGCCGGTGGGGCAAGCCCAAATCGGCAGCGCTGGGCGCATTGGTCGGACTGGCGTTCTATTGCAGCCCCTATGTGTTCTATCTCGCGGGGGCCTGGCCCACCGTGGGCACCACCGCCTCGACCGCGCTGCTTTATGGCTTTCTCGTCTGCGCCAACACCGCCAGCGTGGTGGCGATCATTTCGGCCACGTCGATGGTTGCCGAAATCGTCGAGGCCTTCGAGGAGCGCACCGGGCAGCGCGCCGAAGGTACGTTCTACGCGGGCAACTGGCTGGTGCAGAAATGCGCCACCGGCGGCGGCATCCTGCTCACCAGCCTGATCGTGCAATCGATCGATCTCGCGCCCGGCACGCCGCAGGCCGAGGTTGCGCCCGAAACGGTTCGCCAGCTTGTCTGGCTGTTCATGCTGGCGGCCACGGTGCTCGCCTCTATCGCTGCCTTCTGGCTGGCCCGCTTCCCGATCTCGCGCGAGCAGCANGANGCGCGCGTCGCCGCCCGGCGCGGCCGCCCGGCCCCGCCCGCCCCCGCCACCCCGGACCCGCTTGACCAGGCAGTCCGCGCAGACCCCGATGCCCACACGATAACACCCTAGAGCTGCGGCGGGGGACTTGGCTTGGAGCGATCCTTATGCCAGTTTCACGGCGCAACCGAATTGAGAGAGAAGAGGACACACACGATGGATTTCCAACCGACAGAACGGCAAGCATACTGGCGCGACCGGGTGAAGAATTTCATCGACGATCACATCCGTCCCGCCGTGCCGACCTACAAGCAGCAGGACGCCGAAGGCGAACGCTGGAAGGTCATTCCCGTGGTCGAGGAACTCAAGGCGAAAGCCAAGAAGGAAGGGATCTGGAACCTCTTCATGCCGCCGCGCAATGACGGCCATCACCATGTCGAGGAAAGCTTCGAATTCGAAGGCCCCGGCCTGACAAATCTCGAATACGCGCTTTGCGCCGAGGAAATGGGCCGCATCGGCTTCGCGTCGGAGGTGTTCAACTGCTCCGCGCCCGACACCGGCAATATGGAAGTGTTTCATCGCTACGGGACGCGCGCGCAGAAGGACAAGTGGCTGACCCCGCTGATGAACGGCGAGATCCGTTCGGCCTTCCTGATGACCGAACCCTATACCGCCAGTTCGGACGCCACGAATATCGAATGCCGGATCGAACGCGACGGCGACGAATATGTCATCAACGGCCGCAAGTGGTGGTCGTCGGGCGTCGGCGATCCGCGTTGCAAGGTCGCGATCGTCATGGGCAAGACCGATTTCTCGGCTGGTCGCCATGCCGCGCAGTCGATGATCCTGATGCCGATGGACGCGCCGGGCGTGAACATCCTGCGCCACCTGCCCGTGTTCGGCTATGACGATGCGCCGCACGGCCACATGGAAGTCGAACTCAAGGACGTGCGCGTCCCCGTCGACAACATGCTGCTGGGCGAAGGTCGCGGCTTCGAGATCGCGCAGGGTCGCCTCGGGCCGGGCCGTATCCACCACTGCATGCGCACTATCGGCGTGGCCGAGGAAGCGCTGCACAAGATGTGCAAGCGGCTGCAGGAACGCGAAGCCTTCGGCAAGCCGATCTACAAGCACTCGGTCTGGGAAGAGCGCGTGGCGCAGGCGCGGATCGATATCGACATGACCCGCCTGCTGTGCCTCAAGGCCGCGGACATGATGGATACGGTCGGCAACAAGGCCGCCAAGCAGGAAATCGCCATGATCAAGGTGCAGGCACCCAACATGGCGCTGCGCATCATCGACAATGCGATCCAGGCGCATGGCGGCGGCGGCGTGAGCGACGATTACGGTCTCGCCAATGCCTATGCCCACCAGCGTACGCTGCGGCTGGCCGATGGCCCCGACGAAGTCCACGCCCGCTCGATCGCGCGGATGGAGTTTGCCAAGCACCTGCCCGAGGAAGGCCCCAGCGCCAACGCACTGCGCGACGGCAAGGCCCCGAGCCCGGGCAATGCCAATTTCAGCTCGGGCGACATGGGAGCGACGCGCTGATGGCCAAGGCGGCAATCCTCGAGCAGGTCGGCGGCCTCACCATCGGTGAGGTCGAGCTGGCCGATCCCGCCCCGCACGAAGTGCTGATCGATACCAAGGCCTGCGGCCTGTGTCATTCGGACCTGCATTTCATCGACGGCGCCTATCCGCACCCGCTGCCGGCCATTCCGGGCCACGAGGCAGCGGGCGTGGTGCGCGCGGTCGGCAGCGAGGTGAAAACGGTCAAGCCGGGCGACCACGTGGTCTCCTGCCTGTCCGCCTTCTGCGGCCATTGCGAGTTCTGCGTGACCGGGCGGATGGCCCTGTGCCTCGGCGGCGATACCCGCCGGGCGCAGACCGCCGCGCCGCGCATCACGCGCAATGGCGGCGAGCCCGTTGCGCAAATGCTCAACCTGTCGGCGTTTGCCGAGCAGATGCTGATCCACGAACATGCCTGCGTCGCGATCGACAAGGACATGCCGCTCGATCGCGCGGCCATCATCGGCTGCGCGGTGACCACCGGGGCGGGCGCGATCTTCAACGCCTGCTCGGTCGTACCCGGCGAAACCGTCGCAGTCATCGGCTGCGGCGGCGTGGGGCTGGCGACGATCAATGCCGCCAAGATCGCCGGTGCGGGCAAGGTCATCGCGATCGATCCGCTGGCGGAAAAGCGCCAGCTGGCCGAAGTGCTGGGCGCAACGCATACGGTCGACGCCATGGCCGACGATGCGGTCGAACAGGTGATGAAGATCACCGGCGGCGGCGTACATCACGCGATCGAGGCGGTCGGCCGTCAGGCATCCGCCGACCTCGCGGTCAAGGTGCTGCGCCGCGGCGGCACCGCGACGATCCTCGGCATGATGCCGCTCGACTGCAAGGTCGGGCTGGGCGCGATGGATCTGCTGTCGGGCAAGAAGCTGCAGGGCGCGATCATGGGGATGAACCACTTCCCCGTCGACCTGCCGCGGCTGGTCGATTTCTACTTGCGCGGCCTGCTCGATCTCGACACGATCATTGCCGAACGCATCCCGCTGGAAAAGATCAACGAAGGCTTCGAGAAGATGAAACAGGGCACTTCGGCCCGCAGCGTGGTGGTGTTCGACTGATGGCGGAAGACCAACCCATCGATTTCGACAAGGAGATGGTCGGCACGGTCGCAGTGCCCGAGGCCGACCAGCTCGACCTTGCTGCACTCACGGCCTGGTTCGAAGCCAATGTCGACGGCTTTTCCGGGCCTATCAGCTACACCAAGTTCAAGGGTGGGCAGTCGAACCCGACCTATCGCATCGACACGCCGGACCGCAGCTACGTGCTGCGCCGCCAGCCGTTCGGCAAGCTGCTTCCGAGCGCACATGCGGTCGACCGCGAATACAAGGCGATGCACGCGCTCGGCCCGACCGGCTTCCCCGTGCCCAAGACCTATGGCCTGTGCGAGGATCCGGGGGTCATCGGCAGCAAGTTCTTCGTCATGGGTCTCGCCGACGGGCGGTCCTTGTGGAACGGCTCGCTGCCCAACAACACGCCCGAGGAACGCCGCGCGATCTACAATGCGATGATCGACACCTTTGCCGATCTACACCTGAAGGATCCCGAGGCGATCGGACTGGGCGATTACGGCAAGCCGACCGATTACTGCGCGCGGCAGATCAGCCGCTGGTCGAAACAGTACAAGCTGTCCGAGACCGAGCACATGCCGCAGATGGAACGGCTGATCGAATGGCTGCCCCAGACGATCCCGCCGCAGCACGAATCCAGCGTGGTCCATGGCGATTACCGGCTCGACAACATGATCTTCCACAAGACCGAGAACCGCGTGATCGCGGTGCTCGACTGGGAGCTGTCGACGCTGGGCGATCCGATCGCCGACTTCAGCTATCTCATGCTCAACTGGCACAACCCGCACGATGGCCGCGCGGGCCTGCTCGGCCTCGATCTCGCAGAGCTGGGCATCCCGACGCAGGACGAGGCGGTCGAACGCTATGTCGCGCGTACCGGCTATCCGGTGCCGCCGATGGACTGGTACTTCGCCTACAACCTCTTCCGCCTGGCGGGCATCATGCAGGGCATCAAGAAGCGCGTTATCGATGGCACAGCTTCGAGCGCGCATGCCAAGTCGATGTCCGAACGCGTCGCCCCGCTGGTAGAGCGCGCCTATCACTTCGCCAAGGAAGCGGGGATGGACTAGCGCAGCGGGACTGCTAACGAGCGCTCCGTAACATCAAACGGAGACCAGCATGAGCGCCGACCTCGAAAGCCGCATCACCGCCGCGTGGGAAGACCGCGCCAATGTCACGCCGCAAAGCGCGGATGTGCGCGAGGCGGTCGAAGCGGCGCTGGGCATGCTCGACAGCGGTGAGGGCCGCGTGGCCGAGCCCGACGGCAAGGGCGGGTGGACGGTCAACCAGTGGCTCAAGAAGGCAGTCCTGCTGAGCTTCCGGCTTAACGACAACCGCGTGATGGAGGGCGGCAGCGCCGGCCATCCGGCGTTCGACAAGGTGCCGAGCAAGTTTGCCGGCTGGGACGATGCGGCTTTCCGTGCAGCAGGCTTTCGCGTGGTGCCCGGCGCGGTCGCCCGCGAAGGCGCTTATATCGCGCCCGGCTGCGTGCTGATGCCGAGTTTCGTCAACATCGGCGCCTATGTCGGCAAGGGCACGATGGTCGATACCTGGGCCAGCATCGGCAGCTGCGCGCAGATCGGTGAGAATTGCCATATCTCCGCCGGCGCAGGCATTGGCGGCGTGCTCGAACCGATGCAGGCCAACCCGACGATCATCGGCGACAATTGCTTCATCGGCGCGCGCAGCGAAATCGTCGAAGGCGTGATCGTCGGCGAAGGCAGCGTCGTGGCAATGGGGGTCTTCATCACTCAGTCGACCAAGATCGTCTACCGCGACACCGGTGAGGTCATCCGGGGCCACATCCCGCCCTATTCGGTGGTCGTACCCGGTACCATGCCCGGCAAGGACGGTGGCCCCGGCCTCGCCTGCGCCGTCATCGTGAAGACGGTGGACGCGCAGACCCGCGAAAAAACCGGAATCAACGAACTGCTGCGCGACTGAGCCGCCGGAACATTCGCCCCGACAAAGCGTAAATCTCCCAGATACACGCGGGATCGCGTAATTTTTCAGGGAGTAAAGCTCGATGCACAAGCAAGGCGAAGAAGTTCACGTCACCGACACCGAAGCAAGTGGCGGTTCGAAAGAGGGCGTGGTGCGCTGGGTACTGGCGGGCGGATTGCTGCTGGCAATCCTGTTGCTGTCGGTCACGTGGATCGTGCCTGCCCTGTCGACCGGCGATGTCGAGGAAGAGGGCACCGTCAGCGGCCAGATCTCGTCGATGGAAGGTGAAGGTGACGACACCGACAGCATCGTGACCGATCTTGGCGACGATCAGGTGGCCACCCCCGGCGACCAGGTCACCACCGAAGACGGGCTCGAAGTCGTCGAGAATTGATCGCACGCCAGGGAGAGTTCGCATGAGCAATCCGAACAGCTACCAGACCGACCAGTATGTCGAATGGAACTGGGGTAACGGCAAGGGCAAGGGTCAGGTGAAGGAGCGTTTCGAACGCGAGGTCACCCGTACCCTGCAAGGAACCGAAGTCACCAAGGACGGCGACGAGGACAACCCCGCATATCTCATCAAACAGGACGACGGCGACGAAGTGCTGAAACGCGGTTCCGAACTGTCGGCGCAAGACTGATGCCTGCACAATCCAAAGCCCAACAACGTGCCGCCGGAGCGGCGCTTTCCGCCAAGCGGGGCGACACCAAGGTGTCCGAACTGCAGGGCGCGTCGAAACAGATGTACGATTCGATGAGCGAAGACGAGCTCGAGGATTACGCATCCACCGATCTCGACGGCCTGCCCGAGCATGTCGACGACGACGATTGACCGTGACCGGTTCGGCCATTTCCTGAACGCGCAAGGCGGCGGCATTTGGGAACGCGCACTCGATGAACTGCGCCGCGGCACGAAGACGGGTCACTGGATGTGGTTCGTCTTCCCGCAGATTTCCGGTCTCGGCTCGAGCGAGATGGCACGCGCCTTCGCGCTGGCAAACGCCGAGGAAGCTACTGCCTATTTTGCGCACCCTGTGCTCGGCCACCGGCTGCTGGAGGCAAGCCAGGCCATGCTCGGCCACGCAGCGACCATGTCCGCCGCGGAGATCCTCGGCCCGGTCGATACGCTCAAGTTCCGCAGCTCGATGACATTGTTCGAAGCCGCCGTATCGGGCGACGGCGCGCACGTCTTCGGTGCCGCGCTCGACCGGTTCTTCGATGGCAAGCGTGACGAGCTTACGCTCGCCAGGCTCTAGTTATGCCAGCCTGTCAGTCGGCCGCGTCGCGCGGCTCGCCGGCGCGGTATTCGAGCGGCGCCATGTCCGTCACGCTGGCAGCATAGGCTTCGGCCTCGCGCATGACGCGCATCATGTTGCGCGAAGCGATCTTCTCCAGATCTTCCTGAGAATAGCCGCGCTGCGCCAGTTCGGCGAACAGTGCGGGATAGCCGGTCACGTCCTCCATCCCGATCGGGCCGGTGGGCATGCCGTCGTAATCGCCGCCGATCCCGATATGGTCGATCCCCGCCACGTCGCGAATATGGTCGATATGATCGGCCAGATCGGAAATCGTCGACACCGGCTCGCGGTTCTCGGCATCCCATTTCGCCAGCTGCGCCTCGACCGTGTCGGGCAGTCCGGGATAGAGCGCCTCAAGCCGCGCTTCTTCCGCTGCACGCGAGGCCGAATGCTGGCGCAGGTCCTCGGTGATAAACCACGGCAGCGCCACCGCCATCACGATCCCGCCGTTCTCGGGAAGGCGGGCCAGCACGCTGTCTGGCACATTGCGCAGGTGACCGGTGATCGCCCGGGCGCCCGAATGGCTGAAGATGACCGGCGCCTGCGCGACATCGAGCGCGTCCATCATCGCTTCCTCGCTGACGTGGCTGAGGTCGACCAGCATTCCGATGCGGTTCATTTCGCGCACCACATCCATGCCGAAGGCGTTGAGCCCGCCATGCTGCGGCGTATCGGTGGCGCTGTCGGCCCAGCTCAGCGTTTTGCCATGGGTCAACGTCATGTAGCGCGCGCCCATGGCGTACATCTGCCGCAGAACAGCGAGGCTCGAGCCGATCGAATGGCCGCCTTCCATACCCAGGAGCGAGGCGATCCGCCCGGCACCCATCGCCTGTTCGACATCGTCGGCGGTAAGTGCGAGCTGCAATGCGTCGGGATAGCGGGCGATCAGGCGCTTGGTCACATCGATCTGTTCGACAGTGGCCTGCACTGCCTCGGCTTCGGGCAGGCCGGGGCTGACATAGACCGACCACCACTGCGCGCCCACCATGCCCTGCCGCAACCGGGCAAGGTCCGAATGCATGGCGCTGCGTTCGCTGGTCTGCGTATCGAGCGTGTCGCTGAAATCGAAGTCCCCGATGACATTGCCGAAGCGCGAGCGCAGCTGGATCGGCACGTCGTTGTGGCCGTCCCATACCGGCGCCGCCTCCAGTGCGGCAGCAGCGGTCCGTTCGGCCGCGCTCTGCGCGAGGACAGGTCCCGAAGTTACGAGGGCAACAGCGGCAGCGGCGAGCAGGAAATGGCGCATGAACGAAAAACCCCTTGATGTATTGCCGCCCGTCCTAGCAAAGAGCAGCCCCATGGGAAGGGGCCATTCACGACCATGACGACCGCCAGCAACGCGCCCAGGCCGGCGCGGTTCGATCAACCGGCTATTCCGGAAATCCGCGAGGTGCGCGCATGATCCGCGGCGTGCTGCGCTGGGTGCTGGCGGCGTTTTACGCTGCGGCCGGGTATCTGCACCTCGTGCGCCCGGAGCCGTTCCTGTCGATCATGCCGTCTTGGGTGCCCGCGCCCGAAGCGGTGGTGCTGTGGACCGGGGTGGCCGAACTGCTGGGGGCAGCGGCGCTGGTGCAATGGGCGAGCCCGCGCCTGCGCCGTGCGGGGGCGATCGGCCTGGCCGCCTATGCGGTCTGCGTGTTCCCCGCCAATATCCACCATTTCGCGCTCGATATGGCGCGCGGCGATGGCGGGCTCGGCCTCGGCTATCACGTGCCGAGGATGTTCGCGCAGCCGCTGCTGGTGTGGCTGGCGCTGTGGGCCGGCGGCACAACGGACTGGCCGCTGCGCCGCCGGTGACCGCTTAGCTCATGTGCTTCGAGACGGCGCCCGTCATCTTGAACATGGAGATCTGTTCCTTGCCAATCACCGCGCCGAGCTTGTCGTCGGGGTTGATCATGCGGCGATCCTTGGAATCCTGCAGGTCGTTCGCCTTGATGTGATCCCACACCTTGGAAGTGACCTGCGCCCGCGTCATCGGGCCCTTGCCGACCACGTTCTCGAGTTGCGGCGACAGGTTCACCGGCTTCTGCAGTGCGTTGTTCTTGCCAGCCATGACTATTCCTTTCCTTGGCTATGCTTCATTCTACGTCGTCGAGGTCATCCACATCCAGTTCCTCGACCACATGGCCTTCGAACCGGGCTGTGAGGACCGCGGCGGCGGTCACGTGTCCGTCCAGATTGCGGACGAGATCGTCATGCGTCGCTCCCGGCATCAGAGTCAGCGGGAGATCGGTCGCGAACAGCTGGAACACATAGCGGTGCTCCTCGCCGACCGGCGGATCGGGCAGCAACCATTCCGAATTGCCCTGGGCGTTCTTGCCGGTGCGCGGCGGCGTCTCGCCTTCCATCAGCTTGCCCTTCTGGGCGGCAAGACCCCATACGGTCCAGTGGACATGACCGCGATCGGCATCTTCCACGACCAGTACCAGTTCCTGTGCGCCGGGGGGCGGCGCGGTCCATTCGAGCGGCGGTGCCACCGCGTCTTCCTCGACCGCGGTGAACGAAGGGTCGAGCTCGCCGTCATGCCTGAAGGCAGCACTGGTCAGCGCGAAGCCGCCGCGCCCGAGCACGCGCTCGTCGGCGACCTTCTCCAGCGTGAGCGTCTGCCCGACGGGTGACCCGCCGACCGCATTTTGAACCCAGGGCGCAGCGCCGCTAGCCATGAAAACTCCTCTGATTTGCGCCCGTGGGGCGTATTCGGCCTGTCTTTAAGGCATAGCTGCGGGCGCTGCACCATCCCGGTCGCCGAAGTTTGCACCGTTTTCGCCCGGATAGCCGGGCGCGGAACACGGGCGCTGCCGGCCCTTGCCCCGCTGCGGAATGCGCGCCATTGATACGCTTCCGGTCCCGGGGCGGGCCCGGATTTCTTGACGGAGCGCCGCGCATGGCCTGCACTCACCCAATCGCTGTGCCTATCCACCCGCTCACGCCGGATGGCATGGCCAGTGCGACGGCGGGCCACCGCCACTTCGAGAACCGCGGAGCGGCGCGGCCATGACCGAACGCCGCTATGCCACTTTCGCCGAATTCTGGCCGTTCTACCTGCGCGAGCATTCGCGCCGCGGGACCCGTCTGCTGCATTACATCGGAACCACGCTGGTCGTGCTGCTGGGCGTCACTGCGCTGGCCACGCGCGAGCTGCTGCTCCTGCTGGCTCTGCCGCTGCCGGGCTATTTCTTCGCCTGGATCGCGCATTTCGGGCACGAGAAGAACCGCCCGGCCACCTTCACCTATCCGCTGTGGAGCCTGCGCGCGGACTTTCGCATGTGGTGGCTGTGGCTGACCCGCCGGCTGCGGCCCGAACTCGAAGCTGCGGGCGTCGCGCCGCGCTAGGCAAAGGCGGCAGCCAGCGTCGCCAGTCCTAGGCCCAGCGAAAGCGGGACGCGCAATCGCATCCACCAGCGCGGGGCCAGCGCACCGAGCCGGATGTCGACACCGAGACTGGCGAGTAGCGCTGCGCCAAGCATCACCAGCGACGGCTCCGGCCAGCGCCAGCCCAGCGCCCATGGCAGGAATGCCGCAAGCGCCACCAGGCTGGGCGTGACCGCCGCAATCCACAACCAGCCAAGCGTTCGGCGGCGCTGCGCCGCGGGCGCCGCGGCGGCAATCCCCCACCACATGCCGCCCAGAAACGAGAGGATCAGCGCGGCATAGGCGAAGGCGATCGCCAGCGCCGGTGAGCGCCAGTCCGCCGGCCCGGCATAGAGCACACCGACGCAGGCGAATTGCGGCAGCAGTCCGGCAAGGCCCAGCCAGCGCGGCAGCGAAGGCACAGTGCCCATCCCTACGGCCTCTCGGGACCGGTGAACGGCTGGCTGTCGGTCCAGGCGCAGCCCTGGCGCTGTTCGTTTCCGATCAGCAGCGTGGCAGTGAAGGGATAGGTGCGGTCGCTCATCCCGTCCGAACACGCACCCGGCGTGACCGTGAGATCGAACGCCGCGGTGCCGAGGTCGCCGCTGATAGCCAGCCCGTTATTCCCGGCAAAGCGGGTCACGGGAAATTCGCGCCCGTCGGGCTCTTCCGGCGTGGCATAGCTTGCGATGCCGCCGCCGGCCATGCCGCCCCAGAAGGGTTCGGTCCCGGTGAAATGCACCGTCTCTCCTTCGGCAATGCCGTCGAAGACGCCGGTTGCAAGCGCACCCGGCGCACCGTTGTCGGCGCCGCCGCAGGCGGGCAGCAGGAGGAAGGCAAGACCGGCGAGGCAGGGGCGGAGCGTCATGCAATTGTCCTATGGGCCTGGATGAAAGCCACCGTTTCGTCCCGCGCGCGGCGGGCTTCGGGGATCGGCAGCAGCATCCACACGTGGAACATGTCTTCGTATTCGCGATAGATATGGTCGGGCATCCCCGGTTGTTCCAGCTTCTGCGCGAGGCGCCTGCCGTCGACCAGCAGGATGTCCGAAGTGCCCGAGAAGATCGCCATTGGCGGCAACCCCTCGAATTCGCCGAACAGCGGGCTGACCCGGGGATCGTCGATTGCAAGTTCGCCGCGGTACATGTCGCCGCAGGCCTCGAGCCCGGCAACCGCCAGCATCCGGTCGCGCTCTTCGATCGCGCGCTGCCCCTCGGCGGTCGCACTCGCGTCGAGCCATGGCGAATAGAGCACCAGGCTGCCGGGCAGGGGCTCGCCCGCCGCCTTGAGCAATTGCGCGAGCGCGAGCGCCATGCCGCCGCCCGCGCTGTCGCCCATGACCGTGATGTTCGCGGCGCCGTATTGCTCCGCCAGATCGCGGTACAGTGCCTCCATCTTGTCCAGCACTTCGGTGGCGGTGTGTTCGGGAGCGAGCGGATAGATCGGCACCGTCGCCGATGCTCCCAGCCGCTCGCACAGGTCCATCACCGCGTCCCAGTGCACCGCGGCGATATCCATCACATAACCCCCGCCATGCAGGTAGAGCAGGTGCGGCGCGCCGGGCTGCGCGCCGCCGATGGGCGTGATCGTGACCACCGGATATCCGCGGGTGGCGAATTCGCTGATGGCAAAGCGCTTGTGCCATTTTGCGCGCGGCCGGACCGGTTTGGCCTGCCGCAGCTTGGCGATCCGTTCGGGCAGCTTCTCGCGCTGCGCGAAGAAGCGTTTTACGCCGAGCAGCGGCAAGGCCAGATTGACGAGACGCGCGCGAATGCTGGTCATAGTTTTTTCCCCTCAATCCCGGGCCGCGACCGCGTGCAGGCCCGAGGTCCGCAGCAACGTGCGTTCATGCGCAGCTGCCGCGCCGTCGATCCTCGCGGAGACGCTAGCGCGGCAGGCGATGGATACAAGCGCCGAGATGTTTGCGGCAAGAAACCGATCGGGGCGGGAGCGATCTGGCAGTCATGGCCCGGCAAGGGAGTGTAGGAAAGTGAAACGAAAAAGGCGGCCCCGTGAGGGACCGCCTTTCGCAAGTGTCGGGCGGATGCGCTTACTGCGGCATCAGCACGGTATCGATGACGTGGATCACACCGTTCGACGCGGCGACGTCGGTCGCGGTCACGGTGGCGGTGCCGCCCGCNGCGTCGGTCAGGACGACATTGCCGTCGACGACGGTCGCGGTCAGCGTGCCGCCATTGACGGTTTCGATGCTGTAGCCGTCCGCGCCGGCGCCTTCGATCGCCTGCAGCAGCGTGGCGGCATCAACATTGCCGGCAACCACGTGGTAGGTGAGGATGTTGCCCAGCGTTTCGGTGTCGTTGGTCGTCAGCTCGGTCAGCGTGGCTTCGGGGATCTTGGCGAAGGCATCGTTGGTCGGCGCGAAGACGGTGAACGGACCGTCGCCCGACAGCGTGGCGCCCAGATCGGCTGCGGTCACGGCGCTGACCAGCGTCGAGAAGGTTTCGTCGCCCTGGGCGACTTCGACCACCGTGCCCGTTTCGGCTTCGGCATTGGCCATCTGGTCGGCGGTGGCGGCGTCTTCATAAGCGACGTTTTCGGCCGGCTCTTCGGCGCAGGCGACGATGGCCAGCGATGCGGCGGAGGCGAGCGCGATGGTGAGCTTGTTCATAGGATCATTTCCTTGTCGGTAGTCGTAAGCCTTGGGCAGCCGGCGGTTCCGACTGCTGCTTCAAGATACGAACGCCGCGCCCAACCGGATGTTTCGAAATCGGGCCAAAACATGGCAGGGCGACGCTGCGGTGCGACGAACCGAACGGTTCCAGAAGGCGACCCGTTTCGATGCACTCATAAACCGATCACACTATCCGCTTTTCATCGCTTCACTCGATCACCGGGCAGGCGTATCTGTCAGTGCATGAAACGCGATCTCTCCAAGACCTTCAGCTTCCTTGCGCTCCACCTGATCGTGGGGTTCACGGTCGCCTATCTGTTCACCGGCTCGTGGATGATCGCGGGCGGGATCGCGCTGGTCGAGCCGCTGGTGAACGCGGTGGTGTTCTTCTTCCACGAACGCGCCTGGGAAAGCCGCGATCGGCCCGCGTTGCTCGACGTGCTGGTCCACCGCCACGGTACCGAGGAACGCTCGCTCCCCGGCTGAACCGCAGCGGCGCGCGGTCATCACATTACCTTGTCGGGGCGCGGATCGTGGCTGTGCCGCGCTTCCTTGCCGAAATGCCGTTCGAGCCGCTGCGCCAGCGTGTTCGCCGCCTTGCGCGCGGCATCGTCGACCTTGGCAGCATGCTCGGTCACGCCGATCGCCCGGCCGCCGCGCGGGCGCGCCTCGATCGTGCAGGCCTTGTCGTCCGCCCCGCCCTTGGCACCGTTGTCGTCGCGCACGTGGATCTCGAGCCGCGTCAGCCGCTCCTCGAACCGCGCCAGCTTTTCGCGCACGGCGGCCTCGATGCGTTCGGCGACGTTCTCGGTGCCCATCACGCTGCTGTCGGAGTTGAACTGGACCTGCATTGGCATGCTCCTCTTTGTGTGGTTCTCTCCTTCCGAGATGGGGTGCCGCGCGCGCTTGTCCAGCGAATTGCGCAGCCACCGGCAGGGCCCCGCCGCACTCCCGATACGGCCCGGCCTGCGCGGCGACATGGACCGGGTGGACCACGCTCCAGCGCAAAAACGCCCGATCCGTAACCATGGCGCGCCGCAGCGTGACCCTGCGGCGCGGACCGTCACCCTGCCCGCCGCAAGTGTCACGCCGCTCCGCGCCCGTGTCACCCTGGCAGCGCCGGCAGCGTCACCCTGCCGGACCGCGCGCCTCACCCGTCCCGCCCCGGTCCGTCACGCCTGTCTTCGGGCGGATAGGGCGCACGCGAGAGCAGCGGATGCACTGTTCCGCGCCCGCGCCGCGCGGCGGACTTGCGCGCGGCCGCGACCTTGACCGCCTCGTCCCACAGGAAAGCGAATTGCGGCGCCCGCGCGCGCAGCCGGTAAGCCGCCTGCCGGCTCATCCCGACGCTGCGCGCCGCGCGGGCGACCATCCCGCAGCCCGCCAGCACCTTGATGAACTCGGCCGCCTTGTCGCCGGTCCAGCGGCTGTTGTCGGGGCGCGCGGAAGCGCGGCGGGGCGATTGCGGGGGTGGAGGCTGCTGCATGCCGCGCATTAGGCCACAGCCGCGCCGCTGTAGGAAAGCGGCGCGTGGGCGCGGGCAATTGCCAATCGGCCGCGCGAAAGGTAAACCGGTGTCATAGCCCGCTTGGGGCGCTGTTTGGGGACAGGATCATGCGTATCGCTCTTTGGTGTCAGACTTCCGCCGCGCTGGCATTCGCTGCCGGCATCGCCGCCTGTTCGCCAGCGCCCGCCGGTGAAGCGGAGGAGGCCGCGGGCAGCGACAGCGCGATCCTCGCCGATGGGCCCGAAGCGGTGATTACCGAACTGGCCGCCGACGATATCCCCGAGGGCGCACGCGCCGCCGCGCTCGAGGCGGTGCCGGGCATGCGTTTTGCCGGGGCCGAGCGCAAGGAGCGCGGCGGCATGGTGTTCTACGACGTCGAGGGCACGCGCGCCGATGGCAGCGAGGTCGAACTCGACATGCTGGTCGAGGACGGCGTGTTCCGCGTGGTCGAGATCCAGCGCGATCTCGCCTGGGCCGATGTCCCCGCGCCCGCGCGCGCAGCGGCCGAAGCCGCGCCCGACATGTTCACTCCCGTGCGCGTGATCGAGAGCGTGCAGGAAGACGGCGCGGTGATCTACGAGCTGTTTCGCGAAGGCCAGCCGGGCGAACCCGCCGCCGAGGTCAAGCTGGCCGATGGCAAGGCGGAGATGCTCACCGAGCGCTGGGCCTATTGACCCACCCGCCCATCGCGGGGCTGGTTCACGCGCGCACCGATGGCTAGGCAGGCGCGATGCCCAGCCCCAGCCCCACAGCCGCCCCCGTCACGATCCTCGTCGATGCCGACGCCTGTCCGGTGAAGGAGGAGATCTACCGCGTCGCCGAACGCTTTGGCGCCGAGGTGCGCGTGGTCAGCAACAGCCCCTTCCGCGTACCGGTGAGCGCGCGGGTCAAGCGCGTGGTCGTGTCCGACGGGTTCGACGCCGCCGACGACTGGATCGCGGAGCATGCGGACGCCCGCAGCGTGGTCATCACCGCCGACATCCTGCTGGCCGAACGCTGCCTGAAGGCGGGCGCGCGCGTGCTCAAGCACGACGGACGCGCCTTCGACGCCGCCAGCATCGGCAGCGCGGTGGCCACCCGCGCGATCATGGAAGATTTGCGCGCCGGGATGGACGGGGCCCACGGCGGCCCCCCGCCCTTCGGCAAGACCGACCGCTCCAACTTCCTCCAGGCGCTCGACCGGGTGATGGTGCAACTGCGCCGCTAGCGCGCGGCGGCCGCCCACGCGAATAAACGCGCTTTGTCCGGCGCGCAGGCGTAGGAGCAGGACCGGGGCATTCCGCCCCGATTGGAACCACGCATGTCCAAGGGACAGAAATCGAACCGCGAAGCCCGCAAGCCCAAGAAGGAAAAGGTCAAGACCAACGCCTCGCAGCCGTCGCAAAAGCCCGGTGCGATCAGAGGCCTGGAGAACATGAAGAACAGCTAGCGGATGCGAGCGGGCGGCGGGCGCAGCCGGCCCCCCCGCCGGTCCGCACGGGCGCTGCCGGAAAGCGGCGCGCGCTAGGCCTTCTTCGCCTTGTGCGCAGCAATCGCCTCGTCGATCGCGACGATCCGCTGCCGCTCGGGCGTGCCCTTGGCCAGCCCCTTGAGACGGCAGGTCGCCCACAGCTGGCGGCGTTCGGATTCGAGGTTCTTGAGATAGAGATCGGCCATGCCCGCGCATATGGGCGTGTTGGGGACCGGTGGCTAGGGGGCGTGAGGCCAAGTGTACCGACCCCGGAATTGCGGAACTGGTGCAGGCGCTGGACCGCGTGCCGGTGAAGCGCGCACGCGGCGAGGCGGCGTGTAGGACAAGTGGAGGATTTGCCCCCTACTAGTCCCATCACATGGACCGCGTGGACCACAGTCCATTGCGAAAAAAGTCCGGGCCTGCGCGCGGGGGCCTGACGGAGCGGTTTCGCGAGGGGACGGAGCGCGTGCATGGCCTGCAGCAAGACAGGTTTGCGCGGAGTAGGAAAGCCCTCAGGCGAGGTGCCGGCGGAACCAGTCGGCGAGTACTTCCTCGTTGAGGTCGGTCATCCCGTCATCCCAGCGACCAAATAACTAAGAACGCATGCGCCTAGCCAAAGAGCCACCTGCGCGGTCGAACTCCTGCAGGTGCCGGTAAGGATGGACAGCGGATAGCTTAGTGGGAAACTGATCGGGACCCTTGACTGAATTCCCTACGCAAGCAATGATCTATAAGCTTACGCGACTAGGCGTTGGCAACAACGCTGAGTCTGGCGGATCGCCGGACTTCATTTGATTGGTTGGATTTTGGTGCCCCCGAATGGGCGTGATGGATCATCGCCCAAGGGACGCTCCACTCGATGATCCATCACGCCCATTCGGGGCTTAGGTAAGTGACGGGATGCTGCCGATATTTCTCGAAAAATTGAATATCGGCAGCATCCACGTCTATTCACCTCGCGCAACGATCTTCGTTTGCGGAGGAAAAACTGAAGAAGATCTAAAACTTCCACCCAATTCTATTCGCGATGCACTTTTACGGGCAGATCAGCTTCCTGCGATCACCAAGTCGCAGCTATTCGTTGTGGAAAAGGTCACGGAGAGCTTCCTACGCGAAGGGGTCTACGGTGATTTCTACCAGTTTGAAAACGACATGGCTCAGGTTTGTGATCTTGTGCTGCTTATTTCAGAGTCGCCCGGAAGCTTTACCGAACTCGGATCTTTCACTCGTGATAAGGAAGTCGCCAACAAGCTTTTCACGATTATCCGAAATTGTCATTTCGGAGACGGAAGCTACATCGATGTCGGACCAATCAAATATCTTGAAGATAACCAACGCGGATCGGTTTTCGTGGTCTCGGATGCTGAATATTCGATCGACGAAAGCAATTATGCGACGATTGACACAGACCTTTTAGCGAAACGCCTTCGTGATCCAGTCATTGCTCGCATCAATACAGCCAAAGAGCACACATTGTTCGACAGAAAGCGCAATGGCCACCTCTGTAAGCTTGTCACTGGTCTAGTTCAGGAGTTTGGAGCGCTAGAGACTGGTGAGATTCAAGAGATGCTGAATTTTTTGGATGTTCCGAACGATCAAATCACTGCAGAGAAGATAATTTTCTGCGGAAAGACAGTCGATTGGATACGGACAGATCGACGCGGCTTAAGAACCTTCGTTCTCCCGAACATTAGCAAGCGCGCAACGAAGTTTGCCTTTGTTGATGAAACAATACCCAGCTCCACGGAACGTCGTCGTCTCCAAATTATGCAAAATTGGGAGCAAAATGACCCTGAGCGCCGGACCGCAATTGCCGCAAATATAGCTGCGATGAGCGAAGAGGTAGCAGCATGAGCGCTTTGATTAGTGTGCTCCAACAGTCTCTCGGCATCGATGCGATGAGCGTGAGGCGTATCATAGCGACAGCGCCCGAACGATATAAAGTGTACTCTATCCCGAAGCGTGGCGGCGCAGGGCGGCGCATCATTGCGCAGCCTGCGAAAGAGGTTAAGGCGCTTCAGCGTATTCTGTTGAAGACTTTTTTGTCAGATCTACCTGTCCATCCGAGTGCTTTTGCCTATGTTCCCGGGAAATCCATTAGAACCAACGCTGTAACTCACGTAGCTAACGGCCCTATATTAAAGATGGATTTCCAAAACTTCTTCCCATCTATAAGAAGTTATGACTGGCTCTCATACTGTCATGATAACGGAGTCTTCGACTCGGAAGCCGACGCCCGGATGGCAAGTAAAATTCTCTTTCGCAGAGAAAAAGGTGAGTCAATTCTTCGATTGTCGATCGGTGCACCCTCGTCCCCTCATGTCTCGAATCTTCTGATGTATGAATTTGACCGAGCGATCTCCGACAAAGTCGCAGAAGATTATGTTACTTACACCCGCTATGCGGATGATCTCACATTTTCAGCGGAGCGTACAGGGTACCTAACTAGAGTAGAAAAAGATGTTCGCAAAACATTAAGAGACTTGCGATATCCACGCCTATTCATCAATGATCGAAAGACCGTTTTGGCAACTACGAAATATCGGCGAGAAGTGACCGGTCTAATTTTGACTAATGATCATCGCGTTTCTCTTGGACGGCACAAAAAGAGATTGCTGAGAGCGCAAATCCATCGGTACTCGAAAGGCGAATTAAATAATATTGCGACAGCTAAACTGGCAGGCAACATGGCGTTCGCCTCCGACGTTGAGCCAACCTTCTATACTCGCATGGAGCGTGTTTTTACCAAAGAAGTAATGGATCGGCTGAAAGACAGCGTCAATCGACAAGATCAAAGTTGACTATCCGATAGATACGGCTTCTCGCCCTTCTCCCAGTACACCTTGCCCATATTCTCCATCCCATTGCGCACTTCCGGCGCGGCCATCGCCGCGCAGAAGCAGCCGCCCGCAATTTCGCGTTACTCCGCGCTTACGGCCGGATTCCGCACGGTCAGCCGGATCTCGACCAGCGCGGTCGGTTCGTAGAGTTCGGTCACGCCCACCGCGGTCCAGGTGGGAAAGGGTGCCTTGATGTAGCGGTTCTTGACCGGCACCAGCGCGTCGAGCTGCGGGCCCATCGGCCCCTGGTGGAAGGTGTCGAACACCAGCACATCGTCCCATGTCGCGCCCAGCCGTTCGAGCGTGCGGGTCAGGTGGTCGAACACGCGGGTGAAGGCGGGCTCCATCCCCTCCTCGCCTTCGCACGGGCCTGCGACCACGCCCGAGAGATAGATGGTGTCGCCATGGATGACCGCTTCGGAATAGCCGACCTCCTCCTGGAAGGCGCGCGCGCCCGCATCCTCGGGCATCAGCACCTGCTTGGGCGGCGCCTCGCGCGCGCCTGCGCCGGTCGCCATCAGCGCCGCCAGTGTGAGCCCCGCAGCAATGGTCAATCCGGTCTGCATCGTTCTTCCCCCTGTCCCGCAAAGGAGGGAAGACTGCGCCAGCGTGCGCGATCTAGCAAGCCCGGTCAGTCGGCCTCACTCTCAGGCAGATACAAGCGCTCGCCCTTCTCGCGGTAAACCTCGCTCATTCTCACTCCGCGCGTTCCCCACCCGCAAGCCGCCGGTGTTCGTCGACGCTGCGGCGCATTTCGCTGGCTTGCAGCTGGAGCGCCTTGCCGCTCAGGCGGATCTCGCGGCTTTGCTGGAAGAAGCCGAGCACCAGCCACAGGAAGGCGAGCGGGCTGGACACGCCGCCGAGGAAATCGCCCAGTTCGTTGAGCCGGAGGTCGGCGGGGTTCTGACCCTGCACGAACAGGTAGAGCGCCACGCCGCCGACATAGAGCGCCGAGAGGAGCAGCCCGACCAGCGGCAGGCGGCGGCGTTCGCGCCGGTCGTCCAATATCGCATCGGTATCGACTTCGGCCATGGCGCTCCCCTCTGTGTGGCCCCGGCGGGGCGGCTCGTGCGGCAGCCTATTGTGCCGCCCCCGGCGGGGCGGCTCGTGCGGCAGCCTATTGTGCCGGGCCCACCCCGTCCACTTCGTCTTCGGGAAGGTAGAGCTGCTCGCCCTTCTCGCGGTAGACTTCGCTCATCCTCTCCATGCCCGCGCGCGCTTCCTCGGCCTCTTCGGCACTCGTCTCGCGCTTGATGTTCTCGCTCGCGAGGTAGCTGTCCGAGTTCTGCTTGGCGGCGAATTCGCGCACTTCCTGCGTGATCTTCATGCTGCAGAACTTGGGGCCGCACATGCTGCAGAAATGCGCGGTCTTGGCGCCTTCGGCGGGGAGCGTCTGGTCGTGGTATTGCTCGGCGGTGTCGGGATCGAGGCTGAGGTTGAACTGGTCGCGCCAGCGGAAGTCGAAGCGCGCCTTCGAAAGCGCGTCGTCGCGGACCTTGGCGGCGGGGTGGCCCTTGGCAAGGTCGGCGGCGTGCGCGGCGAGCTTGTAGGTCACCACGCCGACCTTCACATCGTCGCGGTCGGGCAGGCCGAGGTGTTCCTTGGGCGTGACGTAGCAGAGCATGGCGGTGCCGTACCAGCCGATCTGCGCCGCGCCGATGCCGCTGGTGATGTGGTCGTAGCCGGGCGCGATATCGGTGACGAGCGGCCCGAGCGTATAGAACGGGGCTTCGCCGCAAGCTTCGAGCTGCTTGTCCATGTTCTCCTTGATCTTGTGCATCGGCACGTGGCCGGGGCCCTCGATCATCACCTGGACGTCCTGTTCCCAGGCGCGCTTGGTGAGTTCGCCAAGCGTGTAGAGCTCGGCGAACTGGGCTTCGTCATTGGCGTCGGCGATGCTGCCGGGGCGCAGGCCGTCGCCGAGGCTGTAGGCGATGTCATAGGCCTTCATGATCTCGGTGATCTCGTCGAAGCGCTCGTAGAGGAAGCTCTCCTTGTGATGCGCGAGGCACCATTTCGCCATGATCGAGCCGCCGCGCGACACGATGCCGGTGACGCGCTTGGCGGTCATCGGGACATAGGGCAGGCGCACGCCCGCGTGGATGGTGAAATAGTCGACGCCCTGTTCGGCCTGTTCGATCAGCGTGTCGCGGAACACTTCCCAGGTGAGGTCCTCGGCAATGCCGCCGACCTTTTCGAGCGCCTGGTAGATCGGCACGGTGCCGATGGGGACGGGGCTGTTGCGGATGATCCATTCGCGCGTGTCGTGGATGTTGCGGCCCG
>FUFK010039259.1_pt1 | contig 88197 bp, 78 predicted proteins | sample 1021851 | NCBI WGS metagenome assembly FUFK01 (sample SAMEA51879418, study PRJEB19060) | metagenome
ATAATACTTATAAGCTTCGCAATACGATCCTCTTTTGGCGTATTTCAGATACCGATAGCTGAAGAATTCAATTGGCTTAGGTCTGAGTTCTCTTTAGCTATAGCCATACAGAATCTTGCGTGGGGCATAGGCCAGCCGATCTTTAGTGCAATAGCAGAAAAAATTGGTGATCGTCGTGCGATAATTTTAGGAGGATTTACATACGCTTTTGGACTTCTTTTATCATCCGCAGCAGTGACCCCTCAAGCTCATCAAATTTACGAAATTTTAGTTGGTTTCGGTGTTGCCGGCACCGGTTTTGGAGTAATCCTGGCAGTTGTTGGGCGCGCTAGTTCTGAGCAAAATAGATCTATGTCACTAGCAATCGCGACCGCTTCTGGAAGCGCTGGGCAAGTACTTGGCGCACCGATTGGAGAATTGCTTTTAAATTACATGCCATGGCAATCTGTTTTTCTAATATTCTCTATTACTATTTTATCAACCCTACTTTTACTTCCTTTCATGCGAGTTTCTGTAGCGGATACCCAAAGACATGTAACGCAAAGTATGAGGGATCTGGTCGGAAAAGCAGTTGTGGACCCAAGTTACTCAATGATATTTCTAGGATTTTTTAGTTGTGGTTATCAATTAGGTTTCCTCACTGCACACTTTCCAGCTTTTGTTACCGAAATGTGCAACCCAATACTACCTACAACAGCAATATACAATTTAGGAATAACTTCTACCTCTGCGCTGGGTGCTATATCCATTTCGTTAATTGGACTGGCAAATATTGCGGGTACTCTTGGCGCTGGATACCTCGGCAAAACATATTCTAAAAAGTACCTTTTATCATCCATATACCTTGGTCGTACTATGGTCTGTACAGTATTTATATTAGCGCCGATCACACCGATATCAGTTGTGTTGTTTTCGCTCCTTATGGGTTCTTTGTGGCTTGCTACTGTTCCTCTAACAAGTGGGCTGATTGCTCAAATTTATGGCTTGCGTTACATGGGTACGCTTTATGGTATTGTATTTTTTTCACATCAACTTGGAGGCTTCACGGGAATATGGCTTGGAGGCAGACTATATGATGTTTATGGAAACTATAATCTTGTCTGGTGGATAGGGATAGCTGTTGGCGCATTTAGCGCTCTTGTACATTTGCCCATAAGAGAACAGCAGAAATCTTGGGTCTAGCAGTACAAATCGTCATAAACTAAANNTATNTCAACTTTTTGGATATTTATTTTTTTCCCATGCAGTCAAAATATATTTGGCAACTATCAGATCCAAATGAGCGCCGCCACCATTTTTAAAAAATGTGATTTCATCATTTGATCTGCGTATAAAATTACCAAGTCCATAAAAATCTGCCAGAATATCTGCCCTGGAAATAACATTATTTTTCAATGGAATTTTTAATTCACCAATATGATCCAGGGTCGTATCATANCTATCAACAAATTTTGTACTTCGGCATAGCGCTAAATCATCAACTTCTCGCATGTCAGGTCTATAGGCACCAATAAGATCGAGATGCTGACCAGGTATAAGCCATTCCCCTTTGATAATTGGTTGTTTCGACATGGTAGCGCAAGTTATAATGTCAGCGCTTTTAACACCCGCCTCCAAGTTTTCTACAGCCACCGCATTACTTTTGTTTTTAACCATATACAGTGCTCGTTCATGAGTACGGTTCCACACTAGGAAATTAGCCTTAGGAAAGGCCGCAGAGTAGGCATCAAAAAGGCTCTGTCCTACAGTCCCTGCCCCAACTATCAGAATATTTTTACTATCAGGTCGTGCCAAACGGAGCGCTGCTGTAATACTATCACCGGCTGTCTTCCATTTTGTAACAAGGTGAAAATCTAGAATTGCTTCTAGGACTCCAGTTTTGTCAGAAAACAAACTTACTGCACCATTTACTTTTGGTATCGAATGCATTGAGTTTTTTGGAAAGATTGTGGCAGACTTAACAGCTAATCCCAGCCCATCAATCCATGCAGAACGAGATAAAAGCGTATCCTCCTCTCTATAGATAAAAGTATCTTGAACTTGCGCCTTGGGCATTTGATGCCCACTCTCAATTGCGTTCACAAGCTCAAGCCAATCCAATAAAGAATTACCCTCGTNATAATTAATATATTCTACATCCATAGCGCTCACCGATCACGACTNACNTTAGTTTCCAAAGAGTGCCTTTGCATGAAAATTCATATGCTCTTCCATAAATGTCGCTATAAAGTAATAGCTGTGATCGTACCCATTATTCATCCGAAAAATAGCATTCATTTTTCTCTCTTTTAAAACTTTGGAAAGACTGTCTATTAACAATAGATCGATATATTCATCGTTAGATCCTGTATCAACTAAAATAGGGCCAGAAAAATTTGTTTGCTGCGCAACGACACTAGCGTCGTAGTTTTCCCATAAGTTTTTATCGCTTCCTAAATAGGCAGAAAATTGCTTGCGACCCCAATCTGACTCCATTGGATTACAAATTGGAGCAAACGCTGATACCGATCTAAATTTAATATTCATTTGAAAAGCGAGTAACAATGCGCCATGCCCGCCCATTGAATGACCCATCACAGACTGCCTCGAAATATCAACATTAAAGTTTTTTTCTATCACACTGGGTAACTCTGAAATAAGATAATCCCACATCTGATAATTTTCTTTCCACGGCGATTGAGTAGCATTAAGATAGAAACCGGCCCCCTGCCCAAGATCATATGAATCATCATCCGGAATATTCTTTCCTCGCGGAGAAGTATCTGGAAAAACTACTGCAATTTTATGAAGTTGCGCAAACTTTTGCATTCCTGCCTTAAGCATCGCATTCTCGTGGGTGCAGGTTAAACCCGATAAAAACCATAAAACCGGTATTTGCGTATTTCTAGGTGCATTAGGCATAAACACTGCAAAATTCATACTGCACTTCAACGCTGTTGATTTATGTTTATATACGCCTTGTACTCCGTCGAACATTTTATTTTCTGAAACAATATCCATAACTTTTATTGTCGAGACCCACTTTCGTTAAATATACATTCTAATCTACTAATCAGCTTATCTAACTCATAACTACAGAACCAGCGCAATTGTGCACGTAACAGTTAGTGCACTAAAAAGTGTAGAAAGCAATATAGCCGCAGATATACGCTCAGGGTCTATTTTATAATGTTGAGCCAACATAAAGGTGTTACCTGCAACTGGCAAAGAGGCCGTTATAACCATTACCGCCGCTGCATATGGCTCAATGTAAAATAGATAGAATGCCATAATACCAACCAAAAACGGATGGGCAAATAATTTGAGAAAGCTCAACCAGAATGCAGATGTTGGATCATCTACTTTTCGAAAAGATAGTGACGCACCAATTGCAAATAATGCACCTGGAGTGGCTGCCTGTCCTAAAATTACCAAAAAATCACTTAAAAATTTTGGTGTTTGAAAATCTAAATAACCCCAGACGAGTCCCAAAGAAAAAGACACAATCATTGGATTTTGAAATAGTCCTTTAATAATAGGTTTTAATAATCCTATTCCCCATTTTCTGTCCCGGGATACCATTATTAAAACAACTATAAGTGTGCCAAAGATTGCGAAATCTGTTGCTAGGATCATCATAACATAGCCAACTGACTGCGGGCCAACTAAGGTGGCCAAGAGAGGGATACCTAAAAACCCAGTATTTCCAATTGTTGCTATTTGAGCATCAAAAACTGACGTTTCAAACTTATTGCCTGAAAAATAACTTGCCGAGATTACAAGAAGATAAAGAAATAACGTTGCAGCCACATAACATCCAACAAATTTCAAATCGAAAATTTTATTAATCTCAAGCTGTGCTGAAAATCGAAAAAGCATCGCAGATAAGGCAAAATAAAAAACAAATTTTGTTATTGCATCCGTTCCACGTTTGCCCAAAAACTTATATTTTCCAGAAAAATAACCGATGGCTACTATTAAAAAAAAAGGTGCCGTTTGTAAGAAAATGCTGATCATATAGAAGGGTTAGCAGCTAATTTAGAGTGGTCAACCAAAATTAGAAAATGTTTCAACTTGATGCATAAATTATTGCTTTAGNCNTCAACTACCTAATCAAAATGTGCGCACGAATTACCAGTAATTAGTAAGTTTACAAAAACTTGCAAAATGATAGGCTCCCATAATGAGTAAAGAAAAAATAAATAAGGGACGGAAATATCAACAAGTTATTTCAGGCGCTCGATCTATTTTTTTGAGCGAGGGTTTTGAAGCTGCAAATATGGATGTAATTGCACAAACCGCAAAAGTAAGTAAGGCCACTCTTTATAGTTACTTTCCGGACAAACAGAGCTTATTTATTGAGGTCGCTAAGTCAGAGTGTGAAAGCCAAGCTGACAATGCGCTCAAAATAATTGATCAAACACAAAGTGTTGATAAGGTTTTACATCAAGCAGCAGCTTATACAATTAACTGGCTGGTTTCAGATATAGCACAACAAATTTTTCGAATTTGCGTTTCCGAAATCGAACGATTCCCAATTTTAGGGAAAAGTTTTTATGAAAATGGTCCCTTAATGGGCCAATCTAAACTTATCGAGTATTTCAAATATGCAGAGCAACAAGGTTGTTTGAAAATAAGTGATCTATACCTGGCAGCAGATCAGTTTACGGAATTGTGTAAAGCCGACCTTTACACAAAAGCACTATTTGGAATCCAACAAAAATTTACAGATGCCGAGATTGATCGTGTTGCAGATGGAGTTGTGCAAGTTTTTTTGGCTAAATACGGACAGCACTAGTCTATAACTAGTACACGACTACGGATCTAATGCTTTCTCCAGCATGCATTAAATCGAAACCTTTGTTAATTTCTTCAAGCCCAAAAGTGTGAGTAATCATCGGGTCGATCTCGATTTTTCCTTCCATATACCAGTCCACAATTTTTGGAACATCTGTGCGACCGCGTGCACCTCCAAAGGCTGTTCCTTTCCATACTCGACCTGTAACAAGCTGAAATGGGCGAGTAGAAATTTCCGCTCCCGCAGGGGCTACTCCAATTATTATACTTTCACCCCAACCTTTGTGAGCACTTTCTAACGCTGCTCGCATTACCTCAACATTACCAGTGGCATCAAACGTATAATCTGCACCACCGTTCGTTATATTTACTAAATGTTGAACCAGATCCCCAGAAACTTCGTTTGGATTCACATAATCCGTCATACCGAATTTTTTCGCCATTTTTGATTTCTGCGGGTTTAGGTCAACTCCCACAATTTGATCAGCACCTGCTAACCTAAGTCCTTGTATCACGTTAAGGCCAATGCCTCCCAACCCGAAAACAATGGTCCGACTTCCAATTTCAACTTTGGCTGTATTAATAACAGCACCAATTCCAGTCGTTACACCACAACCAATATAGCAAACTTTATCAAACGGTGCCTTTGAATTAATCTTAGCCAAAGCGATCTCAGGTAAAACGGTGAAATTAGAAAAGGTCGAGCAGCCCATGTAATGTAGAATTGGAGTACCATCCAACATACTAAACCGAGTGGTGCCGTCTGGCATTAAGCCTCGTCCTTGAGTTTCTCTAATGGCTTGACAAAGATTTGTTTTGGGATGGAGACAATATTCACACTGCCTACATTCNGGAGTATATAGCGGGATTACATGGTCTCCAACTTTTAGGTCAAAAACATCAGGACCAACTTCTACAACCACACCAGCTCCTTCATGTCCCAGGATAGCCGGAAACAGCCCTTCCGGGTCAGAACCAGATAAAGTAAATTCGTCCGTATGACATATGCCAGTAGCTTTTATCTCCACTAAAACTTCACCAGCCTTGGGCCCTTCAAGGTTGACGTCCATCACTTCCAGTGGTTTNCCAGCTTCTATTGCAACTGCAGCACGAGTTCTCATAATGTCCTCCCATTGTTATTAATATCCTGCACAGCAAAAAATATTTTGCAATCAGTATAACTTAGGGGCCCGGAAAAATATTGCTGTAAGTATCCTTCAAAGCTTAAACGGAGGACCAAATTTAAAATTAAATTATGACGGGTCTATTTTTTTATCCGATAAGCTTTGTGACATGAACCACAAGATTGGCCTATATTCCCAAGCCCAGCTGCCANNGTATCTGCAGAACTTGTTTCAAGACCCTCAATCATAAATGCAAAATCATCGGCCTTTTCGACAAAATCTTCCCAATTTTCCCAAATAGATGGAGAACCTTCTGATAGTGGGTCGGTTTCATTTAATTTAAACTTAACTTCAATATCTCCCGCGGCTAGCAATAGTGTTTGCTTTGCATTTGCTGCACTTTCTTCAGTAAATGGGTCCAATCCACGTGCCATTGCACCAATTTTTGCCATCGTATCTTTAATTACTTTCATCAACTGCTGACGCTGCTTCACAGCATCATTTTTTACACCTTCATGTGCAAAGACAGGAAGTGCAAGAAAAGCTATTGATGCCAAACATATAATTTTTGTTTTCATTTTTATTCTCCAGTATAAAGGATATAGCTCACTGAATATGAAAAAAAAGTATCAATCTTGATTATTAAACTGGACAATATATCTATTGTATAAATAGAACAAAACAAGAACATTTGAGGTTAGAATGTCAAGCCCAAGATACATTTCTTTATGGTTCCCATATTTTGGGGCAGAACGGGTACAACGAATTTTCAAATTCGAAAAAAATCATAAGCTCGCGATAATTGAAAATAATGGTAATACACAAACATTATCTTCGGTATCTTTCGGTGCACATAATTCAGGATTAAATATCGGCCAGCCATTGCAAGATGCAAAAGCCATATGCCCCGAATTAATGACCCGTGTTCGATCTGTAAAATGCGAATTAACTTTTCTACACGCCTTATGTCGTTGGTATACTCAATTCACACCTTGGGTAGCAGCTGACAACTATGACGGAGTGATCCTTAACATTAAAGGTTGCGCACACTTATTTGGTGGTGAAGAAGGAATGCTTGATTTAATTGTCTCTCGTACAGAAACATTCGGCTTGACCGTAACAAGTGGAGTGGCTGATACTGTAGGAGGTGCTTGGGCACTAGCTCGCTTTACTCCCAAGCCAACAGAAAGCTACCTTAAAAGTAATTCTATTGATCAAGAAGCTCGCGCAACCCGTAGCCGTGCTACAAAAAAAATACAAATAGACGATACAAAACAGCAAGTGACGCAATTACTTAAAAATAATGCAATACGCATTGCACCAGCGGGAAATACTTATAACTCATTAGCTAAACTTCCGATTGCATCACTGCGTATTGAAAATAAAATAGTAACTAAATTAAACCAACTTGGCTTAAAATCTGTAAAAGACCTGTTGAAACAACCAAGGGCACCTCTTGCCAGACGCTTTGGCCCTACATTGATTGCCAGATTAGACCAGGCACTAGGACATGTGCCAGAGACAATTTCACCAATTACTGACAAAAAGCATTTTGGTGTGAGAATAAGCTTTCCAGAACCTATTGGGCTTATTGAGGATATCAAGAACGCTATAGAAAAATTGCTTATTCGTTTATGTAACAAATTAAAAACTGCTGTTTTAGGATTTCAGGAATTAAAAATTGATTTGGGTTTTAGTAATAATGAAACACAATCACTTTTGGTAAGTCTGGCATGTTTCACTAATGATCCTGAACGTATCTTCTCTGTTTTACTACTCAAATTAGATGAAATTAAACCAAATTTTGGCATTGATATTATCCGACTTGAAGCAATCAATGTAGGCCCTATCACACAATCTCAATCCATTAATAATTTGGATCTGCATGAAAAGGTAATAAAAAATCAAAATAGCGTACTTAAAAACCTAATAACGCGGCTGGGAACAAAAGTTGGATTAGATGCAATTATCAGACACATACCAGCTCAAAGTCATATACCTGAAAAATCGTGGCAGGTTTTAAATGCAGCATGGTCAAATTATGATATGAAAAGCTGGCCAACTTCAAACCGCAATAGACCTTCATTTTTATGGCCACCGGAAGCATTAGAAGTGCCAAAGCATTCAAGACTAGAAGATCATTTTATTTGGCGGAAAAAATTATACCAAGTAAAAACTAAATTGGGACCAGAACGGATTGCACCAGAATGGTGGATAGAAGATAATAATTGGCGAAGTGGAGTGCGTGATTATTGGCAGGTACGATGTAATGATGGAGAATTTTTATGGCTATTTTATGCTCATGGAGCGCAACTACCAGGAGGCTGGTTTTGCCACGGAAAATTTGGATAAAGTAACCGAATTAACGTTCTACTTAATAGTGCCTAAAAAAATATCCAATAAACTTATAAAAACGGCATATGCCTATTTACATCCTTATAAAGTAAATATCTGAAAGGTCCTGGTCCTCCNGCATANCATGCCTGAGGGCAAAAAGCTCGAAGCCACAANAAGTCTCCTGCCTCCACCTCAACCCAGTCTTGATTAAGATGATAAACAGCTTTTCCCTCAAGAATATATATTCCATGTTCCATCACATGTGTTTCCGCAAAAGGAATTACACCACCAGGCTTAAAAGTCACAATATTAACATGCATGTCATGGCGAATATCATCAGGCTCAACAAAGCGCTTAGTAAACCACGTGTTGTTAGAATTAGGCATTTCGATGTCTTCGCATTCATTTTCATTTTTTACGAAAGCTGCAGGACGCTCGATCCCATTGATATCTTTATATAATTTCCGAATCCAATGGAAATTGGTTTCTTCATTAGAATTGCTCCAAATACTCCATTCAGAACCAGCTGGAATATAGGCGTAACTACCACTTTTCAGAATATAGCTTTCACTGTTAATTGTTAATTCAGCTGAACCAGACGTCAAAAAAAGCACTGACTGAACCCCCGAGTTAGCTTCCGGATTATCACTTCCTCCGTTTGGTTCTAGTTGCACCACATACTGACTAAATGTTTCTGCAAAACCTGTCATTGGCCGGGCGACAACCCACATCCTCATATGCTTCCAAAAAGGAAGAAAACTAGTAACTATATCAGTGAAACAACCACGGGGAATTACTGCATAAGCACTTTTAAATACAGCTCTGTCCGTTAGTAATTTTGATTGCGATGGGAGCCCCCCCACTGGAGAAACATATGTATTTTTTTTCATATAATTTTTTCTAATTAAACATTTATATATTCAAAACGTGAAAACTTTAACTTAAAGCAATTGTACCCATAATTTATGGACAGTAACAGAAATAACCTATTCAGAGCTTATATTACCACAAAATATTTTAACATAAAAATATCATTCACTAGACATCGAAGGTGTACGAACGCCTAACGAACGCCAACGCTCCAATTCTTTTGGAGCACTTAATGTCATTTTCCGATATATTTGATTATATCTATCTACTCGAAAAAGCTTAACACTTGTTAACACGCCCATCCTACGCAAAAACTTTCGGTCTTCTTCCGCAAGNTCTTCACGGATATTAGTGTCTACTCCNGCCCTCGATACATACTCCAACAAGTTTTTATCTCTTTTTGATATGCTATCAGTATCATCAATGCTGCCGCCCAGCTTTTCAATCAAATCNCGCTTTGGTGTCGGATCTGCTAAATTACCTGCTGATGCATCAGGTACTGGAAGCTTCGTTAAATTGTTTGGTATTATTAGAGGCTTACTAGGCAATACCGCAAATTCCTCGGGACCTGTCCCAACATCATAAAGGTCCCGAAGTCTCGCATCATCACTGCTACAAGCACTCAATAAAAATAAACTGACTAAGATGCCTGAAATCCTACAGACCATAAAATACCATTCTTAATTTAATTACAATATTAACGGATGAAACAGCTTCAGTCACTCTCATTCTGTTTGCCTGAAAATATAACCAATCCAAGAGCACCAAAAAATATAAAGATATCTGCTACATTAAACGCAAAAGGGTTGGATATTCCACAACAAGATACATTTAGAAAATCAACAACTGCACCATGAAAAAATCGATCGATAGCATTTCCAGCTGCCCCACCAACCAAAAAACCACAAGCGACTAAGCCAAGTGATCCAAATTTTTCTGAAACCGACCATCTAATCACAACAAAACAAATTAAAAAAGCAATTATGATTAGAACCCAGCGCATAATCTCTGTGCTGTTTGCAAACAAACCAAAGTTTACCCCATAATTCCATGCCATAGTGAATTGTAAATAAGGAGGGAAAACATCGATTATTCCAACGGACGGTAAATCTAAAAGATACAGCATGGTGAGTTTAGAAAGCTGGTCGCACAGTATCGTAATTATCGCAACTTGTAAAATTTTATACATATTACCTCTAATGTTTAAAATGCCTCATTCCAGTGAAAATCATTGCAAGCCCAGCCTCATTTGCCGCATCAATTACTTCATTATCTTTAATTGAACCGCCCGGCTGAATTATGGACGACGCACCTGCTTCAATTGCAGCCTCTAGTCCATCTGCAAATGGGAAAAAGGCATCTGACGCTAATGCAGATCCCTGTGTTGGAAGCTCATCTAAACCCTGAGCTTTAGCCATGTCTTCAGCCTTCTTAGCTGCAATCATACAACTATCTACACGGCTCATCTGTCCAGCCCCAATCCCAACTGTACAAAGATCTTTTGCNTATACTATGGCATTTGATTTTACGTGCTTAGCAACTTTCCAGGCAAAAAGCATATCTTGAAACTCGCTATCTGTAGGATTTCTTTTTGTAACAACACGCAAACTATTTTGTGATAAAGGCTTTCTATCTTTATCTTGAACTAAGTAACCACCAGACACATGCCTAATGACCTTTGATTGACACGCCAGATTAGTAGACTTCTCTACTGTCAATAATCTGAGATTACTTTTCGAAGAGAAGACTTTACGCCCACCATCCGTTATGCCTGGGGCAATGACGACTTCAGTAAAGACCTTGGTAATTTCTCTCGCAGATTCCTCATCAATGATCTGATTTACAGCAACGATGCCTCCGAAAGCCGAAGTCGTATCACAGTGTAAGGCCGCTTTATAAGCCTCAACTAGATTATTTGCCACACCGACGCCACACGGATTAGCATGCTTAATAATAACAGCTGCTGCTCCATCACTTTCCGTGAACTCATTCACTAATTCGAGAGCGGCGTCAGCATCATTTATATTGTTATATGACAACTCTTTACCTTGAATTTGATACGCAGCACCAATGCCACTATTAATACTTTCATCTACGTAAAAAGATGCGCTCTGGTGTGGATTTTCTCCGTACCTCAAATTTTGTGATAAAGCTGCTGAAAATGAGAGGCGCCGAGGTTGTATATGCCCAGCTTGCTCTAACATCCAAGTTGAGACCATAGCATCATAATTGGCAGTTAACGAAAAAGCATTCTGTGATAGTTTTTGCCTGAAGGTATAAGAGGTNCATCCGTTGTTAACATTTAATTCATCAATTAAATCTCCGTAATCTTGGCTATCAACCACTGTGGTAACATACTTAAAGTTCTTTGCGGCCGCTCTAATCATTGCGGGGCCGCCAATATCTATGTTTTCAATACAATGATTATAATCAGCACCGCTCTTAACGGTTTCTGCAAAAGGGTACAGATTCACTATTAATAGATCTATCTCCTTTATTTTATGTGCTTCCATTGCTTCTAAATGTGATTTTTCATCTCTTACAGCAAGCAAACCACCATGCACACTTGGGTGAAGCGTTTTTAAACGCCCATCCATCATTTCAGGGAAACCTGTTAATTCTGACACTTCTTTAACATTAAAGCCCGCATCACGCAGCATAGATGCGCTCCCTCCAGTTGAAACAATTTCAACATTTCTTTCTTGAAGTTCCTGTGCAAGTTCCAAGATGCCTGCTTTATTTGATACAGAGATTAATGCTCGTTTAATTTTTATTAATTTTTCCAACAGAAATACCTATTTTTGTTCGAAAGAACACGTGAGAAAGCAACAATTTAATTTTCAAGTTTCGATATCATAGGATTTTTGTAAAGACCACCTGACTTGCTTTAAAAAATCATTCAACCTTGCCGAAAAAATAACCTGCTGGGCGGGAATTGGTGATGCGTGCCCTTCACTAAAATAATAACTAGGATGAAAACNNGGAGCTAAATCAAAAGCCTCCAAAATCCACGTCCCTGAGTACTTTGAATTCATCTGTACTGTATCATCATCTAAAATTTGCGCCGTTACCTCAGGATGCAAGTGAAACCTCACTTCATACTCTATACCATAAACGGAAATCTCTTTTGATTTGCCAAGAGTTGAAAGTGGCTCGATCTGATCTTGACCGATCAAGCTGTCCCCATTATCCGAAAGTTCTAACTTTCTCTCAAGGATAACTCCATATTTATTAGCATAAGCATTATGAGAGACAGTCAGTGCAGTCCCTCCTGCAACCCTTGATTTGTTTACCGTAACTTCTGTTGGGCCTTGAGTTAAAAAATCTCCCATTGCCGATCCACGAGATAAGCTCTTTAAAAGTTTTGCAGAAGATTTACCTTTTAAACAGAATATAGAATGCGACTGCGTCGCTCTACCCGCCTTGTGCCAGTCCCTGCCAAAATTCACCCCGGAGCCACAATTAACGATAAGCGGCTGTCTACCATGCGTTAGTTCAAATCCTAAAACAGAGGCATGTGATAAATTAGAATACGGAATATTAGGTAACCGACCAGCATCCTGTATGATACTAGTACGCCCGCCCTCCATCCGCGCGTAGCCCATTTTTAAAATTTTTGTCGTTTTCTTTTTGTTTCCAGATAAAAATAAATAACGATCTAGATCTCCTGGGTATTTAACACAACTACCATTAAAACGGCATAAGTTTCCGTCGACATGCCGAAGATGGCGTAAAGCTGGTGCAATGCTATTTATAGTCTCTATATGAGCTTGACTTGGAGTCCAATCAGCATCATGCAAACCATGAGCAACCCAAACCAGGTACATAAATATTTCGAGTAACTCCTCGGGATTCCTAGACAAAATACCACCATCTTCATCTATTTTATCTCTGCACTCCCTAGAGAGATGCTCAGTCCCAACAGTAATAAAACGTTCAAATCCGTCTATATATAGACCGCAATATATAACGCCAACAATGGCCTCGAAATTCATGGTCAACTTGTCAGTTTTGTAGAACCGCTTGGATATGAAATTTGCATGCTTATAAATTGACTTAAAATAAGTGCTTATATATTTTTCCGATAATCCATTTAATATTGTATCCTCATGGTGGATAAGTCTTATGAGGCGCCTGCTAGTCAGTCTGGGCGTCCAGCCCGGACCTGAACCTGATCCATATTTTTCGATCCAGCTAAAAACCCACTTCTGGACAATTTCCACAGCCGCTTTATCTCCCCTAGCCGCCAAGTCATCCAACCAGGGGAACCCATGTAATTCCTCATAATTCTCAATACTTGATAACGAATGATCCCATATAACTTTATCGCCAAGTTCAAAAATATTTCCAAAAACAAAGAGTTTTCCATCACAAATTTTGTCTGCGAGTAAGATATTACCAATGGAGCGTGGACCGGGTTTAGAAATAAATTGCTCAGATTTNGCAAAATTTTTCACGGTTCTAGCACAAACTACGTGCCCAAGTTTAAAGAAATAATTTCTTATAATCCGTATAAAGATCATAAATTATTACCCCGTAAAAATTTAATTCTGAAATTTGACATCGTGCAGTAATCGTCTGGGTCATGACCATATTAAATTCAGATAATCTAATCGCGAAGATTAAACTTTTACAAGCTTCACAATATAGAATCCATCAATACCGCCTGTCTCAGCCAAGTGAATTGGGAGCAACCTTAATCCGCCCTCCTCAGTCCGATACTTTTCCAGGAAATCTAACTCTTTAGGCAAATATTTCTCCACTCTTATTTCGTGCTTCTCGTTTAAAAGTTTCCTCACTTGGTACTCACCCTCCTGCGGAAACAATGAACAGGTGCAATAAACTAATTGAGTAGTCGGCTTCATTAAACTTACTGCATGTTCCAACATGCTATATTGTAAACAAAATAATTTTTTTAGGTCCGCTTGTGATTTGACATAAGGTAAATCTGGGTGACGCCTGACTGTCCCAGTTGCGCTACACGGAGCATCTAAAATGATAATGTCAAAAAAACCCTTAATTTTGAATAAATCAGAAATAACTATATTTGCATTAAGAGACGTTCTAGCTAGGTTCTCCTTTAGTTTTGCGGCTCGAACCTTTGACATATCTACAGCAGTCACATTAGCCCCAGCCGCAGATAACTGCATAGTTTTGCCGCCAGGAGCTGCACACAAATCGAGGGCAGATTTCCCTTTTACGTCATTAAAAAGATGTATAGGGATACTCGCTGAGATATCTTGAACCCACCACTCTCCTTCTTTAAAACCTGGAAGCTCAGATATTTGCCCAGCATTTTCCAATCGCAAACTATGCTTAATGATCTGCTTGCCCTTCAATTTAATTGAAAACCGGTCTATTAGTTCTGGGGTCTTAATGGTTATATCTACAGGCGGACGCTCTAAATGCTGCTTCTCAATTTTATGTGTAATTGAACTACCGTATGCCTGTAAAAGTAGCTGCCGAAACCATTTTGGTAATTTAGGAATATCTAACTTGTTCCAAGAACTCTTATCAACTTTAGATATTTTCCTAAGAACCGCATTCACAAGTCCTTTGTAATTTTTAAGTCGCTTGTTCATTCCAACAATAGAAACGTACTCATTTACAATACCATGTGCATCACCATCATCCATAATTTCAACAGTTGCTAATCTAAGAATGTTTAAAATTTTTAAAGTTGGTCTTTTTTTTAACAAAGGAAGTAGTAAAGCATCTGCACGCTCCAAATGCCGTAGCGTGTTAAGCAGCAAGCGTTGTGAACGCGCACGATCGGCGGCACTCAGATTTTGCATNATTAGATTTAAATTTAAATCTGCTAATAAACGCTTCTCACTTAATATATTATCCATCAAAAAACTCGCCTGAAAGCGAGCAGACAGCACTTTTTTTTCAGGCATTAAGNGAATTCCTTGCAATTTAGANGGGTTTTATATACCCAAGCTTNATTAGAGGGAAGANATTATGGTAAACCCAAAAAAAATACCCCCAGAAGCAAAACGGGCATTAGAGGAAGCTGAAGAACGTCGAAAATCAATAAAAGACANACCCGCTCCTAAAAANGAGNTCGGCGGAAGNGATGGCCCAGAACCAGTTAGATTTGGAGACTGGGAACGGAAAGGTATTGCTGTAGATTTTTAATACCACTTTGCGAGAGGTGGCAAACTCATTAGAACGGCATTCGCGTCGTGACCAGTTGCCAGCCCAAACTTTGTCCCACGATCATATACAAGATTATATTCAGCATATAAGCCTCTGTGCTCAAGCTGGATTTCTTTATCCCTCTCATCAAACTCATTAACCATTCGTTTTTCAAGCAGTGGAAGATATGCTGGCAAGAAAGCTTTGCCNATATCCTTAGTAAGATTGAAGTCTGCTTCCCAATCCCCAGTGTTGCGATCGTCCATNAATATACCACCCACCCCTCGGGCTCGCTTNCGGTGCGGAATAAAAAAATACTCATCAGCCCATTTTTTCAATTTAGGATAGAGTTCAGGGTCGTGCTTATTCAAGTAAGATCGAAGTGTGGAATGAAAATGAAGAGTATCTTCCTCAAATTCAATACAGGGGTTNAAATCTGAACCACCACCGAACCACCATGCATATGGTGTCCAAAACATACGAGTATTCATGTGAACCGCTGGACAATTAGGATTTCTGACGTGAGCAACTAAACTAATACCACTAGCCCAAAATTTTGGNTCCTCTCGCATTTCAGGGATTCCCAAACGCTCAGCCATCGACTGTTGAGCGGCTTTATTAAGATTTCCATATACCGTTGAAACGTTGACGCCTACTTTTTCGAAAATNCGNCCATTTCGCATTACACTCATTAATCCNCCGCCNGCATCAACACCNNGCTTATCCTCNCGTTTTGTTTCGTTGACTTCAAATTTACCAGCANNGAGCTCCGAAAAAGGTCCTTTAAAATGNGACTNTTCNAACTCTTCNAAAGCAGATACGATATCGTTTCTTAAACTTANAAACCATTCACTGGCTCTATTTTTTTCAACTTCAGTAATTTGTTTCATATCTGGTCTAATTCTTTTGATGCTTAATTTAATGAAAAGGTGAAGATACGGGATCCAGAAGGCATCGGCCTCCNTCAACTGTNATTATTTGACCCGTTACAAAACCAGAAGCAGGCGCAGCCAAATACTGAACAGTTTCAACTATTTCGGAAGCCGATGCAATGCGCCCCATTGGTGTATGCGCCTCAATATCCTGTCTAAGCTCATCCGCATCCTTAAGACTGTTCTGCAAGCTAGCAGACATAATTGAACCAATAGCCAGAGAATTTACTCTGATACGACTAGGAGCAAGTGAAACGGCAAGAGAACGTGTCATCTGATCCANTGCAGCAGTCGCTATTGAGTACCCTAAAAGCCTCGGTTGTGCCAAAGTTGANGCAATTGATGACAAGTTTACAATTGTGCCAATAATACCGTCAGCTTCCGNGTCGTCTTCCGACTGTTTGATCATTCTTTTAGCCACATGCTGGGATAGTCTAAAACTATTCAAAACGTTNTGTTGCCACATAACAGCAATTGTTTCATCCTCTAAATCAAGTGGATCTGTGAGCAAAACTTGCCTTGAAGCATTAATCAGAATATCAACGCGCTCGAAAGCGTCTATAGTGGCNGAAAGCAAATTAGCTATTGTCAGTCTTTCNCGCAAGTCTCCCGAAAAGTAACGTACATTCCCACTCTCACATTCTTCACCTAATTCCTTCTTAAGACTTNCATCATCCATATCAGCGAACATGACGTTCGCACCCTCNTCGGCAAAGTGCTTNGCTATTGCCAANCCAATACCATTAGCGGCCCCAGTTACTATGGTCGTCTTACCTTCTACAGAAAAGGACATTTCTTCTCCCCTATAAGTTTCGTAAGTTTAGGGTTTTTTTCTCGATACTGCGAGAGGTTTTTCNGCCAGAATTATTTTAAACCTATTATCTCCCCCAATTTCTTTCGAATTACCAAAATATCTGCAAAGTATATTTTCGTAGGGAAGGTGCCTATTTGAAACCATATATAACTTACCATTCCTCAGAAGGTTTTTTGCAGCAGAAATTATAAATCCCTCACCAAGCTCAATGTCTACCTTACCATTTGAGTGGAAAGGGGGATTCATGACAACGAAATCTAAAGGTTTCGGCGCTCTCCATTGCTGTACATCGTCCCAAACGAATTCAACTTTAGATGTATCACAATTTTTTACGGCGCATTCTAATGCCCGTTTTGAGGTATCTATTGCAAAAATATTATCAACTAACTCTAAGTTTTCCAAAAAATTTGTCAGGAAACCCCAACCAGCACCAAAATCAGCACCAGAACCATTTAAATTTTGGGGTAATTGGTCTCTCAGTAACTTAGACCCGGGATCAACATGATCCGAAGAAAAAACACCTGCTAAGGTTACAAACTCATTGTTAATTTTATTAAATTTATTGGTGTGCCAAGTTGAAGGTAAATTTCCACTAGCCGTTTTATAAACTGCTATTTTGCCATGTGCTTTAGAGAGGTTTACGTCAAAGGAAATTTGCTTTTGGAGTTCTTTAATAATGGAAACAATGCCATCGTTTTTGTCTCCATCTATCACGACATATCCTTTATTAGCAATTNTGGAGCCCAAAAGTATCAACTCTCTCGCAAGCTCTTTCGACTTTGGCAGAAGAACTATCGAAACATCTGCTAAGAAATTTACGTCTGATTTACAGTTGTAGCCTGCACGCGAGAGAGGAGAATGAAGTCTGATGTCATCAGTTAACACAACGGTATTCTTATTGCTGAAGTAATCTAAATCGGTTAAATCTTGCGGATTTATGAAACAGATTGTTTTATTTGCAGTAAAAAGATCTGGAAGGATATCTTTTAAAACAGATAAACGCTTAATAAACATACATAATTCTTGCTAAAATTACTCTTTCTCCATCGTGCATTGTAATGGATGTTGATGACGCCTAGAAAAATCCATTACCTGAGCAACTTTTGTTTCTGCTATTTCATGACTAAAAATTCCCACAACAGCCATTCCTTTTTTGTGAACTGTCAACATGATCTCAAATGCTTGAGTATGATTNTTACCAAAAAATCGCTCTAAGACTACAACTACAAATTCCATTGGAGTGTAGTCGTCATTTAATAGTAGGACTTTGTACAACGGTGGACGCTTTGTCTTAGTGCGAGTTTCCAGCGCTACACCTTGTTCGCCATCCTGATCAAACTCACCTGACATTTGGTGGGGAACAACCGGCATTTTCTCTCAACGTGTTATTGTTTACCAATTGGTTATATAATGTAGTGGTGTAACTTGAAAAGACCCTTACAANCCATACNAAAAATAAATTNAAATGATGNGTAAGTCAGTCAATTTATTCTANAACTTTAATACTAAAATACATATCTAGTATATCGAANATNTACTGATACCATATATTGTGNCNAAGTGCNTTNGTAAAACAAAAAAGTAAATGAAATTAAGACTTTATTTGACAAAGTTCGCTTAATATTGTTGATTGTTTTGAAATAATCTGACCAGAAAACTGGCAGTATGAGGCAGGAAATTGGTAGTTACTATTACGAAACGGCTTTTAAAGTCCGCTTGGTTAAGCATATTCAATACACTATTCATTTCAATGGTAATGCTGGGATCACAGCCAACCATGGCAGCTACTTATGCTGCAATGGTTATGGATGCGCGAGATGGTAGCGTTTTACATGCTGAAAATGCAGACCAGAGATTACATCCAGCATCATTAACTAAAATGATGACANTATATATCGCATTTGAAGCGGTTGAGAACGGAGAAATAAGCCTTGATACGAAAGTTAAAATTTCAAAAAAGGCTGCTTCGGAACCACCTTCTAAACTCGGCCTTAAAGCGGGTCAGCGTATCAGACTCAGATATTTAATTAGAGCCGCAGCAATCAANTCAGCTAATGATGCTGCTACNGCTATTGGAGAAGCAATAGAGGGCAGTGAAGCGGCTTTTGCACGNCGGATGAACCGAACTGCAAAAGCACTTGGCATGAATCGAACAACCTTTAAGAATGCTCACGGCCTCACCCAGCAAGGACATCTCTCTACTGCCAGGGATATGACAATACTTGGGAGACATGTTTTTTATGATTACCCAGAATATTATCATTTGTTTTCGCGGCGCACAGCCAATGCCGGGATTAAAAAGGTTCGTCATACGAATACNCGCTTTTTAGCAAATTACAGGGGTGCGGATGGTATTAAAACAGGGTTTACGAGTGCAGCTGGTTACACCCTTACAGCGTCTGCTGAAAGGGGAAGAGAAAGAATAATTACAACTGTATTTGGCGGAAGAAGTATTGCTACAAGAAATAGACAAGTGGCAAANTTAATGGACCTAGGNTTCAANAAAGCACCAACGAATGTCTCTTTAAGNAAACCACANCTNCCAAACTACTCATCNANTAACTTNGACGCNANAAAGATNAAGAGATCTTCNGGNGCAGTTNGAAAAAGTTTAGTCCCTAAACCACGACCGGGTTCAAANNCTGCAATCNTAGCATCTGTGGATCTCTCAGATGGGATCGAGAAAACCCTTAAAATGCTAATGTTGGNTTCAGAACAACCAGAAAATGTGGATACGGCACAANTTCACCTTGCANCTGTCGANGTTAAATCATCTGACACAATATCTTCTTCAGTCACAAAAGAAACAAATATGCTGAAGCAAGCAAGGCTTGTGAGCCATAATTCGTCAGATGAACACAAAGTGTGGGGTGTGAATGTTGGTCGCTTTGGCACCAGATATGCAGCAGAAAAAATGCTAATCAAAACTGCACTTGCAGAAATGCCAACATTGGGTGGTTCGTTGCGTAAAGTTGTGAAAACAAAACTTGGTTTTGAAGCAAACTTTTATGGTGTTTCGCAAGTTACGGCTGAACAGGCCTGTCGCAAGTTAGCTAACCGACAAATAACGTGTGACGTGATAAATCCATCTGGATAAATCTAAATGCTGAGTAACTTTTCAACCAAAGAGATACTTAAAGTTTTTAATGAACCGATTTTAGCAAGTTTTTCGTATAAGTGTTTTGTGGATTAGTATAAACTTGCTCTGCATCACCCGTTTCAACAATATTCCCATCTTTCATAACAATAATACGATGTGACATTGACCTGATAACTTTTAGATCATGGCTTATAAAAATATATGCAATTTTATGTTTTTTTTGCAGAGCCTTAAGCAAATCAACAATTTGAACTTGGACGGTTCTATCTAAGGCTGAGGTGGGTTCATCCAAAACTACTAATTTTGGCTTCAAAGCCATAGCTCTGGCAATTGCTATGCGTTGTCTTTGACCGCCAGAGAATTCATGGGGATAACGATGCCTTGTNTTAGGATCTAAGCCAACTTCTAACATTGCTTCTGAGACCAAATTTTGGGTGTCTTGCGAAGAANAAGGAAAATGAACTTTCACACCCTCTAATATTATTTGCTCACAAGTCATTCGAGGCGATAATGACCCATACGGATCTTGAAAAACGATCTGNATATCNTTTCTTAATTTTCTGAGGTCTTTNAGAGANAATTCATTTANATTCCGACCATTAAAATAAACTGAACCTTCATATTTAATTAGNCGCATCAATGCGAGGGCAAGCGTAGACTTACCAGACCCACTCTCACCAACGACGCCTATAGTCTCTCCCTCTCTAACAGTTAAATTAGCCTCGTTAACAGCTTTCACGAAACCTACTGTGCGTTTAAGAAGACCTCTTTGGATGGGAAACCAAACCTTCAGGGAGGAAACTTCAGCAACAACATCAGCTTTTTCATCCACNGGATCAGGACTNACCGAAGTATTAGCGAAAAGAAGTTTTCTGGTGTATGGATGGCTTGGTTTTTCGAAAACCTCTGATACCAAACCGTCTTCAACGATTTTTCCATTTTTCATTACACAAACTCTGTTTGCTAATCTTTTAACTAGCCCGAGATCGTGCGTAATAAAAAGAATTCCCATCTCGGTATCTTTTCTCAAGTCAACAAGCAAATCTAATATTTGCGACTCAATAGTGACATCCAGCGCTGTTGTTGGCTCATCCGCAATCAAAATTTTTGGGTTATTTGCGAGTGCCATTGCGATCATTACACGCTGACGTTGACCGCCCGATAGCTGGTGGGGGTAAGCACTCAGCCTTTGTCTAGGACTATCTATGCCGACTCGGGTCAACAACTCAACAATATACTCGCTAATGTTACTAAAATACGCAGCACTATGCAGTTCAACCGCTTCACGCAGTTGCTTTTCAATGGTGTGAAGTGGATTCAAAGATGTCATAGGCTCCTGAAAAATAAAACTGACTTCACTNCCACGAACACTTTTGAGTTCTTTATGACTAATGCCCAGTAATTCGTTGCCTTGAAGTTTAATCGAACCAGAAACATCCGCATTATTTGGCAGCAACGAAAGTATTGAGAGGGCCGAAACTGATTTGCCAGATCCACTTTCTCCAACTAAGGCTAAGACCTCTCCCTTGTTAATTTCAAAATCAATTCCATCGACAGCAATAACCTCTGATCCATCGCTCTGAAATTTTACCCCAAGATTATTTACAGATAATAGAGAGGTCATTTGAAGGTCTTCCTAGGATCAAAAGCGTCGCGAATACCTTCAAAAATAAAAACAAGCAGTGCCAACATTATTGCAAATGTAAAAAAGGCAGTAAATCCTAACCATGGCGCCTGAAGGTTTTGTTTCGCTTGCAAAGTCAACTCTCCCAGAGACGGAGCAGAGGCGGGCAACCCAAAACCCAAAAAATCCAATGAAGCTAGAGTAGCAATTGTCCCAGTAACAATAAAAGGCATCAAAGTTAATGTAGCTACCATTGCATTTGGCAACATATGTCGAAACATAATTATAAAGTTACTTACACCCAACGCTTTTGCGGCAGTTACGTATTCTAAATTTCTAGCCCTTAAAAATTCAGCTCGAACTACGCCAACCAGACCCATCCAACCGAAAAGAACTGTTAACAAAACAAGCAACCAAAAACTTCTACCTAAAATAGCAAATAATATTATGATTACGTATAAGGAAGGCACCGCACCCCANATCTCTATAAATCTCTGGAAAAATAAATCTGTTCGTCCTCCAAAATATCCTTGAACAGCGCCTGCAAGAATACCCAAAAGACTTGAAGCTATTGTGACTAACAAAGTAAACATTATTGATATACGAAATCCATAAATTACACGAGCTAGAACATCTCTTTTTACATCATCCGTCCCTAATATATTTGATTTACTAGGGGGTAATGGTGCCGCTCCAGGAATATCAACAGATGTGTCAAAAGAGTATGGTATTAAGGGCCAGACAATCCAACCACGATGAACCTCTGAATGTTCGAACTCACCTAACTTAATGGCGTCTACGATATCTTCAGGTTCCTCAAAACACTCAATAAGACCACCGGAAAGAATTAGACACTCTACTTCCGCCTCTTTGTAAGCTGCCTCTGTTTTAAAATCTCCACCAAACCTAGTCTCAGGATAAAATGTAAAGATAGGTATATGTATTTCACCTCTGTAACTGACAAAAATTGGCTTATCGTTGGCAATAAATTCAGCAAAAAGAGACAGAGTAAATAANCCAGAGAAGATAATCAGTGACCAAAATGCCCTATTGTTGGATCTAAAGTTNCGCCATCTTCGTTTTGTAATTGGTGAGCCTAGCAAACGCTAACCCTCTCTGNTTTCNAAATCAATGCGGGGATCTATAAACACNTACATTAAGTCAGAAATTATACCAACCACTAGCCCCATAAGACCAAATATAAAAAGTGTTCCAAATATTACTGGATAATCACGTGCAATAGCAGCCTCGAAACCCATCCTACCGAGACCGTCGAGCGAAAAAATAGTTTCAATTATGAGGGAACCTGTAAAAAAAACCCCTATGAAAACAGCCGGAAATCCAGCTATTACAATTAACATAGCGTTACGAAAAACATGTCCGTAAAGTACGCGTTTTTCACTGACACCCTTGGATCTGGCTGTTATCACATAATTCTTCTGAATTTCATCCAANAAGCTATTCTTTGTCAAAAGAGTTAAGGTTGCAAAAGCTGAAATTGATGATGCTAAAACCGGTAAAGAAATATGCCAAAGATAATCTATAACTTTCGAAAATAGCCCAAGCTCAGAAAAATTTTCAGATGTNAGGCCTCTNAGGGGNAAAATCTGAAAATATGANCCNCCAGCAAATAAAACTANCAACAAAATTGCAAACAAGAAGCCTGGAATTGCGTATGCAAGAACTATAAGCACACTGGTCCACGTATCAAACTTAGAACCATCGTGGACGGCTTTTCTAATCCCAAGTGGTATTGAAACCATGTAAGCGATCAATGTTGACCAAAGACCTAGTGAGATGGATACCGGCATCTTCTCAATNACCAAGTCAATTACTGATATAGACCTGAAATAACTTTCGCCAAAATCCAAGCGGAGATAATTCCACATCATAAACAAAAACCGAGTAAGGGGTGGCTTATCAAAACCAAACTCTTTTTCTAATTCTGCTATGAACTCTGGTGGTAGGCCCCTAGCACCAGTATACTTTTCATCCTGTTCAAAGTTCTGAGCAACTTCCTTACCACCCCCGGCAATACCTTCAAAAACATCACCATTTCCCTCATAGTTTGCAATTATTTGCTCTATTGGCCCCCCTGGTACAAATTGGGTGAGCGCAAAATTTATCACCATAATCCCGAACAAGGTTGGGATTACCAGTAACAAACGACGCATGATATATGCAGTCATCTTAGTTTATTGGCGCAGAAAACCGGCATCTTTTAGTGCATTTGCCTTACTTTCATTATACCACCAATAGTCCAAGTATCCCAAGTCGTAAGGTGCAATTTCTTCTGGATGTTCATACATATCCCAGTAAGCCACGCGATGCTGATCGTTATACCATTGTGGTATCCAAAAATTGTAAGCTCTTAGTGTTCGGTCAAGAGCTTTGACTGCCACTTTTAAATCACTTTTATTTTCTGCTGCGACCACATGCTCAATCAGCGCATCGACAGCTGAGGATTTCAAACCCATGGAATTAAAGACAGAATCATCAGCTGTATCAGACCCAAAGTACTGNTTCAGCCCAGAGGAGGGTTCATATGACATCGGGAATTGATCAGTAATAATATCAAAGTCATAGTTACGAGTTCTATCTGTATACTGAGCAGGGTCTATTCTATCATATTCAGCATCGANCCCAGCTGCTTTCATATTTTCAACAAAGGGAAGTACGATCCTATCAAATGCNGCACTNTCCTCAATTATTTCAATTTNCAAAGTATCGCCGTTAGCATTTCTTCGAAAACCATCTGCACCCACAAGCCAACCAGCATCATCTAATAAAGCATTTGCTTTGCGGAGATTGGCTCGATCCATTGGCTTTGTTCCAGATACCGGAGCCATAACTGCATCCTGCGTGAGTACGCCGCTTGGCAAATCACTTTCCAACGGTGATAAAAGCNTCATTTCCTCANTAGAGGGNAGNCCAGTGGCCGCCAAATCTGANTTTTCCCAAAATGAATTAATTCTAGCNTATTGNCCGTAGAACAAAGACTCACGGGACCATTCAAAGTTAAATAGATAAGATAAAGCCTTTCTCACCCGAATATCAGAAAATTTTTCCCTTCGGAGATTCATGACAAAGCTTTGCCCGTTTGCTATACCTCCATCCGGCATTANTTTTTTTACCACATGCCCATCGTTCAANGCTGGAAAATCATANGCGGTAGCCCAACTTTTTGATGAGTTTTCAACCCGCATCGTGTAAGCCCCCGACTTAAATGCTTCAAATGCCGCATTAGTATCCGCAAAATATTCAACTCTGATCTCATCAAAATTTGATCGACCCCTATTTATTGGTAGACTTGCGCCCCAATATTCAGGATTTCGTCGATATTTTACCCAACGATTTATTTCAAAGCTATCTAGGATATAAGGACCTGATCCGATTGCTGGCTCCATTCGAGACTCGTCAAGCCTAGCCTGGCTTCTTTCAAACCAAGCTTGTGATTTAACCGGTAAACCACCAACGATTGGTATCGCGTCTCTTTTCGATGCTTGGTCTGAAAATGTATACTTGATGGTATAAGGATCAATAACCTCAACGCCTTGAACTATTTCAGCCAGAACAGCCCTGTAGCTGGGCAAGCCCTGTTCAAGGAAAAGGTTATAAGTAAATGCTACATCGTCTGCTGTAACAGGAGTTCCGTCAGAAAACTTTGCCTCTTTGCGAAGTTGGAAAATTACCCATTTTTGATCTGCCGGGTACTCAATGCTTTCAGCAAGCAGCCCATATGAAGATCCAATTTCATCGCCTGTCTCAACAAGGAGTGACTCGAATGGAGCAGATGATAGAGACGCGGCTCTTCCCTTCCTTGAGTAAGGATTCATAGAGTCGAAAGTACCAAAACCCCATATTGATATTTCACCACCTTTGGGGGCGTTTGGATTCACGTAGTCTAAATGCTGAAAATCATCCGGGTACTTTAGTTCTCCAAAGAAATTAAATCCATGTGCTTTTATAGTGTCTTGATCTGCATTCAGAACAGATCCATTGGATACTAATGACACAAAAAAGATCAAATGAACAAATGCGATCAATCGAGTTCTTATTTTAACTAAATAATTAATTTGCAACAATTCCAACATAACAAACCCCTTTTCATAACATATGTAAGATTGAGGCGGTTTTTGACCATACTCAAGGTGGTTTTTATTAACAATTATAGTAACTATTTACCATAAGTAATCATGCTGATTTTGTCGCCGTTAATCTTCCACACTGTCCAAGTAGGCAATCAAATTCGCTCGGTCATCGGGCTTTTTGAGCCCNGCAAAGCCCATTTTAGTACCGGGCGCGTANGTTTTAGGATTTTCCAAAAATCCATTCAAGCTATCAATATCCCAAACATCTGCAACCTTTACCAAAGCACCAGAGTAGCTATATCCACTTACAGAACCAACCTCACGATTGACAATAGCATAAAGATGAGGTCCTGTCGCATTAGCACCATCCTCTAACTTATGACATGCCTTGCATTTACCCCAAACTTTTGCGCCTTTAGATACATCTGCGACCTCCATTAGAGCGGCAAAGTCAATTTCTTCTTCGGGTTCATCAACAATTTCTTCTTCTTCAACTTCTATAGCATAGCCATAAGCATGTTTTTCTCCGTGCCCATGACCACCAACATGATAGAAGCTTTCGGCAGCCCAATTGCCAAGGAGATAAATTAACAGGGCGCCACAAAAGCCACCAATTATTTTAGTGAAAGTCATTGTATCAAGCATAACACACGGTCCATTTAAACTAGTTTGGAGCTTTCTATCCTCATCGATACAGGTTATGCAAGATGTTGATCCGCGACGAAACGCCCTTTAGGGCAAATTTTTGGGGTGAAAGATGAAAACCATAGCTTTTCAGGGCGAACTTGGCGCCTATTCGCATGAAGCGTGTATGTCAGCTCGACCAAATTGCAAGGCATTNCCATGTAAATCCTTTGAGGATGTTATTTATNCTGTNAATAACAATGTTGCAGATTTAGCCATGCTNCCAGTNGAAAATACTACCTACGGCAGAGTCGCNGATATTCACAGATTACTTCCTGGATCCGGCCTTCACATTATTGATGAAGTGTTTACTAGGGTAAGAATAAATTTATTAGGCTTACCGGGGAAAAAGCTCAAAGATATCGAAGCAGCTGAAGCGCACCCAGTTTTATTACCACAAGCAGCTTCATTTTTAGACAAAAATAATATCCGCGGGATTAGGGCGNTTGATAGCGCAGGCGCAGCNGCNGCNTTAAAAGNNTCGAAAGCCNNAGGNCTTGGGGTGTTGGCNAGTAAGTTGGCTGCAGAGATCTATGGGCTTGAAGTGCTTGCAGAAGACATCGAAGACTCCGATCATAATACTACAAGATTTCTTCTGATGTCCTCCTACCCGGATAATACCAGGCGTGGTGACACAAAAATGATGACAACGTTCNTTTTCCAGGTACGCAATATTCCGGCGGCTTTGTATAAAGCGATGGGTGGCTTTGCTACAAATGGCGTAAACATGACTAAATTAGAGAGCTACATGGTGGGAGGGACCTTCTCCGCAACTCAATTTTATGCCGACATCGAGGGTCATCCAGATGATACAAATGTCAAACTGGCCNTGGANGAGCTTTCTTATTTTACTCAATCAATAAGTATTCTTGGAGTTTACCCAGCTAGTTCCGAACGAGTATAACTTCAAATTTTTTTAAATTAAAAAAGATGCCAGTTTNNCGTTGTAGGATGGGTCAGTTTTATTGCAATGTATCAGCTAGCCAATTTAATAGTAAAAAATGTGCGATTGAACCGGGTCTTGCCGGTTTAAAACTGTCTTCTATACCTGCCATGGCCATATGAAGATCACGTTTATTGACCCATTTAATATCTTCCATCTCAGAGTGATCTATTGTGATTTCTTTGGACTTTGCTTCCCCATAGCAACCAAACATCAAAGACATTGGGAACGCCCACGGTTGCGAGGCAAGATATTGCACAGCGCCAACATTAATTCCAGATTCTTCAAAAGCCTCTCGGCGAACCGCTGCTTCTAAAGTTTCCCCAGGTTCCATAAACCCTGCGAGTAAAGAATACATACCATCGGGCCATCCGATAGATCTACCCAACAAAACAAAGGGTCCATTTGTGATTAGCATGATCACTACCGGGTCAATGCGTGGAAAAGACGAACTGTTACAATTTTCACAATTTATCTGCCANCCCGACTCANTAATTGAANCTTNCTGTCCGCATTTGGANCAGAAGCGAGAGGTATTTTGCCAATGGAAAACAGATTTAGCGGTAGAAGCCAATTCAGCAGACCTAGGTGTAAGTAAGTGCATGAAGCTTCTAAGTTCCCAAAANGGGAAATCTTTACCAAGAAATTCATGAAATTGTTGAGTTTTATCATAAAACGAGCTATCTATTTCATCTTGGTCAATAGGCTCCCATTCCGAAATATCAGTAGCAAAATACGAAACGTCTTTATTTCTTCCGAGAAAGATTATTTGTTTATCCGAAATTATCTTATTTGGATATTTTATTAGGGCAAGTTCACAGGCATTTTTTAAATCAATTGCAAATTTACCCCGCCAATGAATAATGAATAGATCTCCTTCACGAGGCGAAGCTTTTGCAGAGCCGCGAAGCTCACTTGCTCGATTTAACCCAGATCCCCCAAAAGTAACTCTTTCAGCATTTCTCAAATATAAAGATCCTTAGCGAAGTATTTGCCTTATCCCTAAAAATCAAAATTGACAGAGTCAACTTGCAACTACACTTTAAAGCCTTTAAATAACTAGCGAGGGGTTGATGCGGGCGTGTACCTCGCCAACCCGGTCAGGTCCGGAAGGAAGCAGCCGTAACGAGTTTTATTCGGGTCGTTATCAATCTCTCACCAGTTTTTTCGTCAAAATTACATAAAGATTTTCTAATTTTGCAGCTTTACTTGAAGGCCCAAGACTTTTGTTGTTCAGTTTCGATTGCGCAAGGTCGAAACTCTCGTAAACGCTCCAATGCGCCCTCAGAATTCCAACCCATTTCTAGAAGTAACCGCATCAAAAACATTCCAGATCTACCGCACCCACCCATACAATTGAAAATTACACCCCCACCACTGAGTACAGTTCTTTTTAAAATTGGCATCATAGAATTCCATTCNTTTTCANGTANTNCATCTGGTATCTGAAAATCATCTACCGCTATTTGAAACCATTTTATTCCTACTGTATGTAATTTTTCAGGTAAGCTGGCGGCTGAACAGTTTATCATCTCAGATTTGGTTGCACATGTTACAACGACTGTAGGAAGTGCATTAACCAATTGCAAAAAGTCCTCATCGAATGAAGAGAACTTTCCCGGCATTGGACATAAGCCAACGAAACCATTTTCAAATTCTATTTTGACTAACTCAAACACTGACTTCTATGCTGCTATTTCAATTTGTAATTTAGAATNGTAAATAATGCAGTATACTAACACTAGTAAATATACTGTATGTCTACTAGGTAACTATTGATGACTGAAATAAACAAAATGAACCCATATAAAGTCCTTGCTCGAAAATACCGCCCAGAGACATTTAAAGATTTGGTTGGCCAAGCGGCAATGGTTCAAACNCTTCNAAATGCTTTTGAAGCTGATAGGATTGCACAAGCNTTCATTTTAACTGGCATAAGAGGTACGGGGAAAACGACCACAGCAAGAATAATTGCCAAAGGGTTAAATTGTATCGGTCTAGATCAAAACGGTGGGCCCACAGTAGAGCCCTGCGGGAAATGTTCAAATTGTGCTGCAATTATTAAAGGTAACCATGTTGATGTAATGGAAATGGACGCCGCAAGCCGAACTGGCGTTGATGACATTAGAGAAATAATAGAAAGTATTTACTACAAAGCTTCCTCAGGCCGCTTCAAAGTATACATAATCGACGAAGTTCACATGTTGTCTAATAACGCATTTAATGCACTGTTAAAAACACTGGAAGAGCCACCAGAACACGTAAAGTTTATTTTCGCAACAACTGAAATCCGGAAAGTGCCTGTAACAGTCCTATCCCGTTGCCAAAGGTTTGATCTAAGAAGAATAGAGCCTGAAGAGATGATGGAACTGCTTAAGAAAATTGCAGGCTCTGAAGGCGTAAACGTCTCTGAGGATGCTCTGCGGATGATAACCAGAGCTGCGGAAGGTTCTGCAAGAGATGCAACATCGCTTCTAGACCAAGCGATAAGCCACGGTGGTGGCAGTAGTGATGCAAAGCATGTCAGAGCGATGCTTGGAATTGCAGACCGTGGCAGAGTNTTGGACCTTTTCGAAATGATAATGCAGGGCGATGCAGCATCTGCCCTAAATGAACTTGGTTCACAATATTCAGATGGAGCAGATCCAATTGTAATTCTTAAAGATTTAGCAGAAATCACACATTGGATATCGGTTGCAAAGATAACACCAGATATAAATGAAGACCCTACAGTAACACCTGATGAGCGAATGCGCGGTGTAGCATTTTCAAAACTATTATCTATGCGGGTGCTCACGCGAATGTGGCAAATGCTTATAAAATCTCTTGATGAAATTACTGTTGCCCCAAGCCCGATAATGGCCGCAGAAATGATAATTATACGCCTCACACATGCATCCGAGTTACCTCCGACAGAGGACTTAATCAAGAAAATTGAGAGTAAATTGCAGGGGGNTAGCAAAGGAAAAAATTTAGAAACACCACCAAAAGATATGGGTACAGACGTGAATAGTCACAAGATTTCTCAACCCAAACAGAATAACGCTTCCAACTTAAAAGTCGCTCCGGCTGCTGATNAAGNTATTGGGATANTTAGTTATACTAAATTCGAAGATATATTAGAATTAGTAAAACAAAATAGAGATGTTAAATTGCTCGTTGATATNGAAAATAGTTTGCGCTTGGTCACCTATCGTCCAGGATATATAGAGTTTACACCAACGGAATTTGCTCCTGNTAACTTAGCCCAAAGATTAAGCAATAGACTCAAAGAATGGACAGGAAGCCGCTGGGCTGTAAGCGTTGTCCAGAATGGTGAAGCAGAGACAATTTTTGAAAAAAAAGAAAAAGATGCGAAAGAATTAGAAACTGAGGCATACGCTCATCCTTTTGTAAAAGAAGNGCTGGTTCAATTTCCTGCTGCTCGGATTGTTAATGTAATTTCNAAGAAAAAATTAGAGCAAGAGGCAGCCATTCAGGCACTTGAAGAAGTTGACAGTGAGTGGGATCCATTTGAAGAAGATTAAAACAGAATTTATTGAAAGGTTTTACAATGTTTAAAGGACTAGGTGGACTTGGAGACATGGGCAAAATGATGAAAGCAGCCCAAGAAACCCAAGAAAAAATGGCTCGCATGCAAGAAGATTTGGCTCTCATTGAAGTAATAGGAGAGTCTGGAGCTGGTCTAGTTAAAGCGACAGCGACAGCAAAAGGNGAGTTAACTGGCTTAGAAATTGATCCATCAATTTTTAACGGCGATGATAAAGAAATTGTAGAAGACCTCATTTTGGCCGCAATAAAGGATGCACAAACAAAAGCATCTGATAGATCGAAAAAAGAATTGGAGAAAATAACCGAAGCATTGGGGCTTCCAGCTGGAATGAAATTACCATTTTAGCTTCAATAAAATCCCCTATATTTGTCTGAGGAAACCATTGAGCACTTCAAGAACACGAGAAATTGAGATTTTGATAGATCTTGTCGCCAAATTGCCTGGATTAGGCCCTCGATCTGCCAGGCGCGCTGTTTTGCATCTGATCCGCAAAAAAAGTAGTCTATTCACTCCCCTATCGAAACAGATGGCTAAGGTTGCTGAGCAAGCCCGGGAGTGTCTCAATTGTGGTAACATTGGGACCTCAGATATATGTGAGCTTTGTGAAGATCAAAAGCGAATTAACGGCCAAATTTGCGTTGTTGAAGATGTTTCGGATCTATGGGCTATGGAAAGAACATCAGTTTTTAAGGGCCGATATCACGTTCTTGGCGGAACTTTATCAGCGTTGGATGGTATCGGGCCTGAAGAATTAAAAATTCCAAAACTAATAAAACGCGTTAATAATGAAGAAGTCCGTGAAGTTATTTTAGCTTTGAATGCCACGCTTGAGGGACAAACCACGGCTCATTATATTGCTGAACAGATCGAAAATAAGGTTTCAGTAACCTCACTGGCCCGTGGAGTTCCTATGGGAGGTGAGTTAGATTATTTGGATGAGGGAACTATCTCAGCCGCTTTAAACGCTCGAGCTAAAATATGATCCTTAAAAGGCAAATACTGATTTACTTATCGTTGTCAGCCTCAGCTCCCTCCTCTGGTAAATTAAAGAAACTGTCCGCATCCCTGTAGTCCTGGCCCTCGTCAGATTGAGCTTGAGCATTAGGGCTATTTACGGGAATGTCTCCCTCAGTATTAAATGGATTAGATGCTTTTTCTTCTACATCCATCTCCAGAGATTTTTCGGTGCTAACCAATTTTCTTCGATCCTCATCATTCATAACATCACCAGCAGCGACTTTCTTATCCGCTGCTTTTTGAACTGCTGCATCTAGTTCTGATTGTTTACACAAACCCAAGGCAACTGGATCTATTGGTTGAATATTTGAAATATTCCAATGAGTGCGTGTTCGAATGGCTTGAATAGTTGGCTTCGTTGTTCCAATTAACTTGCTGATTTGCCCATCGGATAGTTCAGGATGAAACTTGACAAGCCAGTATATTGATGCCGGCCTATCCTGTCGTTTTGAGAGTGGAGTATACCGCGGACCACGGCGCTTTTCCTCTCCAACTGCTGCTGGATTAAATTTTAGTTTTAGTTTGTGTAAAGGATCTCCCTCACCTTTCTTGATTTCATCCAAGTCTAANTGATTGTTTGCAACNGGATCAAAACCTTTAACACCTAATGCTACGTCGCCATCTGCAATTCCCTGGATCTCAAGTTCATGCATACTCACAAAGTCGCCAATTTGCTTAAATGANAGGGTTGTATTGTCAACCAACCATACAGCAGTAGCCCGCGCCATAAGGGGTTTTACCATTGTGTTTTACTCCTTTAAAAACCCATCGCTGGGTTTGTTTTATGTTACCATTTTGGGAAACTTTGACGTTTCTATAACCTAAGATTTAAGAATTTAAAAGAGATAATAAAATCTAACGATCGTGTTGAAAACTAAATAGTTGCTTCTGTGGTATGTCAAAACATTTTGGTGGACCGATATATCAAATAAACACCACCGATACACAGCAGAATAAGTGTGACCACGCGAAATTTATCCTGATTTAAATAACGTTGTATACTGACCCCAAATATCATTCCGAACATCGCGGGTAAAACCATAAAAGCGGACAAAATTCCTGAATCTTGATTAAAAACGCCCGTGTACAAGTGTGCAAACAATAAAAAAACTGAACTAAAAGCAAAGGTCAAGCCTTGCACTAATATCTGTCTATGCTTTGACGTACCGATAGATGTCAAATAAAGAACGGTTGTTGGACCCCAAATTCCGGTCCCACCTCCAAGCAATCCGGTAATTGCTCCAGAAATACCCGATAGAGCTTTAGAATTTGTCCTTTTGGGTGCCCCTATATTTACTAGCTGCAAAAGAGATAACAGTAAGACTACAGCGCCGATACCGGCAATCAAAGTATTAAGATTAGCTGCAGCAAACAAGTTTGCACCAACAAATAATCCAACCAAACATGCAAATAAAAAAAATCTAAAGTCCCTGATACTTTTAACGAGCTCTGCTTTTCCAAACAAACTTACTTGGTAAATATTTGTTACGAGTGTCGGCATAATTAAAACTGCAAGCCCTAATAAAGGCATACCAAGTGCTGCTGAACATCCTAAAATTATCATTGGCATTGCAAAACCAACGATACCTTTGATGAAACCTGCAACAAAACATATTGTTACAAAAAACAAAACAGTTGACGTTTCAAATTGGTGAATCACATAAAGCATAAGAAGCAATAGATCTTACATCACGCTGCGGCGCAATATTTCGCCACGTAATTTAAGAACAATTTGCCACANTTCTTTGTATTTATGTTGCGCTGCAACTGCAAAATGTATAAGACACGAGGAAATTGAAAAGGACTGATTCATGGCACATGATGGACAAGATTTGGCATTTCATTTGAATAATTCTTTGGTGATTGTTGATTTGCTAACAAAAACTCGGCGGGCAGCAGATGAGTTAAGCACCCTTTTTGAAACCGCTAGACAACAAATGAAAGCTCAAATTGTTGTTGATGGCAAAACTTCAGGCAAACTTTTGGAAGAAAACCAGGACGCAGTTCATGGGCTAGCGTGGCTTGCAACATATGCAACCGCGATGGAACAGATGCAAAATTGGGCGGAAAAATTGCACTCTGATGGTGAATTTGGTGAAATTGAACAACTTCTACATCAAATTGGGACCAGTGAATATCATGCACAAGTTCTCGGCGGAATACCAATGTCGCAGGGAGAAATCGTGCGTCTTAGTGACATAGGCATTTCCGAGGNGGCAATAGATAAATATCAATCCGCCGACGTTATAGAGTTAGCGAATAAAGGCAACAGCCAAGACGCTCGCATGAGGTTGGTCCGCTTGATGCAAGATCATTCTGCAGAAATTATCACAGGCAAGTCTGGACTTGATGACGAATTAGAAATGATACGTGAGCAGTTTCGTAAGTTTTCTATCGATAANGTGNTNCCAAATGCACATGAGTGGCACCTAAACGATGAGTTAATCCCTATTGAAATTATTGAAGAATTAGCAGAGCTGGGTGTTTTTGGCCTCACCATTCCTGAGGAATATGGCGGATTTGGTCTCTCAAAGGCCTCCATGGCAGTGGTATCTGAAGAGCTGTCGCGCGGCTACATCGGCGTGGGATCTTTGGGAACCCGTTCAGAAATTGCTGCCGAACTGATTGAATGCGGTGGAACAGAAGAGCAGAAACAAAAATGGCTTCCAAAAATCGCAATGGCAGAAATACTACCAACTGCAGTTTTTACAGAACCTAACACTGGTTCAGATTTAGGTAGCCTTCGAACTAGAGCCACCAAAGATGAAAATGGCGATTACAGCGTGACTGGAAACAAAACCTGGATTACCCATGCATCTAGAACTCACGTTATGACATTACTTGCAAGAACTGATCCCGACAGCACCGATCATCGAGGATTATCAATGTTTCTTGCAGAAAAAACACCAGGCGATGATGAAAATCCTTTTCCTACTGATGGCATGTCTGGTGGAGAGATTGAAGTCTTAGGTTACCGAGGTATGAAGGAATATGAAATTGCCTTCGATAACTTTCATGTTAACAAATCTAATCTTCTTGGCGGAGAAGAGGGTAAGGGCTTTCGCCAATTGATGAAAACTTTTGAGAGTGCAAGAATTCAAACTGCGGCGCGCGCTGTGGGTGTTGCTCAGCAAGCAATAGATCTTTCTTTTCAGTATGCCCTAGACAGGAAACAGTTCGGAAAGGCGTTAATTGAATTCCCACGTGTAGCCAGTAAGCTCGCAATGATGGCCGTAGAAACNACAATAGCGCGACAACTAACCTACTATTCTGCTTTTGAAAAAGATAACGATCGAAGGTGTGATCTAGAGGCAGGAATGGCTAAACTCTTGGGAGCGCGAGTTGCTTGGGCTGCAGCCGACAATGGTCTCCAAATTCATGGTGGGAATGGTTTCGCTTTAGAATATCAAATAAGCCGTGTTCTTTGTGATGCTAGAATACTAAACATTTTCGAAGGTGCTGCGGAAATTCAGGCTCAAGTCATTGCCAGAAGACTTATGGAGTGAGTCTGCTCTCGAAGTTTTTTGAAATTTTTATATGTGATTAAGCTATCGGATGTTTTTTGGTCTGAATGCCTCTGGGATTTTATCAACACCATCACAAATCAAAGAAATAAGTACGCTAGCNAATTCCGGGGCCATGCCAAAGCCTATTTTAAAGCCACCATTAATTATATAATCACCGTCCATTATAGGGTGTTTGCCTACTATTGGTGCTCGCGACTCACTTCTTGGTCGAACATCTGCCCATCGTTTAATAGGTTGGTGTTTTCGTAATTCGGGAATAATGCTTCTTGAATCCTCAATAAGTCTATCCAAGCCTTCATCCGTTGCATTTGGTGAGCTGAATTCATTTTCAGATGTGGATCCGACAGCCAAAGTACCATTGGAATGNGGTACGAAATGAACAGACTTTGCAAAAACTTGAGGNTAATCCATACATTTAAAACTAAATAATGCNGCCTGACCTTTNACNGCTGTTCTAAANTTTGTTTTAGTTAACTTNGAAATTCTATCTAAATCATGTACCCCAGTCGCCCAAACTGTTTTTGCATTNAAGTTTNTTATTGGCTNCGTTTCAAAAAGCCCCCCGTGCTTTTCAATTGCNCTAGCTAGGCTAAANCATGCATCTCTTGGATTNATGCGAGCAGATAAATTATCAAAAACCCATTTTTTTGTTTTTGACGCTATCGCCCATGGGCCACTACTATCAATAATCTGCCATTTTGCTAATCCACGCCAAAGATGTTGAGAGCTTTCCTGCCTATTTTGAGCCAGAAGTAAAGCTTTTTCGTCATCAATTGGTTGAAGACGACCTAATCTCGCATAGCCTGAATTTACACCAGATACTAAATCCACATCATTCCAAAATTTTTCCGAATTAACTAAACTTTGAAATTGAAACTGCTTTTTTGAATTCCAATTTTCTGGAACATGTGGTGCGAGCGCGCCAACTATTCCCCCACTTGCCATACTCGCAATTCCGTTGGGATCAAGTATGCATACTTTTAGGCCACGTTTTGCAGCTTCCCAAGCTACCGTTAATCCTAAAACTCCAGCTCCTCTAACAATTAGATCAACCATTGCTATTTAATTCCGATTAGGTGCAGTATATTTATCGTTCAACTTATCTTTTCACAAGGTGACCATGCCGAAAAAATANGCANCNCTTTCATGGCATGACGAAACAGTGCCAATTTCGGATAAATTTGATGACNCTTANTATTCCTTAGAAAATGGANTGTTAGAANCNAATTANGTTTTTNTNGNNGGNAATAACCTTCCAAAACGGCTNNATNACGGTTTTNNAATAGCAGAATTAGGNTTTGGAACAGGGTTAAATTTTCTAGCAACATGTGCAGCTTGGAATAAATCATCAAAAANAGGGAAATTTGATTTTGTTAGTTTTGAAGGATATCCGATAAGCCGTCCTGATCTACAAAAGGCACATATTATTTTCCCAGAGTTATCAGAATATGCAGAAACTCTTCAAGACAGATGGGAAGAAATCCTTGAAGGTAATCTAGTGGATTTCGGATTTGCAAGCCTTCAAGTAATTACAGGAGATATTTCAAATACATTGACGGAGTTCAATTCAAAAGTTGATTGCTGGTATCTTGATGGATTTGCACCAAGTAAGAACCCCGAAATGTGGACAGATCATATTCTTAAATTGGTTGCTTTAAGAACAAAACATGGGGGAAGCTTTTCGACATACACAGCCGCTGGTCATGTAAGGCGTTCGTTAGAACTATTAGGTTTTGAGGTAATTCGACAAAAAGGATTCTCAAAAAAAAGGCATATGATAAGAGGGACAAAAATCGCTAATGACTAAACAAAACGAGCGTCTTGGAATATTGTTAATGATAATAACAACGATTGTTTTTGCTAGCCAGGACGGACTGTCAAAATACCTAGCCACTGAATATAACGTTTATATGGTCGTTATGATCCGCTATTGGTTCTTTGCTGCCTTTGTAATTTCGATGTCTAGCCGAAGAACTGGTGGAATAAAGCGCGTTGCAAAAACTAAATCGCCGATACTGCAAATTTTTAGAAGTGTAATTTTAGTAGCTGAAATGTGTATCACAATCCTTGCATTTACCTTGTTAGGACTAGCAGAAACACATGCAATTTTTGCTTCTTATCCATTAATTATTGCAATGCTGTCAGGACCGATTTTAGGTGAGTATGTAGGTTGGCGTAGATGGTTGGCCATTNGTGTCGGTTTTATTGGTATTCTAATCATTCTCAATCCAGGCAACGGTATTTTTAGCCCTTATGCATTGGTACCGCTAGCGGGCGCTATTCTCTTTGCATTATACGGATTACTAACTCGCTACGTCGGTCAGTATGATAATTCAAGCACCTCTTTTTTTTGGACTGGTGTTGTAGGATCTATTGCAATGACCGTCGTAGGATTAAATTTTTGGGACCCGGTATCAAAATCCGACTGGAGTATAATGTTGCTTCTGTCTGCATCTGGAGTAGTCGGTCATTATCTATTAATTAAGTGCTATGAAGTTGCAGAAGCAAGTGCTGTTCAACCTTTTGCATACTTGCAGTTAATTTGGGCGTCCATGATTGGTATTATCATTTTTGGAGAGCAAATAACAACGAACGTTTTAATTGGTGCGTGCATCATCGTGGGTGCGGGTTTATTCACTCTGTGGCGTGAACGAAAAGTAAGCTGAACTGCCTAAGAATTCAGAGAATTCATGATCTATTTCTTTACCCACTACTAAGGTTTTATAAAGGGTCAAACTTTCCGTAANACGCATCACNTAATTGCGAGTTTCTCTGAATGGGATCATCTCTACCCAGTCTACTAAGTTTGTTTTTCGGTCTAGCGGGCTTCCCAGATGTTGAATCCACTTATCTAGNCATTGGAAGGCCCAGCATTATAAGATGCTGCAATTAGAATAGGATTACCGCGATACCTGTATGATAATTCNTGTAGATAAGTCGCTCCAAGTAAAACNTTGTATTTCCAACTCGTTANTAAGGACTCTTCTTCGAATGGTATCTTTAAATTCTTAGCCATTTCTTGAGCTGTACCTGGCATCACTTGCATCAATCCCAATGCACCCGCAGACGACTTCGCATATTGGTCAAACTCACTCTCACGTCTGGCAACAGACAATAGGAGGTCGACAGGAACTGCCCACTGATAATCCGCCATATCATGGAGAGCAAAATAGGAATCGAACACTATAATTCCCATTCTGGCCTGGCGCTTACCAAATCTAATTTGAATATGCGGATCGTCTAACTCAGATAAAAAACTCTCCAGTTTTAGAAGGTTATGCTCTGATAAATTTTCAGAAAGGTGTGTTAAAAATCGTTCCGCTAGCCCATTCTCTTCCGCTGCCAACATTAATATTGCAGCTTGGAAGACAGTCGANTGTATAAATTCTGCATTCCTCCACTGAAGCTTGATATTAGGATCCATAATATCATATGGTAAAGATCGTCCGAGCTTCTCTAAGGCCAACTGACCATAATAAGTTGTATAGTTTTCTGATGCTCTATCATATGCGCGTCTTGCACTTTCAAGATTGTTCAAATCTTCGTGGGCACGACCCAGCCAGTAAAAACCACGACCAATAGAGATTGGGCTCTCAACGACCTCTATAAAGTTTTGGAAATGGTCAAGTGCAGAATTAGGATCCTTAAGTTTCCTTAGAGCTACGAAACCCGCCAGCCACTCCAAACGCGCTTTCAATTTAGCATCTTCGACAAAATGACCACTTAATACACCATAGGACGTTTTGTAATCACCATCCCAAAGTAGCTGTCTCGCTAACTTCTCACGTGTTGCACCCCATATTTCTGGACGACCTAAGTATTCCTTTTTTTCACTCAATTCGTACAAAAGTTGGAACGCTCGATCATCATAACCATATTTCAAGCGCCATTTGAACCTAGCAAAGTTTAAAACAGGATGATTGCGTAGGGTCTCCGGCACCCTATTAATTAAAGTATTCACTCCATCCTTTTTATATTTCCTCAGAGCCACAACAGCTTTTACAAGCTTTTTATAATCATCTGATAACAAAGGGATAAGATCGTCTAAGGCTTCAAAAGCATCTCTCCATAATAATTCAATGGATCTCTCATCATGAAGCTGAGATAACGCCACATCATATTTCCTCAGGTAAACAGTCTGTAAATCTGAGTCCATGACCTCAGATATCCACTTATCCTGAACAATTAATTCAGCTTTATTAGTTTTACCTGCTTCTAAAAGAGCATCCGCATAAATAGTAGCCGCACTTGGTGAGATGGGTGGGTTTTCGTCAAACCAACTCAGAATTTCATTACGACTACTTTCAAAGAAAACTTGCTCCCCTTTTTCTTTCAAATAAGGCAAACCCGGCCAATCCTGGTTACGCTGCAAAAATTCCCTCAATTCCGTGGGACTTCCTCGACCAGATCTAAACTCATGCCACAGAATAATATCTCTGGCCACTTTACCATCTGCTTCTGCAAGTTGTTTTGCTTCATACCAGTAGCCAGAGCGCATCGCTTCAAGNGCTTTTTCTAAAGGACGNNTANTAGTATCTTGGGCAGACANCCCAGTATTAAAAACAAGCACAAGGGAAATCAAAAAGTATAGTGTTTGTCNGACTTTACTTAATATCTGCATTTTCAATTCTGGTAATTATGGTTTTTAATAAGTTTACTTGAGCTTTAATCACGGTTAAACCAAGTTGTGAATTGATCAAAAACTTTTTTAAATAATTTTAAAAGTGTTTCAAGAGGAGATGAACATGCTGAAAGGTTCAATGCCAGCATTAGTTACACCGTTTAAAAACGGGGAACTNGATCTCAATACACTTGAAANNTTGGTGGATTGGCACATTGAACANGGGAGCCANGGTTTGGTTCCTGTTGGTACAACTGGTGAAAGTCCAACACTGAGCCATGAAGAACATGAAATTGTAGTTTCAACAGTTGTTCAGAAGGTAAACGGGCGTATTCCGGTTATTGCTGGTGCCGGCTCAAACAATACACTCGAAGCNCTAAATTTCATGAAGCATGCAAAAACGGTTGGAGCGGATGCTGCACTTGTCGTTACCCCTTATTACAACAAACCCACTCAGGCAGGCCTTGTAAGGCATTTTACAGAGCTCCATGATCAATGTGAACTTCCCATAGTCATTTACAATATACCTGGGCGATCATCAATTGATATGAGCCCTGAAACAATGGGTCATTTGGCAAAGTTACCAAGAGTTATTGGTGTTAAAGATGCAACCGGTGATTTAGCAAGAGTATGCGCACAGCGTATTACATGTGGACCTGATTTTTTACAAATATCTGGTGAAGACGCGACTGCTCATGGATTTAACGCTCAAGGNGGTGTCGGCTGTATTTCTGTCACGGCAAATGTGGCACCAAAATTATCCGCACAACTACAGGCTGCAACATTAGCTGGTGATTACGACAAAGCTCTTGAATTACAAGATAAACTCATGCCATTGCATCATGCAATTTTTACTGAACCCGGGCTTGTGGGCGTAAAGTACGCAATGAGTCTTTTAGGTTTATGTTCAGACGAAGTAAGGCTTCCACTAATACCACTAACTAATGAAACAAAAAAACTCATTAAATCCGCAATTCAGACTGCAGGCTTGACTTAGTTTTTCGATTTTCGAGAAACTAGTTATTCATCATTCAAGTTAAAATGATTATTTAAGTGCTTCGGTAAAGCTCATACCGTTTACTGTGCTTCTAAACCACCTCTTTAGAATAGCCCTCTCATGATCCTCCATGTAAGTTATATTGGCCGGAGGCATTGCATGAGAAATAGCAGAGTGAAGGTATATTAATTTAGCATTTTTGGTTATGTCATATGTGGTTTCTAAGTAAACCTTACCAGGTGCCCAATTAATNCCATCCCACACTGGCTGTCTCGCATGGCACATCGAGCACCTACCTAAAACAATTTCCTTCGTTTGCGAGAATCCTTCTGCTTTTTCGAACGCTTCTTGTTTCTTACTCATCAAAGCGAGTTCCTGCTTATCTGAGCTTAATGAAGGGGCCATCGATAACCACATGATCAGAATGAATATTATTATTGTAACTGGCCAAGTCCATATTGGATTTCCAGCTCGGGCATGTAGTGTATTGAAATAGTGCCTTATTGTAACCCCCATTAGGAATACAAGCGCAGCAATAACCCAGTTCAATTCTGAAGCAAAAGCGATGGGATAATGGTTTGAAAGCATCAAAAATATGACTGGCAATGTTAAGTAGTTATTGTGCGTCGATCTTAACTTTGCGATTTTACCAAATTCTGGATTAGGGGTTCGCTGTGCAAATAAATCATTCACAACAATTTTTTGGTTAGGTATTATAACTAGAAATACGTTTGCGGTCATTATTGTGGCCGTAAAAGCACCCAGATGAAGAAATACAGCTCTACCAGTGAATATTTGATTATAGGCCCAGCCCATTAGAACTAGAATAATAAATAGAACTGCCATTAATAATGACGGGTTATTTCTAAACCTAGATTTGCATAGAAAATCATAAAGTACCCAACCTATGATAAGTGACGCGGCGGAAATTATAATCGCCTGCCACAATTCAAGATCAGATTTACTGCTATCAATAAGGTAAAGCTCTCCCCCAACCCAGTAAATAACAACCATCAAAGCGAAGCCAGATAGCCATGTAGAGTAGCTCTCCCATTTGAACCAAGTCAGGTGCTCTGGAGCTGCACTTGGAGCAACCAGATACTTTCGAATGTGATAAAAACCTCCACCATGAACTTGCCATTCCTCACCCTGTACACCCGATGGCAATCCCGCATTTTTTTGCAGGCCAAGNTCTAACGCTATAAAATAAAAAGATGATCCTATCCATGCAATTGCTGTTATTACATGTAACCAACGAAGAGCAAATTCTAGCCAATCCCAAANTACTATTATTTCCGCCAAATTATTAACCTTAATAAAATCATATATTAATCACTTTACGGACGATTAGCTTCCCCGGTATGTGGAATACCCGAAGGGAGATAATAGGAGTGGAACGTGATAGTGCTTATTTTCGCTCATTCCAAATCGAATAGGAACCAAATCTAGAAACACAGGCTCGTTATAAACTTGTTTCAATTGCCTGTAATAATCTCCAACATGAAAGATTAGCTCAAATGTTCCTAATCTAAAATCTTTTTCCGCCAAGACAGGCTGGTCTGTTCGTCCATCCGCATTTGTGATTAAAGAACACACTTCTTCGCCGCGGCCGTTATGATATTCAAAAAAACCAATTTTTAAATTAGCCGCTGGCGTTCCTCGGCTCGTATCTAACGCATGAGTTGTTAAAAACCCGACCATTCTGTAGCTCCAAAAGGGATTAATTTTTTTAAGTAATAAATAAAGAATACTATGTTGAGACTAATTCATTAAAATGTATGTTTCAAAATAAAAATTAGAGTATAAGTCATTAAAATTAATAAAGTTGGAGTCCTAAGTGGATCGTTATGAAAGAGATTTGATTGGCTATGGTCAAAACATACCAAAAGTTAAATGGCCTAATAACGCAAAAATTGCTGTCCAATTTGTCATAAATTATGAAGAAGGTGGAGAAAACTGTATTTTACATGGAGATGATGCATCTGAAGCTTTCCTATCTGAAATTATTGGAGCCTCTCCNTGGCCAGGTCAAAGACACTGGAATATGGAAAGTATCTACGAATATGGTGCAAGATCTGGTTTCTGGCGTCTTCACAGATTATTCACCAAAATGAAAATACCAGTAACGGTTTACGGAGTTACATCCGCACTGGCAAGGAGCCCAGAGCAAGTACAAGCTATGCAAGACGCAGACTGGGAAATAGCCAGCCATGGTTTGAAGTGGATTGAACATAAAGATATGCCCACAGAAGTCGAAAGAGCGCAGATTCAAGAAGCCATAAAATTACACCAGAGGGTTACCGGTCAAAGGCCATGTGGCTGGTATACAGGAAGATGTTCAGAGAATACCGTAAGATTGGTATCAAATGAAGGTGGGTTTGATTACATTTCTGACAGTTATGCAGATGATTTACCATATTGGATAGATATTGATGGCCATGACCAATTAATTATCCCTTATACTTTAGACACAAATGATATGAGATTTGCGACTGCACAAGGTTTTTCAACCTCTGGGCAGTTTTTTGATTATTTAAGAGATACTTTTGACACTCTATATTCTGAGGGGGTGGAAGGATCTCCAAAGATGATGTCAATTGGCTTGCATTGCAGACTAATCGGTAGACCTGGAAGGATTACTGCCATAAAGCGATTTATTGAACATGCAACTTCATTCAAAGACGTTTGGTTCGCAAAACGAATTGAGATTGCGCAACATTGGCAAAGACACCATCCACCCAAAAGGTTTGAAAAACCATCAAAGATGTCGCAAAAAAAGTTTGTTGAAACGTTTGGTGGCATTTTCGAAAAATCGCCTTGGATTGCGGAAAAAACTTGGGATACTGAATTGGGACCCGCTCACGATACNGTCCAAGGTTTACACAGCGCATTCTGTCGCATCTTCCGAGCAGAAGAAAAGGAAATTCGTTTAAAAGTTTTAAAAGCTCATCCAGAATTGGCTGTAAAACTTTCCAAAACTGAGCAGCTGACAAAAGAAAGCCAAAACGAACAGGCAAGTGCAGGTTTAGACAACTTAACATCNGAAGAATANGAACAATTNGCCGAGCTAAANAGATCTTACANAGAGAAATATGGTTTTCCCTTCATTATTGCGGTAAAAAACCACAGCAAATCAGAAATTTTAGATAATTTTATTTCTCGTATTAAGAATACAGAAGAAATGGAATTCAATGAAGCATGTGCGCAAGTGGAACGGATTGCGGAAATTAGATTGCTGGATATAATTTAATGGCACAGAAAATTATAACTCAGCCCCTGACAAAAATAAATTTTCAGGATTTTGGAGAGGTTATTGATACTGGCGGTGATCCAGATATGCTGATCAATCAAGGTCTATGTGAAAGATATCATGACAGAGCTAAAATAGATGTAGGAACCGATGGGAAAGTCGGTTTGAGCTTATTTAACGCCGAAACACGCTCATTGCCATTAGTCCTTAAGATGATGGAGCGACATCCTGACGGAAGCCAAGCCTTTATTCCTATGTCTACTAATGGATTTTTAGTCATAGTTGCAAATGATAAAAACAATAGGCCTGATACCCCAAAAGCCTTTGTATCAGCGCCTGGTCAAGCGATAAACTTTTTTAAAGGGACCTGGCATGGCGTGTTAACTCCCTTAAGTGAACCTGGTCTCTTTGCAGTAATCGATAGAATTGGAAAATCTCAAAATCTAGAAGAATTTTTCTTTGACGTACCATATATAGTTGATACACTCTAGGGCGTCTGCCTTAAAAATAGGCAGAACGCTAAGTTTAATAGTCAAATAGGGAGACTAAAATGACTGACAATGCTATGGGTTCTTACAGTGATCCCAACATTACACCCCCAATGGGTCAAGCAGCCCCGCTGGGATTACAGCATGTCTTGGCCATGTTCGCATCAAACGTAACTCCGTCCATAATTGTTGCGGGAGCAGCAGGACTGCAATTTGGTGGTGCAGAGCAAGTATATTTAATCCAAATGGCAATGCTTTTCGCGGGCATAGCAACATTATTTCAAACCGTAGGGTTTGGCCCGGTAGGAGCCAGGTTGCCGATAATGCAAGGTACAAGCTTCGCATTTGTTGGTGTTTTAGCAGGTATTGCTGCAACTCAAGGCCTCGGTGTGGCTTTAACTTCCTGTATTATTGGTGGCTTAATTCATTTTGCCTTGGGATCAGTTATTGCGAATATTCGGTATTTATTTCCACCACTTGTCACGGGGCTAGTTATCCTCGCAATCGGTCTTTATTTGGTACCAGTCGGTATTAAGTATGCAGCGGGTGGAGCAGCAGATTTCCAAATGGCAGCAGAAAGCTTTGGCTCTCTAATGCATTGGACAGTTGCACTTACAGTCATTGTGGTTGCTCTTGGATTTAAGTTCATGACAAAGGGAATTTTATCAAATGCCGCAATACTGCTGGGCTTAATCGCAGGTTATCTAGTGGCCTTTATGTTTGGTATGGTTAATTTTGCAGCTGTCGGTAAAGCGAGTTGGGTAACGGGACTTCAAACTTTACCATACGGATTTGAGTTTAANCTAGGAGCNGTGATAGGCGTAACNATAGTTTCAATTGTTTCAGCGGTTGAAACCATNGGCGACACNTCAGCGACCGCNAAAGCNGGAGCTGGTCGTGAGGCNACTGACGAAGAAATATCTGGTGCTACATATGCTGATGGCCTCGGAACGGCTGTCGCAGGAGTTTTTGGCGGTCTGCCTAACACNTCTTTCAGTCAGAATGTGGGCATCGTGGGTATGACCGGTATTATGAGCAGGCACGTTGTTACGATCGCAGGNGCAATTATGGTTATATGCGGACTAATACCAAAAATAGGAGCAATCATTGCTTCTATGCCTCTCCCAGTTCTGGGCGGTGGCGTGATTGTAATGTTTGGTATGGTGGCAGCTGCTGGACTTAACGTACTAAGCGAAATAAAAATGTCTCGCAGAAATATGATTATTATCGCACTGTCATTGTCTATTGGACTAGGCTTTAATCTGGTGCCTTCCGCAGTGCAATATCTACCAGGTATTTGGAAAACATTAGCTACCTCAGCTGTAGCACCCACAGCATTTTTGGCTATTGTTTTAAACCAAATCCTACCAGAAGAATAAAATTAGATTATTACTTTTTGAAACGCCCTGAATTTTCAGGGCGTTTTTTGTTGTATTGATTTCAGCGTGAATCACTGTAACATTAANGCATGAATAGTTTCATTCCTATTGCAAACTTCCATAGCAATGTAGTTAGTTTTCAAAAACCTGAGCTCACTATTATTTTATCACTGTATGGTCGTATGGTGGCTTCTGGTGAGTGGCGCGATTATGGAATTTCCTCATTAAAAGAGGTTGCGGTATTCTCGGTTTTTAGAAGAACAGCAGAACATCCAATCTACAGGATTGAAAAAAGACCGAAATTGCGAAATCGGCAAGGTCAATATGCGGTTGTTGGCATGGATGGACAAATTCTAAAACGTGGTCACGACCTCAAATCAGTTTTAGGAATTCTAGAACGTAAGTTAATCAAACTAGTTGATTAGTTGTCATCAGACAAATTTTTCAAATATTTTCTTTTTAAACTAGAAAAGAACAAACAAAGAACATATTTATATGTCTATGTTTTCTGAACTATCTATTACATCAAACTTTAGCTTCCTACAGGGGGCCTCTCACCCTGAGGAATATATGGAACGCGGAGCTCTTTTAGGCTTAAGTGCAATTGCAATTGCAGATGTTAATTCTGTGGCTGGGATCGTACGTGCACATACACATGGGCAAAAAATTAAGGAAACTGTTTCAGAACGCCAACAGATTGAACCATTTGGACCTCCATGCCCAGAGCACCTAAAAGGATATAGTTCGCTACATGTTGAAAATATACCTCGTTTAATACCAGCTGCACGCTTAATTTTTCAAGAAGGTGTTAGTACCACTTCAATTATCCAAACACATGAGGGTTGGAAAATACTTTGCAAGTTAATTTCAAAAGGNCGTTTACGGAGTAAAAAGGGTGAGTGTGAACTAAAAATATCAGATATACCTAAAAATTTATCTGGGATAAAATTGTTGCTACATGTTCCACAAACTTTACCTAGAAAAAATGCTACTTGGTGGAACAATGTACGACATTTAGTNAGCGAACACAAAGACCGCTTATATTTGGTAATGTCACCATACTATGATGGATTAGACGGAGCTCGTTTTGATAGATTATACCAAATAGCTAAAAGCTTTTCACTACCAGTTGTAGCAAGTTCTTTTCCTTTAATGCACCATGGGAAACGGCGTCGATTGGCAGATGTGTTGTGCGCAATCAAGCAAGGTAAAAAGATTGAACAATTAGGAAAAAATGCTCTGGTAAATGCAGAACAACGGTTAAGAAGTCCTCGAGAAATAAATAAGTTGTTCGCCAAATTTCCAATTGCCATAAAAAATGCNAATAAAATTTCTGCGAATTGTTCATTTACACTTGATCAGCTNAAATATGATTATCCCAAAGAAAGTGGCANTGGCAAAGCTCCATCANAGCGACTGAATGAATTAGCGATGGAAGGAATAAAGTGGCGCTACCCACAAGGAGCACCAAAACGTGTAAGTCAAATTTTAAATCATGAATTAAAGCTTATAAAAAAATTAGAATACGAACCATACTTCCTTACGGTAAATGATATAGTTCAGTTCGCCCGTTCACGTAACATTCTTTGTCAGGGAAGAGGGTCTGCCGCAAACTCTGTCTTATGTTATTGTTTAGGTATAACATCGGTAAGCCCTGAAATAGGTACAATGGTTTTCGAACGTTTTGTTTCAGAAGCAAGAAAAGAACCACCTGATATAGATGTTGACTTTGAACATGAGCGTCGCGAGGAAGTAATTCAGCATATATATGAAAAGTACGGGCGCGACCATGCAGGATTATGTGCAACAGTAGTTCACTACCGTGGAAAGCGNGCTGTACGTGAGGTTGGCACAGCTATGGGATTAACCAAAGACACTATTAGTGCACTCTCCTCACAGCTTTGGGGTTTTTCTAGTAATGGGAAAATTAGTGAAAAATGGTTAAGAGAAATTGGCCTCAATCCAAATGATATCAATCTGCAAAAAACACTATTACTAGTCCACGAAATAATAGGTTTCCCTCGACATCTTTCTCAGCATGTAGGCGGTTTTATCATCACAGAGGGTCGTTTAGATGAACTTGTTCCGATTGAAAATGCGAGTATGGAAGGGCGAACTGTAATTTGCTGGGACAAGGATGATATCGATTCCTTAGGAATTTTAAAAATTGATATTTTATCCCTTGGCATGCTGACTTGCCTGCGTAAATCATTTGATTTGGTTCACCAACATCTTGGTCATAATTTTGATCTTGCTACTATTCCTGCTGAAGACCCTAAAGTCTACGACATGTTGTGCCGCGCTGATAGTATTGGAGTGTTTCAAGTGGAAAGTCGCGCACAAATGAACTTTCTTCCTAGAATGAGGCCACGCTGTTTCTATGATCTGGTTATAGAAGTGGCAATAGTAAGACCGGGCCCAATTCAAGGTGATATGGTCCACCCTTATATTCGCCGACGCAATGGTGAGGAACAAGTTGAATTCCCGTCAGATGCACTTGGGAGTGTATTAAGTAAGACACTGGGCGTCCCGTTGTTCCAAGAGCAAGCTATGCAAATTGCCATTGTTGGAGCAGGCTTCACTCCAGAGGAAGCAGACAAATTGCGTAGAGCTTTAGCAACCTTCAAAAAACATGGCTCAGTGAGTGAGTTAAGAACCCGTTTTTTAAGGGGAATGCGCCAAAACGGCTATGGCAAAGATTTTTCCGAACGATGTTTTTCCCAAATTGAAGGTTTCGGGTCTTATGGTTTTCCTGAAAGTCATGCTGCTAGCTTTGCATTATTAGTATATGCTAGCGCTTGGATAAAATGTCACCACCCAGCAGTTTTTGCGTGTGCTCTATTAAATTCTCAACCTATGGGTTTTTATGCACCAGCCCAAATACTTAGTGATGCACAGGCACATGATGTTACTATTTATCCAATTTGTATCAACAATAGCTACTGGGATAATACTTTAGAAACAGACAAAAATGGGAAATTAGCATTACGATTGGGTTTTAGACAAATAATTGGATTAACCAAGGAAGATGCATCTTGGATTACTGCTGCGCGTGGAAATGGTTATAGTACTATAGAGGATATATGGCGACGTGCTGGCATTAAATCTGCCACACTAAATCGCTTAGCCGAAGCTGATGCGTTTATATCAATTGGAATAAATCAACGCGAAGCAATTTGGCAAGCAAGTGCCATTCTCAGTAATAACAAATTACCCTTGTTTGATCAGGACATNGATGGTGAAATTATAAAAGAAGCGCTCCCCATATTACCCAATATGAGCCTCGGAGAGGCTATTGTGCAAGATTACACTGCTACAAAATTCTCACTCAGAGCTCATCCTCTATCTCTATTACGAGATATTTTAACGCCGCCATATCAAAGTATTAATCACTAAAAAGGTGCTTTTGATCTAAATCTAGAACCAAATCCATTCTCAGGATGTTTCACCCTGAGCTCTTCTGAATGTAACATCATTCTATGGTGTGTACTAACCTCTCCATATATAGGGTCTCCTAGGATCGGATGGCCCAACGCCATGCAGTGAACTCTTAGCTGGTGCGAACGTCCGGTTTTGGGCACTAAACGCAATCTACTTTCATTTTGATTAGAACTTAGTTTGTACCATTCCGTTAGTGCCAGCTTTCCAGTCTCATGACAAACCATCTGACGGGGTCTATTTTCCCAATCAACAACCAACGGCAAGTCAATTAGACCACTTTTTTGTGTCACTTCTCCAGAAACACGGGCTACATATGTCTTCTTTACTTGACGCCTTTCAAATTGCATCGACAGCGCTCTTTGGGCATACTCTGTTTGTCCAAAAATCATAACACCAGATGTATCCCTATCAAGACGATGAACTAAAAGCGTATTTGGAAAAGCAATTTTTAATCTACTCAGCAAGCAATCTGCCAATTCAATACCCTTGCCAGGAACAGAAAGTAGACCTGCTGGTTTATTCACGACCAAAATATGCGCATCTTCGTGAAGAATATCTAATGGTTCAGTCGGTGGGTTATATTCCATATCAATCCTTCGCCTAAACAATAAAATAAAAAAAGTCTATACTNATGAAATTTTACTTGATTTTTTCATGAACTGCTAACACCGTACCTTTAATTAGTTTTAGGTGAGTAATGCATAATTTTGATCCAAATTCATCATCAACCTTGGGTGCTGATCTTCGGTCACTNCGGAAATCTCGCAAGATGACAATTAAGGAATTATCTACAGCTACAGAAAAATCATTAGGATGGATTAGCCAAATAGAAAGAGATAAGTCTCAACCATCCATNGATGACTTNANAGACTTGGCTCGCGTTCTTAACGTGCCCCTATCAATATTATTTGGACAATCACGCTCAGGATCAGAGGAAGAGGGGTATATTGTTAGAAAATCAGCTAGGCGGGTCATAGGTTCAAACTCATCTGGTCTTAAAGAGGAGTTACTTTCTCCTGACCTTACTGATGACTTTGAAGTAGTATATTCAACTTTTGAGCCAAATTCAAAACTAGCAAAAAGACAAAAGAGACAAACACAAGAAGTTGGATATGTAATAAGCGGCAGTCTTATTTTGAATATAAACGATAAAGAATTCACAGTTAGTGCAGGCGATAGTTTTAGAATTAAAGGGGAAGCACATAGGTGGGCAAACCCATTTTCAGAACCATGCAGTATAATATGGGTGATTGCCCCACCAATTTATTAAACAATTGAATATACCTCAAATAAGTTTCTAAGGAGATAAAAATGTCTGAATTTCCAAAATCTGCAAGAGTGGTAATAATAGGCGGTGGTGCTGTGGGAGCCTCAGCACTTTTTCATCTCGCTAAAGCAGGGTGGACTGACTGTATACTTATTGAAAAAAATGAACTAACAGCTGGTTCTACGTGGCATGCGGCAGGAAACGTACCAACATTTTCCACAAGTTGGTCAATAATGAATATGCAGCGTTATTCAACTGAATTATATAGTGGATTGGCGCAAGAAGTAGACTACCCNATGAATTATCATATGACCGGCTCAATAAGGCTTGGTCATTCAAAAGAACGCATGCAAGAATTTGAACGTGCAAAAGGAATGGGACAATATCAAGGTATGGATATNAGTATCCTTGGTTTAGACGAAATCAAAAATAAATACCCNTTTATTGAAACTCATGACCTGAAAGGNGCTCTTTACGATCCTAGTGATGGGGATATTGATCCNGCGCAGTTAACACAAGCATTAGCGAAGGGCGCAAGAGACTTAGGCTCAGAAATAATCCGCTTTTGCTCAGCGACTGGCGTCAGCCGAAAAAATGATGAATGGATTATTCATACAACNAAAGGAGATATNCNATGCGAGTATGTCGTTAATGCAGCGGGTTACTACGCTCAAAGGGTTGGAGAATGGTTCATTCCATACGGAGGAAGAACTGTCCCTATGATGGTTATGAGCCATCAGTACCTATTATTTGAGGAAGTTGAGGCCGTAAAAGATTGGTCCACTGAAATGCAACACAAACTTCCACTGCTTCGTGATGTTGATAGCAGCTATTATCTTCGCCAAGAAAAATTTGGTTTCAACCTTGGTCCCTATGAGCGAACTTGTAGAGCCCACTGGGCGCAACCCNACGACCCAATGCCGGAAGATTTTAGTTTTCAGTTGTACCCTGATGATCTAGATCGATTGGAATGGTACATCGAAGATGCATTAGCTAGAGTGCCTCTGTTGGGTGAAGCGGGGGTTAGCAAAGTTATAAATGGACCAATCCCGTATGCACCAGATGGACTTCCTTTGATAGGTCCAATGCCTGGCGTACCGAATGCATTTGAAGCATGTGTATTTACTTTTGGGATCGCTCAAGCCGGTGGGGCAGGAAAAGTTTTATCCGAGTGGCTAATTGAAGGCGAAACAGAATGGGACATGTGGTCATGTGATCCGCGGCGTTACACAAATTATACAGATCATGATTATTGTGTTGCTAAGGGCATGGAAATTTATGGACATGAATATGCTATGCATTTCCCATGGCATGAATGGCCAGCAGGAAGGAATAAAAAACTTTCACCAGCGCATGACCAAATAGTAAAAAAAGGTGGTCAAATGGGTGCATACAATGGTTGGGAGCGTGCAAACTGGTTTGCACATAGCACTGACGATATTTCCGAAAAGACAACGCAAACATGGGAACGTAATGGCCCGTGGGAGCAACGAATTAAAGAGGAATGTTATGCCGTAAGAGATGACGTAGGTGTTTTGGACCTACCTGGTTTCAGCCGCTTTGATATTGAAGGAAAAGGAACTGCAGCATGGCTTCGAGGAAGAATTGCAGGATCATTGCCAAAAATTGGACGTCTTAATTTAGCATATTTTGCAGATACAAGAGGTCGCATATTAACTGAAATGTCAATCATTCGACACTCTGAGGAAAAATTTACTCTCATAACAGCCGCTTCGGCTCAATGGCATGATTGGGAAATAATTAACAAAGCATCTTCTTTAAATATATCCGTAACAGACACAACTGAGAAACTTAGCACTTTAATAGTTACAGGGCCAAAGTCTCGTAATCTACTTGAAAAAATTGGTACTGACGCAGATCTATACCTTCCTTGGTTAAGCCATCATAAAGCAAAAGTATGTGGGAAGCCTTGTCATTTGATGCGTGTTAGTTTTGCGGGAGAATTAGGTTGGGAAGTTCACACTGATGTCGAAAATATTTCAACTCTCTACAAAGAAATTAGTGATGCAGGCGCAAAGCCGTTTGGCATGTGGGCTTTAAATTCTCTTCGCATAGAAAAGGGATATCGAGCTTGGAAAGGAGACTTATCAACAGATTACAGCCTGTTAGAGGCTGGTTTGTCGAGATTTATTAAGTTCGATAAAGAAGAGGGTTTTCCAGGAAAAGCAGCTTTAGAGATAGAAAGACAGCACGGAAGTAAAAAACGGTTTGTATCACTNATAGTAGAGGCGGGAAAATGTGACGCTCCATATATGTCTACTCTATGGAAAAATGATCAAATTGTGGGAGAGACGACATCTGGCGCATGGGGCTATCGCACGAATTCTTCAATTGCTCTTGGAATGATAAGGAGTGATTTNGCTTCGGCAGGAACAGAAATTGAAATAGAGATTTTTGGAGACCGTCATAAAGCTATTGTCCAACCAGAAGGGTCAATCTGGGATCCAATGAACGAAAGATTGCGCGCATGAAAGAAGCGATAACACTTCTTGATGGATCANTCGGACAAGAATTAGTTAAAAAATTTGGNAAAAAACCAACACCGTTATGGTCAACAGAAATTATGTTAAAAAATCCAGAAATGGTATCGAATATCCATAGCGCTTACTTTAAAGCTGGGGCAACTATTGCCACAACAAACAGCTACACAGTACTTCGAGACCGTTTAAAGCACTTCAACCTGGANCATGAAGTACATAATTTATGGAGCTCTTCAGTAGAAGCCGCCTGCAATGCCCGTAATAATTTTGGAAGTGGTCGAGTTGCAGGTTCAATTGGCCCTTTAATAGCGTCATACCGACCTGACCTCTGCCCCTCAATAGATGAAGCATCAAAAATATATGATGAGAAGATTGCAAATATTGCCCCTAAGGTGGATATATTATTAGTTGAAACGGTCTCTTCTTTAAAACAAGCCAAAGGGGTTTTGGCATCGACAGATAAAGAGANCAAGCCGGTTTGGATATCTTTTAGTGTAGACGATCAAGATGGCACAAAACTACGATCAGGCGAAAACCTAAAAGATATAGAGCCTATTATCAACGATCATTCAGTTGAAGCAGTTCTCATCAACTGCTCCCCGCCCGAAGCAGTAGATAATGCATTACCTATAATTTCCAAAATGAATAAACCGTTTGGAGCTTATGCGAATGGATTTTCCAAAATATCAAAAGAATTTCTAAAAGACAGACCAACAGTTGATGCTTTGACAGCTCGTAAAGACTTGCGACCGGAAGAGTATAGTAATTTTGTTATTAATTGGGTCAGGAATGGCGCCACAATCGTTGGTGGATGCTGCGAAATTGGCCCCACTCATATCTCGAAGATCGCAAAAAAGATCCATGAATTAGGATTTCAAATTATATAAAGGTATTAGAGGACGATGATACAGGATAAAGCCAAAGTTATTATCATAGGCGGCGGCGTCATTGGATGTTCAGTAGCCTACCATTTGAGTAAATTAGGCTGGAATGATATAGTTTTGTTGGAGCGCAAACAACTCACTTCTGGAACAACGTGGCATGCTGCAGGGTTGATAGGCCAATTAAGAGCCAGTGCTAATATGACAAAATTAGCAAAGTACACACAAGAATTATACTTTGATCTTGAAAAAGAAACCGGTGTGTCAACCGGTTTTAAAAGAGTGGGTTCAATTAGTGTTGCTCTTACAAACGAGAGAATGGAAGAATTGAAACGCTCTGCAGCTATGGCTAGGGCTTTTGGGGTTGATGTGGAAGAAATTTCTCCGCGCGAAATCAAAAATAGATATCCTCACATTAATCTAGAAAGGGTAGTGGGTGGGGTCTTTCTAGGGAAAGACGGACAAGGAGATCCCGCAAATATTGCTTTGGCTCTTGCAAAAGGTGCACGGCAGGAAGGTGCTAAAATTTACGAAGGAGTTACTGCAACGAAAATATTTAAAAATCAGAATAAAGTAACTGGTGTTGAATGGACTAATCGGCATGGTGAGAGCGGACGGATCTCCTGCGAAGAAATAGTAAATTGTGCTGGAATGTGGGGTCACAGCGTCGGCAAAATGTTAGGTACAAATATTCCCCTTCATGCATGTGAGCATTTTTATATAGTTACTGAACCAATAGCAGAATTAACTCAACTTCCGGTGCTTAGAGTCCCGGATGAATGCGCTTATTACAAAGAAGATGCCGGCAAAATGCTGCTTGGGGCATTTGAACCTAATGCGAAGCCTTGGGGTATGTCTGGAATACCCAAAGATTTTGAATTTGACCAACTTCCTGAAGATTTCGAACATTTTGAACCAATTTTGGAAATGGCTGTGAATAGGGTTCCTATGCTTGAGAAAGCAGGAATTCATACGTTTTTTAATGGGCCAGAGAGCTTCACACCAGACGATGCCTACCACCTTGGCCGCTCACCTGAAATGGAAAATGTTTGGGTAGCAGCAGGGTTTAACTCAATAGGTATACAATCCGCCGGAGGTGCGGGAATGGCGCTTGCACAATGGATGCAAGATAAAGAAAAACCATTCGACTTGGGCGATGTTGATATAAGTCGTATGCAACCTTTTCAGGGAAATAAAAAATATTTATTTGAACGGTCAAAAGAAACACTTGGTCTGCTGTATGCTGACCACTTCCCTTTTAGACAAAAGGAAAGTGCCCGAGGTGTCAGACGAACGCCTTTCCATGAGCATCTGAAGTCCAAAGGCGCTGTCTTCGGAGAAGTAGCTGGTTGGGAACGTGCAAATTGGTTCTCTAACAATGGGCAAAGTGATGAATATCGTTATAGTTGGAAACGCCAGAATTGGTTTGAAAATTCAGCTAGAGAGCACATGGCTGTGAGGGAGAATGTTGGTCTATATGATATGTCTACTTTCGGAAAAATACGAGTAGAGGGTAAAGATGCCGAAAGTTTTCTAAATTATTTATGCGGTGCAAACTTATCTGTCGACATAGGTAAAATAGTATATACCCAATTTTTGAATTCAAAAGGCGGTATAGAGGCAGATGTTACTGTGACTAGACTAAGTGANACNACNTATTTGATNGTAACACCTGCTGCNACTCGACTTGCTGATGAAACTTGGCTGCGCAGGAATCAAAAGGACTATAGCGTAGTTATTACAGATGTGACTGCCGCAGAAGGAGTTCTTGCATTAATGGGACCAGCGTCAAGAGCTTTACTAAATAGTGTTTCTCCAAATAATTTTGAGAATGAAACGAACCCTTTTGGCACCGCACAATTGATTGAAATAGGAATGGGACAAGCCCGTGCCCATAGGGTTTCTTATGTGGGCGAACTTGGATGGGAGCTATACATTAGTAGTGATCAATGCGGTCATATTTTTGAGACGATATTTGATGCTGGGTCAGAACATAATTTAAAGTTATGTGGAATGCACATGATGGACAGCTGTAGGATAGAAAAAGCTTATCGACATTTTGGGCATGATATTACATGTGAAGACCATGTCCTTGAAGCTGGGTTGGGTTTTGCAGTGGATACTGCCAAACCAGATTTTATAGGCAAAAAAGCTGTGATTGATAAGAAAGAATGCGGCTTAGAAAAGAGATTGGTTCAATTCCAACTTACAGACCCTGAGCCTCTATTATATCACAACGAACCAATAATGAGAGATGGCGAAATTGTAGGTTATATCAGTTCAGGTAATTATGGACATAAACTAGGTGGAGCAATCGGTATGGGATACGTACCTTGCAAAAGTGAAAGTCCAGAAGAACTTCTATCATCAAAATTTGAAATAGATGTCGCAGGTACTATTTGCGCGGCGAAAGCGTCGCTTAAACCTTTATACGACCCACTCAGTAAACGTACAAAAGCTTAGTTTCAGTTGCCTATTCCCTAAAAAAGTCACTTGAGCCGTGGTGGTTTAAGATTTTCTTTTAAGTCTATAGCTGGCTCAAATGAGGCACTTTTTTCTTCTAAATCTTTTTCAAAATTTAAAGAGATACCAATCTTTCTGATTTTTTTTAAATTTGGGCTGTCAACGTTCATGAAAATGACATCAATTGGTTTCTCATCATACAATGTAAAGTTAACTACTTCATTTACTGCCTTAGCTATTACAGCATGCATCTTTTGATTTATATCAACAAATACAATAAGTTGTGACTTATAACCACTTTTATAGATTACTTCAGCAATCCATGCCTCGGGAACAAATTTAGATAAGTAACTCAATTTATTATTTAATGAATTCCTTACTACAAATGGTATACTTGGTTTGCTAAACTTAGTTATTTTATCGCTTAATCTTTTTGGGGATTGCTCGACAATATTTTGCAACCAATCAACATCGTTACTGCTGAGCAGTATCTCTGATGAAACAGCCAAACTTAAGTTTAATCCCAAGCCAAGCTTTTGCTCTTTCAACATTGGTAAAACCATTCGCCCCGTTAGTGCAAGATAAGGGGAGCTATTTCCAGTAAAGTCAACTAACCTAGAAATAGTATCAAAAACTAATGCATATTTATCTTCAGGCGTTTCAATTAAATTCGGACAAGCTATGCCGCCTTCAAGCTCTTTCTCCAGCAATAAATATAGTTCGGTATCAAGTAGAGCCTCATAAAATGAAAATATTGATTTGTCATCGTTTTCCGTACCATCGGCTAACTGTTTTAGCTCATCGAGCTTGGTAATATTTTCAGTCATTCTGAATTCTTTTAACTACCCTGTTGGTATTACCCACACTTTGAGTAACCACAGCTCCTACAAGTCATACACCCTTCGATCATCTGAAGATCGAACTGACCACATGACGTACAGGATTTTTGTCGGCTTAATTTGAGATTTTCCACCTTAGTTACTTCACCACTTTTATGAAAAAGACTTGTATCAGAGTCTTTAATAAACCCAATCTTCATCATATGTTCTTCCAGAATTCCGCCAATAGCTGCCAAAATTGAAGGAATGTATTTTCCACCTACCCATGCACCACCTCTGGGATCAAATACTGCCTTTAACTCATCGACAACAAAGGAAACATCACCTCCCCTTCGAAACACTGCAGAGATCATTCGCGTTAAACCAACGGTCCAAGCAAAATGCTCCATATTTTTAGAGTTTATAAAAACCTCAAATGGACGCCTCATGTCGTTAACAATTATATCATTGATGGTAACGTAAATTGCATGTTCGCTATCTGGCCACTTTAACTTGTATGTATTTCCATCCAAAGTGCTNGGCCGATCAAGAGGCTCAGACATATAGATGATATCTCCATTTGCCTCTTGATCAGACGCCNATTTTTCTTCCGACCCAGCTGATAGCACTGATCCTGTTACCTCGTTAGGCCTGTAGGTCGTACAACCTTTGCAACCGGTATCATAAGCTTGAATATACACCTCTTTAAAGTCATCAAAACTTATATCTTCTGGGCAATTTATAGTTTTAGATATTGAGCTATCAACCCACTTTTGGGCAGCAGCCTGCATTTTAACATGATCTGCGGGGGTCAAATTTTGAGCACTGACGAAAAAGTCTGGCAATGGTGCATTACCAAATTTATCCCTCCACAATTGAACTGCATAATCTACAACTTCTTCCTCAACATGAGAGCCATCGTTTTGCAAAACTTTTCGCNTATAACTGTATGCAAAAACAGGTTCTATACCAGAGCTGACATTNCCAGCATATAACGAGATGGTACCAGTCGGTGCAATTGATGTTAGAAGGGCATTTCTGATCCCGAATTTATGAACCGCTTGTTTGACATCTTCATCCATCTGGATCATTTTGCCTGAAACTATGAACTTCTCGGGATCAAAAAGTGGAAACGCTCCCTTTTCTTCAGCTAAGTTTATTGAAGCCTTGTAGGCTGAAAGGGCTATCGTTTTCATCCACTTTTCTGTTTTTTTGACTGCTTCATCAGAGCCATAACGCAAACCGACCATCAACAAAGCATCAGCAAGGCCAGTCACACCCAACCCAATACGACGTTTGTTTTTAGCCTCCAACTTTTGTGCTTCAAGCGGAAATTGAGATACTTCAATAACATTATCCATCATGCGCACGGCCGTAGAAACTAAATCTTCTAGCTGAGAAACATCCAAATACGCATTTTTATCAAATGGCTGCTCAACTAGTTTGGCCAAGTTAATTGAACCCAGTAAACATGCCCCGTAAGGAGGTAGAGGCTGCTCACCACAGGGGTTTGTTGCCGTTATCGTTTCACAATAACTTAAATTGTTTGTCGCATTTATTCGATCAATAAAAATGACACCCGGCTCCGCAAAGTTGTACGTTGCACGCATAATTTGATCCCAAAGATCAGCTGCTTTTATAACACTATAAACTTTATTATTATAGATAAGCTTCCAGTCTTCACCCTTTTTCACTGCATCCATAAATGCATCAGTTACTAATACAGATAAGTTAAACATTCTTAGTTTTTGTGAATCTGACTTTGCAGCGATAAATTCTTCAATATCAGGATGATCACACCTCATTGTCGCCATCATGGCACCACGCCGCGAACCTGCTGACATAATAGTCCTGCACATAGAATCCCAAACATCCATGAATGAAACGGGCCCAGATGCATCAGCGGCAATACCTTTTACGAGCGAACCTTTTGGCCTGATAGTACTGAAATCATATCCTATTCCCCCACCCTGTTGCATAGTCAAAGCGGCTTCTTTCAGCATATCAAAAATGCCACTCATGCTATCAGGTATCACTCCCATTACGAAGCAATTGAATAATGTCACATTGCGTTTTGTTCCCGATCCAGCTGTAATTCTACCCGCAGGCAAGAATTTAAAATCGGTCAAAGCATTGTAAAAAATAGTTTCCCATTTTTTGGGTTCGGTTTCTACTTCTGATAAAGCTTTGGCTATGCGANGCCAGGTGTCTTGAACTGTTTGCTCAAGAAACGTTCCATTTTGGTCCTTCAATCTATATTTCATATCCCAAATTTGCTGAGAGATTGCCATCGGAAAATCTGACATTTAAAATCCTTTATGCAGCACTAGGTTGTTAGATACAAAAAATAAGGTACAACAATTTAGCTGTTAACTAGATTTGCGTCAACACACCAGTATTGAAGATATTTTTAAGACAATTAAGGCAATAGCATGACCGCAACTATACACCTAGTGAAATTGAGTGTAGGAACGTCCAGTATCGGCGATTTGCAAAAGTGGCAATCAACAAGGGCAGCTCAAGGTACAGATGGACTTCCTCGGCATGTCACTAGAATGTGGCCTAAGCGCGAACAAGAATTACTTGCAGGCGGATCAATTTACTGGGTTATAAAAGGAGTTATTCAATGTCGCCAGAAAATTATCCGTTTTGATGAAGTNGTTAGAAAAGANGGTATTAGAAGATGTGCAATAGTACTTGAACCTAAATACACCAGAACAAGCCCAGTAGTAAAAAAACCTTTCCAAGGATGGCGATACCTTAAAATAGACAAGGCACCTCCTGATTTAGGAATGCACCGTGACTCGGACGATGAACTTCCACCTGAATTAGCTGGTGAGTTAGCAAAAATTGGTGTTATTTAGTCACTTAAAATAAGTGTCAAGAATGTACTTGCGGCAGCTTTTTGTTTCTCACTAAAAAATGCGGACTTAGACTTGAACAAAGTGGCTTCAGAGCTGTGAATCAGCCCATCATCTAAAATTTTCAAGTGGTTTGCTTTTAATGTTTCTCCAGTAGAAGTTATGTCAGCTATAGCTTCGGCCGTCTCATTTTTCACAGTACCCTCGGTGGCTCCCTGGCTATCGACAAGTTGATAATCAGCTACACCCGCTGACTTTAAAAACTCTCGAGCAAGGTAATGGTACTTAGTAGCTATACGCAAACGAAACCCATGTTTCTTTCGAAAAGCTTCGGCTGCAGAATCAAGATCATCTAGAGTATCTACATCTATCCAGAATTTCGGCACAGACAGTACAAGATCTGCAAAGCCAAAGCCCAGATACTTTATGGCTTCTAAATTTTGACCCCAATTGGGTACTTTTTCACATACTAAATCTGATCCAGTGACACCAAAGTGAATTCGACCCTCATTTAACTCTGTGGGAATTTCACTCGCGGACAGAAGTAAAAGTTCTATGCCCTGTATACCTTTGACGTATCCTGCATATTCCCTTTTAGACTCCGTACGCTCTAGATACACCCCACGCGAGTCAAACCAGGAAAAAGTCTCCTCCATCAATCGTCCTTTCGAAGGCACACCTAGCTTAATCATTNGTTTCAAAACCCTTCGATTTCACTATTAAATCCGGTCGGACTACACCTCCAACGGCAGGAATCTCTCGACCCTTACCAATATGCTTGGTTAGGGCATCGTATCTTCCACCGGTAGCTATTGGAGGTAGATCAGCGTAGCTCTCAGAGTAAAAGCCAAAAACAAATCCATCATAGTATTCCATAGAAGTCCTACCGTAGCTTGCCTCAAAATCAATTGACGATAGATCAACATTAGCGTGATCCAGGGCTGTCAGTCGTTTTTCAAATTTTTCGATAGCACTCTGAAGAGCGGGCATATCAGGTAATAGATTTTTAAGCTTAGTTAATGCTTGAGGGCATTTGTCGCCAATATTAAGCAATGAATTTATTAACCCCAACTCTGTCTTAGAAATTGGAGATGCTTTACTATCTTGCCGTAAACTTTCAATACGCTCAATTATCTCAGACTTGCTTCTTAAGCCAATTTCTTTAGCTTGGTTCTCAAAACTTTTTTCTTCGTCAAAACCATCAAATCGTTTAGTTGATAAGCTAACTTCATCCGTAAATTTTTCTAAAATAGCTTTAAATCTTTGTGGGCGCCATATATGGCGCAACAGAGATTTTTTGCGTCTCTCGGTCGTTTTCAAACCAGATACAGCAGCCATTAGTATACCAATATCACCGGTAGCAACTCTGAGAGGCAAGTCACTCAAAGCATTTTTTATTCTACAAAAAGCATCCGCATCAGATTGGATCACGTCTGTACGATCGAAAATCTCATAACCTACCTGCAAATATTCACTCGCTCGATCAGAGTTTTTTTCCTGCCGTCGAAATACCTTACCACAGTAAGCATAACGGGCAGTTTCATTCCCTGATAAATCGTTCATGTGGGTTTTTACAATAGGTACTGTAAAATCAGGCCGCAACATCATCTCACCATTAAAGGGATCACTTGTAACATACGCACGTGCCCGGATATCCTCACCATATAAATCCAGCAAAGTATCGGCCTGCTGCAAAATAGTCGGCTGTACTATTTTTGCTCCTGAATTCGAAAATAACCGTAAAATCCGGTCTGCTTCAATTTCTATCTGTTTCTGCTCATTCACTTTTTCAAAGCTTTCAGCATCTCTTGCACCGTAGAAACCATTTCGTTTCTGGGCACAGTAAATTGACTTGGCCTTTCCTTCCATTCTTCCAAAGTGGCGCTTTTGGCAAGTTGCGTGCCCAATATTAAGTCTTTAATTTGGATAAGGCCCTTATCTTTTTCCTCACTGCCCTCTATGATGGCCAGTGGTGAACGCCGTTTGTCAGCATACTTCAATTGGTTGCCAAAATTCTTTGGATTTCCGAAATACATTTCTGCACGAATACCAGCAGACCTTAATTCTGACACAATACTTATGTAATCATTGAGCCTTTCTCGGTCCATAACCGTCACAACAACTGGCCCAGTTGTATCAATTCTAGATCCTGCTTTATCCCGCAGTGCNGCCATAAGTCTATCTACCCCAATAGAAACGCCAGTCGCTGGAATAGTTTGCCCGGTGAAGCGTTTAACTAAGTCATCGTAGCGCCCTCCACCTGCAACAGATCCAAATTGTCTTTTTCTTCCCTTTTTGTCATATATTTCGAATGTTAACTCTGCCTCAAATACCGGACCCGTATAATACTCCAAACCTCTTACAACAGATGGGTCCAGCTGAACCCGTTTAGAGGTATAATCGCCTACAGTTAGAAATTCGGCCATCATATCCAATTCTGATATACCCTCGAGACCAGTACTCGAATTCCCAACCACGTCCCGTAAATTCAAAAGTGTTTTTTCATTTGTGTCACCCTTTGCAGTAAGAAATGCAACAACAGGCGCAGCTTGATCTTTTGATAGTCCGACACCATCAATATATGCCCCTGAAGCATCCAATCTACCAGAGCCTAAAAGATCTTCTACTCCCTGAACGCCAACCTTATCAAATTTATCAATAACCCTTAACACCGCAAGGCGCTCTGCCTGATTTTCAAGCCCGATCATTTCCAAGACACCATTAAGAATTTTTCGATTATTTATCCGCACCATATAATCGCCAGANGGTATCCCGACCTCTTCNAAGGCATCTGCCAACATTGCACAAACTTCAGCATCCGCCGATACATTTGAAGCCCCAANTGTATCTGCATCACATTGATAGAACTGTCTAAAACGCCCCGGNCCNGGTTTTTCATTCCTCCAAACAGGTCCCATGGNATACCTNCGATACGGGTTGGGTAATTCATTTCTGTATTGGGCATAAACACGAGCAAGAGGAGCAGTTAAGTCATAACGTAACGCGAGCCACGAATTGTCATCTTCTTGCCACGCAAATACTCCGTCATTTGGGCGATCGACATCTGGTAAAAACTTCCCCAGCGCGTCAACGTTTTCAACTGCTGATGTTTCCAGTGCATCAAAGCCGTGATGGTGGTAGACTCGCGCAACCTGCTGCAGCATCTCGTTTCTTTCAGAAACTTCTTGATCAAAATAGTCACGAAAACCTTTAGGAGTTTCGGCCTTTGGTCGTGATTGTTTTTTGTCCTTCGCCATCTGAAATGGACCCCAAATCATATTTTCTCGGCATGATTTATTACAGAGTAAGCAAATGAGCAAGAAATCTTCTTGAATGTTACTTGCGGGCATCTATCTCCAAGGTAATGAAGAGAGCTTTAATATTAGGCGCGTCTGGTGGAATAGGAAGCGCAGTAGCAAACAATTTAAAGAAGCAATACTGGGATGTTACCAGCCTCTCTCGATCTTTAGATCAATTTGACATCACAAATGAAGACAGCGTGCAGGCTTCTTTAGGTTCTGTCATAGGCCCATTTAATTATATCCTAATAGCCACAGGAGCTTTAGAAATTAAAAGCACGCCGGAAAAATCAATAAACCACCTCTCACAAAGCAATATGATTGACCATTTTGTTACAAACACTATCGGCCCAGCTCTAATTTTAAAACATATAAGGTTACTTTTAGATAAAAAGTCATCTTCAATAGTTTCAGTATTATCAGCCAGAGTAGGATCAATTGAAGATAATAAATTGGGAGGATGGTATTCTTATCGAGCAGCCAAGGCCGCNGTGAACCAAATTGTTAAAAGTTTTTCTATTGAATTATCCAGATCTCACCCAAAAGCTTGTTTGCTNGCTATACATCCAGGGACCGTTGATACAAATCTTACCCATAAATATTCGAGTAATTATCCAAAGCAAACGCCAGCAGAAGCAGCTCAAAATATTTTAGATGTAACTCTTAATAAGGACACATCTCACACGGGGAAATTTTTTGATTGGGCTAATAAGGAAATCCCGTGGTAAAACCAAACCTAATCCTCGTCTTGGGAGATCAATTAACTTTGGATTTGGCAGCAATTAGGCAAGCAGACAAATCAAAGGATGTAATAATAATGGCCGAAGCGGATGCTGAAGCAGAATATGTTAATCATCATCCTAAAAAAATCGCTTTTATTTTTTCAGCTATGAGGCATTTTGCAAATACTCTCAGGGCATCTGGTTGGAAAGTTTTATACAGTAAAGTCGATGATCCGCAGAATTCTCAAAACATCTTGGGCGAAATTCTTCGATACGCGGACGAAGTAGGCGGAAATGAACTGATNGTTACAAAACCAGGTGAGTGGCGTCTAATAGAACTACTTAATGANGCGCCNTTAGNGGTTAAAATGATCGAAGATGATCGCTTTATTGCATCACAGGTAGAATTTGAAAATTGGGCACATGACAAAAAAACATTGAGAATGGAATTTTTTTATCGTGAGATGAGAAGAAAGACCGGTTTATTAATGGATGGTGATAAACCCATTGGCGACAAATGGAACTTTGATCAAGAAAATCGAAAGTCACCACCTAAAAAAATTATCAGTCCAGCACCTACTGAATTCAATAACGACAAAATAACGGAAGATGTTTTGGTTCTTGTTAATACAAGGTACAATTCGCACTTTGGTGACGTATATCCTTTCAATTACGCCGTAACACCTGACGACGCTAACCTCGCTCTTGATAAATTCATAAAAAATTCACTACCGTTATTTGGGGACTATCAAGACGCTATGATGCTTGGCGAACCGTTTCTATATCACGCCCTTATTTCGTTGTATCTTAACACCGGACTACTCGATCCCTTAGAAACCTGCCGAAAGGTGGAAAAGGCTTTTATTACTGGTATTGCGCCATTAAACGCTGTGGAAGGTTTCATTCGGCAAATAATTGGGTGGCGCGAATACATTAGAGGAATATATTTCCTAAAGGGCCCGGATTATATCAATCAAAATTATTTGAATGCAAAGGCAAAACTCCCAAGTTTTTATTGGAGTGGCGATACAAAAATGCAGTGCATATCTCAAGCTGTTCTACAAACTAAGAAGTACTCGTATGCTCACCATATACAGCGTCTTATGGTCACGGGCAACTTTGCTCTTCTAGCAGATATTGACCCAAAAGAAGTTCATCGTTGGTATCTTTCTGTGTACATCGACGCNTTTGAGTGGGTTGAGGCACCCAATACTTTGGGGATGAGCCAATTTTCTGATGGAGGGGTGGTCGCATCAAAACCGTACATCAGTAGCGGTGCATACATAAATAGAATGTCAAACTATTGTAAGAGTTGCCATTACGACGTTAAAGATAAATTGGGCGATCGAGCCTGTCCATTTAATGCCCTATACTGGGATTTCCTTATTNGGCATAAAGAAAAATTTTCTTCAAACCCTAGAATGGGACAAATGTACCGCAATTGGGAAAGACAGGACGCAAATCTAAAATCTGCGACCTTAGCTAAAGCCAAAAAAATTCTTTCTGATATTTCAAAAAATCGTATGATTTAATCGCAGTTAATATCATTCATTGCCAGTAGATGCCTCAATATCCGTATCGGTTACTGAAGTCTCAGAATCAATAAGTGCGCCATCTTGCCAATTACCTTTAGCCGACCTTCCGTTTGCAAATTTGATTGTGCCTTGGCCTTGGCGGCGCCCATTAACGAAAGTTCCTTCATAAACATCTCCATTTGAATAAGTGGCGATGCCCTTACCAGTTATTTCACCAGCCAACCATTCACCCTCATATCTAAAGCCATCCGCAAGAGTGATTTTACCTATACCATGGCGTTTGCCGTTCAAATAATCACCCTCATAAACCATTCCATCAGCAAATTTTGACACCCCCTTGCCATGGCGGTTACCATCTTTCCAATCACCTTCGTAAATGTATCCATTTCCATAATCCATTATTCCAAAACCATGATTACGGGCATTTTTAAATCCACCCTCATAAACGACCCCATTTGAATACTGAGCGCGGCCTATACCCTCGATAACCCCAGCCTTCCACTCTCCCTCGTACACAGAGCCATCTGGATATTGAATTTTACCAGTACCACTTGCTAATCCATTTACAAAATTACCTGCGTAGAATGAACCATCAGGATAAGTAACTTCACCCGCACCTTGAATTTGCCCCTCGGCCCACTCCCCCACATACTTATAGCCATCAGAACCTAGGAAAGTGCCCTGACCTGCTCTTTGATCTTCTTTAAATTCTCCATCATACACGTCGCCGTTTGCATACTCTACAACCCCGTTACCATTTCTTTTTCCATTAGAAAGTTCACCTTTGTAGATGTCGCCATTTGGCTGAGTTAATTTCCCTAATCCGTTAATCTCACCATTTTTCCAAAAGCCCTCAAAGATCAAACCTTCTGGCATCTCAAGGGTCCCTTTGCCTTCTCGAGCTCCACGAATGACACTTCCGCTATACACTGAACCATCGGGGTAGGTAATTTTCGCTGANCCTTCCTTGACGCCATTTACCCAATCACCGTCATATACATAGCCATCTGAGTTAGTCATGACACCTTGCCCATGATGCATTGCTTCCAAAAATCCACCCTCGAACCGAGATCCGTTTGCGTAAACAGCTATACCCTGACCAGTTATTTTTCCATCTAACCAAGTTCCTTCGTAAGTTCCCCCGTCTGCAAAAATTATTTTGCCAGAGCCCTCCGGTTTACCTTTTATAAAATTTCCTTCATAGACAGAGCCATTTGGGAATTTTGCTACACCAACTCCCAGAATCTCGCCGTCAACCCATTCGCCGCTATACTCATATCCATTCGGCAAACGATANGTNCCTATTCCATGCTGAAGACCGTTTTTAAAGGTACCCTCATACATACCGCCATCGTCATATTGCTTTGTAACGACAACATCATCTTGAGCACCAACACTAAAGGGAACTGAAAATACCAAAAATGCTGATAGAAATAACTTAACAAAAAATTTCATAGTACGCCCATTTGTGCTTTATTTTATTTTTTAGTAAAGCCTACTTTAGCTTCAATAAAATGACAATTGCTTTCGTATCTACCAATGTGGTGGAAGTTTTTCATCTGTAGCCGTATTTTCGGCATTTTGACGCTCAAATTCTCTTTCCAGAAGCCACTGTAGGCTATCCTTAATTCTGGATATTTCTTTATCTTGAGCCGCAACAATATCTGACAAATCTTCGCTATTCCGCACCAAATCAGAGATCACTGCTTCGATTTTTTCTATACTTTCTTCCATTTGCTCGTTCAAAACTATTANCCTCATTAAAATCTCACTCAATATAAAATATAACCTGATGCGCTATGTGTCTACTACACACACTTTACGATCAAAAATTATTTTACTGTTTTCTTTTAGAGCAATGCATGTATAAACTCTTCCTCAAGAAACGTCTTGGTGTAAATGAGTTCAATGTCCAAAATTTTTAAGGTAATAGATCAACGGCAAAATCTGATACTAGGCAGCCTCTGAGCGTGCCAGAAAGGTGCGTCCGCTCAGAGGAGACAATGACCGCATCGAACTTAATTTTAAATACCAAACATAGAGATTCCAAATGAAAAATAATAACCATAGTAACAGGGTAGTAATTTTTGACACCACTCTCCGTGATGGCGAACAATCACCAGGAGCAACTATGACCCATGACGAAAAACTCGAAATTGCTGAGCTATTGGATGAAATGGGTGTCGATATCATAGAGGCTGGGTTCCCGATTGCCTCAGAAGGAGACTTTAAAGCAGTCAGTGAAATCGCTCGACGCTCAAAAAATNCTACGATATGTGGTTTAGCTCGGGCTAATTACAAAGATATTGACCGGTGTTGGGAAGCTGTNAAAAATTCTAGTGCACCTCGGATACACACGTTTATTGGAACGTCGCCATTACACCGCGCCATTCCAAATCTTGATAAAGACCAGATGGCTGAGCTAATTCACGATACAGTTACACATGCTCGAAACTTATGCGACAATGTTCAATGGTCTCCTATGGATGCAACTCGAACAGAACATGATTACTTGATGCGCGTGGTAGAAATAGCAATAAAGGCCGGCGCTTCAACCATAAACATTCCCGACACTGTAGGCTATACTGCACCAGTCGAATCCGCTGATTTAATTCGTATGCTAATCGAGAAAGTCCCNGGGGCAGATGAGGTCGTNTTTGCAACNCACTGTCACAATGATTTAGGTATGGCCACNGCCAATGCTCTTGCAGCGGTAGAAGGAGGGGCTNGGCAAATAGAGTGCACAATTAATGGACTTGGCGAACGAGCTGGCAATACTGCACTCGAAGAAGTTGTAATGGCACTCAAAGTGAGAGGCGATATAATGCCTTACCACACAAGAATAGATGCAACTAAATTAATGAATCTCTCAAGGAGAGTTGCAACAGTTTCAGGTTTTCCAGTCCAATTTAATAAAGCAATTGTTGGCAAAAACGCATTTGCCCATGAAAGTGGCATACACCAAGACGGAATGTTAAAAAACTCTGAAACTTTCGAAATAATGCGCCCTGAAGATATAGGATTGTCTGAAACAAATCTTGTCTTAGGAAAACACTCAGGGCGGGCAGCTCTGAGAGCTAAATTGGAAGATTTGGGTTATCAGTTGGCGGATAATCAATTAAAAGATGTATTTGTGCGTTTCAAAGAATTAGCCGATAGAAAAAAAGAGGTTTATGACGAAGACCTTATCGCGCTTATGCGTGCTGGAGAAGATACAGAAAATGATCACATAGTTTTAAAATCTTTAGAGGTTATATGTGGAACTCATGGGCCACAAAGTGCCAAAATGATCTTAGCAATTGATGGTAATGAGGTATCGACTGATGCTACGGGTGATGGCCCAGTTGACGCAACTTTTAATGCAGTTAAAGCGCTTTATCCTCACAGTGCGAAATTGCAGCTATATCAAGTTCATGCAGTAACAGAGGGAACGGACGCACAAGCTACAGTGACTGTTCGGATGGAGGACAAAGGAAATATTTCTACAGGCCAATCGGCAGATACTGACACTGTAGTTGCGTCAGCTAAAGCGTATTTAAATGCTCTAAATAGACTCCATATTCGACGCAGTCGGCTTGGAGAGGATAAAAAAGAGATAAACTACAAAGATACCGCAGTTTAAATCCTACGAATTAATAGTTAAAGAAATGTAACTTATCGCGTTAACCAATTAGNGCGAACTCTTGCGCGCTGTAATTCGATCAAGCCCATTGCCGTCCAACCCACAAAATTAGTCTCTACGGTGTCCTTACTCAGCGCNGACTTAAGAGCGTTTTCAACTATTTTACGGTCTCGCCTCAACATCGGAGCAGGATCTACGACTATTTGCCCACCCAACCCTCTCAAACGCAATTGACGTGGCAAATCTTTAGCCATTGCCAAATTCGCCTTGAGCCCAGCGGCAAATGATATATCGCCGGCAGTATTAACNTCAATCGCTACAAAGGCCTTTGTTGGTTCAATGTAATAATTACCATTATTTAGAATTACTTTCGAATGTTTTAATTCATCGATNAANTCTAAAACGCCATGGTNAGCAAACGTNCCACTTGTTTTATCTAAAGCAGGCATGTCAATCCACTCCCGCCATGCCAATTGATGAGGAGAAGGGGCTCGATGNATTAAACCCATCTGTTTATCCTCAGCTGATAATACATTCTGCGCCGTCATTATTGTATTTTTACAGTCTTTGATAATTTCACTCTTATTAGCGGATGCGCAAGATGATCGCATAATCATACCATACGGTATATGGTNNAGCNCCTCTANAACTAATTGCTTTAGCTGNATTCTTCTTTCATTATCTTNAATATTCTTNGCTATATTTAAGCCCTCATTAAACGGNGTTACGATTACATATCTACTTTTAAAAAGTAATTTTGTTGTAACGCGAGGNAGTTTTTCNCNGTCACCATAACTNCTGACTTGGACTAAAATAACATCTCCAGCAGTTATTCCCTTCGTTTTATGCAAAAAGAAATCTCCATCTGGACTTTCGACGAAAATACCTCCACTTCCTTTTATTTGATGTTTAACTTTCACCTTAAAGATGGAACCAGGCGCATTTGCGCCTGGTTCTGCAAAAAAATCATGCAATTCACCATCGATTAGCAATGCAGCTGCCTCTTTCCCATCAAAGTAATCAAGTAGAGCTATCTTCCCTTTCATTCTAAGACTTTTCGAATGGTATAACCTGCTTTGGTCAACAAGTTATTCGTTTCAAAAAGAGGCAGCCCCACTATTGCCGAGAAAGAACCTGCTATCCAAGGGATAAATTTACTAGCATGGCCTTGGATTCCATAGGCTCCAGCTTTTCCAATCCAATCGCCAGTTGCAATATAATCTTCAACTTCTTTTTTCGAAAGAACCTTAAATTTTACTGTATTGACGACATCTTGTATCCAAATCTTTTTGCTATTTCGCACTGCTATTGCCGTTATAACGCGATGCCTTCTACCGGAGAGAGAAGTTAAATACTCCATTGCTTGGTCAGCATCTTTAGGTTTGCCAAGAATACGCCTACCTAAAGCTACAGTCGTGTCCCCACACAAAGTAACTTCATCTGCCTTACATGATAGTGCATTAATTTTCGCTAACACTATTCTGTTGCAATAGTGGCGCGGAAGTTCGCCTCTTTTATATTTTTCATCAATGTTAGGTGCTTGAATTTTATCAGGGACTACACCTATTTGGGTAAGTAATTCCAGCCGCCGAGGGCTACTTGATCCAAGTATAAGCTTCAAGTGTTATTTATGGCGAAAATTTATACGCCCCTTTGTCAAATCATAGGGTGTCATTTCAACCTGAACGCGGTCACCTGCAAGAACACGNATACGGTTCTTTCTCATTTTACCAGCCGTATGCGCAATAATTTCATGGCCATTTTCAAGTTCAACTCGGAATGTAGCGTTAGGAAGTAACTCTTTNACAACCCCTGGAAACTCGAGTAATTCTTCTTTGGCCATTTTATCTCCTAAAATACACACCGGCGGTACACACGCCGTTTAAAACAAGTCTGTGTTTAGTCTTGTTTGTAACAGAAATTCAAGAGTTCATTTTTTTGCTGATGCTCGTTGTGACATCTTGGCATCTTATTCATCCATAAATTATACTGCACCGACTAAGGCGGTTTCGCGAAATCTAGCTAATTTCTATTTAGTTATAATTGCGCCAATGACTTTATAAAATCTTTAATTACTGGACCAATATACGCCACAATCGCCTCAACTCCCTTATTGTTTGGATGAATACCATCATATTGTAGCAAGTTAATTGAAATTTGCTGTGTTTGTTTGTCTACTAAAGGAGCGAAAAAGCTATCAACGTAAAAAAGACCATAATCCTCTGCCAATGCGGGAAAAATGTCGTCAAATTCTTTTTTAAATTCTGATCCATAGTTTAAGGGAGAAATAGTACCAACGACCGCAGCACTGATACCCTTCGATTTTAACTTCATAAAAATTTTGTCCAGATTATTTTTTGTAAATTCTGGATCAAAGCCACGTAACAGATCATTTCCACCGAGAGCAACGACCACTCCGTCTATATCTGGAGTAAGCAACCAATCTAATCGTTCAAGTCCACCCAGGGTCGTATCGCCAGAAACCCCACCATTTATCAAAAAAACCTCTGTTTCATTACTTGATAGCCAGCGCTGAAGCACTGGGACCAATCCACTTTTTTCTTCTAAACCATAACCTTGGGTTAAACTATCTCCAAGCATAAGTATTTTTACTTGATTGTCTGCAATGGCAAATGAGGATACCACAAATAGTGAAATGATCATCTTGTTGAAGACCAAAAACAAACCATATTTTAATCTATTTAGTAAAATCATGAGAGAGCTTTCATGGGAGCACCGATAATTTCATTACAAAATGTATCTTTGACGCTTAAAGGCAACGCAGGCAATGTGAACATTATAAAAAATATTTCTCTAGACATTAATAAAGGTGAGAGTATCGGATTAATAGGCCCATCTGGATCTGGTAAATCGTCGTTATTGATGCTCGCTGGCGGACTAGAAAAACCATCAAGTGGGGAAATAAAAATTTTGGACCAGTTGATTACTGGATTGTCTGAAGACAGACTTTCTAAGCTTCGGCAAAATAATATTGGTGTTGTTTTTCAGTCTTTTCATTTGATACCCACACTTACAGCACTGGAGAACGTTGCAACACCGTTAGAAATCTCTTCTTCAAAGAAACCGGCCGAATACGCTATGAAAGCATTAGATAGAGTTGGATTGTTGAAGCGTGCTGATCATTACCCTTCCCAGCTATCTGGTGGAGAACAACAGCGAGTGGCATTGGCCAGAGCATATGTTTCAAATCCTAAAATCCTTTTAGCAGATGAGCCCACTGGAAATTTGGATGAAGAAAATACGAAAGCAATCGTAGATTTACTCTTTGAACTTAAAGATGAGCAAGAGACCACCCTCTTTTTGGTAACGCACTCTCGCGAGCTTGCAAAAAAGTGTGATAGGATCATAAAAATAAGAGATGGAAAACTCCAGTGACCAGTATTGGAAAATTAAAATTCCCAATACTGATGGCAATCCGCGAATTACGCTCAGGTGTATCTGGTTTCCGTATTTTCCTCGCATGCTTAATTCTTGGGGTTGGCACTATTTCAGCCATTGGAACCGTGAAAAGTGGAATAGAAATTGCGATTAGTGAGAAAGGGTCTGAATTACTGGGTGGCAATGCAGAAGCAGAATTTACCTATCGATTAGCAAACACAGAAGAACTAAAATGGCTGGAAACTATATCTCAAAATATATCCAGAATTATTGAGTTCAGATCGATGGCCAAGTTCGTCGAGGGAGGTACAAACGAAAGAGCTCTAACTCAGGTAAAAGCTGTCGACAATGAATATCCGCTTATTGGAAATGTCCAACTTGTGAGTGGAAAATCATTCAAGGACGTGTTCCGCCAACCCAAAAGTGCAGTCATGGAGAGTGATCTTGCTTCAAGATTAGGAATTGATATAGGCGAAACCTTCAGTCTCGGCCTTACCAAATTTGTTTTACGAGATATAATTCAATCCTCACCAGATGATGCAGGAACTAATTTTGGTTTTGGTCCACGAACAATTGTAAAAAGTGAGGATCTTTTAGACTCTGGATTAATTGCACCAGGAACGCTTTTTACAGCAAAATATAGGCTTTTAATTGAGCCTTTTGAAAACTTGGATAAACTCAGAGCTTTAGCAAAAATTAAATTTGAAAATAATGGAATGCGTTGGAGGGATGCCAGAAATGGTGCACCGGGTATTTCTGAATTTGTTTCTAGATTATCAGCCTTTTTTATTATGGTTGGTTTGGCCGGTCTCGTCGTAGGTGGTGTCGGGATCGGATCAGCCGTAAAAAGTTACTTAAATAGGAAAATTTCAACGATAGCCGTCATGAGGAGTTTAGGCGCTACAAATTTCCAGATTTTTATGACATACTTCGTTCAACTGGCTATCATCTCCTTCATTGGCATTACCATAGGTTTAGTAATTGGCGCGAGTGTGCCACATCTTTGCGCACCCCTGCTAAAAGTTTTAATCCCAATTCCAATAAGCATAGTTTTTTCCATCAAGCCATTAGTAGAGGCGGCTATTTATGGTACTATAATTGCGACGTTATTTACACTTTGGCCATTATCAAGATGTGAAAATATACAAGCTGCAGCACTATTTCGAGAAATGAATTTAATTAAAGATGGCTTGCCACGTTTGAAATACTTAGTTTTGAGCTTTATCTTGGTAATTATTCTTTTAATTATCTCCGCCGTATTTAATCAGAATCCTGAACTTACAAGTTGGTTTGCGCTGGGATTTACGGTAGCGTTGGTAACTTTATTTTTGTCAGCGCGTCTCTTGATGTACTGTATTAAAAAGCTTGGTCGGGTTATCAATGGCCATCCATCTACTCGTTGGGCGCTTGCNGCAATGGGGGGCACTCAAGAAGGAACCAATAATTCACTGATTGCAATAGGTCTAGGCNTAACCGTGCTTGCCATAATAGGTCAGGTTGACGGTAATCTGCGGACATCAATCAATAACAATTTGCCTGAAGTTGCGCCATCTTATTTCGTAATCGATATTCAAAAATCTCAAATTGAGGAAGTGCGAGACATTTTAAACTCTAATAAAGGGGTCATTTCTTTTGATGAAGCTCCGATGCTGAGAGGCATTATAACAAAAATAAATAACAAGCAGGCATCTGAGGTTGCTGGTGATCATTGGGTTATAAGAGGCGATAGAGGCATCACATACTTTGAGGAGTTACCCAAAAGATTCAATCTTACAAAAGGTCAGCTATGGCCCAAAGACTATTCGGGTGCAACCCAAATAAGTTTTGCTGCTGAACAGGCTGAAGAGCTAGGAATTGGAATTGGTGATAGTGTAACAGTGAATATAATGGGAAGAGAAATTACTGGAGAAATTACGAGTCTTCGTAATGTAGATTTTTCATCCGCTGGAATTGGCTTCGTCATAGCTATGAATCCTAGTGCCCTCAAAAAGGCTCCCCATAGCTTTATAATGACAATTTATGCGAGTACTGAAGCCGAGACTGAGGTTTTCAATGATTTATCGAGTAGATTTTCCAACATTACCCTCATAAAAGTAAGAAATGTAATAGAACGTGTGAGTAATTTACTAAGCTCTATGGCGACAGCGAGTTCATATGGTGCGCTGACAACCTTAGCAATGGGCTTTTTAGTACTTTTGGGATCAGCAGCATCAGGGCAAAGCGCAAGGTCCTATGACGCAGCCATCTTGAAGACTTTAGGTGCTACCCGAAAAGACCTTATAATTAGTTATATAATTCGCTTTTCGTTAATAGGTGCTACAGCAGGCTTCGTGGCAATATTTTTTGCAGTTGGTGGAGCGTGGTGTATAACTTCGCTCGTTCTGGAGCTCCCATTCAAGATAATTTGGGATACCGCTTTAATGATTATAATAGGTGGATTAATTGCAAATCTCTTGGCTGGACTTTATTTCGCAACACAGGCCCTGAAGATAAAACCAGCTAACTTTCTTCGGGCCCAGTAATTAAATAATTTGCTGACTTCAATATTTAATTTTCTCCAAATTTGTGCCAAATTTTTCCTAATAAATTTTGATGTCTCATTTGACTTACTATTTTCAAAGATTGAACTATTATTTTGAGGTATAAAATGTAATTTGGGATAGCTTGATGAACGTAAAGACACCATTTCCTGTTAAGCTNGANGCGGGTTCAGATTACTTCTGGTGCAGCTGCGGTCAGAGTAAGCAACAACCATTTTGTGATGGAAGTCACAAAGGTACTCAACACAGTCCTAGAAAATTTACTGCTCAAAAAACAGAGACTGCATACCTATGCGGCTGTAAAAAAACCTCAAACAGTCCGTTCTGCGACGGGACCCATAACCATTTGGAATTGCAAACNGANGAGATAACATTCACTGCCTTGGTGCAACCCGATAACCGAGAAATTGACATTACTGAAGAAGAGTCAATTCTTCTGGCTTCTTTAAGAAATAATATAGCCCATCTAAGTGCGTGTGGTGGTACAGGGAAGTGCTCTACTTGTCGTGTTGAAATTTTAGACGGCCTAGAAAACTGTCATCCAAGAAGTGAACTAGAGGAAAAGCTTGCCCAAAAGCTTTCATTTCCACCTAACATTAGGTTGGGATGTCAAACAAAATTGAGCGGCAATGTATCCTTTCGCAGGCTGCTTTTAGACAAAAGAGATGCTGATCTNAACAATCAAATAACCGAAAAAAAATTAGAGTCTGTGGGAACCATACGGAACCTAACAATACTTTTTTGTGACATAAAAGGCTTTACCCCTTTTTCAGAGTCTTTATCCGCATACGATGTCATATTTATCCTGAACAGATATTTTTCAATAATGAGGGAAGTGATTATACGCCACGGAGGCGAAGTTAATAACTACATTGGCGACGCTATCTTGGCAATCTTTGGCCTCAAAGAGTCGAGACAACAATCTTTGCGAGCAGTGAGCGCGAGTGTTGAAATGTTGAAGGAAATGGATCAGTTCAAATCATACCTAAAACAAGCTTACGGACGAGATTTCGATATAAGAGTTGGAGTACATTACGGAGAGGTTATTTCCGGATCTGTTGGAATTGGTGAGGATAGAAAAGTTACCGTTATTGGCGACGCAGTTAATATTGCAAGCAGAATTGAATCCATAAACAAGGAAGCCGGTACCAGACTACTTATTTCTGAAACGGTATATGATCAAATTAAAGAAAAAGTCTCGGTTAAAAATTATCTCAGATTGAAACTACGGGGAACCAGTAACTTGATTACTTTGTACGAAGTAAGCGACGTAAACAGTAGTGCATTGGAGTTAAATGTTACTGAAGTNGAAAGAAATATAGATGGCAAAAAGTGGTTCCGNACCTTACCTATTGAGGAGTTGAATTTGGGTGAAAAGAAAAAGTTTAAACTTAAGGAAAAAGAAATTCTTTTGATTAACGAGGGTGAAATTTATGCTATTGAAAATCTTTGTCCTCACATGGACTTACCATTAGATATCGGACAAATAACCGANAAAGCTACAATATTATGCCCGTATCACAAAAGTGAGTTTTGNTTTAAGTCGGGCGAGGTTAAAAAATGGGTTGGCAAAAGACCTCAAGAGCANCAAGATGAATGCAAACCTCTGAATACTATAAACGTTGACACGGACGAAGATTACATTTGGGTTACAGACGGCTAGTATCTGGATCAGATCTTTAATTTTTTGTTGTTAAAAAAATATCAGTCTCCTCCTGGATAACTATTAGAATGAAGAAAATTTTAATCACTTTTACTTTAATATTCTTGACAGGGCATGCATATGCTATGGATGCTTGGGTCATCACTTGGACAACAATACAGCCTGACTTCATTCACTCAGAAATTGTAGCTTACCCTCAATATCATTACAAAACACAGAATGAGTGTGAGAAAAATCTCTTGTCCTATTTAAATAATCAAGGTGCAGTTTCTAAAAATATTGCAGGCTTCATACAAATAGTGGAAGGNTCAAACCAGGTTGGTAATGGGGGCAATTTTAAACAGATGTGGAAGTGTAGCTACCTCAAAATAAACATTGAGAAATAAAAATATCTCAAGGTATTATTTTAATTAAAGTATTATACTTAATCTTAATTATTGTTCGGACTTTGTCTGCTCAACTAAGCAATTTAGAAAACGATTTAGGAATGCTTAATGGCAGTTGCTATTTAACAATTAGAGCAAATGCTATCTTACAAAAGTTGGTGGAGCCTAGGGGGATCGAACCCCTGACCTCTACAATGCCATTGTAGCGCTCTCCCAGCTGAGCTAAGGCCCCNATTTTTGCAGTCTCTCNCTGAATTTNACTAAAATAACTTTGCCTGAAGCACAAGTTATTATCCTGCCAAGCTTAACTAACTTTCGTCCTCATCTGAAGAGACGTCCGCTATATCGTCCAATGAAACGTTATCATCGTCATCTTCTTCTAGNAGATCATCATCTAANTCGACATCCATATCATCATCATCTAGCACGACATCATCGTCTGATACGTCGGTCTCAGTTGCCCTTCGCACTGACAGATCTTCTCCATCCGCTTGTATCAAGCGTGACTTTGTATCGTCTAATTTAACTTCCTCACCCGTGTACGGGCTTACTATAGGATCACGATTAAGGTCGTAGAAGCGCTTGCCGGTTGTGGGGCAGACGCGTTTTACACCCCATTCTTCTTTGGGCATGGGAAATTCCTTTTAAATAATGTACAAACTTAAAAGTTTCGGGCCGTTTCGCATAAGATAGCCAATATGTCAAAGCCTTATCTGTGCAAAATGATGAAATTTAAGCAAGATTGTAAAAATTAATGTCAAAATCCATATTTTTTTTNGGAGAACCTCAAATCAAGGTNTCAGTTCGGAAAGTNCGAAATTCGAAAAGANTGTCACTCAGAGTCTCCTCCATAACCGAAAATGTAGTATTAACNGCTCCTGTCAATACGAACCACGATGTTTTGCTAAACTTTTTGAAAAGTAAAGAAAAGTGGATAAGAGATAAGTTAATCAATGTTTCAGAAAGAAATATAAANGTGGGNNTCGGTGAATATGTCCCAATTTTNGGCANTGATAAACGTATAGAANTTTGTTCNGAGTTNCCAAATNTAGTANTTGGTAACNANAATATTTATGTNCCAAGTAAGGTGTCAAAGCCAAGTCTAGTTGTTGAAAATTACCTNAANANTTTAGCTAAAGAAGAGTTTACAAACACTGCAAATTNATACTGCGATAANTTNGGAGTATCATACTCNNAAATNAAACTANGGGACCCAAGATCTCGNTGGGGCTCATGCTCTTTTAANGGTAATTTAATGTTTTCATGGAGGTTAATTATGGCACCCAAAAATATAATNAGATACATAGTTGCTCATGAAGTGGCACATCTGGAACATTTTAATCATTCCATAGATTTTTGGACAGCGGTTTTATTTTTATTTGGACCTTATGAAAATGAACGTAAGTGGCTGAGAACNGAAGGNACAAAACTTCACTTTTATAAATTTAAAGGTTGACCAAAACCAGTTTTGTGATCACAAAATAATTATGGCAAATTCACAAAACAACATGGATAAGAATTCATTGGCGCACGACCGCGTTTACAAGGGTCTTCGACTGAAAATCATGTATGGTCAAATTCAGCCGGGTCAATCATTAACACTGCGGGGAATTGGGGAAAGCTATGGCGTTTCAATGACCCCTTCCAGGGAGGCTGTCCGCCGACTAGTGGCAGAAGGCGCACTTGCGATGACTGCATCAGGCCGAGTTTTTACGCCAGAACTNACNAACGANAGAATAGAAGAACTGGCNGCAATGAGATCTTTAATTGAAGTTGAACTTTCAAGTAGAGCTTTGCCANGAGCNCACCTAGCGTTAATCGATAGACTTCAAGCGATAAATGCTCGTGTAGCTCAAGCTATAGATGATCATGATGCCGTNACCTATATTAAAACNAATCTTGAATTTCANAGGACACTATACTTNAGAGCGCAGGCCCCTGCGATGTTGGCAACCGCTGAGACAGTTTGGTTACAGTTGGGTCCAACNATGCGCGCACTTTACGGAAGACTAAAAAGAAAGGAGCCCCCACATTTTCACAGAATAATTCTCTCCGCTTTGAGTGCCGGAGATGAACCCGGCTTNCGAGTTGCAGTCAGGTCCGANGTTACTCAGGGNCTAAGAATGNTAAAAAATTGATTAAGACACCAAACCCTGTTGACCGAGAGACAAAAACTTATCTCNGCGATGTTTTATTAAATCTTCNCGCTTCTTTTTGGCTAAGTCCAATAAAGCCTTACTGATAGCATTTTTGACTTCCTCAAAAATCATTTTTCTGTCTCGGTGAGCTCCACCAGTGGGCTCTTCGATAATAATATCATTTACACCAAGTTTGGTAAGATCTTGAGCTGTTAGCCTCAATGCTTCAGCGGCCTCTCGCATCTTTTCAGCATCTTTCCACAATATTGAAGCACAACCTTCGGGACTTATAACCGAGTAGATAGAGTGCTCCAACATTATGACTTTGTTTGCAGTTGCAAAAGCGACCGCCCCACCGGATCCCCCTTCACCTATTATAAGTGAAATAATCGGCACACCAATTTGCAAACATTTTTCAGTAGACCGAGCTATCGCCTCAGACTGACCTCGCTCTTCTGCACCTTTTCCAGGGTATGCGCCTGGAGTATCAACCAAGGTTATCACTGGTAAACCAAATTTATCTGCGAGATNCATTAAGCGTATGGCTTTTCTGTANCCTTCNGGACGCGCCATTCCAAAATTTCTCTCAATTCGGGTCTTNGTGTCATTACCCTTCTCATTTCCAATGACCATTACAGGTGTATCNTTAAATCGAGCTATACCTCCAACAACTGCGTGGTCGTCTGCAAAATTTCTATCACCNGATAANGGNGTNAATTCGGAGAAAAGTTCATTTACGTATTCGATACAATGAGGCCTTTCAGGATGACGCGCAACTTGACACTTTCTCCAAGGGGTAAGATTCCGATAAAGATCTTTAAGCATTATCTCTGCCTTTTTATCTAAGGCCTCAGCCTCAGCTTCGACATCCATCTCATCGTTCTGACGCGCTAAAGCTCTAAGTTCCTCCGCTTTTCCTTCTATTTCTGCNAAAGGTTTTTCGAAATCTAANTAATGCCTCAAAAGATNCTCCAAGATTTTGATANATAGTTTTCAAAATTGTNCTCTGATATTTCCTTTAAGGGATAAAGNNATAAAAGAAAATGATTTTTGATAGCTTGGTCTCCTAGTTATCAAACTATATAAGTTATATACCGTGCCATTTACTTAGTTTCACAGTATCACTCAATAAACAGTCAAAAGTAGAGTTATTATAATTGCACTTGCAAAGCAATAAGACTAAATCCTGTGATAATAGAGGGAGCTACAACCAATGAGAACTGTCTATCTAAATGGAAGTTTTATTCCAGAAAATGAGGCCAAAATATCAATTTTCGACCGAGGCTTTTTAATGTCGGACGGCGTTTATGAGGTAACTTCAGTAATAGAGAGAAAACTTATTGATTTTGAAGGGCACTTTCATCGATTAGAAAGATCACTATCCGAACTGGACATGACAACTCCTCTTACTAAGGAAGTTTTATTGTCAATTCACAGAAGATTAATTGATAAAAACAGCGTAAATAACGGCCTAATATACTTACAAATAACACGCGGTTCGGCGGGTGATCGAGATTTTGTTTTTCCCGACCCTGAAACAACTCCTCAAACTGTAGTCCTGTTTAGCCAAAATAAAGAGAACCTTTTGGATAGTCCTTCAGCTATTTCAGGTATCAAGATTATATCAATTGAGGATCAGAGGTGGGGACGTCGTGACATCAAAACGACACAACTTCTTTATCCATCAATTGGCAAAATGATGGCTAAAAAAGTAAATGCAGATGATGCTTGGATGGTTCAAGATGGTTATGTAACAGAGGGAACTTCAAACAACGCTTACATAATAAAAAATGGCAAAATTATTACGCGAGCCAAATCCAACGATATATTACATGGGATAACGCGTGCTGCTGTACTACGTTTTGCAGAAGAAGCTCANATGGAGATAGAAGAGCGAAACTTCTCAATAAGTGAAGCAAGAGATGCCGAGGAAGCGTTTATAACTTCAGCGTCATCTTTTGTTACTCCAGTTGTTAATATTGACGGCCAAAATATCGCAAATGGATCTCCTGGACCTATGACCCAAAGGTTGCGCGAAATCTATCTCGATGAGAGTATAAAAACCGCAATTTAGTCATCTGCACATATCAATTTGATGATCGATTAACGCATTATCAACTGCTGCGTAAAAACTATTCTCGTATTCTTGAGCACGAGGATATNTGGGCATCTCTCTATCGTCGAAGATACCACAATCCCAGCAGTCAGTTGTTTCAAAAAAGTTTAAAAACCCTTGTNTCCCAAATCGTTGTAAAAACCCCATCAGAACCACGTCTAGATAACTTAATAAGATCGGACATTTCTCAACACTCGCTAAATTATAATTAGGTATCCGATAAAAAGAGATACTATCCGCCTTTGAAGACATGTGATCGACCATTTCAGACCCTATAATTCGCTCATATCCAGTCTCTCTTTCATCCAATTTCTTCCAATTACCATTAGGTACATTTGCGATAACGCCATCGATGCTAGACCCACCAGATTTGTGAACACTTAAAAATGAGAAATTTCTAAGATTCGTTCTTTGCCATACTCTCCGCCATCCAATCAAGCGTGCGTTCGATATATCGCCGAAAGTATGTGAAGAAGTATTTACGAGACTACCATAGCCAAAGAAAAATTGATTACTCATNCTTTGGATGTGACATAAAAAATTTAATTCTGTCAAATGACATTTAACTTGAAATGAACAAGCTCAGTGTCTATCGTCNANAAAGAATNGTGGGAGAACTGGTGTATCAGTGCCGAAGGAGCAACCGCCCCGGAAACTCTCAGGCAAAAGGACCACTGTTTTATAAAATCTGGAGAGAGATGCGAGAGCATCCGCCGAAGGGATAACGATCTCAGGCAAAGGGACAGAAAGGGGCATCATTTACGGCAAACGCCGTATTCATTTGATGCCGGAATCTTTCATAACTGGCTATTCGTTTGGGAAAGTTAATGTCTGATANACTCATGCATACGCCATTNAATAATTTNCATAAAAACAGTCATGCCAGAATGACGCCTTTTGCTGGTTACGAGATGCCACTTCAATATAAAAACGGAATTATGAGCGAACATCTCCACACACGGAGCCACGCAGGGCTTTTCGATGTCAGCCATATGGGACAGGTCGTTTTAAGAGGTAATGACTTCAAACAAACGGCAAAAGCACTTGAAACATTGATACCGATGGAGGTTGAAACTTTGAATGTCGACCGGCAGAGGTATGGATTTTTCACAAACAGCACCGGAGGAATATCCGATGATTTTATGTTTTCCAATCGTGGTGATCACATATATATGGTAGTTAACGCTTCACGAAAAGAAGACGATATTAAATACTTACGANAGAATTTAGAACCGCTCGGNGTTAGTGTCAGAAATTTAGAAAATAGAGCCTTGATTGCATTGCAAGGACCTACCTCACAGAAAGTGCTTGAAGAACATTTCCCCAAGATTTCCAAAATGCGGTTTATGGATGTATCTACCATACCCATAGCAGGAGCGGAGTGCTGGGTATCAAGATCAGGTTATACCGGTGACGATGGGTTTGAAATTTCAATACCAAGCCAGGCGGCAGAAATTGTAACCACCAGTTTGTTGGAGCATGAAACTGTCGAACTTGCCGGCTTAGGAGCTAGGGACTCTCTAAGATTGGAAGCAGGGCTTTGTCTATATGGACAAGATATTGATGCTACAACCTCTCCAGTTGCCGCAGGCTTGAAGTGGGCCATGCATACTTCAAGATTAAGTGGAGGGTATAAAGAAGGAAAATTTCCTGGAGCGGAAAAAATATTATCTGAAATAAGTGATGGGACAGAATATAAATTGGTGGGATTTGTTCCCCTTGGTAAAGCNCCAATCAGAGCAAACACCGAGCTTTTTGNTCNCNGTTCATCTTCAGATAAAATAGGATGGATAACATCAGGTTCATTCAGCCCCACATTAAAACACCCAATTGCACTCGGGTATTTAAAAAAAGAATATTCAATTCAAGGTAATAGAGTGAATGCGCAAGTTCGAGGAAAGTTGCTCGAAATAGAAGTCACTAAGCTACCGTTTGTAAAGAAAAATTTTAAAAAATAAATTTTGGAGGAACAAATGAAATTTACTGAAGAACANGAATGGCTTAGAGTTGAAGGCGATTTAGTAGTTGTTGGTATAACCGAGCATGCCAGCTCTCAGTTGGGTGATATTGTCTTTATAGAATTACCAGATGAAGGGACAACAGTTTCAAAAGATGATGAAATTGTTGTGATAGAAAGTGTTAAAGCAGCTTCTGACATCCTTTCCCCCCTTGATGGACAAATTGTTGAAATAAATGAGATGCTCGTAGATGAACCTAGCAAAGTAAATGAAGATCCTGTGGGAGATGCGTGGTTCTTCAAAATGAAACCAGATAATATGGATCAAATCGATGAATATATGGATGAAGCAGCATATTCAAAACTGATCAGCTAACCGCTTAGTTTGTAAATTATAAACAATAAAAATTTGGAGGTCTAAGATGCCTTTTACACCAACTGATTATCTTCCTTATGATTTTGCGAATCGTAGACATATAGGTCCGTCACCATCTGAAATGGAGGAAATGTTCAAAACGATCGGAGTTGAATCACTAGATGAGTTGATAAATCAAACGGTTCCAGAAAGCATTCGTCAGAAAGATGCACTAGACTTCGGAAAACCAATGTCCGAAAGAGAGCTTTTGAGACATATGCGCATCACGTCTTCAAAAAACAAAATTCTTACAAGTTTGATTGGCCAAGGTTACTACGGAACAGTAACGCCGCCGGTAATACAAAGAAATATACTTGAAAATCCTGCTTGGTATACGGCTTACACTCCCTATCAACCTGAAATAAGCCAGGGCCGATTAGAAGCACTTCTGAATTTTCAAACTATGATCTCGGACTTAACGGGTTTAGAAATAGCAAACGCTTCACTTTTAGATGAAGCGACTGCCTGTGCAGAGGCCATGACAATGGCTCAACGCATCTCGCGGTCAAAGAACACAATATTTTTTGTGGATGAAAATTGTCATCCNCAAAATATNTCAGTTTTGAAAACTCGAGCTAAGCCACTGGGTATTTCTTTAATAATTGATGACGTAGATAACCTTGACGCTAGNNGAGTTTTTGGCGCCATTTTTCAGTATCCTGGAACAAACGGTAATGTTAGAGATTTTACTGCAGAAATAGAGAAGTTNCATGAATTTAAAGCTATAAGTGTAATTTCTGCAGATCCACTATCACTTACTTTACTGAAAGAACCGGGAGCCATGGGTGCAGATATAGCAGTAGGCACAACTCAAAGGTTTGGAGTGCCAGTAGGATATGGAGGGCCACATGCTGCGTATATGGCAACAAAAGATACTTATAAAAGATCAATGCCCGGAAGAATTGTTGGCGTTTCCATTGATGCCAATGGGAATAAAGCTTATCGATTAGCTCTTCAAACCCGCGAGCAGCATATCAGACGAGAAAAAGCAACGTCAAATGTTTGCACAGCACAAGCGCTGCTTGCTGTTATGGCATCATTCTATGCCGTATTTCATGGGCCTGAGGGTTTAAAAGCGATTGCTCAACGCATTCACCGAAAAACCGTGAGGCTCGCGAAGGGTTTAGAAAAAGCTGGGTTCAAAGTGGAACCCGACGCCTTCTTTGATACCATCACAGTCGATGTCGGATTATTTCAAAAAGGTGTCATGAGCGCGGCAGTCCAAGAAGGAATAAATTTAAGAGCAATTGGAAAAAATAAAGTAGCAGTATCTTACGATGAAACAACCAGACGCGATACTACGGAAGCTGTCTGGAGAGCCTTTGGCCTAAATATGAGGGATAATGATTTAGAACCAAGCTATAGAATACCCAATAAACTATTACGCCAAAGTACTTATTTGGAACATGAAGTATTTCATATGAATAGGGCCGAGACAGAAATGATGCGTTATATGAGGCGGCTGTCTGATAGGGATCTGGCACTAGACCGAGCGATGATCCCCCTTGGTTCCTGCACTATGAAGTTGAATTCCGCGGCTGAAATGATGCCCGTAAGCTGGCGAGAGTTTTCCTTGCTCCACCCTTTTGCACCCAGAGACCAAGCAAAAGGGTATGAGGAANTAATAACAGATTTATCTCAAAAACTTTGCACCATCACCGGATATGACGCTATTTCCATGCAACCAAACTCTGGAGCTCAAGGAGAATATGCAGGTCTTTTAACTATCGCCGATTACCATAATTCCAGAGGTGAAAGTCATCGGAATGTGTGTCTTATTCCGACGTCCGCACATGGCACCAATCCGGCAAGTGCACAGATGGTGGGCTGGAAAGTGGTACCAGTTAATTCTGCCGATAATGGAGATATAGACATTGACGACTTTAAGGCGAAAGCAGAGCTATATAGTAATGAACTAGCAGGTTGCATGATTACGTATCCGTCCACTCATGGAGTTTTTGAAAAAACAGTACATTCAGTTTGTGATATAACCCACATCCATGGTGGGCAGGTATATATCGATGGTGCAAATATGAACGCTATGGTGGGATTATCACGGCCTGGGGACTTAGGTGGCGATGTAAGTCATTTAAATTTACANAAGACTTTTTGCATTCCACATGGTGGTGGAGGACCAGGAATGGGTCCAATCGGAGTAAAAAAGCACCTGAAACCACACCTGCCGAATAATTTACAGTCAAAAGGCAGTATTGGCCCGGTGTCCGCTGCACCATTTGGATCTCCTTCATTACTTCCCATAAGTTGGGCATACTGCCTTATGATGGGGGGTGACGGGCTCACACAGGCTACAAAGGTCGCCATATTAAATGCCAACTATATTGCAAAACGCTTACAAGGTAACTTTGATGTTTTGTATAAGGGTGAGTTTGATAGAGTTGCGCATGAATGTATTTTAGATGTACGTCCATTTTCAGATACTGCAGATATTTCGGTGGAAGATATTGCAAAACGATTAATTGATTGTGGCTTTCACGCTCCAACCATGAGTTGGCCTGTAGCTGGCACTCTGATGGTTGAACCTACAGAGTCAGAAACAAAAGCTGAGTTGGACCGGTTTTGCGATGCAATGTTAGCGATACGAGAGGAAATAAGGCAAATAGAGGAAAATAAAATAGACCGCGATAACAATCCCTTAAAGAACGCACCGCACACTGTGGAGGATTTAGTTGGGGATTGGAACCGCCCCTATTCCAGAGATCAAGGGTGCTTTCCACCTGGCGCATTTCGCGTAGATAAGTACTGGCCACCAGTAAACCGAGTTGACAACGCCCACGGCGATCGAAACCTCGTTTGTATCTGCCCACCCGTGTCGAATTATGCCGAGGCCGCAGAATGAATGGATCTGAGAAAATTTAATTGAGTGCTAAAATTGCGGCTTCGAGACTTTTTTTCTTAACGTGACCGTATCCTTTTACTTTGAGTGCAGCGTCTAATTGGGCTTCCAATTTTTCTGGCATCTCCATCAGTTTTTTTGGATTTGAGAGTTTTGTAATTAAAGCAGCTCTAAANCTGACTTCTAATTTTCTNTCACGACTGTGCGCAAAGGGATCAAAAGCAGTTCCACGCAANCTCTTCAATTTAGTCAGCACCCAAAATATGGTACGCACCCATGATCCAAAGCGAACTTTTCTCGGAAAACCATTAGCGTCTTTCAAAAAACTTAAAAAAGGAGGCGCTAAGTAATAACTCGAGGGGCGAGAGTTGCCAAATTTTGATTTTAATGTTTGCTCAAAAGTTGGAGAAAGCATTAGGCGGGCAACTTCGTATTCATCTTTAATTGCCATTGCCCTAAATAACGCTTTCGCACTTTTTTGAGAGATGATTGTATCACCAAACTGGGCACTAATCGCATCCATAATCTTGCGATAACTTTTTGCATAATTTGCGTCTTGATATAAAATTAACTTTTCTGAAAAAGCATTCAATAACTCGTCTATTCCTGCATTTTCTAGTCCGTTATTTATTGAACTAGCTTTATTATACCCAGAGGCTTCAAGAACATACTGTTTATCATACGCAAGCCATCTTCCCCATTTTAGGGCTATTAAATTATCTTGGACCGATGCACCATTTAAGGTTAAAGCCTTTTCTACTGATGCCACCGAAATAGGTATCATTCCCTTCTGCAAAGCAATGCCAAGCATCATAACATTTGCAGTAACCTTATTTCCCATCAAACTCTCACAAATTTGCTGTATATTGTACGTTGAGAATTTTTTGCTATCCAAAAACTTTTCCAACCTTGAAAAAATGGCTTTTTCTGAGACAGTTGTACCATTGCCAAATCCAACGACACCTACGGGATCAACATCAACATTAATTATTGCTTGAGATTTATTCTTACTCAAAGTCTTTAAAGAATTATCAGCCACTCCCACAACTGC